>ERZ1034719.287-NODE-287-length-32609-cov-6.699945_pt1 | contig 32609 bp, 21 predicted proteins | sample MGYA00520703_ERZ1034719 | MGnify/ENA primary metagenome ERZ1034719 (study PRJEB33766, sample SAMN09781716) | gut metagenome | biome: gut microbiome | host: Homo sapiens | place: Madagascar | study: EMG produced TPA metagenomics assembly of the PRJNA485056 data set...
ATGTATCGTTTTTGTCATTATCGGTGCGCAAGATGTTGAGCGTGAGCCCGTCGAGATCCAGCCGCTTATTTGTCGAATTGACGATTTCGACGAAATCGCATTGCTTTCCACTGGTTTGACCTAAAAACTCTTTTGAGTCGGGATCTGCCATCACTTCATTGATGACCAAATTCGCGACTTCGGCTTTTTCGGGGATTTCGCCTGTGCAAACTTTATTTGCATCATCACCTTCGCATTGATTCGAAAGGCAATCGCTATTTTGTTTACATGCCTTCGTATTCGCGCATGCTTGGCACGAACCACCGCAATCGACGTCGGTTTCGTCTTGATTTTTGATGCCGTCGGAGCACGTTTCTTCGAGTTTACACTTAGAAGTTGTGGGGTCGCATACGTAGCCATCGCCGCAATCAGACGCTTTGGTGCACGATTTTTCGGCGCAGCGGCCTTCGGTGCACTCGCCCGTCGTGCAGTCGCCAGCGACATTGCATTGTTTGCCTAGATCGCAAGCTTTGCAACGCATGCCACCGCAATCGACGTCTGTTTCGTCGCCGTCTTTTTGATCGTTATTGCACGTGTTCACGACTTGGCATTTGTCGATAAACAAGCCGCCGTTGGCGCAATAACCTGGAGAATTGGCGTATTTGAATTCCGAGACACCGTCGTGTTTGGTGAGTTCGGAACTGGAATTGATATCGGGGTTGCGGTTCGCCGAAAAACCTTTGCCCGTTGTCTCATAATTCACGCTTGGGCCTTTATTGCCCGAGGCATCCGAAATCGAGAGTTCGTATGTGGCTGGCTTTGCGGTGAGGAAATTGCCATCGGATTTAGAATGGGTGTTCTTTGCAACGCCATCGGGCACTTCTAAAGCGCAATCTTTAGCCAACACGACGACGGCGCCATTGGCGGGTAAAACGCCGGTCAACTTGTGCGACGATGATGTATCGTTTTTGTCATTATCGGTGCGCAAGATGTTGAGCGTGAGCCCGTCGAGGCTTTGGGGTTTATCGTGAGTGCTGACGATTTCGACGAAATCGCACTGTGCGCCGCTCGATTGGAGGGCGAATGGCTTGTTCTTGTCGGGGTCCGACATGACCTCGTTGATGACAATTTTGGAGACCGATGCGGGTTGTGGCATTTCGCCGGTGCAAACGCTTGATTCGCACACGCCCGTTTTGCAATCGGTGCCCGTTTTGCATGCCTTTCCGTTATCGCAACCGCCGCAAACGCCGCCGCAATCGACGTCGGATTCGTCTTGATTTTTGATGCCATCGGTGCACGTTTGTGCGAGTTTACACTTAGAAGTTTCGGCATCGCAAACGTAACCCGCGCCGCAATCAGCATCCTTGTCACAATCTAATTCGACGCACAGCCCTTCTTCTGAGCACTTGCCCGTGGCGCAATCGCTTGCGACTTTGCAGTGTCCGCCCAATTCACACGGCTTGCAACGGCTACCGCCGCAGTCGATATCGGTTTCGTCGCCGTCTTTTTTGTTGTTATTGCACGTGTCGACGATTTTGCAGTCGTCGATAAACAATCCGCCGTTGGCGCAATAGCCCGGAGAATTGGCGTATTTGAATTGCGAGACTTCGTCGTGTTTGGCGAGTTCGGCGTTTGGATCGCGATCGGGCGTGCGATTCGACGAGAATCCTTGTTTGAACGTGTTATAGGTGACTTTGGGGCCTTCTTTGCCCGAGGCATCCGTAATCGAGAGTTCGTAGACGGCGGGCGATCCGGTGAGGAAATTGCCACCAGTTTTGGCGTGGAAATCCGTGACGACGCCGTCGGGGGCTTTGAAGGCGCAATCTTTGGCCAACACGACGACGGCGCCTTTGGCGGGCACGACGCCGGTCAATTTGTGCGACTGAGTATCGGTTTTATCGGTGCGCACGATGTTGAGTGTGAGGCCGTCGAGGCTTTGGTTTTTGTCGAGTTTGTTGACGATTTCGACGAAATCGCACTGTGCGCCGCTCGATTGGAGGGCGAATGGGGCCTTTGTGTCGGGAGAAGCCATGACCTCGTTGATGACCAATTTCGTCACGTCGGCGGCGAGTGGGGCATCGCCCGTACAAACGTTATTCGAGCAAGTGCCGTTGGTGCAGTCGCTATTTTGGAGACATTTTTTGCCATTGGCGCATTTCGTCGAGCACGAACCGCCGCAATCGACGTCGGATTCGTCGCCATCGGCGATGCCATTGCTACACGAAACGCAATAGCCTTTCGATTCGTCGGCGAGGAAGCATTTTGCGGTCTTTCCGCAATCTTCGTCTTTTTCGCACGACTTTTGGACGCATTGATGCGTTGCATTGTCGCAGCTATCCGAGGCGCAATCGGTATTTTTTTCACACGACTTTGCCACATCGCATTTCGTCGGGCACGAACCGCCGCAATCGACGTCGGTTTCGTCGCTATCTTTCACTTTATTTGAACAGTGCTTGGGTGAGATTTCGACGCATTTGCTCGTGAGCGCATCGCAGCGATAGACGCTCGTATCGCCGCAATCGGCGTTTACGAGACAACTGCTCGACCCATCGCTATCGCATCCCGACATGGCGATGAGCGTCGCCGTTACGGCCAGCACCGAATAAAACTTCGAATGTCCTTTCATTGTAACCTCCTTTGTTGGGTAAGGGACACATCGGGGAGTCTAGCAAATTTTCCCGAAATTCAACAACGTTGATAATTATTTTGCATTTTTCGCGATGTTTAATCGGAAACCCCTACGGGGTTCAATGATTGATGACCTCACCACCGGCCTGTCGGCCACCCCCTCTCCATAAATGGCGAGGGAAATAGACATCTGCCTACGGCAGATGTGACAAATTTGGCGAGGGGGAATAGACATCTGCCTGCGGCAGATGTGACATATTTGGCGAGGGGGAATGGGCGCCCTGAAAGGGCGCCAGAACACAGCCCGGGGTGTAGCGTAGCGCAACCCCGGGTAGCGTAACCCCGGGTAGCGCAACCCCGGGAAGGCGGCGTATTGCCCAACGGGCAATAGCCGCCAGGAGCCCGTATTGAGCGTTAGCGAAATAGGGCGACCAAGAGCCCGTATTGAGCCCAACGGGCGAAATAGGGCGCCCAAGAGCCCGTATTGAGCCCAACGGGCGAAATAGGGCGACCCCCATCCAATCGAAAAAAAACGATGGAAAACGCGTGGAAATTACTCGGTTTCGGGGATGTGTGGAGTGCCGAAGAGGCGGCGCCAAATCGACTGGAAATCGTCGAGGATGAGGTAATTGCAGGGCACGATGAGTAGTGTAATGACGGCGGAGAAGAGCACGCCGACGCCTAGGCTGATGGCCATGGGGATGAGGAAGCGGGCTTCTTTCGACGTTTCGAGGATCATGGGGAAGACGCCGAGGAAAGTGGTGGTGACGCTGAGGAAGATGGGGCGGAAGCGGCGGACAGAGCCGTCGATGACGGCGTCGTAGAGCGTCATGCCGGCGCGCATGTTGTCGTTGACAACGCTGGTGAGCACGATCGACGAATTGATGACGACGCCGCTGAGGGCGATCATGCCCAAGATGCTGATGAGGCTGAGCCCGTAGCCCAGGAAGATGTGCCCGAGGATGGCGCCGACGAAGCCGAACGGTATGGCGACGAGGATCATGATGGGTTGGACGTAGGAACGGAAGGCGATGGCCATCATGCCGAACATGGCAAAGAGCGAGAACCCGAAGAAGAGCGCCATTTTTTGCCACATTTCGCCGCTATCGGCGTGCATGCCGCCCATGCTGAGCGAGAGTCCTGGGTAGCTCATTTGCATGTCGCGGATGTCGGTGTCGTTGAGTTTTTGGGTGAGCGATTCGATCGTCGTGACGTCGCCGTCGAGTTCGGCGCTGACGCTGAGGATGCGTTTGCCGTCGATGCGGTTGATGCTCTTGTTGGCGTGGCCGCGCGTCGCTTCGGCGGCTTCGGAGAGAGGGATTTCGCCGCCCGATGGGGTGCGAATGAGGAAGTTTTCGACGAGGGCTTCGCTGGCGCGGTCGGCTTGCGGGTAGCGCACGAAGACTTTGACCGTATTGGTGCCGCGTTGTTGGCGCAGGGCTTCCGAACCATAGACGGCGGCGCGTAGTTGGCGTGCGAAGTCGGTTTCGGTAATGCCCAGCGATCGAGCTTCGGGCTTGAGCGTGTAGGAGATTTGGGCTTTTCCCTTGGCGGCGTTGACGTCGACGTCTTTGACGCCGTCGTAGAGTTTGAGTCGGCGAGCAAATTCGGCGCCGGCTTGGTCGAGGATGGCGCTGTCGCGGTGGCTGAGATGGAATTGTGCGCCTGCCGAACCCCATCCGGGGCCCTGATTAAACCGGAAGCTCATCGCCTCGACGCCCGGAATCTCGCCAATCGCCTTGCGCCATGCCGCCGAAAATTCGCTCGATACGTAGTTGCGCTCGGTGGCGGGCGTCAAATAGGCGCGAACCGTCGCCGAGCTACCGCCCGAAACGGTGCTGTGAATGCCGATGACCGAATCGCGCCCGAACTTTTCGACGACGCCATCGGTCTTCTGAAGAAAGTATTCTTCGACTTCTTTCATGCGGCTCACGGGCGATCCTTCTGCCATGCGGATCGACGCCGTCACCGAATCGCCCTCGACTTCGGGCATCATCGTGTAGCGCAATCGGCCGCTGGCCACATAGCCGGCAGTGCCCACGAGTATCGCAATCGCGATCGCCGCCACGATATAACGGCGAGCGACGGCAAAGACGACGAGACGGCGAATGTATTTATCGGTCAGGTACTCGAAGACGTTGGCGATCTTGAGCTGCAGCACGCGAATCCACTTCAGGAACCCTTGCGGATGCTGGCTCATCCCCGACAAATGCGCCGGCATGATCATCATCGCCTCGAATATCGATATCGTCAATATGATGATGACGATGACGGGCAAATCGCGATACGTCTTGCCGAGCATACCGGGCAAAAAGAGCAACGGAATAAACGCAATAATCGTCGTAAAACACGAAAAGAGAACGGGCGTCGAAACTTCTTTGAGCCCCAAAATCGCCGCCATCATGCCGCTCTGCCCGCTCTGGCGCCGCACATAGACCGCCTCGCCCACGACGATCGAGTCGTCGACGACGATGCCGAGCGCCAAGATAAACCCAAACAGCGATATCATATTAAACGACGTGTCGAAAAAGACCATGACCGCAATCGACCCGACGAAGGCGACGAGCATTCCCATCGCGCTCCAGAACGCAATCCGAACGTCGAGGAAAAGCCCCAAAAACACGAGCACGAGGATGAGCCCAATCTTGGCATTGTCCATCAGGAGCGCAATGCGCACGCGATACGAATCGGCGCGGTCGGAACGAATGTTGACGTGTATGCCCTCGGGATACGTTCCCTCGCGTTCTTCGAGAAACGCGTGCACGGCATCGCTCACGCTCACGGGCGTTTCGCTCCCGACGCTGTAGACCGTAATCCCCAACGCTGGCATGCCGTTGTATTCCGTCGAATAATCCGACTCCTCGAAGCCATCGGTCAGCTTGGCGACGTCGCTCAAATACACAGTCCGCCCATCGGGATTCGTCTTGATGACGACTTTTTCGAACTCGCTGGCGTAATCTTTGCGGAGTTTCGTGCGCAACATCACGGCACCGCTCTCGGCCTTGAGATTGCCCGCCGACAAATCGATCGAACTCGACGAAATCGCCTGCGCCACGTCCGAAATCTTCAGTCCATAAGCCTGCGTCGCCTCTTGCGAAATCTCGACTGCAATTTCGGGGTTCTCGACGTTATCGAGCTCGACGATGCTCACGCCCTGTTGCGTCATCAGGTCGTCGCGCACCTGCTCGGCCGCCTCGCGAAGCGTGTGTTTGTCGACATTTCCGCTCACCAAAATGCTCAAAACTTGCGATTTACGCGTCATTTCGCGCACTACAGGCGTTTCCATATCGCTCGGGAACGTCGTAATCTGCGCAATTTGCCGCTCGATTTCGTTACGCGTGCGCATCACATCGGCGCTATCGAGCAGCTCGATCATCACCTGCCCCGATCCCTCGCCCGCCATACTTGTCACTTTTTTCACGCCCGTAACGCCGCGCACCGCCTCTTCAATCGCAACGACAATCCCCTCCTCGACTTCCTCTGGGCTCGACCCCGGGTAACTCGCGCTCACCATTATCCGCTCGGTCTCGACGTTTGGCATCAGCTCCTGCTTCAAATACGGCACGCAAATCAGCCCACCCACGATAAACAGCAGCATAAACAAATTCGCCGCCACGTGATTCTGGCACATCCACGCCAACGGCCCGCGAAAATCCTCGGGACGCGCCCCACGCGATGCATCGCCCACCGCCGCCTCTTGCGCCGCCTTCTTCTCGGCATTGTCGTTGTGCACCGCTTCGGTCTTTTCGGTCTGTTTTTTATCGTCCATCTTGGCGCCTTCGCCTGTCGATCGTCGTCGACGATTCGAGAATTCTATGCAATGATTTCTATAAATGATGCATTTGCTTCGGCAATTTCGCCCAATACTTGGGCTCAATTCGCTTCCGCCGCGAGCGATTGCCCGGTGGGGCAATTCGCTCACGCGACGCCCTATGTCGCTCATTCGGGCTCCATACGGGCTTTTGCTTTTTCGACCAGTTTGCGCACCTGCGTCGTCAGCGTCGCCACTCGTGCGGCGGGAACGTACCAGAGTACGCCCCCGCCGCCCTCGGGCTAGCTTCCTTGCATCTGCATCAAACTGGCAAAAAAGCGATTTATCGATCGCCCTATGTCGCCCATTCGGGCTCCATACGGGCTCTGGGCTCCGCCTATTTCGCTTTCGCTCAATACGGCTACGCAGTCGCCGTGCTATGTGCTCACATTCGTTGCGCGCATACGCACGGCTATTTTGGGCGGGATCGATCAATCGGGTGGGCCGGGCGGTGGCCCGAACCCAGTATCGCTGTTCTGTACTTCGACTTCTTTCGACGCGCCCTTGATCCGCAGCTTGCGTCCTGTAACGGGCGAAGAAATGAGCGTCGTCACGACGCGATCGCCCGTCGCGAGCCCCTCGGTCACGTAGACGTATTCATTCGATTTAAATGGCGTCGTAATGCTCCGAATGTCGAGTTTATTTTCGCCATCGGCGACGTAGACCAAATTGCCTTCGCGCACATAAGACCGCGGTAATTCAATGCTTTCGAGTGGCTCACGCGACGAAATCTTTGCGCGCACAAAAGCCCCAACCAATAACGGATAAGCGACCGGATCGCCCAATGGGTCATCGACGGCCAAGATGTATTGCACCATGCGCCCAAGCGATTCGACTTCGCCGAGCATCGACAAGATTCGCGCTTTGCGCTCGATCGTTTTGCCGCCGATTTCATACTGCACGCGAACGTCGAGTTTTGAATAATCTTCGACTGTTGCACCAATCCATCGAAGCATCGACGGCTGTAGGCTTATTTTTACCCATATTTCATCGGTTGCCGTCATCGTCGCTAGCGTTGCCGCACCGTTGACGTAATCGCCAATCGAGACATTCGTTGCCGTCAATACGCCGTCGTAGGGCATTTTGACCGCACTGCGATCGAAATCGAGTTGCGCTTGTTGCAAGTTGATCTTCGCCTTTTCGACGTTTGCCATCGCCTCTTGCAATTGCGGCGCTCGCAAGACGAGCGATTCTTGCTCGGCGGTGAGTTCTTTGGCATTGAGAATGCTCTTTTGCATGGCTTTGAGTTCGGCTTGCGCCGCGCGGCCCTTTGCCTGCTCTTGCACGAGTGCAATCTCGCTTTGGCTCAAGGCGATCTGCGCTTGCATGAGTTTGAGCTTGTAGTCGTCGGTCGAAATGCGAGCGACGATTTCGCCCTTCTTTAGCCTAGCCCCCGGGTAAAACGCCTTGTTTATCTCGGTAATGCGCCCACTCGCCTCGCTTTTGAGGTTCATCGTCCGCGCGGCTTCGACGATTCCCGTCGCCTCTATCGTCAACGTGTGCGGCTTCGATTCGACGCCGACGACTTCGACGAGTACGCCCGAATCGGTGCGCGGTCCGCGTTTTGCCGTCTGCTTATCGCCATAAAACGCGTTGGCGATAAAAAAACCTATCGCGACGACGACGATGGCCACGAACGCTTGAACGATATATGGTCGTGCTTTGCTACTCATCGTTTTTTTAGTCCTTATTATCGTTATCTCTATATATCTTTATCTTTTATATCTTTTTCTTTCTTATCTTTATCTTTTTTATCCTTATCTTTCTCATCTTTATCGTCGAGGTCTTTGAGCTGTTGTTTGGCCTTTTCGAGCCCAGGATCGTGGAGATCTCTCGCCCACTGTGCGCCGCCCATTGATTTGAAGAGAGCGATTTGTGCATTGATGAGGTTGAGTCGGGCGCTGAGCTCGGATTGTGCCGACGATACGGCGCTTCGAAGTGCCGATAAAACTCGGTTATAGGTCAACGATCCGCCGACGAAGTATTCGCGCGAGACGTCGAGTATTTCGTTTTGTCGCTCGAGCTGTGATCGGGCATCGGCGAGTTGTTGCTCGGCGATCTGCAAATTGAGAAGGGCTTTTTCGACGTCGGCAACGGCATTTTGCACGGTCACCATATAGGTCATGGCTTGGGTGAGGTAGGTAACTTTTGCGCGATCGATGGCCGTCGTCAGGTTAAATCCATCGAATATTATTCCGGCAAACGAGACGGCGGCATCCCAAGCGAGCGATTTGAACATTTCGATGAGGCTCTTGTCGCGATACGAGAGCCCGGCGCTGATGCGCAAACTCGGGTGTCGATTGGCCAGCGCAATGGTGATTTTGGCATCGGCGGCTTGGGCATTGCGAAGTGCCGTGCGCACGTCGGGGCGAGCTTCGAGTAGTGCTTCGATGGTGGGCGTGCCGCCGACGTCGATCGCCTCGGGGAGCTTGCCCGCGACTTGGGGCACGTGTTGCCCGCCCGCCATGATCGATAGCGCATGTTTGGCGATGCGTATGTTGGCATCGATTTCGTTGAGCGTCGATCGCAGCGTCTCGATTTGCTGGCGTTGTTCGAGCACGTCCATGCCCGTCGTTTGCCCGGCGACGTAATACGATTCGACGAGCTCGTAGTAGTCTTCCGATAAAGCGAGTAGCTTTTGGGTGAGTTCTTTCCGGTCGTTATAATATTGGATGGTAAACCATTGGGTGGCGACGTTGGCGACAAGCGTCATCGCCGCCGATTCGGCGTCGTCTTGGGCGCTTTCGCGCGAGAGCTCGGCGACGCGCGTTTGAGCTCGGACTTTGCCCCAAATATCGATTTCATAGCTCATCGATAGCCCTAGGCTAAAATTCGGCGTCGCACTCGGATCGGTATAGACCTCGCCGCCTCCGCCTATGCCGCGCGAAAACGATATCGATGGATAATAGCCCGATTTCGCCTGCCTCACAGCCATTTCGCTATCGAGCAACTTGAGATAGGCGATTTGTAGCGTCGGGCTTTCGCGCAAGACGACTTCGACAAACGCATTGAGACCATCGTCGCCAAATGCCTCCCACCAACGATTGCGCACCTCGCCCGAGAGCGCAATATCGCCATACGTCATGGCACTTTGTGGCGCTTCGATATCGCCCGAATACCTCACTGGCGAATAGCAACCGCACAAAACGAAAGATAAGAGCAAGAAACACGAGAATATATGCTGCTGTCGTTTCACTGGCGAACTCGATTGTTATGGACGAACTAGGGGTCGTCGGACATGGACTCACACGAATCCACATTGCCCATGCACATAACACATCGATTTGAAAAACAATTCAATAAAATTTTGAAAAAATTGGTATTTTTGAATCAAATTCAGAAACACTCCGACAAAATGCGGGTTTGTTGCATTTATATTCGCAAATGTTTGCCGATGATGAATCAAATGCAACGATGGAATGGGTTATATAGATGCACCTAAGTTGCATAAACGTCGTAGAAAAAGCAAAAATGTAGTTGCATGTAAGTAAAAAATGCGCAAGAAGGTCGGATTTTTTTTCAAATACGCAATTGAGAAAAGGTTTTATTCGGTGTAGAACGGGCGGCGCTTTAAGCGCGCTTGCAAGGCGTAGTCGTAGGACTTGCATAGCGTCATTCCATTCATTTAGGAGATATGTCATGGTAGATTTTTCAGAGATCCTCAAGAAAGCGCAATCGTATCGCGCCGAAATGTCGCAATTCCTTCGCGACATGATCCGCATCCCGAGTGAATCGTGCCAGGAGCGCGAGGTCGTTTTGCGCATCAAAGAGGAGATGGAAAAGGTCGGATTCGACAAAGTCGTCATCGATCCGATGGGCAACATCGAGGGCTATATTGGTCATGGTCCTCACGTCATTGCCATGGATGCCCATATCGACACGGTCGGCGTTGGCGATCGTCGTCTTTGGACGGAATGCGATCCGTACGAAGGTAAAGAAGACGAGAATACGATTTGGGGTCGCGGTGGTTCCGATCAAGAGGGCGGCATGGCGGCGATGGTCTATGCTGGCAAAGTGATCAAAGACTTGGGCCTCGAGGGCGAATACACGCTCATCGTCACGGGCACGGTTCAAGAAGAAGATTGCGACGGTTTGTGCTGGCAGTACATCGTCAACGAACTCAAATTGCGTCCGGAATTCGTGGTCAGCACCGAGCCGACGAGCTTGCGCATTTATCGCGGTCACCGCGGTAGAATGGAAATCCGCGTCGAAACGCGTGGCGTGAGCTGTCACGGTTCTGCTCCCGAACGCGGTTCAAATGCCATCCATAAAATGGCCGACATCATCCAAGACATTCGTTCGCTCAACGAAAACGATGCCGCCGACGGCACTGAGATCAAGGGCTTGGTCAAGATGCTCGATGCCAAATACAATCCCCTTTGGAAAGACGCCCAATTCTTGGGTCGTGGTACGATTACGACGTCGGAAATCTTCTACACGTCGCCGAGCCGTTGCGCCGTCGCCGACTCGTGCGCCATTTCGCTCGATCGCCGCATGACCGCTGGCGAAACGTGGGAATCGTGCTTGCAAGAAATCCGCGATTTGCCTGCCGTCAAGAAATGGGGCAACGACGTCACCGTCACGATGTACAAATACGAACGTCCTTCCTATACCAATTTGGTTTATCCGACCGAATGCTACTTCCCGACATGGGTTTTGCCCGAAGATCACGTCGTGTGCAAATCGCTCGTCGAAGCCTACAAAGGCTTGTTCGACAAAGACCCGGTCGTCGACAAATGGACGTTCTCGACAAACGGCGTCTCGATCATGGGTCGCTATGGCATTCCCTGCATTGGCTTTGGGCCGGGGGCCGAAGAACAAGCCCACTTCCCCAACGAAAAGACGTGGAAAGATCACCTCGTCACGTGCTGTGCCATGTATGCAGCTATCCCGCTCACGTACTGCAAAAACGTCGATAAAAAGTAATCGTTTGATCGCAAAAATCGACGCAATATCGTAGATATATCGTCGCGACGCGCGTTGCCCAGCTCACTGGGCGCCGTGCGCCGCGGTTTGTTTTGTTTAATCATTGGAGCCGCCTCCCCAAGCGGCATCGTTGTGATTCTTGGGCGCGCCGTTGCGCCGTTTGAATGAGGAGAATTTATGCAGACACAATTTCGTGGCAAGCACTTTGTGACCCTTCGCGACTGGACGCGCGAAGAAATCGATACGCTCTTAGATGTTTCGCTCGACCTCAAACGCGATTTTGCGTTGGGGCACGTCAACAATATGTTGGAAAATCAGACGGTTTTCCTCATGTTCATGGAACAATCGACGCGTACGCGTAACTCGATGGAAGCTGGCATCACCCAATTGGGCGGTCACGGTCACTTCATCGATGGCGGCACCTCGCAATTGGCCCACGGCGAAAGCCCGAAAGATACCGCTATCATCTTGAGCCGCTTCGGCCACGGTATCGCCATGCGCTATTGCAACTGGGGCTATGGCAACAAATTCATCACCGAAATGGCAAAATGGGCGACCGTCCCCGTCATGAACCTCCAGTGCGATTTGTATCACCCGATGCAAGCCATTGCCGACCTCATGACGATGCAAGAAAAATTCGGCCGCGATTTGAAACGCATCAAAGTTTCGATCATTTGGGCGTATGCCGAAAGCCACAAAAAACCGATTTCGGTTCCGCTTTCGCAAGTCCTCTTGTTCCCGCGCTTCGGCATGGACGTCTGCTTGGCTCACCCCAAGGGCTGGGAACTTCCCGATTGGGTTATCGCCGAAGCAAAAGCAAACGCCGAACGCTTTGGTGGCACGGTTACCGTCACCGATAACGAAGAAGAAGCCTATCGCGATGCTAACATCGTCATCCCCAAAAACTGGGGCAACTGGGTCACCGACCAAACCGGCTTGACCGATCACGGCGCCGTCAAAGTCGTCGACGAAAAACTCATGGCGCATCGCTCCTGGAAATGCACCGAAGAAAAAATGGCCCTCGCCGATCGCGACGTCTGCTACATGCACGCCCTTCCCGCCGACCGCCACAACGAAGTCGACGATTCCGTCATCGATGGTCCTCACAGCATCGTCTACGACGAAGCCGAAAACCGTCTCCACACCGCCAAAGCCGTCATGGCTCTCACCATGGGCGGGCGCGGTAGAGGTTAATCCTCGGCGATTCGTCGCATAGCCTATCAAAGCGCGTCTCCGATTCTCGGCGGCGCGCTTTTTTTGTTCTTCATTGGCGCAATTTCAATATATCCAAAACATTGAAATCGATATATTGAAAAGCTCTTTTCATATATCGCTTATATCGATAATCTGCTCTCGATACATCGACAAAAATGCCGATATATCGACGAAAATAAGCAATATATCGGCGTTTTAGAATAGGTGGCGATGTGATATGTGACAAGTCAAAGATTGATATCATGCGATATCGATATATCACATCGCGATATCGGCATTAACCGATATAGTCGCATTTCATATAATCGCGCAGTGCCTCGGGAATGCGGATGCGGCCGTCGGCTTCTTGATAGTTTTCCATGATGGCGACGAGGGTACGACCGACGGCGAGACCCGATCCGTTGAGCGTGTGGACAAAAGCCGTCTTTTCTTTGGCATCGGGGGTGCGGTAGCGAATATTGGCTCGGCGAGCTTGGTAATCGCCGAAGTTCGAACAGCTCGAAATCTCGCGGAAGCAATTCTGCGAGGGAAGCCAAACTTCGAGGTCGTAGCATTTGCGCGCGCTAAAGCCCATGTCGCCAGCCGAGAGTAGCATCACGCGGTAGGGGAGTTCGAGGCGGCGGAGGATTTCTTCGGCGTCGTCGACGAGTTTTTGGTGCTCGGCTTCGGACGTTTCGGGCGTGGCAAATTTGACGAGTTCGACTTTGTCGAATTGGTGTTGTCGGATGATGCCGCGCGTATCTTTGCCGTAGCTACCGGCCTCGAGACGGAAACATGCGCTATAGGCTGCGTATTTGATGGGAAGCTGATCGGGCGAGAGGAGTTCGTCGCGGTGGAGGTTGGTGACGGGGACTTCGGCTGTCGGGATGAGGAACATGTCGTCGTTCGTCTTGTAGGCGTCTTCTTCGAATTTGGGGAGTTGCCCCGTGCCCGTCATCGAGGCGCGATTGACCATATAGGGCGGCATGACCATGCGATAGCCGCGTTCGGTGTGGCAATCGAGCATGAATTGGATGAGCGAGAGCTCGAGTTTGACGGCAGCCCCTGTGAGGAAGGCAAAGCGAGCCCCGGCGACTTTGGCGGCGCGATCGAAATCGAGCAATCCATGGACTTCGCCCAAGTCGTAGTGAGCTTTGGGCTCGAAGTCGAAATGTCGCGGCGTCCCCCAACGACGGATTTCGACGTTGGCTTCTTCGTCGGCGCCTTGCGGAACGTCGTCGGCGGGCAAATTCGGAATGTAGAGCATCATTTTGGCGAGTTGTTCGTCGATTTCGGTGCGTCGCGCATCGATGGCTTTGCATTCGTTGCTCATGTCTTTGAGTTTGGCGCGTAGCGTTTGAGCCTCATCGCCCGAAATCGTGCGCATTTTATCGCTCGCTTGGCGCTGTTCAAACTTGAGTTGATCGTAGCGCGCACAACTGGCACGACGTTCGTCGCTGAGCGAACGCAACAAATCGAAATCGACATGGGCGTTACGGAATTTTAATTTTTCGATAACGGTATCGAGGTTAGCCAATACGTATTTGACATCTAACATAAAGCAGACAACTCCGCAGAAAAGTGATTCGGACGAGCGCCGCCAAATACCATCAGGCAGGCGCACAAAACCTCGCCGTTATTACTCCAAATGTATGTAAAAATACAACATGCGAACGCATATCGCGCGTTTTCGTCGTTCGTAGAAGTATTTTTTCCGAAAAAGTTTATAATATGTCGATGTGTTGGATTCCCAATTGGCGATTGCGCCGCATCTTGCCTCAGAGGACGATGAAATGAGCAGAGATTTATTTACATTTGAATCGATCACGTTGAAGACTGTTGAGCCTAGCGATATTGCCGAGATGCAAAACATTCTCAATCGCGCGTCGTATTACCATACGACGATATTGCAACAGTCGCCGGCGGGCTTGGCCGAACGGTGTTTCCGTGCCGAGGTGCCGACCGTGAGCGGTTCGCGCGTATTTCGCCACCTTTTTTTGGGCAGCGATGATCGCGTGGGCATTTCGCCATCGTTTGCCCTCGACGTCTTCGTCGGGTTTCCGAATTATAAAATTGCGAGCGTCGCGCTATTCGTCATTCGCGAAGATTGCCAACGCAAAGGAACGGGGCGCGAGGTGCTCTCGCAGACGCTCGCGCAATACTTGATCGAATACCATCCTGCCGTCGAAACGATATCGGTCTCGCTGACCGAAAACAACGTCCCAGCCCTACGATGCCTCGTCGCTTCGGGCTACGAACGAACAAATCGTTGGGAAAAACTCGACATCAACGGCCACCCCATCATCGCCCTCACCTATCGACGTAGCGTGCGCGATAATCACACCTCTGGATGATATCGATAATTGTGTTTCTCGAGTTTCGCTTCTGTCAGGCCCGCGTGGTGGGTTATAGCTGCCGCCCGCAGGGCGGCAGCTCGAACAATCGATCAGAGCTCTGGATGATATCAATAATTGTGCTTCTCGAGTTTCGCTTCTGTCAAGCCCGCATGGGCTTGCTCAAACGGCACGTCGAGTTTGCGGATGGCGTGGAAAGCAAACTGCCGCCCGCAGGGCGGCAGTTCGAACAATCGATCAGAGCTCTGGATGATATCGATAATTGTGTTTCTCGAGTTTCGCTTCTGTCAAGCCCGCGTGGGCTTGCTCAAATGGCACGTCGAGTTTGCGGATGGCGAGCGATTTATACGCCAAATTATCTTCGAGGCAGTGTCTTTCGCGCGTCGAGAGAGTCCAAACTTTCGAGCTAGGAACGTCTTCGATGGCGATGCGTTCGAAGCACGGAAGGTGCTGTAGGTACTCGTCGACGGCATCGAAATAGTCGAGCACGTCGGTTTTGAGGACGAAGCAACCGCCGGGCTTGAGAAAAGTATGCGCCATTTCGAAGAACCCGTCGTCGAGCAAGCGTCGGCGGGCGTGTTTGCGCTTCCACCATGGATCGGGAAACAAAACGTAGATGGCGTTGACGGAATTGGGACGGCAGAGCACGGGAATGGCGAGTTTTGCGTCGGCGTGGATGACGTGCCCGTTGGTGAGGTTTTCGCGTTCGAGTTTTCGCTGCGCGATGCGGCACAGACCGAGTTTGAGCTCGATGCCGAGCGTCGAAACATCGCGTTGCCCTCGCGTAATGCCCAAGAGGAAGCAACCGCGATTTGAACCGATTTCGATATCGATGGGCTCGGGAAGCGGGTTTTCGGCTTTCCAAGCGATAATGCGTTCGATTTCATCGGATCGGTATTGGAGAATTTCGTCGGCAATGTAGGGGCCGAATGGCTCTTTTTTGAGTTCAGTCCAATTGGGATTTTTTGGCGTCATGGAGTTGTGCCTTTGGCAATGATGTTGAGAAGTTTTTGGGCGGCATTTTTCGATGCGCTCGCCATTATCGTTCCGCAGCGCGGTGCGATTGGATTCGCATCGTGCTCGGCGTTTTGTTTTGAATCGTTATCGGAGCCCAAATCGTCGACCGAATCGGACGACGACGGGGCATGTGCCGCCATGTCGTCGGTCACGGGAACAGATGGCGCAAAAAAGCCGGCAATATCGTAGCTCATGCCCTTGCCAAAATAGAGAATGACGAAGAGCGCGACCGACATGATGATAATCGTCGGGATGTGCGATTTTGGCTTCTTGTTTTGCTGATAAATGCGGCGTTTTCGCATAGTTGCTTGATGGTTCTAAGATTTTCTCATTTCGTCGTCTTCGGGGCGTCGTACGGCGAGCAAGATAAACTCGGGGATATCTTTAAATGGTGCGTATTTGGGCGTGAGGACGAAATCGAGCGTCATGCCTTGGACGACGTCGGGGAGGACGCCGGTGGGGACGAGGATATTTGTCGTAATGGCCTCTTGCCGAATTTTGACGCGAGCATAGATGTGATTGAGCCGTTTGATGAGCACAGGGCGAACATTTCGCACGAGAAACGTGGGCTCTTTGTTGGCCGTGCCAAAGGGGCCGAGCTGTTCGAGGTATTTATTTTGCCACAACTTGAGCAATTGCCCGAGCGAAGCTTCGGCGTCGATATCGAGTGATCGCTTTGGCGCGTTCGTCGTATTGAGTGCGTGAGCGGCGTATTTTTCGAGTCTCTGCGATAGTTCGTCGATTTTATCGGCGGCAATGTTGAGCCCGGCGGCGCTGTGGTGGCCGCCAAAATCGTCGAGGATATCTTCGCACGAAGCGAAGGCATCGAGAATGCTAAAGCCCTCGGGGCTCCGCGCCGAACCGCGTCCTTTGCCATCGTTGACCGATATGACGACAGTCGGTTTATAGAATTTGTCGAGGATTCGACTCGATATAATGCCCAATATGCCTTGTTGCCAATCTTCTTTGGCGATGACGAGGATCTTTCGCCCCTCGAGGAGCTGCTGCTGGGCCATTGCCGTCGCCTCGTTGATCATCGTCGCCTCGGCATTTTGCCGCATGTGGTTGTAGTTTTCGAGGCTTTGAGCAATCGTCTGAGCCGTCGAAAATTCATAGGCGGTGAGCAGTTGGACGCATTCGTTTGGATCGCCCATGCGACCGGCGGCGTTGATTCGCGGTGCCAATCGGTAACAAATCGTGCGCTCGGTAATGAAGTGTTCATCGGCGCCGACGTCGCTCAAGAGAGCCGCGATACCGCTTCGCTTGCGCTTGCGTATGACGTCGAGCCCAACCGATACGAACATGCGATTTTCGCCCAATAGCGGCACGACGTCGGCAATCGTCCCGAGGCAGACGAGGTCGAGCATGTCGTGGAGTTCGGGCACGGGTTTGCCAATTTTGATATAGATTCCGCGCGATTGAGCCGCTTTGACGAGCGATTCGACGAGGTGAAAGACGACGCCAACGGCGGCGAGGTCTTTGTAGGGAAATTTGTCGTCGGGCATTTTGGGGTTGAGAATCGTCGTATCGGGAACCGTTCCCATCGCCGTATGGTGATCGACGATGAGCGTGTCGACGTCGATGGACTTGAGCATTTCGACTTCTTTGTACCCACTCATGCCACAATCGACGGTGATGAGCAGATTGGGTTTGCCCGCTTGGAATGCGGCTCGCAACGTATCGTCGTTAAAGCCGTGGCCGTCTTCTTTACGGCGTGGCAAGAAATAGCGCACATTTGCGCCAATGTATTCGAAGAACTGATACAAGAGCGTCGTCGACGTCACGCCGTCGACGTCGTTGTCGCCAAATATGAGGATCGATTCGCCGTTTTCGTAGGCTCGCAGACATCGTTCGACGGCTTCGGGCATGTGATTGAGTAACATCGAATCGGTGAGATCGTCGAGAGATGGCTGGAGAAACCGGCGTGCTTGATATGGCGTGCGAATGCCGCGATTATAGAGCACGCTCGTGAGCAGTTGCGTTTCGTTCAAATCCGACGCCAAAGCGTCGACCGTTTCGGTATCGATTTCCTTTAAATTCCAATATTTCGTTTCTGGTTTGATCATACGTTTCTTTGACAGGCTAAAGTTTCTGTGACTTTGCCGTAGCCAGTGCACAGTACTACGCCTTATATAATCATCGATCGATAATTAGCAACGAGCAATTCTCATGCCCCATATCGATAAATATGCGGGCGCAAAATATTTATCGCCCTCCCCCGAGAAGGCGCGGCGACGCCGCGAGGGCAAAGATTGGGGCGCAAAAAGAGCCCCCCTCCGATTTATCGCAAACTACCAATATCGCGTAGCGTCGCCGCGATTTTTTCGCGCGCAGCGGACGGGAAACACAAACGCGCAACTTGAGAATTGACGCGCGTGAGCATCTCGACAATGGGGCTCGCCTCTTGAATCGAAACGACAGCCCCATCGGGTTGGCAAATGCGAATATCGGCATTGGGATGGCGTCGTTGCGTTGGCGATATAAATGGCAAAAGCGGCGCCGTAGGCGGCGCGTATGGCGCAAATGCGCGATTTATCGTCGTATCGAGCGCGAGATTGTATTTGGGATCGAGCCCGCATTCGCGCACGACGTCTTCGAGGCGTGCCCAATTGTCGACGACGAGCCGCCGGAAGGCGTCGGGGATTTCGATCGTCTTGAAAAATTGGCGCCCGAGGAGGCGATGTGCCAAGCTCGATAACACTTTGTCGTCGCTATCTTGCCAGGCATCGATTGCCGCCCAAGCATGGGCATCGTTGACTTTGACGCTGAGCACCGGATCGATCTTGCCGCGTCGCACCGTATCGCGCAACAAATCGCCCAAACGACCGACGTCGAAGACCTCGCTGTGGCCTTCGAGACTCAAATCGGCGACGCGACGGAATATCGCTTCGAGCATCTTTTCGGCACCTCGCACCGCCTTGTGGTGATAGACTTGCTGATACATGTGGTATCGGCTTATCAGATACGTTTCGACGGCATGAATGGCGCGGTATTCGACGATGAGACCATCGGCATCGAAATCGAGCATCTCCATAATCCGATCGAGATCGTACAAATAATTGCGTATCCCCGTCATATAGCCATCTCGCAAAATGTAATCCATGCGATCGGCATCGAGCTGGCTCGATACAATCGGATGATACCAAGCATGGCTTTCTTGAGCGATACAGCTGACGACGCGTTCTGGCATGCGGCGATCGAAATCGCTCAAGATTCGATAGACATCGCCATCTTCGCGCAAAATATAGGCGCAAGTCATCGCTTCGTGATCGAAATCGCAAATCTTCGACATCCCCGATTCGAAAGCATGGCTAAACGCCGCATGACCAATATCGTGCAGCAATGCCGCCGCGCGCGTCACGGCTCGCTCGAATCGATCGCCGCGTGGATTGGCACTGTCGAACATGCGCTTGGCAACGTGTTGAGTCCCAACCGAATGACCAAATCGCGAGTGTTCTGCTCCGTGGTAGACGAAATTCGCCAAACCGAGCTGACCGATTCGACGCAATCGTTGAACGACATCGGTATCGACGAGGGAAAATAACATGCGATCGGTTTCATCCGACATGTCGAACGAAATGACGTTGTGAATCGGATCGCGGAACAATTTTTCGTGGTGTTTATCGGTCATGAGTCTGAGCTTCTTGGGCTAGATTATCGATTTGAATAGAATTTTGATCGTGTAATATCGAATAAAATTCGATTACTTGCGGTATGAATGAATTTTATGCGTAAATATGGGATTATCCATTGGCAAAATAGAATGCAATTCTCGTTCGACGATTATTGTCAAACGATGGAATAGTTGCTAGAGAGGCGCCTGTGTAACAAATGTGTGTATTTGTCACACAGAGTTTCGTCGATGAAATGGAATTGCGAAGGATTGCCCCATTTCTCGACGAACGACGCGCATAGACGATAAATGCAAAGAGGATATGGAGAGAAGAGATGAAAAAGCATGCGTTGATTGCAACGATTTCGATGCTCTGTGCCATCGGGTTCGCTTCGTGTAGCGATTCCGACGATGCGTCGAGTAAAGCCAAAGTCGATAATGGCGCGAAATGTACGCAGAGTTCCGACTGCAAAAGCGATTATTGCGACAGCAGTAACACTTGCGCCGACAAACCTGCCGACGTTGTGAGAAAAGATAATGACGCCGATTGTCAAGCAAATTCCGACTGCAAAAGCGATTATTGTGATGCCACGTCGAAGAAATGCGCCGACAAACCTGCCGACGTTGTGAGAAAAGATAATGACGCCGATTGCCAAGTAAATTCCGAGTGCAAAAGCGATTATTGCGATGCCACGTCGAAAAAATGCGCCGACAAACCTGCCGACGTTGCGAGAAAAGATAATGGCGCGAAATGTGCGCAGAGTTCCGAGTGCAAAAGCGATTTTTGCGACAGCAGTAACAAGTGCGCCGACAAACCCGTTAAGGGCGAAATTGGCACGGCTTGCCTCAAAAACGACGATTGCAAAAGCGATTATTGCGATACAACGTCGAAGAAATGCGCCAAAATACGCGTCGAAATCGGCGAAGATTGCGCGCAAAACGACGACTGCAAAAGCGGTTTTTGCGACAGCAGTAACAAATGCGCCAAAAAACTCGGCGAAATCGGCGATGATTGCACGGCGGCCGACGATTGCAAGAGCGGTTATTGCACTTTTGGCGGTAAGTGTGCCGAGGAACCCGTCGTAAAGCTACCCAACGGCGAAACTTGTGCGCAAAACGACGAGTGCACGAGTGGCTTCTGCAATAGCGAAAAAAAATGCGCCGCAGTCGTGAAAAAAGAAAACGGTGCTACATGTAGCATCGATGCCGAATGCAAGAGCAATATTTGCAAATCCAATCTATGCGCAGCCGAACCGACGACTGGCGAAATCGAAAACGACGCCCGATGCACGATTGATAGGAATTGCAAGAGCGGTTATTGCAAAAAACTTCGCAAGTGCGGCGATGGCAATATTTGCAAATCGCACGACGATTGCGTCGGAAGCCTTTGTAACGATGCGAGCTATTGCGCCGATCTCAAAGCTACCGGCGAAACGTGCGAAATCGATGCCGATTGCCAATCGAAGTATTGCGATCTCACGAGCAAATGCAACGAAAAGAAAGCCAATGGCGATTCGTGTGAGTCGAACCTCGATTGCCTGAGTGCACGTTGCAGCGCAGCCAAACAATGCACGCCGAGTAACTTGCCGACGGTCGAATCGCACGAGAAAGCTTCTTGCTCGACGAGTTTATCGTATGTATGCCTCGATAATAACTACATCGGCGAGTGCCAAGTTTGGGAAACGGGCCCAGGTGCTTATTACATTACGCGTTGCAGTAACAATACGATTTGTACGACTCATGGAACTGCAACGGGGTGCTACGCCACGTGCACGGAAGAAGATCTCGGAAAAACGTATTCCCGTTGCGATCCCGACTACACCGACGAAGGCTTCTCGGTCGGCTACTTCACGTATACGTGCGTCAAAGCCGAAACGGGCTATGTCTATGCTAGGACGCAAGATTTGGCTTGCGCGGCGAGCAAAGATAAAGGTTCTGGTTATTTCTGCTACGAAACCGGCACGTCGTTTGCCGATTTCGACGTCGAATGCAAGCCCCAATAATCAAGCCACCATCATATCGATGCAAATCGACTCATTCATATACCTTAAATAAAGGATCATCATGAAACGTTTGCCCTTTATCGCACTCGCCATTTGTGCATGTTTATCGGCGTGTAGTTCGACTTCCGACGACGCCAAATCGTGCTCGAATCATAGAGATTGCGACACTGGCGATATTTGTCAAAATGGCTTTTGTATTCCCGAACCCGAGTGTTGGTCGGCAAAACCATGTGTCGACGATAATAAGCGGTGCGATAACGGCAAATGCGTCGATAAACCGGCGCCAACACCCAAAAAGGCAAATGGCGAATCTTGTTCCGCACACGATGAATGCGTCAGCAGTTACTGCGGCTTCGATAGAACCTGCGCCAATGCCCCCGCATGCTCCGACTCAATGCCATGTAGCAATGGCGATCAGTATTGCGACAATGGCGTTTGCATCGATAAAATTGCCAACGGCAAGCCTTGCAATTCGAGTATCGTTTGCAAAAGCGGGTTTTGTAACGCACAAAAGACGTGTGAAACGAAGCCCGAATGCGACGACGCAAATCCATGCGCAGATAAGACAAAAATTTGTAAAAATGAAAAATGCGTCGACAAACCCGAATGCGACGACACAAATCCATGCACAGATGAAACGAAAGTTTGTCAAAACGGCAAGTGCATCGATAAAGATAAAGTCGAAGAATGCGTCAGCGATTCCGAATGTGGCAATGGCAAGATGTGCGATAACAAACATTGCGTCGATGCCGATTCGTGTTCGATAACGCGCACTTGCAAAGACAAAAAAGTTTGCCAAAACGGCAAATGCATCGACAAACCGCACACGACATGCGACAGCAAAACGCCGTGCACCGGAACGGGCGAGACGTGCGTCGCCGGCAAATGCGTCGCTTGCCAATGCGGCAATGGCGAAATCTGCACGGCCGACGGCACGTGCATCGACAAAAACACCTCGAAACTCAAAAATATCAAAGTGGGCGACGTTTGTGAGTGGTCGCCAGATTTCAAATTTTGCGACAATAACCGCCTCTTTACGTGTTCTATGGCGCAGGGCGAAGCGGATTATACTGTTGACGTGCGCAATTGTGGCGCAGGAATATGCGCCAACTCCCCAACCGAAGACTGGAATTGTTTCGAGCCCTGCCCCAACGAAGGCGATGTCTATGGCGAGTGCTGGGACGATTACAATTCTGCCGAGCAAACATTTCGCGCACTGGCGTTCAAAACGAAGTGTACGATGTCCGAACAAGGTCTCATTTGGACGTTTACCCCTGGCTACGAAACTTGCCGATCGAAATGCGTCGATGGGAGTTGCGTCAATGTGCCAAATGTCTATGGCACGGCTTGCTACGAAGCGACGTTTACCAACGCCTGCCAAGGCGATTGGAACCTCTTCTGCGTCGCCGATAAGAATACGGCGGGCACCGTCAGTGGCGAAGATTGCATCTACGGCTATGCCAACGACAGCCAAAAATTCTATTGCGCTTATAACGACGCAAAAGAACCCGAATGCGTGACGGCATGCACCGAAGACGGCAAAAAGCAATCGTTCTGCCACGACAACGGCTATGGCACCGTCATGAGTGATACGCGCGTTTGTCGAAAAGGCGCCGATGGCAAACTCGCTTTTTTCCTCGATTCGTATACAGTATGCGCCAAAGGATGCGATTCGGCGACGGGATTGTGTCGTTAAACCGCGCTAAAATCGCAATATCTTGTGCAATTGTAACGAATTTTAGGAGACTGGCGTGTTGAACAAATCCAAATTGGTCTATGGGATCGGCTTCATCGCCGTGCTAGGACTAGGTTTTGCGATGGGGGCAACGATGCCCCAGTCGTTTGCGCAAAAAAAAGACGCCGATCCCTACAAACGGCTCGATGTCTTCGCCCAAGTCTTGAGCGTCGTCGAACGCAATTACGTCGAGCCAACCGATCGCACCGCCATGATCGATGGCGCCATTCACGGCATGATCCGCGCCCTCGACCCGCATTCGTCGTATATGTCGGCAGAAGATCGCGCAGAATTTGAACGCCGAACCGACGGGAAATTCGTCGGCATTGGCGTCGAAATTGGGCTGCGAAACGACGAATTGCGCGTCATTACGGCGTTTTACGGCGGGCCTGCGCAAAAAGCTGGCATAGAATCGGGCGACACCATCCTCGCTATCGATAACAAAGACGTCTCGACGATGAGCCTCGACGATCTCTTCGCCGCACTCCGTGGCACGCCCGGATCGACCGTCAAACTCACCGTCCGCCGCCCCGATAAACTCGCACTCAAAACGTTTACCATCGAACGCGCCGTCGTCACTCTCGACCTCGTCCAATCCCAACTCCTCGCCGACGACATCGGCTACATCGGACTCAAATCGTTCGGAAATGGCGCCGCCGACAAAGTCAAAGAAGCCGTCGATCGCCTCAAATCCTACGCCCCCAATGGGCTCAACGGGCTCGTCCTCGATTTGCGCAAAAACCCCGGCGGATTTCTCAACGAAGGCGTCGCTCTCGCCAATCTCTTCGTCGAAAAAGGAAACATCGTCACGACGCGCGGCCGCGACGGCGTGCTCATCAAATCATACGACGCCAGCCGTACAAAATACGCCTACGACCTGCCCCTAGCCGTACTCATCGACGAAGGCACGGCATCGGCGGCAGAAATCGTCGCCGGCGCCCTACAAGACCACCACCGCGCCATCATCGTCGGCCAAACGTCGTTCGGCAAAGCGAGCATCCAAAGCCTCTTTCAACTCTCCGACGGCGCCTCGCTCAAACTCACCATCGGGCGTTACTACACGCCATCGGGCAATTGCATACAAGCTCGCGGCATCACCCCCGACGTCGAAGTCGAAGACCTCCTGCTACAACACAAATCGCGTGCCATCACCCGCGAAAAAGACCTCGCCCACGCACTTTCGGCATCGCCCACCGCCCCACAAGTCGTGCCAAAAACGACATACGAAACAGGCGATCCACTCCCATCGATCGACGATTTGCAATTGTTTACAGCCGTCCAACAGCTACGCGCACGCCGTTTTTACCTCCCCGACGCATAACTCGCGCTTTATTTGGGAATGATATTGCGCAAAAGCCGTTATTAGATGTAGCAGTGGAGTCGATCGCTCGAAGCGTTGTTCGGTGGCGCCGCTATGTGCTCACCGCCGCCCGGTGGGGGCGGTTTGCGCGCATACGCTGCGCCGTTTGGCTATTGGCTTTCAGCCAATACGCCAAACAATGGGCCCCCTGCGGGGGGGCGCTGCTATGTGCTCACCGCCGCCCGGTGGGGGCGGTTTGCGCGCATACGCTGCGCCGTTTGGCTATTGGCTTTCAGCCAATACGCCAAACAATGGCCCCCCCCAAGGGGGGGCGACTGCACACACGCCAATTCCAAATTTTGCCATCCATCACGTCTTGAGATCGACAAATTTTGCGAAGCATAAAATTCAACTTTTTGCTCTGAGAATCGAAATATATGCAAAACGAAACGGCAAACGCAACACCACACGAAAAGACATGTCATGCATGTTTGGCGTCGATTCCCATTGGCGAAAAACGGTGTCGATATTGCGGTGAAAAACAGCTATCCCCCCTAGAATACCGCATTTCACAGAAGTTTCTACACTCGCGGATTGGCGTTTATCCGGCGACGAAATTGTTGCTCATCGTGCTCGTCTTGTTGTTCATTGCGATGAGCATCGACATCGTCACGACAGATGGTTATGGGCTCGCAAATGCGCTACTAGAGCCACCGAGCGAATTGATCTATCGATGGGGGGCCCATTTGCGTGGCGATTTTGTGTGGTGGCGACTCATTACGGCGAATTTTATTCATATAGGTATTATACATATCGTATTTAATGCGTATGCGCTTCGCTACGTATCGCCCTATGTCGAGCGAGCCTATGGTGGATCGCTCACGTTCGTGAGTTTCTTGTTCACGGGCACGGTATCGATGTTGATGTCGAATATCTTTGGTGCTCCGGGTCTCGTCGCTGGCGCAAGTGGCGGTTTGATGGGCTTTATCGGGCTTGCCGCCGTATCGGCGCATCGCGAAAAGACGGCATTATCGCTCGAAGTTCGCAATAGCATGCTCAAATGGGCGGCTTCGGTCATGATCTTTGGCATCGTCGTGTCGCAACTCACGCCGATGGGCATCGACAACATTGCCCATGCCGCTGGTTTTGCCATGGGCGCATTGCTTGGCTGTATATTGCCGACGCAATCGACGACGGGGTTCACGAAATTGCGCACGATTCGTTTGGCGCGATTGGGGCTCCTCTTGGCAATCGGCATCACGCTCACGGCGTTTGGATTTATGACGGCTTCGAGTGTGTCGTATCGCTATCAGACCGAATGCATTGCCGGGATCAAGCTCAAGACATACTCCAAAGCGCAGAAATCGTGCGAAATCGCCTATAAAACCGATAAAAGCCAAACCATCTCTTATCACAATTACATCTTAATCAGCATTATCACCGGGAAACGCGACGTAGCTCGATCGCTCTGCACTGAGGGGCGGCAGCGATTCAAAAACAGCCCACAACCGCTATCGTTCGATGAAATGTGCCGTTCGATTGGGCGATAGATTAACACGGAGCGCCGTCGAAGATCATCTCGGCCAACAAATTGTTGAGCCGTATGCCGTCGGGCGTGGTGCGGTAGCAAGTGGAATCGTTTTGGCGCTCGGCGACGATCCAACCATGGTCGACGGCGCGTTCGATATAGGGCGCGTATGGCGAAATATCGGCCCCAAGCCCTCGGGCTATCGCATCGGGGCACCAAGCCACTCGCGTGCGAGCGGCGCAAACGAGGCGTTCGGCGAGGTGCATTTGTGGCGAAAGCGATTCGGTAAAATCTGGGGCGATGTCTCCTTTCGAAGCGATATAGTCGCGTATATGGCTCGTGTTGGCGCGTCGTTCGATAGTCGGCAAATCGACGTATAGCGAATGCGCACCTGCGCCCAATCCCAAATAGGGCAAACCCGCCCAACACGAAACGTTATGCGCCGATACATGGTCGTTTCGGCAATAATTCGACACTTCGTATTGTGCCATGCCGAGCGATTCGGGAATGATGCCCATCATTTCGGCGATCGTGTCGTCGTCTTCGGTCGTCTGAGAACCGCGTTTCGTCGCAGTCCAAAGGGGGGTATGGGGTTCGATGGTCAATTCGTAGCACGAAACGTGCGCCGGACGAAGCGATCGCGCCACGGCGAGCGACTGTTTCCACGACTCTAGTGCGCGTTGCGAAGAAATGTGCCCACCATAGATGAGATCGATGCTGATTTCGTCGAATCCGGCATTTTCGATAGCGGCGACGGCATCGATAGACATCTGCGCCGTGTGTTTTCGCCCGAGAAAAGCGAGCATTTCGTCGTCGAACGATTGAATGCCGAGCGAAATGCGAGTGAAACCGGCCGATTTCCAAGCTTTTGCGCGTTCATACGTCACGTGCTCGGGGTTCGCCTCGAGCGTACACTCGGTCGGTGTGCCAAATTCATCGGCGATTTTGGCGATGATTTCGGCAAACAAATCGTCGCCAAACGTCGTCGGCGTGCCACCGCCAAAATAGACGCTGAGCAGGCGATGGTTGCCATAGCGCGGTGCGCGGCAACGAAATTCGGCCAAGAGCGCATCGACGTAATCGCGCGCAGGTATGTGCGAACATACCGACGAAAGAAAGGCGCAATAACGGCAACGGCGCAAACAAAAAGGGACGTGGATGTAGATTCCAAAGCAATCTTGGAACCATGCATCGAGACGTCCCTTTTCTAAAAAACTAGCGCATTCCAAATGTCAACGCCAATTACTTAATTTTGGCCTCTTTGAACCACACATGAGCATGTGCTTTGGGGTCGTATTTCTTCATGCGAAGTTTATCGGGCGTTCTTTTACGATTTTTTGTCGTCGTGTAGAAATACCCAGTACCTGCTTCGGAAACGAGACGGATTTTTTCGCGTACGGCTGCCATATTAAACCTCTTAATCGAATCTAAGCCCAAATTCCTGCACGGGCGTACGCCCAGCAGGATTCGAACCTGCGACCCACGGCTTAGAAGGCCGTTGCTCTATCCAGCTGAGCTATGGGCGCAAAAAAAAAAATCGGGGCGATAGGATTTGAACCTACGGCTTTCTGCTCCCAAAGCAGACGCGCTACCAGACTGCGCTACGCCCCGAAACGGCTAGGCTTTTAATGAGCTAACCCGAAAAATGCAAGTTTTTTTTGACATCCTATGTCGTTTATTTCTTTCTGAGTCTTTGCCAATCAATAAACAGTGACCTCACCCCCGGCCTGTCGGCCACCCCCTCTCCATAAATGGCGAGGGGGAATAGACGCCCGCAACGGCGGGCGTCTATGGCACGCGAGGGGGAATAGACGCCCGCCGCGGCGGGCGTTTATGGCATGCCAAGGGGGATTATATAAACCCCGTAGGGGTTTCGGCGAGTAGCCCCCCGGCAACGCCGGGGGATCTGGGCCGCCCCCACCACTCGCTATGATCGCGTATTATCGACAATTATTCCTAGATGGATGCAGTATTGGGTGCGTGCAGAAAAACCAAAGCCGCGCGTATGCGCGCAGTGAAACGAGCACATAGCGCGGCAGCGGAGGCGTATGCGCGCAGTGAAACGAGCACATAGCCGTAGCCCCGAGCCCGTATCGCCCGAATGGGCGATAGGGCGAAAAAAAGCCCGTATCGCCCGAATGGGCGATAGGGCGAAAAAAAGCCCGTATTGAGCCCGCATGGGCGAGATAGGGCGAAAAAAGCCCGTATCGCCCGCATGGGCGAGATAGGGCGAAAAAAAGCCCGTATCGCCCGAATGGGCGATAGGGCGATTTAAGCGAGTAGTTGTTCGATTTGCTCGATGAAATCGACGCGGTGGATGATATCGCGTAGGTAGTCGAGTTTTTCGGTTTCGATGACGGCTTTTGGACCGAGATCGTATTGTTCGAACCAAGCTTCGTATTGTTTGTGTAGTTTTTGGATGTAGGCGAGAGGGATGGCCATTTCGGACTCGCGGCCGCGGTTTTTGATGCGTCGGCGGACGCCTCGGACGGAGCAACGCAGGTAGATGAGGAGGTCGGGGGGCTGTAGTTCGCTGCGAATCGTGTGGTAGAGCTCCATGTAGGTGTTGTAGTCGCGTTTGCTGAGACCTTTTCGTCGATGGAGGTTTTCGACGAAAATTTCGGCGTCTTCGTAGATGGAGCGGTCGAGGATGACGCGTTTGTCGGTTTTTTGCGCCTCGAGGTGGAGGGCGAATTTTCGCGACAGGTAGAAGACTTGTGAGTTGAAGGCCCAGCGATCCATGTCTTCGTAGAAGTCGGCGATGTAGGGGTTGTCGTCGACGGGTTCGTAGAGGGGTTGTAGGCCAAATTTGCGCGATAAGAAGCCGACCATCGTCGACTTTCCTGCGCCGATGTTGCCAGCAATGGCGATAAATCTTGCAGACATTGTTTCCTTGGGGTGATGGCTTGGAATCGTTGCGGCTAGAAGATTGCCGCCAGAGTGGGCAGGACGAGGATGCCGTTGTAGGTCATGTGGGTGGCGATGGCGGGCAAAACCGACCCCGTTTGGAGGCGGATCCAGCCGGCCGCGAGGGAAAAGAGCCCGATGGGGATGAGTGCCCAGAGGTGTTCGACCGATTGCGGAACGTGGACGGAGACGAAGACGAACGTCGCGACGAGAATGGCGACGGCGTTTTGGATGCGAGGATGCTTCGAATCGCTACGCGCCGAAAGGCTGCCTTGGATGACGCCGCGGAAGATGGTTTCTTCGGCGATTGCTGCGAGTAGTACCGAAAAGCCGATGAGAATAGAAGAAGATGTCAGGCGCGACGACAACTCGATGACCGTCAGCCCAGGGATTGGGCAAAAGGCTGAGACAACGGCCGCGAGAACTGCAAGCAATACGCCAGTGTATAGCGCAAATTTTAAAGGATGTCTTTGAACGCCGTTGCATAATCTTTCGTAGAATTTGAGTAACTTCGTTTTTAAGTCGGGTCGTTTTGTTTTTGCTGGCTGTTCTTCGTTTGAATTGTCGGTGTGTAGAATTTCATTCGACGATTGTAGATTTTGCGTTTGGTCGGAATTTGTGAGCTTTTGTGCAGTATTGACGACGTCGGGCGATGGTGAAGGCGGGGCGGGGTTGACGAGAGAATGCCCCGAGATGGGGACGAAGACGCGGAAAAGTCGGATGACGGCAAACGCCGAGAGGAAGGCGACGAAATTGGAAAGCATGAGCGTCGCCGTCGCGTAGAAGCCTGGGAATAGTGCCGATTCTTGGGGGAAGAATTTGTGTGCGGCATTGGCAATCGCATAAGAAGCGAGCAGGGCTAGAATAAAAGCCAATATGCCGTCGAAACGCCCGTAGATTGGGCGCATGGCGGAAGGCGTGTTGCGCGCCGCCATTTGTAACCGCATAGCGGCGGCAATCGTGGCATAGAGCGCGGTGGCGAAGAGGAACCACAAGAGAAGGGCAATGCGCGCGTCGCGAATGGGGGAGATGGCGGCGACGACGAGGGCATCGTTCGGCGCGACGACGGAGAATTCGAGCGATGAGACGGCGTCGCATGGCAATTCGTTACAGAAGCCATTTGGCGAATTTAATTCGGTATCGCTTTTGTTTTTGTAAATCATCGACGATGGAAACGCATCGATGACGCAGAATTGGCGTTGGTCGACGTCGTATTTGGCGGCGAATATTGGCGGTAGAACGATGGGGCGCGGCGCGATAGCGGTGATATGCGTCGCCGAATCGGTTTCGCCGCCCGAGAGATCGCCGAAATCGTCGTCGATAGTTTCGATGAGGCAGTTTGGCGATGCGTATTGGGCTTCGCGCGGGGCGGATGCTTGGCATGAAGCGTAGAATGGCGCGGGGAGTTCGTCGATTCGGGACTCGGGCAAGCATATCATTATCGATATGCGGCTTGGTTCGAGTTGGTCGAACGTCGCGTTGCCCAACAAATGGCTCGTCGATTGATCGGTTTGTGGTGGTCGGGACAAATCGTCTGCGTTGGCAGCCGTGGCGATTTGGACGCGTTCGCCATCGTTTCGATGGGCGAGTAAATGCATTGCCGAGGCGAAAAAAGAAGCCGTGAGCGATGCGAAGAGAATGCAAGGCCAACAGCGGTTTAGAGAACTACGCATTGGCAAACTCGCTGACGACGGCCGACGAACCACTCGAAACGATATCGGGAGAGCTGAGTTGTGGGATGACTTGCCCGATGAATAAGTCGACGATATCGGGATCGAGGCCACCGGCGGCGGCATCTTTGAGGAGAATGGCGGCGGCATCGGCGAAGGAATGGCGCGTTTTATAGGGTCTGTCGCCGCCTGTGAGGGCGTCGAAGATGTCGCAAATGGCGAGTATTCGGCTTTGGAGTTTAATTTGGTCGCCGTGAATGCCGTGTGGATAGCCCGTGCCATTGAGTTTTTCGTGGTGTTGCAAGACGAAGAGAGGGACGTTTGCCCATTGCTGTGGCCAAGAAATCTGCGAGAGATATTGCCACGAGATGAGGGCATGTCGCTCGATTTCGCGTCGTTCTTGTGGTGTGAGCGTGCCGTGTTTGATTTCGAGTGCTTCGGCTTCTTGTGGCGTGAGGAGTTTGATGCTCGGGCAAGGATCGAGGCAGACGGCTTGCATTTCGCGAATGATGTCACTATCGGCGGGTGCGGCGTGAACGTAGATTTGATTGAGCCGCGTGACGACTTCGCGATACATGGCGAATCGCTGTTGAGAAATGTAGCGATTGCCCAATGTTTGGGGCGATTGCGTTTGGAACCAAGCGGCGAAGAGCGAAATGCGGTCGAGGAGGTGTTTGAGATCGGGCGGTGTGAGCTTCGAAGATTTGAGCAAGATTTCGCGTCGCAAGACGACTTTGCCGATATCGTGTAGGAGGGCTGCGAAGCGGAGTTCTTCGAGGAGATTCGACGTGAACTGGACGTTTTTGAAGGCCGGCGACGCGGAAGCGTGAATTGCTTGGGCGGTCATGAGGGCGTATTTTGAGACGCGCTGAGAGTGACCCGAGGAGGCAGGATCGCGAGCATCCATGACGGAAATGATCGATCGGATGAATCCGTCGAAAAGCGCACTGATATCGGCGTTGTAGAAAGTTCGTTCGATGGCATAGGCGGCGACTTCGCTCAATCGAGCGAGCGTTTCGAGCTCGGCATTGCCTAGCCCGCTCACGTGCGATGAATCGACGATGAGAACGCCCAAGTCGCGCGTCGACGTCATGAGGGGGGCGACGATGACATTGATGAGCGATGTACCGGCAATGCGGTAGAGAATGGCTTCGCGGTGTTGAGTCGCATCGCGCAAGAGTTCGTCGGGGAGGAGTGGCGTTTGGACGTAGTTGCAACGCGATCGCTCGTAGATGCACGAGAATGCATTGCTACAGGCGTCGAGTTTCCAAACGGCGATGTGCGAAGCAAGCCCCATGCGTTGCAAGATGACTTTAGAGAGGTACGACATGATGGCTTGATGCGTCGTCTTTGCCGTGAGTTCGAGCGATGTTTCGAGCAAAAATCGCATCATATCGACGTCGCCGCTACGCGGCAAAGTGAGTAGCGATAGGCTCGATACGCGTCGGATGTCGATGGCTTCTTCGAGTTCGTCGCGATATTGGCAGGCGATGATCGTGCTTCCGATTTCGAATTCGACGTCGCCGGCTAGGGCAACGCTTTGCGGGAATTGGGTATTGTGCAAATACACGTCGAGTTCTTGGGCGCGCACTCGCGTCCCGTGTTCACTTTGCAGGTCACTGTAAGAATAGTGACCTTCGCGACTGCAGATGATTTGCCCGTGATAACCGCTCATCTGTGCGTCGCTGACCCGAAAATCGTTCCCGATTTCGGTGCCTATGTGAACGACACTCTGCTGGAAACTCAAACATTTGCCCGCATCTTGGCCGTTTAGAACTTGCAATTGCAACATCGCCAAGCCTCAATTCGAAAGCCAACACAATGTAGGTAACAATACCACATTATGATTCATTCCACCGTATAAATCGATTTTTTTTTCGCGTTTGTGTGAGCCGCGGCGATGTGACCTCACCCCCGGCCTGTCGGTCACCCCCTCTCCATAAA
>ERZ1034719.293-NODE-293-length-32322-cov-6.680200_pt1 | contig 32322 bp, 22 predicted proteins | sample MGYA00520703_ERZ1034719 | MGnify/ENA primary metagenome ERZ1034719 (study PRJEB33766, sample SAMN09781716) | gut metagenome | biome: gut microbiome | host: Homo sapiens | place: Madagascar | study: EMG produced TPA metagenomics assembly of the PRJNA485056 data set...
CCCGGCCTGTCGGCCACCCCCTCTCCATAAATGGCGAGGGGGAATAGACGCCCGCGTTGCGGGCGTAAAGAGTTGGCGATGGGGAGAGACGCCCGCTGCGGCGGGCGTAAAGAGTTGGCGAGGGGGAATAGACGCCCGCAGCGGCGGGCGTAAAGAGTTGGCGATGGGGCGTGATTATTCTCCGAGTTTGATGACCATCATTTTGATGCGTACTGGCATAGTCGGATCGTTGAAGTCGGATTCGATGGCGACGGAGAGTTCGATATTGCCGTCGACGGATTTCGTATAGAGGGGGGCTTCGGGAATGCGGACATTGGTGAAGCCGGCGTTTTCGAGGCGTTTTTGATATGCCATGACGAATGCTTTATCTTGGGCAACGTAGACGAAGACGGTTTCGTTTGAAGCCTCGTTTGGCTCGATGAGATCGGCGACATAGGCGGCCATGCCATCGGCATTGAGTGGGTAGGGTATGCGTTTGTCGGGGAGTTTGGTGTATTGGTTTTGTGGGTCGCGCGAGCTCGCCATGATGAGGATGTATGGCTCGACGGGGTCTTCGATATCTTCGCGGAAGGCGACGACGGACTCATTGGGCGTGCCAGAACCCTTGACAAAGGCATTGTCGATTTTTTCGAATCCGGCTGCGATGAGGTCTTTTTCGTAGTCGTTGCGAAAATCGAAATTTTCCATTTTGAAAGCGTTGTAATTGCCCTCGCAGTAGCCATCGGAATACTCGACGGTTTTGCCGTCTTTTTTGGGCAATGGAATGGATCTATCTTTTGCAAATTTTCCGTACATTCGTCCGCATCCTTGTTCGCCTAGTTCGCCTTGTTCGCCTTCACCGATGTCGTCGTTTGGATTGGCATCGGGAGCGGCTGGATTGGCTTCGGGAGCCGCCTCGGCAGTGGGGGCTGGGGCGGCTTGATTTGCATCGTCGGCGGCTGGGGCTTGTGCTTTTGCGACATCGCCTTGTCGTTGGACTTGGGCGCCGTCGTTAAGCTTTGGTTCGTCGACTTTTTTGGGACTGCAACCCAAAGTCGAAATGGCAAAGATCAAGAAAGTGAGTGTCATCCATCGTTTCATCGTTTGAATCCTTACGTTTGAAGCGTTTTCGAAAAATCACCGTCGAATAGCAGTTCGATTGGTGCGTCGAGCCATCGAGTCTATCGATATTTTTATGCGAACACGTCGTTATTATATCGCAAAATGGGTGGCGATGTTACAAAAATCGCATGGAGCGAGTGATGAGAAAAAAGGTGATGCGGAATGCGCAAAGACGCGACGCAAGCGCCGTAGGAGACTTGGCAGAAAAACAAAAAAAGGCGAAGCACCGAAGTGCTTCGCCTTGGCAGATGATCGATTACGTGCCGGGAACTTGCATGGTGGCAGCTCTCTGTGTTGAGGTCAGTAGCGTTGTCGTTAAATTTTACACATCCGCGTAAATTCTAATACGAAGTGATGTGGTTAGCAAGAAAAATCGCACAAAAAATGTCGATTTGGGCGTTTACAGGCATCGATCCATTGGAATAGACTTTGCTCGTTTGTTTCGACTTGCGTTGCGATATTTCTGCGATATAGGGGATTATGAACGGATGACAGGCGTTTTTGGGCGACTGTGGACGTTTGGGCGTTGGGCAAGTGAGAAGCGAGCCGGAAGAGATAGAATAATAAGGAAGAGATAGAATAAGAGGTTAAGGATATGAAGAAGGTCTATGTCGCGGGTCATCGAGGGCTCGTTGGGGGGGCGATATGTCGCCAGTTGTCGGCACGTGGATATGAAAACGTCGTGACGCAGACGTCAAGTGAGCTCGATTTGCGCGAGTCGCGCGAAGTCGATGCGTTTTTCGACGAGGAGCGGCCAGAAGTGGTGATTTTGGCGGCGGCAAAAGTCGGTGGAATTCATGCGAATGCGACGTGGCCGGCCGATTTTATCGTCGACAACATTGCGATCGAATCGAATGTGATCCGAGCGGCACTTCGGACGGGGTGCGAGGACTTTTTGTTTTTGGGATCGAGCTGTATTTATCCGCGTTTGGCGCCGCAGCCGATGCCGGAGTCGTGCCTTTTGACGTCGTCATTGGAGCCGACGAATGAGCCGTATGCGATAGCGAAGATTGCGGGGCTCAAGATGTGCGAAGCGATTCATCGCCAGCATGGGAAGCGGTTTTTTGCGGTCATGCCGACGAATTTGTATGGCCCGGGCGATAATTACAACCTCGTGACATCGCACGTCATTCCGGCGATGATTCGCAAGATCGATGCAGCTAAACGCGAGAGTTTGGGGCAAGTCGTTCTTTGGGGGACGGGGAATCCGCGTCGGGAATTTCTCTACGTCGACGACATGGCCGATGCGTGTTTGCATTTGTTGTTCGATACGACGGTTTGCGAGCTGACGAATATCGGGACTGGGACGGATATGACGATACGCGAGACGGCGTTGGCGATAGCTCGCGTGGTGGGGTATGAGGGTGAAATCGTCTTCGATGCGACGCATCCGGATGGGACGCCGCAGAAATTGCTCGACATTTCGAAATTGCGTGCGACGGGATGGGCGCCGAAGACATCGTTTGAGCGCGGGCTAGAAATGACTTATCGTGCGTATTTAGATGGTGAATTGCGCATGTAATTGTGATAAAATAAGGCATTGCGACGAAGTCGCAGCTTTGCGCTCTGGATAGGAGGAACGAGGTATGTCGACGAAATTGATTTACGATTTGACACTTAGCGATGTGGCAGACATCATTTGTGCTCATGGCAAAGACGATGGCTGGAAAGTCGAAGAGATGGAAGACGGGCTCGATCGGCTCGACTGGATGATCGACGAAGACATTTGTGCGGAAGTATCGCTTGTCAAGCATGGTTCGCTCAGCGTGCTCGCGATGACGGTTGCGCTCGAAGACGACGAGGCGACGCTCGACGATTTGAATGCGTTTAACGGCAATTCGCAACTTGTATCGGCTTATTTATGCGATGATCACGTGATCATCGTGCGAGCGGAGCTTTGCATTCGTTCGGCGGTGACGACAGAGACGATCGAGGCGTTTTTAGACATGGCGGTCGATGGGGTTTACGATCTCATCGACGAAGTCGATGAGGACGATGCGGACGATTATTGCGACGATAGAGTCGAATAAATCGGGGGATCTACCAAATTTTCATGCCGATTGTGGGTCTGTGTGGTATAGGGGCATCGGTCGTAGAGCACTTAGGGCTTTTGACCGGTGCTTTTTTTTGTTTTTGCCGCGTGAAAGCGGCTCATCTCAATCGATTGGGGAACGATAACGCATGACGAAGCGACGGCTCTTGATAACGAGTGGTCTGCCCTATGCCAATGGAGCCATCCATTTGGGGCACATGGTCGAAACGATACAGACGGACATATTTGCGCGCGCGATGCGCACGATGGGGCACGATGCCGTGTATGTGTGTGCCGACGATACGCATGGCACGCCGATAGAGATTAGTGCGGCGAAGCGCGGAATATCGCCCGAGGCATTGATCGCCGAGGCTTGGAATAGCCATGTTGCCGATTTTAAAGGATTTAACATCGAATTTGCGCATTATTACACGACGCACAGCGAGGAGAATAAGGCACTAGCTTATGAGATATTCGAGGCGATGCAGAAGGCGGGTTTGATCCGCGAGCGCGTCGTACGGCAGTTGTATAGCGAGCCATTGAAGCGGTTTTTGCCCGATCGCTATGTGAAGGGTAAATGCCCGAAATGCGGAGCCGAAGACCAATATGGCGACGTGTGCGAAGTTTGCAAAAGCCGTTACGATGCGATTGAGTTGATCGATCCGCATTGCGTGCTCGACAATTCGGTCCCCATCGTCCATGAATCGCGCCATTTGTTCGTATCGTTGAGCGATTTGAGCGAATTTCTCGATTCATTTGCCTCGTCGTCGGCGCTCGACGACGAAGTACGGAATTTCGTCAAGACGTGGATTAAAGAGGGGCTTCAGGATTGGAATATATCGCGCGACAAGCCATATTTTGGGTTTGAAATACCGGGGTATCCGGAGAAGTATTTTTACGTATGGATGGATGCGCCGATTGGATACATTGCGACGACGAAATCGTGGTGTGAGTCGAATGGCAAATCGTTTGATTCGTATTGGCACGATGAGAACACGGAGATTTGGCATTTTATTGGGAAAGACATCATTTACTTCCACACGCTGTTTTGGCCTGCGATGCTCAAAGTGGCAGGATTTACGTTGCCGCATAAGATCCATGCGCATGGATTTTTGACGGTCAACGGCAAGAAGATGAGCAAATCGCGTGGTACGTTTATCTTGGCATCGAAGTACTTGGAAGTGTTGCCGGCGGCTTATTTGCGGTTTTATTTTGCGGCGAAGTTGTCGACGGGTGTCGACGATATCGATTTGAATATCGAAGATTTTTATTATCGCGTACGATCGGGGCTCATCGACAATTTGGCGAATTTGCACAATCGTTCGTTTAGCTTTGCCGAGACGAAATTGGGTGGTGTGTTGTCGTCGGCGCATTACGACGACGCTTGCCGCGAATTGATCGAGAAGACGCGCAGCAGAATACGAGAAGCGTTCGACATGTATGCGAATCTCGACACGGCAGGTGCGATTAAATCGATATGCGAAATCGGGAATGCTGCGAATTTATTTTACCAAGAACAGGCGCCGTGGGGTTATTTGAAGGGCGAATCGGCAAACGTCGACAAAGCACGAGCGATTGTGACGGCGTGTGCCGAAGTCGTGCGCATGATAGCGATAGCGCTCAAGCCCGTCGTGCCCGATTTTTCGGCGAAAGTGTTCGAACAATTGGGGTTAGGCGATCAGAATTTGGCCGATTTGGACAATGGATTGGGCGATGGAAATGTGATAGCCCACGTCGAGAAGACGTATATACGTCCGGAACGCGCGGAATTCGATGCGTTGACGATACCCGAAGAAAAGCAAGAGGAGAAAGGCGTGACAGAAGAAGCTGTGAAACAGACGATCCCTGGGGAGGAAAAGGGTGGAGAAGACAAGGTGGCGGAAATCGTGCGCACGCCGTTGAAACCGCTCATCGAATTCGACGATTTTGAGAAACTCGACATTCGCGTTGGCAAAGTGATCGTTTGCGAAAAGGTGAAGAAGTCGAACAAATTGTTGCGCTTGGAAGTCGAGATCGGGCATCCGGATGGGCCTGTTCAGATTTTGTCGGGTCTTGCAAAGCACTACCAGCCGGAGGCATTGATCGGTCGCAATGTGTTGGTGATTACGAATTTGAAGCCGCGTGAGATGTTTGGAATGATGTCGAACGGGATGGTTTTGGCGGCAAGCGATGAATTGGGCTTGGAATTGCCGACGGTGTTATTGCGAGCACCGGGTTCGCAAGTGAAGTAACTTCGATTTGTGTGTTTAGCCCAAAAAAGCCGTGCGTATGCTCGGACCTGCCGCAGGCAGGGAGAACATAGCACGGCAGCGTAGCCGTATTGCGGCGTGAGTCGCAATAGGCGGAGCCCAGAGCGGCGTATTGCGGCGCAAGTCGCAATAGCCGCCAACGAAGCCGTATTGCGGCGTGAGTCGCAATAGGCGGAGCCCAGAGCGGCGTATTGCGGCGCCAGTCGCAATAGCCGCCAACGAAGCCGTATTGCGGCGCAAGTCGCAATAGGCTGAGCCCGCACGGCGAGAGCCGGCGGGGCTTCGGGGTTGAATGTGTGAAAGAAAAAAAGTAGCGAGTGATTGAAGAAAATAAGATTTTATGGTGGTTAGAGCGAATATTAGACATAGAGTTAGCCTAAAAGAGCCATCTTATGCAGATTACGAGCATTTTTTCGACACGCGATTCAGCGACGAGGTGGTGTATTGGGCAGACGATGGCCCGCAGATATTGTCGAAAGACGAGTATGCGCGGACGCGTTTGATGATGTTGCGGTTTGGCCAGGTGATAGAGCGTGTGATCGTGCTCGATGGTGAGTCGATTGGGACGGTATCGGCGCGGCCGTGTGAGCGGATAGAGACGCAGTGCATATTGAGCATCGTGATAGCGATTCCGGAGCTTTGGGGGCTAGGATATGGCAGCGTGGCGCTGAAGTTGTTTTTGGTGGAGCTTTGGGAGCTCGGTTTTAAGGTGGCGGTGTTGGAGACGTATGCGAATAATCGTCGTGCGCAGCGTTGCTTTACGAAACTGGGTTTTGTGAAGCGTCGAGCCTATTTTTCGGGGCATACGGGGCGGTTTGTGTTGGAGATGGTTTGCGCGTTGGCGCGTCATCGTGCGATAGGCGAAGTCGTTCGCCCGGGCGATCCGCGTTGGAAGCAGCCACTTGGCAAAGGAAAGGAAGGAACATGAGTTTGACGAAGAAGTGGATCGTTTGTGCGGCGGCCATGGCGCTTTTGTTGGGCGCGGGTTGCAACAAGAAGGAAGAAGTGAAGGCGCAAGAGGAGGTCGCAGAGGTGACGGCAGAGGTGCAAGAAGTCGATTTGTCGCAGCTGGACCGGAATGCGTTTAATCGCGCGGCGATGCGTTTGAATTTGCCGATATTCTGGCAATATGAGGAGACGGCGTCGAAGACGGTTCGTCCGGAGGTTTTGTCGACGCTCAATTTCTACCCGACGACGGAGACGTTTGTTTGGAAAGATGCAGACGGGAAGTTTACGAAGGCATTTTATGATGCATACGCGTTGATGGTCGAGGTGATGAAAGACCCGACGATGGGTGCGCAAATCGATGATGGCGAGAAGGCGCGTCGTTTGAAAGTCGTGGATGAGCTGGATCAGGCGGCTGTGACGGTGGTGGCGTCGGATTTTTCGGGTTCGGATGCTGCCGAGAAGGCGTTTGTCGCGAGCATGTTGAAAGTGGGCAAATCGATAGATGCGCTTTATGCGAAGCAGACGGGGCTCGACAAGGTGATGGAGAAGATCCCGGCCGATGACGTTTTGTCGCAGAGCATGGCGCGTCGGAATTGGGGGATTATGCCCGAGAGCCCGAAGATGAAGCCGGATGCGGGTTGCCGAGCGTTGGCAGGAGATGCGAAGATCGCGGTGGGGGTTTACCCGGAGTCGATTCAGCAGGAAGCGGATTTTTGCACGAAATTGTCGCAACGCGCCGATGCGGAGAAGTTGTTGACGCCGTTTACGGTGGTGGTTGCCGACGAGAAGGGGGAACTTCGCGCGGAGCCGTATAGCACGTATTTCAAGGCGGAAATGGAGCAGATAAGTGCGGATTTGCGTGCGGCGGGCAAGACATTGGCGGGCAATGAGAAAGAAGTTGCGTTGCAGAAGTATTTGTTTGCGGCGGCCGATGCGTTTGAGACGAACAATTGGGATCCGGCCGATGAGGCTTGGGCGTCGATGAATTCGACGAATTCGTCGTGGTATGTGCGCGTAGCGCCCGACGAAGTGTATTGGGAACCGTGCTCGCGGAAAGCGGGCTTCCACATGACGTTTGCGCGCATCAATCCCGATGCGTTGGCGTGGCAAGAGAAATTGACGCCGATTCAGCAGGACATGGAAGATCGGCTCGCCAAGGTCGCAGGCAAGCCGTATAAGGCTCGCAAGGTGAGCTTCCATTTGCCCGATTTCATCGACATCGTGACGAATAGTGGCGATGATCGCGATGCGTTTGGTGCGACGATTGGTCAATCGTTGCCGAACTGGGGCCCCGTGGCGAACGAAGGCCGAGGGCGCACGGTGGCGATGAGCAATTTGTATACGGATCCGGATAGTTTGCGCGATCGCAAGACGTTGGCGCAGTCGATGTTTACGGCGCAGGATACGGCTCTGTTGGAAGATGCGACGGGGCCGGGGCTTTTGAGCACGATAATCCACGAGGCGGCACACAATTTGGGGCCGGCGCATGAATACAAGGTCAAGGGGAAAGTCGACGACGAATTGTTTGGCGGTGGCTTGGCATCGATGGCCGAGGAATTCAAGGCGCAGACGGCGGCAATATGGTATTTGCCGTATTTGGTCGAAAAAGGTGTGATATCGCAAGAGTTGGCGAATAAGAGCTATGCGGATTCGATATACTGGGCGTTTGGTCACATATCGCGTGGAATGACGAATGCCGAGGGTCGGATTCAGCCGTATTCGCAGTTGGCAGCGATTCAAATTGGTATGATGCTCGAGGCGGGTGCTTTGTCGTTTGAAGCCGATACGATGGCAGCCAATGGCACCGATAAGGGTGCGTTTGTGATTCACATGGACAAGATGGTGGCTTGCGTCGATAATATGATGAAGGAGATTGCGACGATCAAGGCGAAAGGCGATAAGGATGCGTTGGAAAAACTTCGCGTCAAGCACGTCGAGGGGAAAGAGATACCGTTCAAGTTGATCGAAGAGCGGATGTTGCGTTTGCCCAAGACGAGTTTCGTCTATAGCGTGAAGCTGTAGTCGATCGCGAGTTTGTGGAATCCATGTGGTCGTAGAGAGCACGTTTGAAATGCGCGCCGGTGCCTGGTAGGCATCGGCGCGTCGTTTGTGAAACGCGCGATAGGCGAGTGGAAAGTGCATAAAGTTAGGCAAATTTTGCTAGAAGTGAATTTTATGCACGATTAAGGCGTAAAAAGCCGTATCTTTTGAATAATCTGCTCATAGCACTTGACAAAATGCGTTGCGAATCGATAGAAAGTGAAACCTACATGTGGTGAGGGCTCTTAGAGAGGGCGCTCGAAGTCGCCACAACAGAAGGTGTGTCGGCGTGTAGCCGTGGAACATAATCGTAAGGATAAAGATGATGAAAGCCCGTGTGATAGAGTCGGCATTGCTCGCAACGGCGTTGATATTTCCAGTCGTGGCCCAGGCACAGGATGTCTCGGGGTCGTTGAGCGATGGCGTAGCAGAAAACGACATCCAAATTTTAAAAGAGAATACGAAAGAGATCGAGCACGTCGTCGAAGAAAATGCGACGTTGTCGGAAGGCGCGGAGAAATCGGCCGAAGCTGAGAAAACGACAGAAGAAAGCGCAAAGACGGCCGCCGAAGCTGGCAAAGTGGCCGAAGACAAAGCATCGGATGATGTTGCGAAAGTCGCCGATGACGCGGTGAAACCGGCCGCCGAAGCTGGCAAAATGGCCGAAGAAAAAGCATCGGATGATGTTGCGAAAGTGGCCGATGACGCGGTGAAAACGGCCGATGAAGCCGGCAAAGTGGCCGAAGACAAAGCATCAGATGATGTTGCGAAAGTGGCCGAAGTTGAAGAGAAATCGGCTGGTGAAGCGGTGAAAGTCGCCGAAGAAAATTCGGTCGACGATGCGGTGAAAGTGGCCGACAAAGGCGAAGATAAGGCTTCGAAAGATGGCGAGAAATCGTCGAAAGACGATGACGACGATAAGTCGTGGGGCGTGAATGCGGCGATCGGTTTCGATCTCGGTTTGGGTGCATTTACGAAGGACGAATATGCTCGCAAAGTGCGATCGCGTTTTACGATGACGCTTGGCGGATATTATACGATTCCAGTTATCGATACCGATATCCATTTGGAGACGGGCTTTAGCCAATGGATGAGCAAAGCCGGTGGTTCGAATGGCAAGTATGAGTTCCGTTGGTCGGATACGACGATAGGTTTGTCGCGCGAGATTTGGAGCTACAAATCGGGCGAATTTAGCGTGGCGTTTAATGCGGATTTGAGCTTCGTATTGCCGACGTCGAAGGCGTCGATCAACGCGAATTTGTATACGTCGATCGTTCCATCGTTGGCGGCGTCGATCAAGTTGTGGCGCTTCTCGTTGGCGTATGGAATTACGTATAGCTACAATGCGCACAAATACACGAGTGTGACGTTGGATCCAGACGATATCGACGTGTTATCGAGATCGACGGGTAACGAAATCATCGATTCGCATAATATTGCGATAGGTGGTGTTTTGGCCGAACACGATTTGGCAAATCAGTTTGTACTTGGAATTGAATGCATAAGAAAGGTGCTCGATTTGAGCATTGGATTTGCGTTTGCCGATTCGTGGACGTATGACAATGGGACGATAACGTCGGATGATCAATTCGTTGGGAAGCATGCGAAGGTGGGTCGTGGTCATTCGCAATATAGCCAAGGATCGCTCGTTTTGTCGTATAAACCGATTAAGTATGCGACGGTGAGTTTTGGTATGGTGAGCACGCAACCGTGGAAGACGGCCGACAACAAGACGTTGCGCTTCCCGTGGTTCGATACGGAGAGCCCGTCGAAGAACTACACGAAGTTCTTGTTGAGTGCGACATTCCAGTATTAATCGCGCGTAGATGAATAGCGGTTGGGTGCTTGAATGCGCTCGATCGATGCGGATGTGACGCAGAAAATAGCCCCATGGCGGTGAGAATCGCCATGGGGCTTTTTTCGTTTGCGGGAGTGGGGTGGACATAAAAGTATTTATTTTGCGAGCAAATAGGCATAATAAGGGGTCGTTCGAGAATGAATAAGCGGAGTGCATCTGCTGTTTTTTACTTCTTTTGTGTGGTGAAGTGATGAAGATGAATGGTGACGAGACGCAGACAATCGTCGGTCGAGCGGTCGCATTGAAGATACACAAGTATCGCTTGAGTGCGCAGGGGCTAGGCGCTCATGCGACGAAGAGTTTTCAGAAGCGTTTAGTCTTTATCGGTTCGCATCCGGATTGCGATTTTGCGATCGACGATGCGTCGATATCGCGTCACCATGCACGAATAGAGATCGACGAAACGGGTTATCGACTCGTCGACAATGGGAGCAAGAACGGGACGTTTATCGGCAATTTGCGCGTCAACGACGTCTATATTGAGACGCCGACGACGTTTCGCTGTGGTGCGGTGGAGATAAATTTCGAAGTTCAAGACGATGCGATCGACGTGGCGATATCGGGTGCGACGCATTTTGGCAACATGCTTGGGCAATCGGTGGCGATGCGAGAGATATTTGGCCTTTTGGAGCGAATCGCGCCGACCGATGTGACGGTATTAGTCGAGGGAGAATCGGGGTGTGGTAAGGAATTGGTGGCGGCAGCGATACGCGAGCATTCGCCGCGGGCTGGCAAGCCGTTTGTCATCTTCGATTGTTCGGCGGTTTCGGCAGATTTGATCGAATCGGAGCTGTTTGGGCACGTGAAAGGGTCGTTTACTGGGGCGGTATCGGATAGGAAAGGGGCGTTTTTGCAGGCCAATGGCGGAACGATATTTTTGGACGAGATTGGTGAGTTGTCGCTCGATCTTCAGCCGAAATTGTTGCGCGTTCTCGAGAATCGTATGGTTCGCCCGGTAGGCAGTGAGCGGACGTATCCGGTCGATGTTCGCGTCGTGGCTGCGACGAATCGGGTTCTTTCGAAAGAAGTCGAAAGCGGCACGTTTCGCGAAGATTTGTATTATCGGCTCGCGGTGATCAAAGTCGATTTGCCGCCTTTGCGCCAGCGCCCCGAAGATTTGCCGATGTTGGTCGAGCACTTTTTGCAAGAGGCATCGAAGAGATTCCATCGCGCGGCACCGACGATAACGTTTTCGACGATGCAGAAGTTGCGCAATTACGGTTGGCCTGGGAACGTGCGAGAATTGCGCAACTTTATCGAGCGCGCGTTTTTGTTGTCGAACGATGACAGAATCGAGACGAAGTTTTTGAATGCGAAATCGCTAGAGCAAAAGGTATCGGACGATTCGCAACCGACGTTTGTGGGCGATGCATTTGTGCAGCACGTGATCGAGAATCAGTTGCCGTATAAGGATGCCAAGCAAGAAGCCATCGATTGGTTTGAAAAGACGTATTGGATGCATTTGCTCGAAGTGACGGGTGGGAATATATCGAAGGCGGCGCGTTTGGCTGGCATTCATCGCAAATCGGCAGAGTACATCGTTCGCAAGCTCGATTTGAAGTGCGCCAGCAAGACTGGCTTCAGTGGCGACGATTGAGGTTAGCGCGTGGGCATTGAAGATTTGAGCATTATCGAGTCGCAGTGGCGGGTTCGATTGTCGGAAGATCCGGCCCCCGCGCTATTCGATGGCATTGGTGCGCGGTTGTCGCAGTATTATTGCGGGGCAGATATCGAACGCGAATCGGTGAATCGCGATTTGATCGGATTTGCGAAGGCATTTGTCGGCTGGAGTGCCGATCCGAAATCGGATGAACGGATAAGGGAGATTTATGCGTGCGAGGGCGAGGATGAGGAACGGACGAGGATCGTGCGATCGTGTTTTGGGACGTATGGGCCGTATCGCGTTGGGCATGGCGATACCGATACGAACCTCGCTCAGACGTTGATCGGTGAGCCGTTAGGTGTGCAGAAAATGCATGCGCGAATGCACCACCGCGGACGCCATGAAGCCTTATTTTATACGCCTTGGCCGTCGGTTGTCGAAATTTTATGCCAGAATCCGTCGATCCATGAGAGAGATATTCTATTCATGGCGGCGCGTCGTCCGACGCAGAATTGTCTTTTAGAAGCGATATTGATGAGTCGTTGGGCGTCGTCGCCCGAGATACGATTTGCGCTTGCATCGAATCCGTATTTTAACGTAGGTCATGCGTTGCGTTGTGCAAGTACCTTGAATCGCAAATACTTAAGGGACTTATCGCAATCGCCCGATGTTCATGGATTTGTGCGCGATCATGCGCTTGGATTGCTCGCTTTGTGATCGAATTGTAGCAAATCGTATGAATCAAAAGGCACATAAGTTTGCGTTTTGTCGAGAATCGTGTAATTTGTAGGCACATTTTGTGTGTAGCAAGATAAAGGAAGGGGTTTTATGAAGAAGATACTCATCATCGATTCGGATGTGGATTTTTTGAATATGATGAAAGGGGAGCTCGAGGCTGCGGGCTATGAAGTCGTCGTGGCGCAAGATGCGGCGACGGGGCTCGCGATGACCGAGGGCGTTTCGCTCATCATACTCGCCGTGGAGCTTCCCGACCAAAATGGTTTCGTCGTTTGTTCGCTTTTGAAGCGCGATGCTATGACAGCCGACACGCCCGTATTTATTACGAGTAGTGCCGAGACGACCGAAGCATTTGAAAAGCACTTGAATTTGGCCAATCATGCTGATGGTTATTTTCTCAAGCCCGTCGATGTGAATGCGTTGTTCCAAGAAATGGAGGCGTTATTCGAAGATCAACGCCTGATGCAAGAGGCGACTTCGGCGGCATGCGACGAGATGATCGACGTCAATGCCGGAGCGATCGACGAGAACGAGGCAGCCGATAACGAAGTCATCAAGGCGTTATCGGACGAAGATATGAGTTTGTTTGGCGAGATCGATTCGAAGGACTTGATGGGGCCTGTCGACGAAGATTTGTTCGATGCGCCCGAGACGCCTGCGGCGGCAGCCGTGCCGCCGGTGCCTGCGGCGCCGGCGACGCCATCGGTGCAGATCCCCGTGCCGAATAGTAGCGTTTCGCGAACGGTCGCGGCGCCTCCGCGGCCGGGTGCGAATATGCGTTCGTCGTCGTTGCCGACGGTTGGTGCACGCGCTAGCGCGGCGCCGTCGCCGATAGGCAAGCCATCGGTTCCGCCCAAGCTCGGGCCGACGAATACATTGACGGGAATGTCGCCCGTGACACCGCCGACGAATGCATCGTCGATTGGGCTTCCGCGCACGCCATTGTCGGCTGGGTTGCAGGGGAGTCGACAAGTCAAAGAAAACAAGCCGTTTTCGGGGAAACCGCTTTCGAGCGTGAGTCAAATGGCGATTCCGGCTGCCGACATGTCGCGCATGTCGGATGAAATCACGGTGCTTAAGAACGAAGTGACGGCGCTGAAATCGGAAATTACGGCTCGCGACAATCGGATTACGATGCTTCAAAGCCAATGCGATGCATTGAATACGCGTTGCCAGAATGCCGAGGCGATAAGCGAGGCGCTCAAGAACGAAGCCGAAGAAGCGCTTTCGAAACAGAACGAAACCGAATTCAATAGCCATGCGCAAATCGAAGAACTCAAGACGTCGCTCGACCATGCGCTGGCAGAAGTCGATAGATTGCGCGGGTTGATCGCCGAATTTGGGACGGTAGCGCAACAACTGATAACGTCGGCGGCGGTGTAGGGGATGAGGGGCAAAAGCCCCGTCGATTGCGCATTTGGCACATCGAATCGCTAGTCGAGATAGATTGACCAAATGCGCAAAGCCACTTATGATAGCGCTGTGCCTCACAGCGCTTTTTTTGTTCAGATAGGGCATCTGCAGGTCGGGTATCTCGTTGCAGGATTGGAGACGTCGAGAGAGAATAGGTGAGTTATGGCAATCAGACGGAATCGCAAGAAATCGCATTGGCAACGTCGCGCGATGGCGCTAGGATTATGTACATTGTTTTGCCTAGGGCAAGGTTGCTATGAACAAAAAGTCGTCGATCGCGATACGTTTGGGCCGGTGCCCGATGGCAAGGAATACGAGGTCGATATCTACCTCATCAGCGAGTTGGCAGGCCGGTTTTTGGCGCAAAAGAAATCGGGCGATACGGTAATATGTGGGGATTTCGGAAAAGAAGTCACCGAAACGAATACATGTGCTATGCCGTCTTTTTTGTTTTACGAGTCGCCTATCGCGAATAATGGAGAAAATGCAGGCGTATGGAATCCTAGCGATGGCGATGGAAAATTTGTGCTTGGCTCGGAAAGCAGTGACGTCGTGATAACTTCTGAAGGGAAGGGGGGGAACTGTCAATATACGTTAAAGATTCGTCCGTATTACGATTCGGAAGATAAAGAAATGAGCGATAGGACGATTAGTTATGAAATAAAAGCGAAAGAGGATTTAAATTTACTCAAAAAGATATCTGGCAAGGATCTTGAATTGGGATGGGGCAACACAGTAGAGACGTGCGATCCAGGCGATGCAGTATGTAGCAACACCAAGGTTAATGTATATGTTTATGATGTGAAGAATAAAGAAAAGAGGGAAGATATTGGTGCAGATGTATGCAGAGATGAGGTTAAATACAAAAATCTAAAAGATAACAAGAATTATGAATGTCGATACCGACCGTATTATGATTATTTTAAGTCCAAGCTGGGTGATTCTATGTATAAGTGTTACAATGCGACGTATTCTTATGCGACGACGGGCGTAGATAATATATATCGCGTTTGGGATAAATATTACGGACATACGCCGAAGAAAGATAGCAATGCGATTCGCGTAGGTGCGGGCGATAGTTATGGCGTATCGATACCGCAATCGTCGGCATTTAACGACATTCCGACGGTTCAGACATTAAATGACATGCTTTTCTCTGCCGATACTCTTGGAAATCATAGCTTTGACAATAATCTGGATTTTATGAATCAAATCGTCGGAGAAGCAAAGTACAATTACGTTTCTTCGAACATGGCGTTTATGGCGCAGAATTTGAATAATCGAGCGCGTCGATATGCGATATACGATATTAAGCCGAAGAATGGGAATGGAAACCCGCTTCAATTAGCCGTATTGGGGGCGACGGATCCTGGGGTCGTTCGCTCGGTATTCCCGGGGCGATTTGGAACGATCGAATTTGGCAAGAATTATTGCGAATTGCTCCAAGCGATGGAATTGGCTTACAATCGCAATGCCCGAGCATTTTTGATCTTGGGGCATGTCTACACGGAGCGAACGTTTCTCAATAAATTCCTCAACGAGTTGTTCATCCTCAACGACAAGACACTCGCCAAAGAAGATTCTCCGGCATACGAGGTGAAATACGATCCGGTAATTGATGAGGAATGGGCGAGCGATGAGATATTGAGTTTGCAATTATACGATCACGTACAAAGTATTGCGACGTATTGCCCGAGCAAGCTCATCGTCGATAAAGATGAAATCGCGGAGCTCAAAAAGCGCAATCCAGAGAAAACGAAAAGTGAGCTCGAAGATATGCTCATCGTGCAGAAGCGCAGAGATATCTTCTCGGGGTTGATCGGTGTCTTTGGCGATGGATCGAGTGGACCAGAATTGTATGAATACAAGAAGTCGGGCACGAGTTCAAATCAATACGAAGAGTTTTACGACAATCACGGCGCTAATCAATTGTCTTATCGTCGACTCGATCACAAGACGTTTTATGGTTCGATGCGGGCGGATTATTCGACCGGGGCGAGGAACGATGAAAAAGATAGCGTTTCGTATTTTAGGATACCCAAAAATGGCGAATATACGGGGAGAGTGAGAGCCGTTTTGCATCCCAATCCATCTAAGGGGGATGGTGTCGATACGCATGGTTATCGAGCGACGATTGTAAACATGGACGTGCAACCCGTCGTTGGCGATATGTTTGAGTATGATACCCCCAGTGGTTGTTCTGATCTTAGCAAAAAAGTAGATAGTTGCTTAGCCTATTTCAAATTGGCGAAGAAAGATGCTGGAATATTGATAGAAGAAGATAATAAGGCAGGCGCGGAGGCTCCAGTCGCAACCAAAAAAGAAGGCGAGGACAAGAACACCCCTAGCAAGGCGAATATATTGGTGACGAATGATGAATATCGCGGTTGCTATGAATCTATTAAGAAATTCACACCTTCAAAGGATTCAGATGTAAAATCGTTTACAAGGTGGCAAGAACTACAAGTTCTGGACGAAAAAACGGAACACACTTATGCCGAAATATATTTGAACCAATTGCGCTGGGCATGTACATATAATATTACGAGTAAGAAATCATGTATTGAAGACGATCGGGATAAATCTAAGTGTTCTGATGATGATTTGAACAAATATTACTCTCCGTACATATTCAAATTTAGTGGTGATGAGATTGAAGCAGAAGACAAGGCTACGCTTCGCAAACGCACGACAATTACAGGTAATATTTTGACGATGGCCGTTTGGGATTTGCTCAACGGCGAAGTCGCTCAGGATGATTCTAAAGAGTGGCGACATTTTTATGATCAACTAGACAAGACAAGTGGTGGTCAAGGCGATAATACTAATGGAACTGGTGATAAAACGACTGAGCCAGCTCAGGTGACGTATGACGTCGTTTATCTCAATGCAGGCGGCATCGTCGGTGGAAAGGAATATGATGGGATCGATTTGGACTGGGTGCTTCAGCAATTGCCTTACGGCAATACGGTCAGGGTCGTATCGAATACGAATACAAAGTTGCTCGTCAGATTTATTGAACATGGTTTGACGCAGAAGGGAGGGGCATTCCCGATGGTTGGCGGAATCGTTTTCTCGTATGATGGCAATAATAGGGTATGTGAGATTTGGAAGACAAAAGAAGATATATATAATAACGACTATAGAGTTGAGCTAGATGAGATATTATATTACTTAGATGCTAAGAGCTGTAAACATATAGCAGTAGTGAATTTTGCTAAAATTGATTCGAGTGGAAAGTATAATATTATAGGTCATTCATCGAACTTGTTCACTCTGAATGTAGATTCTGATTCATTGGCAGGAAAAACAGAGTTTGATATGGCAAATACTGAAGGTTATAAATCATATACATCGACAAAGTCTATAAATATTCTCATTCCCGATTATCTTGCAACAGGTGGCGATAGTTATGGAAAAGTATATGAAGAATTGAGCAATGATAATATACAGATGAAAGCTTCGTTTATTGCTACGGATTCGAAAACATCGACGACCGACAAGATCGTTTTGGACTATTATCGAAATATTCAAAAGAAAGAAAAAGAATGGATTGCTGATGATAAAGGAAAGTTTAAAGATGCTTTTATGAAAGCCGTGTGCTTGAATAGAATTTATAATGATGAAACTGAGAGTACATGTGTTGTGAATTCTTTATGTAAAGAATTGGGGGGGTATTGTAAGAACATAAATCGTTCCCAAACGGGTAGCAGTCAGGACACCGAATAGGACCACATAACGTCGATAAGGAAGAGATCATGAAAAAGATATCAAACCGATGGCCATTTTATAGCGCAATCGCAGGTATATCGCTGTGCGTGGCGGCGCCATCATACGCGCAGATCGGTCCAGAATTGATGCCGCCTGGGCTATCGCCCGATCATCCGGTCAATTCGTATACGGTCGATGGGAAGAAGTCGCTGTCGGATGACTGGCGGCACGAGGCGGGCTGGGAGCTCAATGCCTCGGATATCGTCTTCTCGGCTGCGAAGAAACGCCAGCTCATTAGCGAAGCGCCGTCGACGATTCACGTCATTACCGACCGCGATATTGCGGCGCATGGCTGGCGAACGCTTGCCGAAATATTGCGCTTCGTGCCCGGTGTACAGACGCAGACGACGAATTCTCGGTTTCAATCGGTCATGATTCGCGGGCTCGTGGGTAGCGAAAACAACAACTCGCGCATTTTATGGCTCCAGAATGGCGTTCCGATGAACGACGTACGCGACTCTGGCATTTGGCTCGACGAGACGTATCCGATCGAGATGATCAAGCGAATCGAAGTCGTGTTGGGCCCTGGCTCGGCGCTCTATGGTTCGGGTGCTTTCCAAGGCGTCGTGAACATCTTTACAAAAGATGCTTCCGATATCAATCAATATGGCGAGTATCGGGTATCGATTTCGAACAATTTGACGTTTAATGCATCGGCGATAGCGGCTTATAATAGCCCGAAAAAGGATTTGGGATTTTTGGCGCACGTATCTGGGAATACGACGCAGGGCCCGGGGCTTTTGGGTAGCTATATGTATGAAGAGTATTCGCTCGTGCAAGGTGGTGCAAACGTCGGTGCAGGGAAGGCGGCCGATTCGCTCTACTATAGCCATATCGGATCGAATTCCGATAAGCATTGGTATAATATCGATTTGAAATTCAATTATAAGAAATTCAAAATCGACATGGGCTTTACCGATATATATGCTGGTGCCGATGGATCGGAGTATTTGAATTATATTACGCTCAATCAGAATCGCATCAATTCGGTGACGAATTCGAAGACTGCGGAGACTTCGGAAATATACGATAAGAAAGTGCCGACGAATCCCGATTATCGCTTTAATCGTCGCGAGTTTCATACCGACTTGATGTATGAAGCGGAGTTTGGGGATTCGGTTTCGTTTTTGTCGGTCATATCGTATCGCATGAACCAATACCAATTTAAGAATTTCAATGGGTTTTCGAATCTCTACGATATCGAACAAACGAGCAATTCGAAGGGTGGGGATGTCGATAAACCGCAAAAGTACTTCAATACGAATTTCGATTCGTTGCAGCAGAAATTATATGCGCTGGCTCAAGTCCAATGGCGTATATACGAAGCGAACGAATTGATCGGCGGCGTCGTTTTGGAGTATCACAATATCGATGCAGGGAATGAATTCAATGGCGGCAAGAAATCGGGGGATCGCCGAAATTATAACAAGATCGATTATTTGACGCCATCGATCTTCTTGCAAGACGAGCAGAGGTTTTGGAACGATAGGATCATCTTGACGTTGGGCGGGCGTTTAGACGTCTATAAATCGACGATGGATGAGCGCGATATTGCGCCATCGTGGCGTTTTGCATTTTTGGGAAAATGGACCGATTGGATGACGATGCGTCTGTCGTATGGTTATTCGTTTAAGGAACCGTCGCTCTACCAATTGTATAGTAGCAATATCGACTATGAAGGGGATCCGGATCTCAATCCCGAGAAATTGCACAACGTCGAATTGTCGTTTTTGTTTACGCCGTTGTACTTTATGAAGATTCGTCTCGATGGATTTGCATCGTGGATTAGCGATTTGATCGTCGTCAATTACAACACAAATCTTAGCGATAAAGCGCATGGGATCGAGGGTCGATATACGCCCAAGCAAGATGGCGATGCGCAGATATACGGTTTTGAATTGAGCCTAGATTCGGCGATTGGCCAGAATTGGAATATCTATACGCACTATAACTTTTTGTATTTGACGGGCGACAAAGATTTGAATTCGGGCGATGCCATGCACCGATTCAAGCTGGGGGCGACGTTTATGAACGATTGGGTGACGGCCGACGTCGCGGCGTTCCTCGTCGGCGGATCGCAGAAGATCACTTCTGCATTTGATTATCGTGGACGATATGCCGTTCCGTTCTATGCGATATTGCAACCGCAGGTGACGGCGCACGTCGGTGCCAATATCGGCGTCATGGTGCAAGGGAGCTATGCATTTTCGGAGGGCATGCTCGATTCACCGACGAATCGATTCTATTACGAAAAAGAAGGGATACCCGTGAATCGGTATTCGGTGATGTTGTCGTTGATTTATCCGTTCCGGTCAAATTGATCTCACCCCCGGCCTGTCGGTGAGCCTTGACCTCACCCCCGGCCTGTCGGCCACCCCCTCTCCATAAATGGCGAGGGGGAATAGACGCCCGCCCAAGCGGGCGGGCGTGTATGGGGCGTGTTATTGTGCAGGTGTCCAAGATAGATTGTAGAGTACGATGCGATGATCGGCTGTCAATGTGAATGCCGTACACGATGAATGATTGATGACGATGGGGGTTTTCTCGCTCGAAGTCAATGCGTCGGCGCAGGTTTTTGATCCGGAATAGGTGACAGATTTCGATGAATTATCGTTGACGCATGTGACCTTGACATTAACCTTTTCGTCGTAATTCTTATAGTCGAAATAGACCTTCCCTAGGCCGCCTTTGATATTTGAAACTTCGATTTTGGGCGTCTTCACATTTAACATGATCCCTTTTAAAAGATTGCCGTTTTTGTCTTTTGCCTCGCAATTTGGTTGAAAGCTCAAATCAGTGCGAGCGGTGACGCTGATCGAATAATCGGGATATGTTTTAGAGCCGACGTTAGTAGTATAGTTGGACGCACTTTCTGTAATCCACTTAAAATCGTCGGTATACGTTTGGTTTGACGTTTTCTGTTTGCATGCGTTTTCTTTGCACGTCATTTGAGCGTTATTGCAATCGGCGTCTGTGATGCACTCGACACATAGGGGCGTGTCTCCTGCGAGGCATTTCGATTTATCTTTTGGGCACGGGGTGTTGACGAACGCGCCATTTTGGCAAGTATCGATCGATTCTGCGTCGGATCCGCAGTGCATTTGACCTTCGGTACATTTTTCAACGCAGTTATCGGTTGAGATTTGGCAAGATCGGCAGACGAGGTTACCCGAGACGAATTTTGAAGCGTCGTATTCGGCGCATTTTGAAACGCCGTTTTTGAATGCGTTGCCGTCGCAAGTTTCGCTACCGGCGATAATCCCGTCGCCACAGTAGACGCATTTAGAAGCGTCGTATTTGCATTCTTTTGTGCAGTGAGCAGTTCCGATGGCGGCAGGGGCGTTTAATAGTTCGGAGCATTCTTTATAACTCGTATTGATGTGATTGTAGTCGCAGATTTCGCCTGGATCGAGATTTCCATTGCCGCAATTGCCCGAATCGGGATCGATTTTGCTACACGAACCGTCGGCGAGTCCAGAGCAATCGCCTTTACATTTTAGGGAATCTTGCGCAATTTGTTGCGCTCCAGATCCGAATGCAACGATGCAGGCATTGGGGACGAACAGGCCACCATCGCAGATTTCGCCTGGATCGAGTTTTCCGTTGTTACACTTTTTAATCGACGTTTCGCAACCGTCGCTCAATAGTCCGTTGTCGTTGATGTAGCCGTCTTCGCATACGATTTCGCATTTTTTATTGCTACAATATGAGTCGCGTATGTGTAGTGTTTGATCATTTCGATCGGGACATTTGACACCGCATTCGCCGCAGTTGTTGGGGTCGTGATTGACATCGAGGCATGTGATAGTGTCGTCAACGGTGCAAGCGAGCATTGGCGTAGGACAATTCGATTGACAAGTGCCATTGGAGCAAACCATGTTTTTGCCGCAGGCATTGCCGCATTTGCCGCAATTTGCGCTGTCGGTTTTGACATCGACGCAGCTGCCGCTACAACACGTTTTCGAACACGTCTTTCCATCGCAGAGACAGGCGTAGTGAAAATCTTGATTTTCACTGATATCGTCTGTGGTATCGGAATTGGGCGCTGAACTCGAATTGATAATGGTATCGGTGATGGGAGAGACGCGATCGCACGATTCAAATTCGCTACACTTGGCTCCGCATGTACTACAATTGCGTTCCGAGGGGGTCACACAAACGCCTTCGCAACAGTGCTCTGAATTGAGGCATTGATAAGGTTTATTATTGAAAACGCACGTTTGATAACGTTGCATATCTTTTGGATCGACTTCATTGGCGCATGAGTAGGCGGCTAGAGAGCAGGCGAGGATCGAGAGAGCGAGTAGTTTTTTCATGACGAACTCCGATAGAAAGACGATGTAGAAGTCAAGTTTGAATCGAAATTAATCTTCGCAGCGGTTGGCATTTTTTCGGTGTTTGAGTGCGCGCCAACATTCGCGCCCGGTTCTCGCGCTGAGAACTTTGTTGACCGACGCGCCGATGACGATGCCGACGAGTGGGATGTATCGCGTTAGCCGTTTGCAACTCATCATGACGATGACGCGTGCAAGTGTTTTTGCGAGTGTTTTGCTCAGTTCTCGCGTGGAGAATTCGCTCATGGCGAGGTCGATGATATCTTTGAGAGAAGGTTCTTTGTCGTAGTCGTATGCTTCTTCGAGCGAGGTGCAAACGAGTAAGAAGTCGATTTTTCGTTCGCGTTGGTCGTCGATATTGAATCCGGCGAGATGTGATAAAGCGAGCGTCATTTCGAGTTCGAATTTGAGGGCGATGATGGCATCGAGAGCGGCGACGCCGAAAATCGACAAGATCGGTCCGACAAATGGGATGAGGCCGGGTATAGCGCTAGCGCCTCCTCCAGCGGCGACGAGGTTGGAGTAGTGCATGATGATCATACGGGAGGCGTATTTTTCGCGTTTGTGCTCGTCGTTTGTCATTTTTTCGGCATACAGGACGGCTTTATCGACGACTTTTTTGATGGAATCGTTCGAAGCGACGAGCTTATCGAGGACGGCGACGGCTTCGCGAGCAGCGTCTTGGGAAATATGCTTTTTCATGGATACTCCGTTCAATGGAAGAAGAATCAAAGACCGCGCAAGCGCTAAAGCGTACCCGCACGTCGATTGCGACGGCTCTACATTGTAGTAGGGAATTGCTCAAAGTGCAAATCTCTAGTCGTTAGAGCTAACTTTAGCCGCGCTGGGGTGTTGTCGAGGTGGAAGTCGTTTGATCTTTATCGGAATTTGTCGATGTTTGTTGATGTGGAAGGACGCCGATGAGAATGGTGCACAAGATGGTGATGGCGCATCCGACGAGGGCCCAGAACGTGGGCAATTCGCTCCAGATGATGAAGGCGATGATGATGCTGGAGAAGGTGGAGAGGTAGATGAAGGGGGCGACGATCGTGGCGGGAGCGTAGCGATAAGCCGATGTCATGAGGAGTTGAGCGATGAAAGCGGTGAGGCCGGCGCCCATGAGAAAGGCGAAAGTCGTGGCGTCGGGGAGGGTCCAGGGGACGAAGAGAGCCGACCCTGCAGCGGCAAGTGTCGAAACGCCTAGTAACCACATGACGATCGTTTCGGAGGAATCGGTCTTTTGCAAGACGCGAACGCAAGTATAGGCAAGAGCCGAGAAAATGCCCGATCCGAGTGCGATGAGCGCCGATGGATTGATGCCGCCGAAATCGGGATTGACGATGAGTGCGATCCCAAAAAAGGCAAAGACGACGATGGCGTAGATCCACCAATGGAATCGCTCGCGCAGAAAGATGGCTGCAAATATGCATACGAAGATGGGCGATGTTTGATTGAGGGCATTGGCTAGTCCGAGTTCGAGTCGCGAAATGGCCCAGATATAAGACAAAGCCCCGACGGCGCCCAGAATGCCGCGCAAAGCGAGCAAGCTGATTCGATTGCCAAAAGTACGCGGGCGCAAGCCCATTGCCGTCATGATGAGGAGGATGAAGAAGCCGACGCCGGTACGGAAGAAGGCGCATTCGAATGGGTTGACGGTTGCCGTGCAAAACTTCAACAGCACCGAGCTGATGCCGAAGGTGAGGCCTGCGGCGCACATGAGCAAGATGGCTCGGCGTGGGTTATCGGTTTTGGGCGCCGGCACGGTATGGCGTTCGTGCGGCGCATGGATAAACGCGTGAAGGGGAGGCATGGCGTTTGTGCGGCAAAACGGCTTCGAAGGTCGTTATTTACACGATTTGCAAGATTTGCACGATTTTGCACCACCGCCACCGCCGCAGCAACCGCTACCGCATTTGGCTGCAATGCCCTCTTTATAATGGCTCGTGATAAAGGCTTCGCCCAAGAGGGTACGCGCGAGTTCGGGTTCGACTTCGAGAAGCGTTTTGAGCCAAAACTGCGAGATGGGGGCTGTATCGTTGCGTTCTAGGAGGGCTTGGATGAGTTTTGTCGCCGTTTCGCGGTCGTAGGCATCCCAAAGCGTTTTGATATAGGCGTTGTATTCGGTCGGGATATCGCTCGTCTTGTCGGCGTCGATGGCGGCGATGAGTCCAGAGGGATCGTGTGTTTGGCGCACGACTTTAAATGCCTTCGATTTGGGTGATCCGCTTATCGTCGAGAAGATGAGCCATATAATGACGAGGACGATAACTCCGATGAGAACGTAATGGAAATCCATGGGGAAAATACCTCAAAACGCTGTGGGAAAATTGAAAACGAAAAAAGATAGAACGAAGAATGTTTTGAATAAAATTCGACAGTTCTGCCAATAGACAAATTTTCTTCGAATGCGTCGATAGCCGTTGCAAAGCCGACTCGATGTTGCGATGGGCGGCATCGGAAGCGGAGTAGTGGTTAGTCTTAGAGCCCCTTAAAGTCAAGAAAATCGGGCATGGGTGAGAAATATCGGGCGATAAGCGCGGTGTATTGGCGCGAGCCAATAGCCGATAGCGATGAAAACGCTTTTTTGTCAGTTTGATGCAGATGCTAGGAATCAAGGAGGAACGCGCATGAGCGCACTGACGTGCGTGATTGCGCGTGACGACGCAGATGACGACGCAGATGCGCAAAATGTCAAAAAAGCTAGAGCCCGTATCGCCAACCGGCAATATGGGCGACAAGAGGCGTATTGGCGCGAGCCAATAGCCGATAAGCGCGGTGTATTGGCGTGAGCCAATAGACGCGCCGCGTAGGCGTATTGAGCGCACAGCGCGAAATAGCCGTAGCCAGAGCCCGTATCGCCCAACCGGCGATAGGGCGACAAGAGGCGTATTGGCGCAAGCCAATAGCCGATAAGCGCGGTGTATTGGCGTGAGCCAATAGCCGCGCCGCGTAGGCGTATTGAGCGCAAAGCGCGAAATAGCCGTAGCCCCCAAAAAAAAGCGCCGTTGGGGGGGAATCCGACGGCGCGAAAGTGTGCGGGGGGCGTGTGTGATTACGTTTTGACGGCGCTACTCATCGAGAAGATGGGTAGGTACATGCCGATGAGCATGCCGCCGACGAGTACGGCGATGAGGCACATCATGGCGGGTTCGATGAGAGCCATCATGTTGCCGATGGCGTCGTCGACTTCTTCGTCGTAGAAATCGGCGATTTTGTTGAGCATGGTGTCGAGTGCGCCCGTTTCTTCGCCGACGCGTATCATTTGCACGACCATGTTGGGGAAGATGCCGGTGATGGCGAGTGGGTCGGCGAGAGTGGAACCTTCGGAGAGTCGTTGTCGTGCGAATTTGATGGCTTCACGGATGACGGTGTTTGAGATGGAGTTACTGACGATTTCGAGGGCGTCGAGGAGAGGGACGCCGGAGGAGAGCATGGTGCCGAGCGTGCGGGTGAATGTGGAGACGGCGGATTTTCGGATGACGGTGCCGACGCCGGGTGTGTTGAGGAGTAGGGCGTCGACGATGCGGCGTACTTGGTAGGCTTGTAGCGAAAGGTAGCCGACGGTTGGGACGATGACGAGTGTGGCGATGATATACCAAATGTTATCGACGACCCAATCGGAGGCATCGATGAGGAATTGCGTGAGGGCTGGGAGCTCGCCCCCCATCGACGAGAACATGTCTTGGAAAGTCGGGATGACTTTGAGGAGCATGAAGATGAGGATGATGATGGCGACGATGAGGGTGCCGATGGGGTAGGTGAGTGCGCTTTTGATTTTACGGCGCATGGCGTCGGCTTTTTCGATTTGGACGCACAGACGCGCCAAGATCGTGTCGAGGACGCCGCCGACTTCGCCTGCGGTGACGAGTGAGGAGTAGAGGGGCGGGAAGACGCCCGGATGTTTTCGGAGTGCGTCGCCGAAAGTCATGCCCGTTTCGACGTCGGTTTTGATGGCGAGTTGAATGCGTTTGAAGTGCGGATTGACTTCTTGGCTCGAGAGGAGGTCGAGGGCTTGAACGATGGGCAGGCCTGCGTCGATCATGGTCGAGAGCTGACGCGAAAAGACGACGAGTTCGCGGCTTGAAACGCCGCTGGAGCCTGGGAAAGGCGGCAAAACGAGGTCTTTTGGCTTTGGCGCAATCGAGAGAACGGTTAGCCCGTTTGCATTGAGGCGCTGTGTGGCGGCGTCGGGGCTTGGCGCATCGATTTCGCCGCGCTTCGAAACGCCGGTTTGATTAAATCGGGCTTTGTATTTGTAAGTTGCCATAGGGACTCCAGCGCTGGTTTGCGATAAAATGGGGTGAAATGATGGAATGATGTCGGTTTAACGGTCAAGCCGTAAGTTTAATGGACAAGCCGTAAGATAAATGGAATCGTAAGTTTAACGGAATGATCCGTAAGATAAATGGAAAATGGCGTAGGCGAAAAGTCGCCAAAATCAAGGGGCAAAGTCTACGCCGATGATTTGTTTGAGTTCGGCGGGGTCGCTCGAATGGGCGTAGGCTTCTTCGGGCGTAATTTTGTCGTTTAAGACGAGGTCGCCGAGAGCTTGGTTCATCGTCTGCATGCTCGTTTTAGCGCGGTTGAGCTGAATCGTCGAATAAATCATGTGCGTTTTATCGTCGCGGATGAGGTTTCGAATGCCTGGGGTGGCGACGAGGATTTCGAGTGCAATCGATCGGCCCTTTCCCGAGGCGTTGAGCAGGAGTTGTTGGCAGACGACGCCTTCGAGCACGAACGAGAGCTGAGTTCGGATTTGGTCGTGTTGCGTGGCCGGGAAGACGTCGACGATTCGATTGACGGTTTGCGCACAGCTGTTGGTGTGTAGCGTCGAGAGCACGAGATGCCCCGTTTCGGCGATGACGAGCGCCGTTTCGATCGATTCGCGGTCGCGCAACTCGCCCATGAGCACGACGTCGGGGTCTTGCCTCAGAATGTAATGAATCGCGCGATGAAAACTCGCCGTGTCGGTGCCGACTTCGCGTTGATTGACGAGGCATTGGCGATTCTGGTGAATGTATTCGATGGGGTCTTCGATGGTGATGATGTGTTTTTTGTAGTTTCGATTGATGTGGTCGATCATCGCCGCGAGCGTCGTCGATTTGCCCGACCCCGTAGGCCCAGTGACGAGCACGAGCCCGCGCGGGAGCTCGGAAAACTCGCGCAAAATCGGCGGCAGCGACAGCTCCTCGAACGATCGAATGCGATTGGGAATGTATCGGAACGCGCCGGCGACCGATCCACGCTGAACAAAAATGTTACCACGGAATCGCCCGACGTTGTCGATGCCAAACGAGAAGTCGAGTTCGTTTTCGGCGTCGAATCGTTGCCGTTGTTCGTCGTTGAGCAGGCTCAAGCACAGGGCGCGCGTCTGCGCAGGCGTCAGCACATCGGCCTTGATGGGCAAGAGAATGCCGTCGATGCGCAGTTTCGGCGGAGAATTCGTCGATATGTGCAAATCGCTCGCATTTTGGCTGACCATCAGCGAAAGCAACTGGTGCATCATTGTACGAACTTGTTCCATGGTTGTTGCCTTAAGTTGTTGAATTTACTGAGTTTTACGCTTTAGCGCACGACAGAAATTGCGCCAGCCACGCGATCGTGCCCAGCAAACATGCGCCAAAGTGATGCGCCTCGCACATCGCGCCCATCCTATCACATTGTGCGGCGCGTGTCGATCATCTGTGTTCGCGTCGGTCGTGTCGTTTTTGGGGTGGCGGTTGGGGTGGCGGCTATTTCGCTATCGCTCAATACGCCTTTTTGAGGCGGCTATTTCGCTATCGCTCAATACGCCTTTTTGAGGCGGCTATTTCGCTATCGCTCAATACGCCGCCTTTGGCGCGCTATGTTCTCGGCTACGCCTTGCGAGCATACGCGCGCCGCTTTTGGGGGCTGAGCTGGGGTTTGTAGCGTGCGGGCTAAAGAAAGAATAGTTGCATAAAACGCGAATTGGTTTAGTGTAAACGCGGAGATTTGGGGCGATTCATGTCTCGTCGTCTTTCCTTGGTGGTGTTTGAAATGCCAAATCATCCAGAATTATTCGTCAACAAAAGAAGCATGTTCGAAAATGTCGTCGACTTCATGTCGTTTAATCACGAAGTGCGGCATTTGGTCGAGATATTGAATTCCGAGATAGCGGCGCCCGATACGGTCGTATTTCGCCCGTTTTCGCATCCGGCCGGGTTTGTTCGGCTCATTACGAAGCGCCGCCTGACGATTGCCGAGGCCTATATTCGGCTCCTTTCGCATGCCCAAAACACGGGTTATACGGAGCGGATCGAGGCTTTGCAGGTGATGATGCACCACGTTTGGCATGCGAAGAATTTATCGATGCCATTGAATACGGCGCGTGTTCAGATTGCGTTGATGAAACAAGCCGTGCGGATGCGAGGGAATCAGCGAGCGCAACTCGAATTGATGAGCGATTTTGCGCGCGCGTCGTATGGCAAGGCGACGGTGATTCGCCGGCTATTGCGCGAGCGCGATTTGATCGAAGTCCCCGAGACGGGCGAAGATTTGTGTGCACTCGATTTGGGCTGGGATGATCACGTCCACGATTCGATGACCGAGGGGCGCAAGTCGCCGACACAGCTCGTCCTCGATGCGTTTATCAAAGGGATATCGCGCATTACCGTAGCTTATTACGATGCGACGACGCCCGATACATACGAAGAAATCTATTTGGCGAGTCGGATTTTGGGCATCGATGTTCGGATTGGCATCGAATTTAGCATTGGGAAAAAGTTCGATCGCACGCATTATATGTATGTGGCGCCGCAGGGCAAAACGTACGAAGAGTTGTCGGCGTATTTGGCACAAAATCGCGAGAAGTTGGCCGTTTTTTGGAAGGGATTGCAGTGCAATTCGCGCCATCGCCACGAAACGGTGAGTGCCCTTTTAGAATCGTTTAATCGCACGGGATTGGTGGAGTTTAATGCGCCCTACGAGGGTCAATCGCATTTGCAGATGGCGCCGCTTTCGTGGGATGATCTCGAGAAATTGACGCCGAAAAGCCAGGCGACGCGCGTCCATTTGGGGCAACTCATCTATCAATCGATGCGCCCGGTGGCGCTCAAACGCGTTCTATATCTCAAGAATCTGTATCGCGACATGGTCGAGAACGAGACGCGCGATGTGACGGTGACTTGGGAAGAGGAGCGTTGCCGCCGTCGTTATAACGAGGCGGTCGAAGAATACGAAGCGCTATCGCCGGCACTTTGCGCCCAGCGTTATGTGACGCGAAATAAGGAAATCGACTACGATTCGTCGTTTGCGACAGCCTCGGATATCTTGCCGCTGTTATCGTCGTGTGGCGGAGAAATCGTCTTTATTCACCCGCTTTCGCAAGGCTTAGTTCGCGGCATAGAGACGCTGTTTCGAGATTACGCCAATATTACTTCGATAGAAGTGTTTAACTTGGTCGATGCGCTATCGCGCGATACGGCAGAGATACGCAAGTTTTCGACATTTTTGGGGGCATTGTCGAGCGAGAGCGCCGAACACGTGGCATCGCTTTTGTCTGAATGGAACATCGATTCGATATCGATCGATCAGATCAAAGCGTTGCAAGCACATGTTCGCGAAAAGCCGTTTGCGATGCGCTGCGCGTCGGACGCCGTGGGCTGGTCGTCGAATATCCCCGGAATGGGCTTTATTCGGGGTCGATCGTTGTCGGCGAAATCGCGCAAACTCTTCGATGCGATGCAACACCTGACATTGCCCAAAACGGTGAGCGATTTGATGCGACGCTCGGGCGACGACGTTGGGCAAGATGGCGATGTGTATTTGATGTCGTCGACGCAAATCCCGATGGGTCCCAATCGCCACGCGGCGCCGTCGCGCCCATCGCCGAGCATTGGTCCGCTTCGATTTTGGCGTTATTTGAATTTGAATTTGCGTTGCCTCATTTTGGCACTGATAGGGTTTATCCCAGGCTATTATTGTTTGGGGCTCGAATACGCCGTGATTTGGTTTGTGATCACGGGATTCCGCAACGTCATCGTCGATTGGATTGCGTCGTCGGGGATCGTGCCAAGTGCTTGGCGTTTGCGCGATATCGACCGCGAAAACATGTGCGAATCGCTGTTTTTTTCGGGGATTTCGGTGCCGATTTTGGCTGGCGCCAAGATGGGATTCGACGCGAGTTGGGCGTGGTTTGGGTTCGACGAAGGGTTTTTGTTTACGTTTTGCAAGTTCTGGGCGATTGCGTTTGCCAACGGCCTCTATCTCGTGTCGCATAATACGTTGCGCGGCTTCGACAAGGCGGCGATACGCGGCAACTTCTTTAGAAGTGTCTTGAGCTGGCCGCTTGCGACGATCGGATCGTATGCGCTGACGCCGATAGGCGTCCCCGATGTCGTGCAGTCGAAGATCTGGTCGGAAGTCGTCGCCGGCTTTATCGAGGGCACTGTCAAGAACATCAAACAAAAACGACTCGCTCAGAAAGCCGTTTTCGAAGTCTATAAACAGATCATTTCGTCGAATGCGCTCAACGTCAAGACGGCGTGCATGGATATCTTGTTCTTTTGGTCGAAATATGGGCAGGGTAGGCGCGTTTTAGAGCGGTTTATGTCGATTTCGCATCGCAAGATTGCGGACATGACGCCCGAGGAACGCGCACAAATCGAACAGGGCAATCGCATCATTTATCGGATGTTTACGACGACGGGATCGCTCGAATCGCTCACAAACGTCGTCTTGGCTTATTACCCCGAAGAGAACTTGGCATTGCTGACCGATTTCGTCGGCACGACACATGCGCCATTTGTGCGATGGATTCAGCGGACAGACGCCGCAGGCGGTTCATAAATCGCTCAAAAACATGGCGATAACTCGCGTTTTTGTGTAAAATTCCTCTCGGTTTTTGGGCCATAACAAAAAAAAGGAGTGGAAATATGGCAAGAAAAGAAGCGAGCAAGTCGAAGAAGCATTCCGACAAGGGATTTATCATCGAACGCGCCGACGGGCGCAAGCTCAATGTCGGTGGGTATCAATACGCCGAGCCCGAATTTAAGTGCGCATCGTTTGCACCGACGCGATATCGCGCGTCGCAATTGCCCAAGAAAGTCGATTTGCGCCCCTATATGACGACAGTCGAAGATCAGGGGCAAGTCAATAGTTGCACCGCCAATGCCGTTGCCGGTGCGTATGAATACCTCGTCAAAAAGAATCAAGGCATCGATTACGACGTGAGCCGTTTGTTTATTTATTACAACGCCCGTCGTGCGCGAGGTGAACAAGATCGCGACGAAGGTTCGGTCATTTCGACGGCGATTAAGATGCTCGAAAAGAAAGGGGCTTGCTCGGAAGAGACATGGCCTTATGATCCGCGTCACGTCAAAGAAAAGCCGTCGAAAGCCTGCTATGACGAAGCCCAAGGCTTCCGAATCGACGGAACTCAGCACATCGACACCGATCTCAACGTTTGGCGTTCGGCACTCGCCGAGGGCAATCCGATCGTCTTTGGTATTGCGCTTTTCGATTCGTTCGATCGGCAACGCCGCCGCGGTTTCGTTCCCGAGCCGTCGAGTCAGGAATCGAAACGCGGATCGCATGGCAATCACGCCATGCTTTGCGTCGGGTATTCCGACCCCGACCAAGTCTTTATCGTGCGCAATTCGTGGGGCGATAATTGGGGCGATAATGGGTATTGCTATATCCCCTATCGCTACATGATGAACCCGTCGTATAACCACGGCGATAGCTGGATTATTCACAATGCGACCGAAGTACCGACGCCCGAAGATGCGTGGATCGACGACGATGAATCGGTTTTGACCGATCTCAACGACGAATTTTCGGATATGGACGACGAGACATGGGCGGCGTTTAACGACGAAATGGGCGATTACGATCTTCCGCATCGATTGGGGGCGCTCTTTGCCATCGCCAGTGGCATGGATGAAGACTATTCCGACGAAGAAATCAAGGCATCGGTCAAGTATCTTCGCAAGATCCTCAAGATGTTCGATTACGATATGAAACCGCTTCGCGTGCTCGAAAACTGCACCGAATTGCTCGAAATCGACGGATTTATCGAAGAAACGGTCGACATTTTGGGGCGTTATTTATCGCCGGGTGCCCTTGGCCGCATCGCCGCCGATATGTATCGCGTCGCCGGCGCCGACGGACTCGATCCCGAAGAAGAAGAGTTTATCGACTCGCTCGTCGGCGCTTGGCTCGACGACGAGTGCGAAATTGATGAAGAAGACGAAGCAGACGAAGAAAAACATGAT
>ERZ1034719.302-NODE-302-length-31775-cov-8.292812_pt1 | contig 31775 bp, 28 predicted proteins | sample MGYA00520703_ERZ1034719 | MGnify/ENA primary metagenome ERZ1034719 (study PRJEB33766, sample SAMN09781716) | gut metagenome | biome: gut microbiome | host: Homo sapiens | place: Madagascar | study: EMG produced TPA metagenomics assembly of the PRJNA485056 data set...
AATTTTTAACATGGCGTATTCGGATGGCATGAGCTTTTTTACAGACTCAACATCATCAATGATGATATTTTCTCCACGCTCGAAAGCGGACTGCCAATAAGGCATCTTGGAAGCAGACACCGCCTGTAGATTATCAATCCACGCAGTGATACCCGGAGCACACCATTCGAAAGAGTTCCGATAAGTGTCGGAATCCGGTTCTTTATCAAAAATATAAACCCGGTTAGCCTGGGTATAATCGCCGATCACACGGATCAGAGCCTGGGTGGCAGCATTCAGTTCATTCTGATCCTGGGCACGGTCAATAAAAACCATTTGCTGTAGCAGAATCTCAAAATCATTTAATTTAGTCTGAAGCCTGGAATAATTGTCTGTATTTTTATCTGTAGTCATAAGAAGGATACCTCGTTCTGTTGCAAGCTTGAAAATAAATCATATGACTATAATAGTAGGAAAAATAAATGGTTGTCAATGCTGCAAAAAGAATTTGTTGACATCAAAAAACAATCTATTTACAATGTAAAGTCAGTAGGTTTTAATCGAGTTACGAGTGGGCTGTAATACCCGGGAGAGATGTATGGCAAAAATGCAAAATACATATTATAAAACAGTAATTGACAAGCTGGCTGAATACCGGAAGCAGGGATTTGGAGATGATCAGCTGGATGAGATCCGTCAGGGATTTGAACATGGGATAAATGCTTCCGTTTATGCCGATAAGGAATATTTTGCCGTACAGATGCGGCAGATAAGGTTCGGTCTGGAAGAAAGGCTGGACATTTCTTTATATAATAGTAAGCAGTATGACTGGTTTCAGATGGAGGAGATACGTCTTGGATTAAAAGATGGTCTGGATGCATCCATCTATGCGGATCCGAAGTGCTCCTATGAAGTCATGCGGGAGTTACGGAAGGCGTTAAAAGATAATATACATCTGGAAAAATACGCAGCAGTGGGAGCGGAGATGTTGCGGGAACTGCATAGAGCCATTCTTGACAAGCAGAATATCATGCCATATATAAAGGCCGGATATGTACCGGAACAGCTCCGTGAGATCCGCCATGCAATGAAACAGGGATGCAACATTGACCCGTATCTGAATACCGCATACCGGGGAGCCGCCATCCGGGAGATTACGGAAGGCCTGGAGGAAGGCCTGGATGTGGCACAATATGCGAAAATAGGATACTCATGGCAACAGATGCGTGAGATCCGTCTGGGTCTGGAAGCAAGGCTGAACGTTAAGATTTATTCCAAAGAATTGTATTCATGGCAACAGATGCGAGAAATCCGTCTGGGCCTGGAAGCACATCTGGATGTGGAACAGTATAAGAGTATGATACATTCTGCTGCGGATATGCGGAAAATCCGGTTGCAGATGGAGCAGGAACGGCTGCAGGAAACAGAGAATGCAGGCAGTACCGAAGAGATAACGGAAGAAGAACTGGCAACACCGGAGCATTTGACGGAATACTGTAAAAATCTGTCGGCAGATGCAATTCGTTTTTTTATAGAGCCGGACCGGATGAAAGCATATGTATATGTAGGCAGTCAGGCTGCACCGATGGAAAAAGATCAGTTGATCTCCGAATTGACAGCGCATAAGATTCGAAAGGGATTGGATAGTGAAGTTGTAAATGCACTGATACTTGGAACATTAAAGGGCCGGTTAACGGTTCTGGCACAGGGCAGAGAACCGGTGAGCGGTGAAGATGGATATTATGAGAGCTTTATCGGCGATTATGAGACGCAGGGAGTCAGGATTTTAGAGGATGGTTCCCGGGAATATAAGGATGCCTATCTGTTTCAGAAAGTATATGCCGGGCAGAAGCTTTTGGCTTATCATGAGGCGAAGCCGGGAGTGGACGGATACAGAATCGACGGTATGGTTTTAAGAGCAGTAAATGGTGCAGAAAAGCGTCGTATTAAAGGAAGAGGCTTCCATCTTTTGGATGATGAGAAGACCTATATATCTGATGAGAACGGTTGTGCATCGTTCCGGGATACCAATCTGGTGGTAACCCATCTTTTGGAGCTGGAGACAGCAAGTAATGTAATGGGAGATATCAATTATAATGGTTCTGTTTATATCAAAGGAGATGCCGGTGGCAATATTCATGTGAAAGCAACCGGTGATATTGTAGTAGAAGGCTTCGTAGAGAATGCACGGCTGGAGAGCGAGCGGGGTATTCTGATCAAAAAGGGTGCAAATGGTAACGGTGAGGCCCAAATCATAGCAGCTGGAACAGTTATGGGAAGATTTTTTGAAAATGCATCCATTCATGCAAAACATATTATTTCGAATTATTTTTTTCGTTGTAATTTATATGCATTGGACGATATTGAGGTGACCGGCTCCGGTGGAAGCATAGCCGGTGGCCGCATTTATGCGGGACATCGTATCGAATCAGCAGTCGTGGGGAATAGAACCGGTATTGAAACTGCCATTCGTTTGGGATATGATGAGAGCGCAATGGACGAAGTTAATTATTCGGAGCAGTTGAAAGAGACGGAGAGTCAGCTTAAGATTCTGATCAACGCCATGGAAGAATATAAGAAATCTTATCCGCCGGAAGTTCGAAACAGCATGCCGGTGTTTCTGAAAGTAGAAAATGCGATTTACACAAAGGAAAAAGAACGACAGGATATTCTCAATATTATAGAGCAACAGAAAAAGGACAAAGAAGAGTATCAGAAAGCCTACATAAGTGTATATCAGATCTTGTATGAGGGCACGACAATTGCCATTAACAATGCAATGTACAGTGGTGATGCCAGAAAGAATGTAATGTTGCGGAATGTTGCCGGTCGGATAGTGATACAGCAGACAAAGGAGAAGATGGAATGAGAGAGAAGATACTGATCGTTGATGACATTGAGATAAACAGAGAAATCCTTGCAGTTGCCCTGGGTGATATGTTTTCGGTAGAAGAAGCGGGTGATGGAGAGCAGGCAATTGAGATCCTGAAGGATCATTCAGATGAAATCGCGGCGATTCTGCTGGATCTGATCATGCCGAAAATGGATGGATATGAGGTTCTGAAATACATGAGGCAGGCAGAGATTCTGGAGAGAATCCCAGTGCTTGTAATCAGTGCGGAATCAAAGACGGAGGCGGAACGGGCCTGCTTGGAAATGGGTGTCTCTGATTTTATCCGAAAGCCGTTTGACAGTGTCACGGTTCGCAGCCGGGTACGAAATATTGTTGAACTGTTTATGTATAAAAATCAGCTGGAAGATAAAGTTCGTATTCAGACAGAAAATCTGAAACGACAGAATAGATTGCTGGAGCAACAGGCAGAGAAGATCAAAGCCAGTAATGAGAAGATTATCGATGTACTGGGTACGGTTGTGGAGTATCGGAATCTGGAGAGCGGTGAACATATTAAACGTGTAAAGGGATTTACCAGAATTCTGGCAGAAAAAGCGGCAAAGAAATACCCGGAATATAATCTGACGCCGGAGCGGATCAATATCATTGTAGCGGCAAGTGCATTGCATGATATCGGAAAAATCACGATAAAAGATAGTGTATTGCTGAAGCCGGGAAGACTGGATAAAGATGAATTTGAATATATGAAGTCTCATACGGTCCGGGGATGTGATATTTTAGACCAGATCGATGGAGCATGGGACAGTGAATATGCCAAAGTGAGTTATGCTATCTGCAGGCATCATCATGAGCGATATGATGGCAAAGGATATCCGGATGAATTGACAGGAGAAGAGATTCCAATCGAGGCACAACTGGTATCTGTAGCGGATGTTTACGATGCACTGGTCAGTGAACGGGTCTATAAGGAAGCCATTGATAAAGATAAGGCATATCATATGATATTAATGGGCGAGTGCGGTGTGTTTTCTCCGAAACTGATGGAATGCTTCCGCGAATCGAAGGAAGAATTTGAGAATCTCGCATTAAAATATGAAAATGCAAGAAAGGAGTAATTAAAATGACAGTAAGAGAATGCTATGAACAAATGGGTGCTGATTTTGACAATGTGTTAGACAGATTGGGCAATGAACAGATGGTACAGCGATTCGCATTAAAGTTTCTGAATGATACCAGTTATCAGACACTGGAGGAAACTCTGAAAGAAAAAAATGTGGAACAGGCATTCCGTGCGGCACATACTTTGAAAGGTGTCTGCTTAAATCTTGGATTTGATAATCTGTTTACTGTAAGTTCAGAACTGACAGAAAGACTGCGGGCAGGTGAATTGGACGGTACAGAGGAATTGTTCGAGAAAGTAAAAGAACAGTATGAGATAACGGTGAAGGCAATCCGAGGTATACAGTAACCGGGTATTTCTCAATTCTGATTATGACCACGGACGATCATAATATCTTTTGATTTTAATCGGGTATCCTTCTGCGGGAGAATGGAGAGACCATCCCGCAGGATCAGGTAAACAGTAAGCTGGTCAGCCGATTCTACATCCTGGACGGTCTGACCGGCATGTTTTTTGTCTACAAAAACTTCTGCAATTTCTTTAATATCGGTATCGCGGATGCTGGAGATATTGCTGTTTCGCTGATATTGTTCTACAAATCCGGCACTGATAATACCGGTTGGGATCGCAACGGCCCCTACTCCCAGATAAGCGATGCAGATTGCCATGATACGTCCCAGTGGCGTGATCGGATAGATATCACCGTAGCCCACTGTGAGCAGTGTTGACATACTCCACCAGACACCGCTGAATGCATTGCGGAAAACCTCCGGCTGTGCGTCATGTTCCACACTGTACATACAGAGACTGCTGGCAAGCATCAGGACGAGAACAATGAAAAGAGAGGAAATGATCTGGTTCCGCTTCTCATACAGGACGGTTGTAATTACGTTAAACGAGTCATATTTGGCATTCAATCGGAACAGGTGGAAGATTCTGGCAACCCGCAGCATCCGGAAGAAGACAAAGCCGGACAGGAAAAATGCCGGAATGATCGTCAGAAGATCAATGACTCCGTCAAAGGAAAAAATGAATCTAAACCGGGCCTTTGCCGGATGCAGATTCGGATAAAGATAGTCTGCGGTCCAGATCCGGAGAGCGTATTCAACGCAGAAGATTCCGAGAGTGATCCATTCCACGATCTTGAAACAGGTAAACAGGCAGGATAATTCCTCGAATGTCTGCATGAATGTAACTAAAATATTTGAAAATATAGTGATCGTAATAAATACATCAAAGAACCGGCTGATACGGTTACTCTTATCTCCAATCTGAATAATATTGAATATCTTTTCCTTCACGATAACATTCCTTTCTATGAATACGGATTTAAATCTGATTAGATATATATTAACACAGAATCTGTTGGTTTTGAAATGGGTTGGTGCAAGATTTGTGCATTGGAATGGTGGGACTTTGACCGACGACGCTTCTTGTCATATAACTCCTGTGCGGCAAGCTCTCGCATCTGCCAGCACGTAGTGGCACATAAGGCTGTAAAATACACAGCCTAAATGCCAACGTGCTTCTAGAGCCCCACAGGAGTATATGACAGAAGCTCCGGTATCGTAATTACCATCACTCCAAAGCAAAATCTGCCGGAGGGGACGACAGTAAACACAGTATTTTTTGCATCTGCCAGCACGTAGTGGTATATAAAATAAGATTGGGTTGACATAGGGAGGTTAAGTGTGTATATTGAATATATACAATATACTTACACGTAAAGGAAACGAATATGGATATTATTATTTCAAACAGTTCCGGTGTTCCGATCTATGAGCAGATCGAGGAACAGATCAAGGGACAGATTATGGCGGGGCAGCTGGCAGAAGGGGACGCTCTTCCGTCCATGCGTGTGCTTGCCAAAGAATTAAAGATCAGTATCATCACGACGAAGCGTGCCTATGAGGATCTGGAGCGGGATGGGTTCATTGAGTCCATAACCGGAAAGGGGAGCTTTGTGAAGAAGATCAACGGCGATATCGTCCGGGAAGGACTGCTGTTTACGATTCAGGAGCTTATGGAAGCAGCCGTTGACAAAGCCGTTCTCGGAAAGATTTCACAGGAGGAATTGCAGGAGATGCTTGCGTTGCTGTATGAGGAGAGGAGCCGGAGGTAAAGGGTAGTATGGAAGAAGGAATGAATGTAATTGAGCTTGATGGTGTGGTGAAGGATTACGGAGATTTTAAGCTGGACCGGGTCAGCTTTGCAGTACCGGAAGGAAGCGTCTGTGGGTTCATCGGACAGAACGGAGCAGGAAAAACCACAACGATCCAGCTGATCTTGGATGCAATCCGGCGAGATGCCGGTGAGATCCGGGTATTTGGAGAGAGTATTGACCGGAATTCGGCAGCATTGCGTGAGAAAATCGGGGTTGTATTTGATGAAATGGGCTTCCATGATTTTCTGACGGCACGCGACATTAACCTCATGATGAAGAATATCTATAAGGAATGGAATGAGGAGCAGTTCTTCGATTATCTGAAACGGTTCTCCCTGCCAACGAAGAAGCGGTGCGGAGCATTCTCACGCGGTATGCGGATGAAACTTCAGATTGCAACGGCACTGTCGCACAATGCGAAGCTGTTGATTATGGATGAACCGACCAGCGGACTGGATCCGGTAGTACGGAATGAGATGCTGGAGATTTTCAGGGAATATGTCTTAGAGGAGGATCATACGATCCTGCTTTCTTCCCACATCACCGGTGATCTGGAGAAGCTGGCAGATGAGGTGGTATTTATTGACGGCGGCAGGATCGTACTGACCGGTAATAAGGATGAATTAATGGAAAGTCATGGAATCTTAAAGTGTCGGAAACAGGATCTGTCATTGATCGATATGAGTCTGGTGGTTTCTGTTCAGTTATCTTCATTCGGAGCAGAGGTTCTGGTCAATGACCGGCATACCTGTGAGAAACAGTACCCGGACATGGTGATAGAACCGGCGAGTCTGGAAGAGATAATGATCTATTATGTAAACCGGGCGAACGGCATACGGCCGGATGGTGAATAGGAGGCAGATATGAAAGGGTTATTGATAAAAGATTTCTTCTGCCTGAAACGGCAGCTCTTTACATTTATATGTATCTGTGTCGGAGTTTTACTGGTATCGGTTCTGGTTCTGATCAGCTCCGAGCACGGCAATCTGGCGAATGGCTTTCACAATATGATCGCAGACGGCGATCTGACAGCGGAGCGGGTAGCCACGCTGATGCAGTATTGTATGATTTTTGTACTTCTGATACCGATGGCATTTACCGAAAATGTGGCGAATGTATTTCTGGATGACAGGAATGCATCCTTCCAGAAGCTTGCGGGAGCATTGCCAATTTCGGTTGCAAAGCGTGTGGCAAGCAGATATATCACCGGACTCAGCTTTACCATGGTCGGGTTTCTGATGGATACGATCATTATCTTTGTACTGTCAAGGTTGACGAAGTTTATGGTATTTGCCGATTTTTTCGGCGCAATTGTGAGCTTCGCATCCTTTATGATCATTTATCTGGCACTGTTTATTCCATTTGAGTATTTACTGGGCGTGGACCGGATCTTGATTGCACAGATCCTGCCGGTCATTCTGGTCGGAGCAGCATTGGTCGTTCCGCATATAAAGGAGATTGGAGCTATCTTTCTGGAGGAGAATGCGGCGTTGAATATCCAGGCAATCCCGGAGTTCTTAATGCATAAGTCCTATATTCCTGTATGTGTGGCAATTGTCATGCTGGCCGGTTCTTATGGGATCAGTGTCCGGATCGCTGAACGAAAGCGGGGTGTTACATAATGGGTGGATTACTTTATAAAAATTATGTGGTGGTCAGCGGAAAGCTTCTGGTATTTGGACTGCTTGGTCTGACAATCCTGTTTCTGCTGCTTCGGCTTCTTCTGCCGGGTGGGGATCTGGTGCTTGCGGGAGAGGGATATCTGGCGGACAGTATGACAGATGATGCAATGACCGGGTTTATCTGTGATGCCGGTCTGGCGTGCCTGCTTGTGGGTATAGAGATGGTACTGATCGTGGTTCCGCTTTCTGCATGGACCGGAAGTCTGCTCCGGGCGGATGAGAAGAATCAGACCCGCAGGATGATAAAGGTGCTTCCGTTTCAGAAACATGCGTATATCGGATCGGTGTATTTGTTTTTTGGAATTACATATTATGTGATACTTTCCCTTATGCTTTTCTGGACGATTATATTTAATGCAAATGCGGGAGAGAATATCCTGCAGGATGCAGTCAGTATGAATGGACAAATGCTATGTCTGTTTGTGGCAGTTCCAGTGATCATTCTGGCGGTAGAGCTTCCGATTATCATTACCCTGGGAACGAAGAAAGGAATCATGATCAAGCGGTTGTTTCTGCTGGCATTGATACTGGGTGCATTTGCATATCTGTTGTTTGGAGATTTAAGTGTCTGGACCGGATTTGATCTGTATGTGCTTATCAACTGGATAGAGACCCATCAGAGCCTGGTCGTAGGTCTGGAAGTGGGGATGCCGGTGCTGGCGCTTGTTCTGTACTGGCTTTCGTATCGGCTGACCTGTCGGTTAAATGAGGATCGGGAGGTGGATTTCTATGACTAAGAAGCGATTATTTCTATATCTCGGACTGACCTTTGGACTGACCTGGGGCGTGTTTCTGCTCTGGATCCTGAGTGGAGGCATATATCTGGATGAAGAGGGCAGCCTGACACCGATGGCGAGTCTGATCGGCGGGATTGCCATGCTGTGTCCGACGATTGGAATGCTGCTTACCAGACGACTGACGAAGGAAGGGTTTGCATTTTCCGGAACGGATTCCATGTTACTTGGGATTAATCTTAAAAATAAGAAATGGATTCTTTATCTTATGGTGATGATACTGCCATGGATCTATTTTGAACTGGGAAATGGATTGCGACTGCTGCTGTCACCGGAAGCGTTTTCGACAGAGGTGGCAGAGGAGTTTGGAAGCCTGCTGTTTATACAGCCGTTTGCATCAATCGTGAATGGAATCTTTGTATCCTTTGCGGCACTGGGGGAAGAACTGGGCTGGCGAGGCTATATGATGCCGAAGCTGTTAAAACTCATGGATGCGAAATGGGCAGTTCCGGTCGGAGGCATAATCTGGGGCATCTGGCATTGGCCGATGATCTATATGGGACATAATTTCGGCTTTGGTTACCTGGGCTATCCGTTTACCGGCTTTGCAGCCATGTGTGTGATGTCGGTGGCGATAGGTACGATTCTGACCTATGTGACCTGTAGGACAGGCTCCATCTGGCCGGCGGCGATCCTTCATGCGGTAAATAATGCCTCACCGGGAATCCTGCAATATTATTTTGATAGCAGTAAGGTCTCCGGCCGGAAGGGAGACAGTGTGGCTTCTTCGTTGATCATGCTGCTGCCAATGATTGTGATCAGTGTGGTATTTTATGTGCTGCTTTGCAGACAACAGGCGAAGAATAAAACAGGCTTTTCCGGTACATACTACTCGTAAAAACGAAAAGGAGCCGGGAAAATATGGCAGAATCAGATAGTATTAAACTGTTGCGGGAGTGTGATGCCGGAATCAAAATGGGTGTAACATCCATTGATGAAGTGCTTTCTTATGTGAAGAATCCGACTTTCCGTAAATTATTGACAGAGTGCAGAAATAAGCATGAGAAGCTCCGGGAGGAAATCCAGATGCTTCTGCTCGCCAGTCAGGATGACGGAAAGGATCCGAATCCGATTGCAAAGAGTATGTCATGGATGAAAACGAATGTAAAGCTGGTCATGGATCAGTCGGATGAGACCATTGCAGACCTGATGACAGACGGATGCAATATGGGTGTGAAAACACTTCACAGATATCTGAATCAGTATCAGGGTGCGGAGGAAAAAACGAAGGACATTGCAAAGCGCCTGATCAATCTGGAGGAAAAGCTGACGGTGGATATCCGGGCATATCTGTAATTTATCTGCAAAAAGATATCCCTCACTCTGTAATCTCACCATATGATTGCAGGGGGAGGGGTATGTGCATTTCAGGGAAAGAATTGACGGAAATAAAATCAGCAATGTATAATGAGACTGATCCTGCAGGGAGGTATGCAGGTCAAGTAAGGATAAGATAGGGTTATAACCGGATAGGAGTTATCAGTAATATGCAAGAGGATAAAAGAATAGATCCCGGATTACAGGGCAATGAGAAGATAGAAGCGGCAATTGCCGGACTGCAGCAGGAACCGTCTCAGGAGGCACTGGCTCATTCCCTGACGGTAATCCGGCGTCGGATGCAGGAACAGGGCCAATTGATCGTGGCAGTGGAACCGCCGGGACCGGATGGACAGATTCATCTGCAGGTGACACAGACTCCGGATGGAGGAATATGGTGGATGGCATTTACCGGCTTTGAAGAGGAACTAAAAGGCGGAGACAGTGTGAAATCCACATTTCTGGCGGATATAGATCAGCTGTTTCATTCGGCCCTGCAGGTGGACGAGCTGAAAGGGGTGATACTGAACCCGTGGAACTGCACGCTGATGCTGGATAAGACACTGATGAAGCTGGTGCTGGGGTAGTCTCTGGCGGAGAACGAAATTATTAACGATAAAATAAAACTTGCATTTTTACAGAACGTAGTATATAATGAAGATGCGTTGTAAATATGCAAGTTTTATTTTGCTACAATACAGAAGTGAATAGAGAATAAAATTAGTTGTAAATCATAAGAAGATGATCTGAAGAATCGAATGCCTGTCTGAACGATCTGATTAAAGGCGTATCTGCCAAAATCACCATTGTAAAAGGTTACGTAACTGAAAGGAAAAGTGTATTGTAAACAAAAAGAAATTAAAAATATACTTGAAAAGTATACTGAAAGGAGATAAAATATGAGAAAAGAATATGGGATGAGCACAGTAGATAAGAGCCAGGTTACTGCAAAGCAACTGGCAAACTCTTATTATGGAAGGCGTCCCTTAAGTGCACTGAATCTGATTGACGATTTTCTGTTTCAGGCAGTTGTATCGGAGGAGGATGGCGGAAAGGAAGTTTGTCAGATTTTATTAAGTACTATTTTAAATCGTCCCATCGGTGACGTTCATGTATCTGCACAGAAGGTATTGCTTGGCAGTGATACGGATAAGCACGGCATCCGGTTGGACGCCTGCGTAGAGACGGAACAGGAAGTGGATATACAGGCAGATTCTGAGATTTATGATATAGAGCCACACCGGACAGGCAGGAAGGGACCGCTTCCATGGAGAACCAGATATTACCAGGCATTAATAGACTCGAGGCAACTTCAGACAGGACATGAATATGAGAGTCTGAAAAAGCTATATATTATTATGATTCTTCCATATGATCCGTTTGGAAATGGGCGAATGGTTTATACAGTCTGCAATCAGTGCAAAGAGGATACAAGTGTCCCGTATGAAGACGGGGTATGGAAGATATATCTAAATATTCATGGGACCAACGGAGAAGTAAGACCGGAATTACGGGCATTACTGAAATATATGGGAGAAAGCACAGAAGCGAATGCGGTGAATGAAAATCTACAGACGATCCACCGGTATGTGGAAAGAGTAAAACATAACAGAGAGGCAGGTGCAGCATATATGAGAACAAGAGAATGGATCACGGAAGCGATTGATCTGGGCTGGGAGCATGGCGTGGAACGTGGCAGAGAAGAAGGAATGCGGCAGGGAATACAAGAGGGTATAGAGCAAGGTATAGAGCAAGGTATAAAAGAAAAAGAAAGGATTAATCAATTAACGATTCTGCTGATCAATCAGGGACGGCAGGCGGATCTTCTGAGAGCGGCACAGGATCAGGAATATCAGCAGGAACTCTTGGAAGAGTTTAAGTTATAAGAAGAGACACCGGTATTTTTGTATTGAAATCTTATGGAAATACTTAGTATAATAAGTAACGATATGCAATACAAGGAGAATGGATCATGAAACGAGAATCATTTAAATCCCGTCTGGGATTTTTGTTGGTGAGCGCAGGATGTGCGATCGGAATTGGAAATGTATGGAGATTTCCTTATGTAGTAGGACAGAATGGCGGTGGATTATTTGTACTGCTTTATCTGATATTTCTGATTATTATGGGGCTTCCGGTGCTGACGATGGAGCTGGCGGTCGGACGTGCCGGTCGTAAAAGTGCAGTGCTTGGATATAAAGCACTGGAGAAACCGGGTAGTAAGTGGCATATTCATGGCTGGGTGGCTATCTTTGGATGTTATATGCTGATGATGTATTATACAACGGTTTCCGGCTGGATGGTGACCTATTTCTATAAGTTTGCAACCGGGCAGTTTGTGCATGGAATGACAGCGGATGAAACAGGCGAGGTATTCAATAACCTTTTGGCGGATCCGCTTCAGATGGGATTCTGGATGGTGCTGACTGTGATCGCAGGCTTTTTGGTTTGCAGTCGTGGATTGCAGAATGGCTTGGAACGAATCAGTAAGGTGATGATGACGGCACTGCTGGTTCTGATCCTGGTGCTTGCTATTCATAGCTTTACGTTATCCGGAGCCGGAGAAGGCATCCGTTTCTATCTGGTGCCGAATCTGGAAGTCGTTCAGACGATTGGTATAGGTAATGTAATTGCAGCCGCCATGAATCAGGCATTTTTCACTTTGAGTCTTGGTGTGGCAGCGATGGAAATTTTCGGAAGTTATATGAGTAAGGATCATACTCTGGCAGGAGAGGGAATCCGGATCTGCGCACTGGATACATTTGTTGCGCTGATGTCCGGCCTGATCATATTCCCGGCATGTTTCAGCTATGGAGTAGAAGCAGGTGCGGGACCGAAGCTTATTTTTGTGACATTGCCGAATGTATTTGTGAATATGGCAGGCGGAAGACTTTGGGGAAGCTTGTTCTTCTTGTTTATGACGTTTGCCAGCTTTTCAACCGTAATTGCCGTATTTGAAAACATAATGTCATTCTGCATGGATATGTTTGGATGGAGCAGAGGAAAGGCAGCACTGATCAATTGTATCATTATATTGGCTGCCAGCATGCCATGCGTGCTCGGATATAATGTGTGGAGTGATTTGCACCTGATCGGTGGCCGGGATGTCTTGGATAGTGAGGACTTTATTGTAAGTAATCTGCTGCTTCCGCTTGGTTCGCTGGTATATCTGATGTTCTGCGTAACGAAATGGGGCTGGGGCTTTGACAACTATCTGGAGGAAGCAAATACCGGTAGCGGCATAAAGATAGCAAGATGGCTGAAGCCGTATTTTCAGTTTATCCTTCCGGTTTTGATTCTGATCATACTGATTCAGGGATTGATGTAAAGCAAAATCATATGATAATGCACCGGGAATCCGGATTGAAAAATAGAAATATAAACAGGAAAGTACAACCGGTATGTTAAGATTTTCTGCAATCCGGCCGATATTTTAATCATAAGAGAAAATCAGGTTTCGGAATAACGGATCAAGGATGATGGCTTATGAAGAACCTCTGATCAAAAGGGGTGTAAGAATGAGAATTAATCATAATATCACGGCAATGATTGCCAATAACACATTAAATAATAATCATAATGCTATGGCAACCGCAATTCAACGGTTGTCTTCCGGATATCGGATCAATCATGCAAAGGATGATTCAGCCGGTCTGGCTATTTCACAGAAAATGCGTACACAGATTCGAGGACTGCAGCAGGCGAATCGGAACGCAGGAGATGGTATTTCTGCAATTGAAACAGCAGAAGGAGCATTGACGGAAGTTCATGCAATGCTGCAGCGGATGCGGGAGCTTGCAGTTAAGGCAGCTAATGACACCAACTGCCCGGAGGATCGACAGACGATCCAGGATGAAATTGAGGTTATGAATGAAGAAATCCAGAGAATTTCGGATACAACACAGTTTAACCAGAAGAAGCTGTTAAATGGAGACATTGGACGTGCTACGTATATTGATACCGGAGTAGTTGTAAAAGGAGTCAGTACGTTGGAAATATCGGATTCGGTGAATCTAGACACATATAGCATCCGGATCACACAGGATGCAAGACAGGCTGTATCGGTAGGTGGTGCGCTTGCCATGGGTGCCGGAGATAAGATTACAAAGGAGCAGGCCGGTGTGATCACGCTGAATGGTGAGTCGGTAGAAATTCAAGAAGGCGATACTGCTGAGGAAGTTTATGCAAAGATACAGAATTTATGTGACTGGACCGGTAACAAAGTATTTACGGCTGATGATCTGGATACCACAGCGGGATTGCCGGAAAACGCAGGCTATGTTCCGAGCAGCAATGAATTTGGAAATGGCGGACAGCTGGTTATTGTATCAGATTATTACGGCTCAGAAGAACGGATAGAATTATCCTGCAGTAATAAACAGTTAAGTAATCTGCTTGGGATCAGTGACAGTATTGTGACCGGTACGGATGTGCAGGCAACATTAGCGAATGGATTTTCGCCGACTGCGACAATAACAGGCTCCGGAAATCAGATTACGGTGAAAGACAGCAGTGGATTTGAAATGGTTCTGGAAGCAAGACAGGGAGCCTGTGAAACGAAATTCCGGGATCCGACCATGGCAGCAGGCGGTACAGCGACTGCTGCAGGCGGAACTGCGTTTGATGCAGAGATAGAGGTGATCAGTGCCGGACAGATGGTATTCCAGATCGGTGCTAATCAGGAGGAGACTATGACCGTGACGATACCGAATATGTCGCCGAAGCTGCTTGGCCTGGATGATATCAATGTCGTTTCTTCCTCTGATGCCAGAGAAGCGATTGATAAGATAGAAGCGGCAATCCAAAAAGTATCGGATGTCAGGGCAAAACTGGGAGCTTATCAGAATCGTCTGGAACATACAGAAGATAATCTGGATGTATCAGAGGAGAGCATGACGAATTCGCTTTCCAGAATCATGGATTGTGATATGGCAGAAGAAATGACCAATTATACACAGCAGAACCTGCTGACACAGACAGCAACGAATATGCTGGCGAAGGCCAATGCACATCCGGAGAGCATTCTGCAGTTGTTACAGCAGGGCTAGATTAAACGCTGACCGTTGATAATAAGCCAGAATTCAATGCCGAGTTTTTCGGCAGCTTTCCGACATAGAACCATGCGGTTTAAGAAGATTTCAAAATAGTCCATAACCGCACAGATATTTGTATCGATTTTCAAACTGAGCTGGATGTGGGAATCCTTTACGATTTCCACCCGGCTCTTTTTTACGGAATAATTTACGCGGTCGTGGATATCAAAGTTGGCAATATCCTGATTCCGGACTCTGGAGGAACGGACATCCGTCTTGTCAGCCAGGATCAGGGCCGCTGCAATCGGATTTACCGGATAGGCGGTGGATTCATCGTGGTTTCCGATAGCTGTAATGATAGTTGCAATGTCTTCCGGGTCTGCACCCATCTTATCCAGAATACGGAAGGCCATAACGGCACCGGATTGGGCATGATCGGTCCGATTGACAACGTTTCCGATATCATGCAGGTATCCGGCAATTCTTGCCAGTTCTGCATCACGTTCCGAATAACCCAGAGTCAGTAGAATTTCACTTGCCAGCTCTGCAACCCGGGTGACATGTGTGAAGCTGTGTTCCGTGAAGCCGAGAGCGATCAGAGATTCATCAGCTTTCTGAATATAGGTATTAATTGCTTCATTTTTTTTAATGTCTTCAAATGTTATCTTCATTTACGACGCCTCCCATTTATACAAAGATAAAGTATACCACGATAGGAAATCACACTCAACGGCCGGATTATAAAATTCCCTGCATTAAGGAATAATAGCTGGGATTTTACATGAAATTCACATAGGAAATGCATAACTTTTACAGAACATTATTAAACTGGCAATAAATTGTATGATACGCATAAAGCAGAGGCTAAGCTGTATGATACATGGCAGGTATAAGGAATATAAGGAGCGGTAGAGATGAAGAGTAACGATGTGTATATGAATCGGGAGTTGTCCTGGCTGAAATTTAATGAACGGGTGCTGGAAGAAGCGGAATCGGAACAGATGCCGCTTTGCGAACGTCTATCATTTGTTTCTATCTATCAGAGCAATCTGGATGAATTTTTTATGGTTCGGGTAGGCTCCCTGATCGATCAGATGCTATTATCTCCGTTGACGAAAGATAATAAATCCAATATGACACCGGAAGAACAGATCCACGCAATTTTAAAACAGGTGCAGAAATTGAATATGCGTAAGGAAACTGCATATGAATTGCTGATGGCACAATTAGAACCGTATGGATTCCGGCTGGTGGATTTTCATAAGATCAACCAGAAGAAGAGCGAGGAACTGGAGCAATATTATGATGATGAAATTGCTCCTTTGATCGCACCGACGATGGTAGGTAAAAAACAGCCATTTCCATTTCTGAAGAATCGGGAAATTTATGCAGTGGCAGTATTGGAAGGCAAGAACGGAAAAGAAAAGCTGGGAATTATTCCGTGTACATCCAGTGTATTCCCACGGTTGATCGCGGTTCCGTCTGAACCCGGGATGTATATGCTGGCAGAAGAACTTCTCTTGCATTTTATGCCGAAAGTATTTAAGGGGTACCATGTTAAAGCAAAGTCTCTGCTCCGGGTAACGCGGAATGCGGATATCGATCCGGATGTTATGAGCGATGAGGATCTGGATTACCGGGAGTTTATGGCTGCGTTGATCAAGAAGAGAAAACGGCTGTCGCCGGTGCGCCTGGAATTATCCAGAGATCTCGATGGAGAAATTATAGATACATTATGCCGGTATCTGGATGTGGATACGAGATATGTATTCCGAAACAATACACCGCTTGAAATGTCCTTTCTGTTTCAGGTGCAGGACATTTTAAGACATATTCCGGAACTGTTTTTTGAAAAAAGGATTCCGCAGAAATCACCGGCATTTGATCTGCAGCAGCCAATCCTGCCGCAGATACGGAAGGAAGATAAACTGCTGTCTTATCCGTATGAAAGCATGAAACCATTTCTTGAGATGCTTCATCAGGCGGCAAATGATCCGGATGTAATTGCGATTAAGATGACGTTATACCGTGTGGCCAGACAGAGTAAGATCGTGGAGGCTTTGATTGAGGCTGCGGAGAATGGCATAGATGTTCTTGTATTGGTGGAATTAAAGGCCAGATTTGATGAGGAGAATAATATTGAGTGGTCCAGACGACTTGAAGATGCAGGCTGTCAGGTGATTTACGGACTGGACGGCTATAAGGTTCATTCCAAGATGTGTCTGATCATCCGCAAAAATGAAGAAGGACAGGCGGAGTATTATACACAGATCGGAACCGGAAATTATAATGAAAAAACATCAAGGTTATATACAGATCTATCATTGATGACATATGATCAGGCAATCGGCCAGGAGGCTGCAGGAGTATTTCAGGCACTCGCGAAAGGCGAGACTGTGGAAGAAACACAGGAACTGTTGGTGGCACCGAATTGTCTTCAGAATAAGGTTCTTCGTATGATTGATGAAGAGATAGCGAAGGCACAGCAGGGAGAACCGGCTTATATCGGTATCAAGATTAACTCGCTGACTGATAAGAAGATTATGGATCGGCTGATACGTGCATCAAAGGAAGGTGTCAGAATTGATATGATCGTCCGCGGTATTTGTTGTCTTGTTCCGGGAATACCGGATATGACAGAAAATATCCGCATCATCAGTATTGTAGGAAGATATCTGGAACATTCCAGAATCTATATTTTCGGTACGGAAGAAACGCAGAAGGTTTATATTGCATCTGCAGATTTTATGACACGCAACACGATTCACCGGGTAGAGGTTGCGGCTCCGGTTTATGATGTAAAAGTCCGGAAACGGATTCTGGATATGTTCCGGATCATGTTGTCGGATAATGTACAGGCACGTCAGTTGCAGCCGGATGGAGGCTATATTCGTCTGGAAGCGGGGGCGGATAAGGTAATAAATTCTCAGGAGATTTTCTATGCACAAGCTTATGAACAGGCAGGGAACGGTACCCGGTAAGCAAGAAAACGATGGGACGCAACCGGCAGGCAGGTGGATGCGGCGGAAACCTTCGGAAAGGTTATTAACAAACCGGTGAAATTGCGGTATAATCTGAATAATTCTTTTTGCGGGAGGAGATTATGACAAAAGAACAGATTCAGGTTTATACAAAACGGATTACACAGGCGAATGCTTCAGGTCTGGCGGTAATTTTGTATGAGCTTACGAGTATATACATAGAAGAGGGAAAGGCAGCATATAAAGCCGGCCGGGCAGAGGAATTTGAACGGTCAATTCTGCAGGCACAGTCGTTTCTGCAGGAACTGATGTCAATGTCAAAGATGGAGAATCAGACAGGATATGATGTCATGTCATTGTATTTGTTCATAAATAAACAATTATTACTCTCTGTTGTGAAAAAACAGCCGGTCAATCTGGACGAATGTGCCGGATATCTGAACAAGCTCCGGACTTCGTTTGAAAAACTGGCAGAGACCGATACGGAAGAACCATTGATGGAACATGTACAGCAGGTATATGCCGGACTTACATACGGCAGAGGATACCTGAATGAAAGTGTTGATCCGGCGGGTGACCCTAACCGAGGATTGAAAGCCTAGAATACGGCTCAATATAGGATGAGAGATGAGACCATGTCGATTCAGGGAGGCAGATTCCTGATAAAAATCCCTTGTAAAATTAAGAAATTCGGTTTACAATAAAACAAGTGACTATAAGGGAGGATACAACGATGGCAGATAAGGAATGCATTTTTTGCAAGATAGCCAATGGAGAAATTCCATCAGCGACAATATATGAGAACAGTGATTTTCGGGTGATTCTGGATGTGGCTCCGGCCAACCGCGGACATGCATTGATTATTCCGAAGGAACATTTTAAGGATATATTTGATATTGATGCAGTAACAGCCGGAAAGTTATTTTCACTGGCAACAGAAGTAGCAAGAGCAATGAAGAGTGTATTACATTGTGACGGTATGAATATCGTGCAGAACAATGGTATTATTGCCGGACAGACAGTTTTTCATTTTCATCTGCACTTGATACCAAGATATGAAGGCGATCATGTGGATCTTCACTGGGCACAAGGAGAAACGGTGCCGACAGAGCTTCAGGAACTGGCAAAAGAGATTCGCAAAAAGATATAAAACCGTATAGAACTGCATAGAAAAGAAATAGTAGAAAAGGACCCTGGAATAAGGTCCTTTTTCTGTTTTTTATAGTGCATTTTGCAGGTTGCTATGATATAATTATGCCAGTTTATAGAATAGTTAGGAGGTTCGTGACATGGCAAGGGATGAAATGTTTAAGACAGTATCCTTCGGCGGATACGATAAGGCAGTTGTAGATGAGTATGTAGCGGAGACTAATCGGAGTCACCAGAACGATATTGCGGATTTAAAGACGACCATTGGGAAATTAAGCGAGACCGTTCGCTCGCTTCAGGTAGCGAAAGAACAGGTGAAGTCGGCAGCCAGTGAAGATATTGAGAAGCTGAAATTAGAACTTCAGAATGCATTTGAGGAAACAGATGCAACAAAACATAAGCTGGAGACACAGATTTCTGAGAAGAATGCCCTGCAGGCTTCTTTTGATGAGAAAAGTATGCAGGCGGACCGGCTTCAGAAAGAATTGGAGGAACGGACAGCAGAGCTTCAGAAACAGCTGGACGATCAGAAAACAAGAGCTGATTTTCTGGCTACGGAAATAGAACGACAGAAGTCGGATTATGAATCTCAGCTCGCAAGACTGGAATCCGAAAAGGAAGAACAGGCAGCGGTTGCACAGAATGCATTGGCAGAGCAGGAAGCAAGAGCACAGGCAGATCTGGAGGAGCAGCAGTCGAAAGCAAGAGATGCTATTGAAAGCAGAGCGTCGCAGGCCCAGGCAGAGCTGGCAGCCCAGGTGGATGCGGTAAAACAGGAAAAAGACAGAGCCATGCAGGAGCTTCAGGAGAGTTATGAAGTCAAGCTCCGGGAATTAAAGGAAGAACAGGAAGCAGCACTTGCGTCTGCAAAGACAGACTATGAGGCACAGATTGCACAGATACGAGAAGAAGCAAAGGCTCAGTGCGGCGAGTATGAGACTGTTAAGGATGAGCTGGAGACAATGAAAGAACGGGAAGCATCCTTTGCATCAAAGTATGAAGCTATTTCCAAGACACTGATTGAGGCACGGGAACGTGCAGATAAGGTTGTTGCGGATGCGGAAGAAGAGAGCCGTCAGATGCAGATGCAGACAGAAGAAAAGTGCCGGGAGATGATCCGGACTACTGAGGATGCGCAGGCAGAGAAACTGACCCAGACAGAGGCAGAATGCGATGAACTGACAAGGGTGACTCAGGCGGAGTGTGATGAATTGGCACAAGGCACCAGGGAAGAATGTAAGAATATGATTGCAGAGACAGAACGGCAGGTATATATGATAAAGCTGCAGGTTCAGGAGCAATGTGATAATGTGAATTCTTATATGGAGAGTATGCTTCTCTCGATTGACAATCTGGCAGCGGCATGTAATAAGACACGGGAGATTGCAATAGCAGGCTTCTCACAATTTCCACAGGAAGAATGCGCAGCGGCTGAATCACAGATGACGGATACAGAAGAACCGGAAGCAGACGGACCGGATACGGATGTAACACCGGAGAATGAGGCGGCTTCCGGAGTTTGCGAGAGCAGCTGTTTTGACTGAACAAAACAGGGGAAATAATAGGAGGAAACATGGGAACATTGAGATGCGACTGCTATCAGGATTTTGCGAAGCAGATAGAATATCCGTTGATTGCGTGGAAAGCACTGACTGGTGAAATCATCATCATGAATTATGAAGCAAAGCTGATAATCGGGCAAAAACCGGAACAGTTGTCGGTAACTATGGATATGGTTGCAGATGAAAAGAAATTCTGGCCCACGTTACATGATCGAAAAGCAATCGTGGAGCATCATCTGATTCTGCATACCGGACATCGGGATATCCCGGTAGCCGGATTGGTAAATGAGTTTGATATTGAGGGCGAGATCGCATATATGCTTTTGTTTGAACAGCGTACCGGCTTTGGACAGAACAGCTGGCTGCTGGAGCGGATCATAGAAAACAGTCCGGTCGTCGCATTACATATCAGTTTTAATGGTGAGGATGAGATCAAGCTGAATTATATCAGTAAAAACATTAAACGGTATGGATATACGTGCGAACAGTTTTATTCGGGGCAGCTGCAGTATAAAGATATCATTCATCCGGATGATTTCGAGATTATTTCAGAGAAATTCCGGGCGCATATAAATGATGGTGTGTTCAACGATTCTATGGAGTACCGTATCGTGACCGAGAGCCGGAAGATATCCTATGTCAGAAGCATGGTATACTTTACCAGAGACGAGCAGGGCAGAATCAATGGAATGGAAGCTCTTATGCTGGATATCATGGATGAGAAGCTGAACAAGGATGAGAATCAGTATCTTCGTTCTGCGATTGAGCAGAGCCATAATGTGGTGATCATTAAACGGTACTTTAATCAGAAGAGTGTTGTGAAGTATGTATCATCCAATGCGGAAAGCCTTGGCATGGATGTGGAGGGCTTAAGAAGCGGAAGAAAATTATTTGAAGACTATATTCTGCCGGAAGACCAGAGAATCCTGGCAGAAGCCTTGGTGAATGTACATAAAGAAAAAGGAAAGCATGTTACCGGACAATGCCGGATCAGAAACGAGGAGGGGCAGCTCCGTTGGATCAGCTTTGAAATCCTTGTGGACAACCTGGATGAGTATATGTATGATATCGAACTGATTCTTACGGATGCTACAGGTCTTAAAAAATACGAACAGAATCTGCTTCAGAATCAGAAGGATCTGGAAGAAAAGCTGGATTATGTTATGAGCGGTTCCCTACAGGCAACAGAACGGAAGCTGGAAGATTTTATTGCTACGGAAGAAGTTCAGGGATTTTTAAAAGCATATGCAGAGAATAGTCAATTATATGCAGTTTTGATCGATACACATTTAAAACAACTCACGGTGCCGGAGGGACCGATGATCCGTCTGGGTGAGTTTTATGATCTGTTGGAGAATCCGAAATATCGGGAGAAGCTTCGTGAGGCAGTAACTCTCACTGAGGAGAAACAGAGATTCTGCATTCTGCAAACAGAGGAAGGGAATTTTGATAAACAGCTGGGAGCGGTTCCGCTAGTGATCCATGGGGATATTGTAGCAGTATGCCTGCTCTGCGCTTTTGATGAAGAAGCAGTAGCCAGATTGCATAATTCCATTGAATCATTACAGAAGCTGATCGAGATCATAACCAAAGCCGGAGCAGACAATAAATACATTGAAATGGATTCCAGAAGAAGCCGTCTGGCAGAAAAGACCATGAGTGAGGAGTTGGAAGGCCAGCTGATTTTGGCACGGGCGTTTGCGCATATGAGAAGTGACGGGGATGCAACGATTCAGGAGATTATTGAGCAGTCCTGCAAGCTGCTGCATATTTCGTCCATTGTTATTTATGCGGGAGACCGGATGCAGGAAGCCTATACCTGTATTGCAAAATACACGGCGGAGGATGCATTGTTCCGGGACTACCCGGATCAGAGCTGGCGTATGGCAGAGCTTTGCCGGAAGAATGAAGTGCTGGCACATGGAGGATATATCAGTTCACTGAATCCGGCCAATGCTGCACAACTGGAATATCTGATGACACGGACGCAGTCCCGGGCAATGATGATTCATGGATTAATGATAAATGATGAAGTGTATGGTGCGGTGTTGTTTACCAGTACTCATCCGAGACAGAGAATGCGGGAACGTGAGATTTCATATTGCAGGGATATGGTAGAGATCATTCAGGGTATTCTGGAGAGAAACCGGAGTCGGAATCATGTAAATGTCCTGAATCAGGATCTGTTAAATGCTTATAATTATATGTCAGAGTATGTATTTGTACGTGATACACAGACCGGTGTTGTGTTGTTTGCCAATGAAGCAATGGAGAACCTGTTTGGGTATGATGTGACAGGGACAGACAGCAGGGCATTTCTGTCAACGCCGACACCGACCTATACAAGAGAAGGAGTACAGCCGGTAGGCAATATCAAGTGGCAGAGCTTTATCCGAAGCGTCAACAAGATCATGAATATTCAGGAGCTGGTGATCGAGTGGCAGAACGGTGAAGAAGCGAAACTGGTAATTATGCGTGAAAATATTAAAAACTCATAATCTGGTTAAAATAGAAGTAAAGATTTGTATGCAATATGTCGATATAAATAGGAAAGAGAGTTTTGATATCGGTGAATTTGCTGAAATCTGAAAATGTGGTTTGAAAAAATTTCCAGAGTGTATATAATGGAGACAGTTAAGAAGGACCTATCCTGAAAAAGAAATTATTTTGTCCGTCAGAAAGGGGATTATCATGGCAAGTTCAGATATTGGAATTGATTTAGGAACCGCCAGTATTTTGGTGTATGTTAGAGGAAAAGGTGTTGTATTAAAGGAGCCTTCTGTAGTTGCATTTGATCGGGATACCAATAAGATCAAGGCAATCGGTGAAGAGGCCAGATTGATGCTCGGTAGAACACCGGGAAATATCGTAGCTGTCCGTCCATTAAAGCAGGGTGTTATTTCTGATTATACGATTACAGAAAAGATGCTGAAGTATTTTATTCAGAAGGCAGTCGGCAGAAGCTTATTCGGCAGAAAGCCGAGAATCAGCGTCTGTGTACCAAGTGGTGTTACAGAAGTAGAGAAGAAGGCAGTCGAGGATGCTACTTATCAGGCAGGTGCCAGAGATGTATCCATTATTGAGGAGCCTGTAGCAGCAGCGATCGGTGCAGGTATTGATATTGCAAGACCTTGCGGTAATATGATCGTAGATATCGGTGGTGGTACCGCAGATATTGCAGTTATTTCCTTAGGCGGTACGGTTGTAAGTACATCGGTTAAGACTGCAGGTGATGATTTTGATGAAGCGATTGTTCGTTATATGAGAAAGAAGCATAATCTTCTGATCGGTGAGCGTACCGCAGAGGAGATCAAGATCAACATCGGTACATGCTATAAGCGTGCAGAGGAAGTGACGATGGAGGTTCGCGGACGTAATCTGGTAACAGGTCTTCCGAAGACAATCACCGTAACATCCAGCGAGACAGAGGAAGCATTGCGCGAGACAACTGCTCAGATCGTAGAAGCAGTACACAGCGTATTAGAGCGTACTCCACCGGAATTGGCAGCAGATATTTCGGATCGTGGTATCGTACTGACCGGCGGTGGTTCATTATTAAATGGTTTAGAGGAACTGATTGAAGAGAAGACAGGCATTACTACGATTACTGCGGACAATCCACTGACAGCAGTTGCGATTGGTACCGGTAAGTATATTGAGTTCCTGTCCGGTAAGAGAGACTAGCGATCAGCTAGAGTGCGAGGAGTGAAAGAATGGTAAAGGGCCTATACACAGCATATACGGGATTGCTGAACGAGCAGAGAAGATTGGATGTTATTTCCAACAATATTGCAAACTCGGATACTACCGGTTATAAAAAGATGGGCGTTACATCGCAGTCATTTGACCGGGAGATGGCAATTCGTGTAGATGATGACTCGGATCCATATCTTGCTAAGGCTATTGGAAATGTGAGTCTGGGTGTGAAGATCGGAGAGACTTATACCGATTACAGCCAGGGTAGTTTCCGTGAGACCGGTGCAACTTATGATCTGGGACTGGAAGGCAACGGTTTTTTTGCCATTAGCACAACAGACAAGAGTGGAACAGAGCATATACGCTATACACGGGACGGCTCTTTCACGGTTACCAGGGACGGTTATCTTGTTACAAAGGATGGAGATTATGTGCTGGGTGCCAACAATCAGCGGATTCAGATTCCGGGAGCAGCAACAGCGAAGGTAGCAGTTGACACATTGGGGAATATTTATGCCAATGAGGTACAGGTAGGCAGACTTCAGATTGTTGATTTCCAGAATAAGGATGCGTTGACTCTCTATGGGGAGAATATGTTTGAGGCATTGCCTGAGGCAGGCATGGTAGCAGGAACGGCGTTGGTTCGTCAGGGATATCTGGAGACTTCGAATGTAAATGTGATCAATGAAATGGTTTCCATGATCAGTATCACAAGGGCGTATGAAGCTAACCAGAAGATGATGCAGACAGTAGATTCAACCCTGAATAAAGCAGTGAATGAAATTGGTAAGTTATAACGGACTGCCCGGATGACAGTAGGAAGGAGCACACGTGGTTAGATCATTATGGACAGCGCGCAGCGGTATGATCGCGCAGCAGGAAAATGTAGATACGATTGCCAATAATCTGGCAAATTTAAATACAACCGGATATAAGACGGAGACAGCAGAGTTTAAGTCATTACTTTATCAGACACTGCAGACACGTTCCACGAACAATGCTGGTGAGAATAAGCCGGTAGGAGCACAGGTGGGACTCGGAAGCCGGACAGCGGCAATTACCAGTCAGTTTACTCAGGGCAATCTGACAGCAAATGAGAGTCCGTTTTCGGCAGCGATTGAAGGGGATGGATTCTTCAAGGTGCGTACGGAAAGCGGAGAGATCCAGTATACAAGAGACGGCAATTTTACCGTATCGCCGGTGGCCGGTGGTGCTATGCTCTGCACGGCAGAGGGAAATGCAGTACTGGATCAGTATAACAATCCGATCATTATTCCAACAGGTGTAAGTGCATCTACACTTGGAATCGGAACCGATGGGCAGATCACGGTTATGCTAAACGGTAATCAGCAGAGTAATCTGGCCCGCGTAGACGCTAACGGTAACGTTCTTTATAATGTACGGATCGGTGTTGTACAGTTTAATAATCCGGCGGGTTTGGAGAAAGCATCCGGTAACCGCTATCGCCAGACAGTCGCATCCGGTAATGCAATGGAGGAGTCACAGACTGCAGGTCTGACTGCAAGTAAGGTACATCATAAGTACATAGAAGCATCGAATGTACAGGTTGCCGATGAGATGGTGAACCTGATTGTTGCACAGCGTGCATATGAGATGAATTCCAAGGTGATCCAGGCATCCGATGAGATGTTACAGCAGGCGAATAATCTGAGAGGCTAGGTGTGATCGGATATGGATATTTCGAATAGTGTTTATGGCAATTATTATATGCAGAATGCGCAGAATACAGCACGGACCTCCGGACTGGAGCAGAAGCTGACCGGTGGAAGCATGACGGAGGCTACGGATGAGGAGCTGATGGATGCATGCAAGGAGTTTGAAGCATATCTGGTGGAGCAGGTACTGAAGCAGGTGAAGGAAAGTATTCCTAAGACAGAAGAGGAAGAGAACCAGTATACGGAGTATTTCGGTGATATGATGCTTCAGGAATATGCATCTGCAATTACGGATCAGGGAAGCCTGGGTATTGCACAGAAGCTGTATGAAAGTATGAAGAACAATATGAAGGCAATCAGCATTTCAGAGGCTGAGGCCGGAGATGCAACGTCGTTGAATGCCAAAGCATAGTTGCAGTAAGATTTAATTATATAACAGGAATAGTATGGGGCTGCTATAAAGAGACAGGGAACTGTCTTTGTTTTAGCGGCTCTTTTTGTTACGATATCTGAATGTTAGCTGCATATTTGGGATAGCGGGACACCGGATTGTGAAAAAACAGAATCGTGAGACAGATCCGGAAGAATGTGATAAGATAGATGAAGTGATTGAAACGATAAGGATCGGAGAACGATATGATTGAGGGATACATAGAGAAAATTATATATCGGAATGAAGAGAATGGCTATACCGTCCTGTCTGTTATGGTGGATGAGAAGCTGGATCTGACACAGGTTTTGGTAGGTTACATCGAGGGCGCGGCCGAGGGACTTTATATTCAGGCAGAAGGCGAAGAAGTGGAGCACCCGTATTATGAGACACAATATAAGGTGACGGCATATGAACTGCGTATGCCGGCAGACTCAGACAGTATGGAACGCTATCTGGCATCCGGAGCCATTAAAGGAATCGGCCCGGTACTAGCCATGCATATCGTGAAGAAGTTTAAGAAAGATACCTTCCGTATCATTGAGTTTGAACCGGAACGGCTGGCAGAGATCAAGGGAATCTCGGAACGTAAGGCAAGAGAGATCGGAATACAGTTCCATGAGACACAGGATATCCGGCAGGCAATGATGTTCCTGGGAAAATATGGGATCAATGCCAGACTGGCCGTAAAGATTTATAACGAATACGGGGAAAAGCTATATAAAATTATTGAGGAGAATCCATACAAGCTGGCAGAGGATATTGCAGGTGTCGGGTTCCGGATTGCGGATGAGATCGCGAGAAGAGCGGGAATCGGACTTGATTCCGAGTTCCGTGTTCGATCCGCCATTATCTATACGCTGAGTCAGTCGGGAGGACTGGGGCATATGTATCTGCCGAAGGATATGCTGATTCGTAAGGTGTCCGGATTTCTGGTGCCGGAGGGCGGAGATATGTTTGAAGGCGGCTATGAAGAAGTGATCGAGCAGCAACTGATGGCGCTGCAGCTGGAACGAAAAATCATATTAAAAGAGATAGATGGGACGCTTGCGGTGTATGGAAGTGCTCAGTATCACACGGAGCTGAATACGGCAAGGATGCTGTTAGACCTAAATCTGAGTTATCCGTTGTCCGAGAGCGAATGGCAGATTGCACTGGAGCGTCTAAAGAAGAAATCGGAGATTGAACTGGATGAGCTTCAGCAGAAGGCGGTGCGGCAGGCGGCTGCATCCGGTCTGGTCATTATCACCGGTGGGCCGGGTACCGGTAAGACTACGGTTATTAATACCATTATCCGGTATTTTGAGCAGGAGGGGCTGGAACTCCGGCTGGCAGCACCGACCGGGCGTGCAGCGAAACGTATGACAGAGGCGACCGGCTATCAGGCGCAGACTATCCATCGGTTGTTGGAGTTAAACGGTGGAGTGGAAACAGACTCCGAGGCCGGGATCCATTTTGAACGGAATGCGCAGAATCCATTGGAAGCGGATGTTGTTATTATCGATGAGATGTCCATGGTGGATATCTATCTGGCACATGCCTTATTGGAGGCAGTGGTACCGGGCACGCATCTGATCCTGGTAGGAGATGTGAACCAGCTGCCGAGTGTAGGGCCGGGAAATGTATTAAAGGATATTATTTATTCGAGAGCATTTCCGGTGATTGAATTGTCTACCGTCTACAGACAGGAGGAAGGCAGCGATATTGTAATGAATGCACACCGGATCAATCATGGCGAATATCCGGTTATGAATAATAAGAGCCGGGATTTCTTCCTGCTTCCGCGGGCGAATCCACAGGCGGTGATCGAAGAAGTGGGGAAGCTGGTTTCTGTCAAGATGCCGAAATACGTGCAGGCGAAGCCGTATGAGGTACAGGTGCTGACTCCGATGCGGCAGGGAGAGCTGGGAGTCGAGAATCTGAACCGGGAAATGCAGCGGATTCTGAATCCGCCGGATGGGAAAAAACAGGAATATGAGTCGCATAACACGATTTTCCGTGAGGGTGATAAGGTTATGCAGATTAAGAATAACTATAAGCTGGAATGGGCGGTTTATGATGCCAGCGGATATTTTGAGCAGGAAAAGGGCATGGGGGTATTTAACGGTGACATCGGTGTGATCCGGGAGATTGATTCCTATGCACAGGAAGTGAAGGTTCTGATGGATGATGAGAGAGTCGTAGTGTATGATTTCAAGATGCTGGAGGAGCTGGAACTGGCATATGCAATCACGATTCATAAGTCACAGGGAAGTGAATATCCGGCGGTTGTCCTGCCGATTCTGAACGGGCCGAGGGTGCTGCTTCACCGGAATCTGCTATATACGGCGATCACCCGAGCAAAGAAATGCGTGGTGATCGTGGGAAACGGATATAAGATCCATGAGATGGTAGACAATGCAGATGAACAGAAGCGTTATTCCGGCCTGCAATGGGCCATTTGTGAACAGATGAGAGGGGAAGAATGAGAGAAACACCATTGTTGGATCTGATTTATCCCAGACGGTGTCCGATGTGTCAGGAGATTGTGCCGGCTGGCATAGACGGATGGAATGGAAACAATCTGCTGATTTGCTCTGGCTGCCGGGAGCGATTACCTTACCTGCAGCCACCGTATTGCTTAAAATGCGGGAAAGAAGTAGAGCAGGAGGACCGGGAGTATTGCTATGACTGCAGCAGACAGGTAAGGCATTACAGGAAGGGTTATCCGGTCTTGCATTACAGAGGAGAATGCAGGAAGGGCATGGAAGCTTTTAAATATCACAACCGTCGAGAGTATGCGCAGTTTTACGGTGAAATTATTGCAGAAAGGCATGGACGGAAGTTGACAGAACTGAAGCTGGATGGAATCGTACCGGTTCCGATTCACAGGCACAAAAAGCGCAAACGAGGATACAACCAGGCAGAATTGATCGCGAGGGAACTGGGAATCCGGATTCATGTGCCTTGTTATCCGGATTGTTTGATCCGGACTGCAGATACGACGCCGCAGAAAGAGCTGAATGATGTACAGAGACTTGAGAATTTAAAAAATGCTTTTTTATTTCGTGAAAATCATGTAGAATTAAAGAAAGTTCTGTTGGTAGATGACATATATACGACAGGTGCGACGATTGAAGCATGTACACTTGCACTTCTTGCAGGAGGTGTTGCAGAAGTGTATTATACGAGTGTATGTATCGGCAGTAATCTGTCTACATAAAGGAGGAGTTACGATGGATATCAGAAATTGCAAGAATTGCGGAAAGATGTTTAATTATATAGGGAATCCGATCTGTCCGAGTTGTGAAAAGGTGCTGGAGGATAAATTCCAGGAGGTAAAGCAGTATGTAAGAAAGCATCCGGAGGCCTCTATCACAGTGGTGGCTGAGGAGAACGATGTATCCGTGAATCAGATCAAGCGCTGGGTACGGCAGGAACGGTTGGAGTTTTCAGACAGCTCGCTGGTAGGCCTTGCCTGTGAGAATTGCGGAACTATGATCAAGACCGGACGATTCTGTGAAGAATGTAAGCAGAAGCTGATCAATAATGTGTCCAGTGTATTAAAACCCAAAGCTGTAAAACCGGCAGCACCGGAACGAAAAGACGCAAACGCAAGGATGCGATTCCTGGACGGAAAATAAAGCGGGGCGGCATTTTATGCCGCCTGTTTTATTGCTGTGAGGCTGAAGAACAATATTCAAAGGTTGATTTACCGATATAACGCTTTAATGCGTTGCATTATTGAAACATCTGTGGTAGAATAACCAGTATCAAACAACTAGAGGAGAGAGAACATGGCAGTAAAAATTCTATTGTTGCTGGTATTCTTCGCAATTATGATTGCGGTTGGTATTTATTCCAGAAAAAAAGCAACGAATGTAAACGACTTTGTATTGGGAGGCAGAAGTGTCGGACCGTGGATGACGGCATTCGCATTCGGAACCTCGTATTTTTCATCCGTGGTATTTGTCGGTTATGCGGGACAGTTCGGATGGAAGTACGGTCTGGCATCTACCTGGATCGGACTTGGTAATGCATTTATCGGAAGTCTTCTGGCATGGGTGGTTCTCGGAAGAAGAACCCGTGTCATGAGCCAGAAGCTGGAGTCGGCAACTATGCCGGACTTTTTCGGAAAGCGATATGACAGTAAGGCATTGAAACTTGCAGCTTCTGCGATCTGCTTTATATTCCTGATTCCGTACACGGCATCTATTTATAACGGGTTATCCAGATTATTTGCAATGGCATTTGATATTCCGTACTCTGTATGTATCATCACCATGGCAGTGCTGACTGGTGTATATGTAATTCTGGGTGGCTATATGGCAACGGCAATTAATGACTTTATTCAGGGCATCATTATGCTGATTGGCATCGTTCTGGTAGTCGTTGCGGTTCTGAACGGACATGGCGGCTTCTATGAGGCAGTTCGCCAGCTTGCAGAGCTGGAGAGTGATGCGGCTGTTACATTGGGACAGAAGGGTGCATTTACCTCATTCTTCGGACCGGATGTCGTGAATCTGTTCGGTGTTGTAGTGCTTACTTCCCTGGGTACCTGGGGTCTTCCGCAGATGGTACATAAATTCTATGCGATCAAGGATGAACATTCCGTAAAGACCGGAACTGTGGTTTCTACGATTTTTGCGATTATCATATCCGGTGGCTGCTATTTCCTTGGAGGCTTCGCCAGATTGTATGCGGATGCCGATATTTACAAGGCAGACGGAAGCATTATGTATGATGCCATCGTTCCGCAGATGTTATCGACTCTGCCGGATATTTTGATCGGTATTGTGATCGTGCTGGTACTGTCAGCATCCATGTCAACGTTGTCATCTCTGGTTCTGACATCAAGCTCAACGCTGACACTTGATTTCATCAAAGGAACCATTGTAAAGGATATGAAGGAAAAAACACAGCTGATCGTGATGCGGGTGCTGATCGCATTCTTTATCATTCTGTCAGTCGTGATCGCATTGAATCCGCCGACATTTATCGCACAGCTTATGGGCATCTCATGGGGGGCTCTGGCAGGAGCATTCCTGGCACCGTTTATGTATGGCCTGTACTCCAAGAAGATTACCAAGGCATCTGTCTGGGCAAGCTTTATTGTCGGTGTCGGTCTGACGGTATCCAATATGTTCTTTAAATTCATCGCATCTCCGATCAATGCCGGAGCGATTGCGATGGTTGCCAGTCTGATCGTGGTTCCGCTTGTCAGTCTTGTGACACCGAAGATGAAGCAGGAACAGGTGGATGAAATGTTCACCTGCTATGACCAGAAGGTCGTTGTATCCGAAAAGACTTCATTGGGTGAATGATCACAGAGAAACAAATAAAGAGAAACAAATAAAGA
>ERZ1034719.305-NODE-305-length-31596-cov-6.238230_pt1 | contig 31596 bp, 24 predicted proteins | sample MGYA00520703_ERZ1034719 | MGnify/ENA primary metagenome ERZ1034719 (study PRJEB33766, sample SAMN09781716) | gut metagenome | biome: gut microbiome | host: Homo sapiens | place: Madagascar | study: EMG produced TPA metagenomics assembly of the PRJNA485056 data set...
AAATGTGCTAAAAATCTTAACTTTTATTTTCTTTTGTGATATACTATCATATATGTGATAAAAAGCACGGATTTTTAAAAATTTCAGGGTGATAATATGGGTGACAAGAGACAAAAGAATAACGATAAATATGAAGATATCACCAGCTACAGCAAGCCTAAGGGGATAACAAAGGGGTTAAGCCACTTCATGCGATATAAATTCAAGCCTTTCTTTTTGCGTAACCACAAGCGCAATCTGAAGGCGCTGCTGAGCATTGTCATATGCCTTGTGCTTGTTTTCTCGGCGCTGGGCGGCGCATATATCCGCAAGATACTCTCGCTCATCAACTATGAGACGGGCGAATCGGGCGACCCGAACGCCACCTTCGCCATTGACGAGGATGAGAATCTCAGCTTCCAGTCGATAGCCGATATCGCAAACGCCGACTCGATAAAAGACCTCATCAAGTCGTGGGCGCTCAACGGCGGCGAGAAGCTCTACAGCAAAAATGTTGTAAACGTCCTGCTCATAGGCGAGGATAACGAGGACGGCTCCCACCGCTCCGACTCCTGTATGCTCGTGTCGGTCAACAGAAAGACCAAGAAGATAAATATCTGCTCTTTCCTCAGAGACTCCTATTCATATATGAATATCAAGGGTCAGGATCGCTTCGATAAAACCAACCATTCCTATTCATGGGGCGGCGCTGCGAAGCTGATGGAGGTGCTCTCCGACAATTATAAAATTCAGATAGATTACTATGTCTCTATCAATTTTGAATCTTTTGTCAAAGTCATCGACACTCTCGGCGGCGTCAGCGTGCCGATAACCGAGGCGGAGGCAAAATACATGAACCGCACCACCAGGATAGCGGGCTTTGAGAGCGGCGACAATGTGCTGCTCAACGGCGAAAGAGCGCTGATATATGCGAGAATAAGGAAGAACGACAGCGAAATCGAGAGGACAAGGCGTCAGAGATGTCTCATCACCTCGCTGATAAAGAACGTCAAATCCTCCTCTTTCAGCGACCTCAACAAGGCTATCGAGACCTTCCTCCCCTATGTCACAACGAATTACCGCACAAATCAGATAATTTCACTCGGCACTCAGGCGCTCAGCGAGGGCTGGATGCAATACGAAATAAACAGCATGGTCGAGCCGTCGGATGAATACAGAATGGGCGTTCATCACTTCCAGACCTACACAGGCAAGCTCGACGTTTGGATAGTCGACTATATTAAGGCCGCCCGCGAATTGCAGCTCGCAATATTCGGCACTACAAATATCGAGATAAACCCCGCAACTCATATTTCGGCGCTTGACCTCGCCCGCAACACATCGGCGGAGATCTACGACGACGCATCGGGTCAGCAGCGCAGCACAACAGCGTCGACCGATTGGTCTTATGACGAAAGCACCACCAAGAAACGCAGCAGACTCGACGGCATTCTCGGGCGTAACGACGATGAAACAACAACACGCCGCCGCTACTATCTGCCCGGCGACGATGAGACTACCGCCGAGCAGCCCTATGACGAGCCGACCGCAGAGCCGGTAACGGAGCCGCAGCAGCATGATACTCCCACGGAAGCGCCGCCTGCAGAGCAATCCGCAACAGCGGGCTACACCGGACTCTTCGGCAGATAAAATTCATATGATACGCCCTTCCCGGGTTCGTCCCGAGGAGGGCTTTGTTTTCTTTTTGGAATTTTTGTTGCGGCAGCAAATTGAAGCGGCAGTTTGACAAATCAATCCCTCAGTCAGCCTAACGGCTGAGGGATTAACTTAGTTTCAGAAGCACATGATGTGTGTTTAACTTATAAAACTGTTGCTCGCCTCTTAGGCTCCCTCTTGAGGGAGCTGTCCGTAGGACTGAGGGAGTTTTTGCTGAAATTCAACTGAGAACCCCTCCGTCACGCAGGCAACTGCAAGTGCAAACTCGGCGGCTTTCAGCGGGCGAACACAGTTCGCCCCTACGATGATGCTTTTGCATTTGCAATTATTTTGCGGGATGCCGAGGACGTCATCCCCTACAATTAAATTGCAGATTTGTGATTATATAAACAACTATATTTTGATTTTTGAATCTACCAAACAATCCTCCGTCACTTCGTGACAGCTCCTTTCAAAAGGAGCCCATAATTATTAGCAACCATAGTGGAGCGAACCTGTGTGGTTGCTCGATAAAAGCAGCACTGAGCTATCTGCTATAGTGGCCTCCTTAGAAAAGGAGGTGGCGCAACGGAGTTGCGACGGAGGATTGATTTTGCAGCGTTGATTGCCTGCGGCACACCTCATCCGTCTCGCAGGCTCGGCGATATTACACCCACGCAGGCAAATTCCTCGCAAATCTGCAAAGAGAGATCGACAATTTAAGATAAAGCGGAAAAATCCTCCCTGCATCGGCAAGGAGGATTTTTTACATGAAAAAGAGGCTGCTGCATAAAGCAACAGCCTCCGAAAAGATTTAATTATTCGTTGATCTCGATAACAACGCCTGAACCAACGGTTCTGCCGCCTTCACGGATAGCGAAACGAAGACCCTTTTCGATAGCAATCGGGGTGATAAGCTCAACGTCCATATCAACGTTGTCGCCGGGCATGCACATCTCAGTGCCTTCGGGAAGGGTGATAACGCCGGTAACGTCGGTAGTTCTGAAGTAGAACTGAGGACGATAGTTGTTGAAGAACGGAGTATGTCTGCCGCCTTCATCCTTGGTCAGAACGTAAACCTGACCCTTGAACTTGGTGTGAGGATGGATTGAACCGGGCTTAGCAAGAACCTGACCGCGCTCGATCTCGTTTCTCTGAACACCGCGAAGAAGAGCACCGATGTTGTCGCCTGCCTCAGCATAGTCGAGGATCTTGCGGAACATTTCGATACCGGTAACGACGGTCTTTCTCTTCTCGTCGGTAAGACCAACGATCTCAACTTCCTCAGAAGTCTTAAGCTGTCCACGCTCAACTCTACCGGTAGCAACGGTGCCGCGGCCGGTGATGGTGAAGACGTCCTCAACAGGCATAAGGAAGGGAAGGTCAGCTTTACGGTCGGGAGTGGGGATATACTCGTCAACAGCATCCATGAGTTCCCAGATGCACTGAAGCTCGGGAGCGTTCATGTCGCCGCCGTCATACTGGAGAGCCTTAAGAGCGGAGCCGCGGATGATGGGAGCGTCCTCATCAAAGCCGTACTCAGCGAGGGTCTCACGGATTTCCATCTCAACAAGCTCAAGAAGCTCGGGGTCGTCAACCTGGTCAACCTTGTTCATGAAAACGATGATCTTGGGCACGCCGACCTGACGAGCAAGAAGAAGATGCTCTTTGGTCTGAGCCATGGGGCCGTCGGTAGCAGCGATAACAAGGATAGCACCGTCCATCTGAGCAGCGCCGGTGATCATGTTCTTGATGTAGTCGGCATGGCCCGGGCAGTCAACGTGCGCATAGTGACGCTTATCGGTCTCATACTCAACGTGAGCAGTGTTGATGGTTATACCACGCTCTCTCTCTTCGGGAGCCTTATCGATGTTTGCATAGTCAACGAATGCTGCGTCGCCCTTCATAGCGAGAGCCTTGGTGATAGCAGCGGTAAGAGTGGTCTTGCCGTGGTCAACGTGACCGATTGTTCCGATATTTACGTGAGGTTTGGAACGATTAAATTTTTCTTTTGCCATTATGATTTCCTCCCATAAGCAAATTTTGATCCATGCTGTCGCATGATAGTATTGTACCAACAATAGCTTGAGATTTCAAGCATTTTTTAAAATTTTTATTTCTCGCTGACGATTTTTTCGGCAATTGACTTGGGAACCTCGGTGTAATGGCTGGGCTCCATGACATATTGGCCTCTGCCCTGGGTCTTTGAGCGGAGAGCTGTAGCATAGCCGAACATATTTGAAAGCGGGATAAATGCGTTGATCTGAACCGCGCCTGTCCTGGTCTCGGTGCCCTGTATGGTGCCGCGGCGAGAGTTGATATCGCCGATGACATCGCCCATGTATTCGTCGGGAACGATGACCGAAGTCTTCATAATAGGCTCCATAAGGACGGGGCCTGCCTTCTTCATAGCATCCTTAAATGCCATTGAAGCGGCGATCTTGAACGCCATTTCGGATGAGTCGACCTCATGGTAAGAACCGTCGAAGAGGGTAACTTTGACGTCAACAACATTGAAGCCCGCAAGCACGCCGGAGAGCATTGCACCCTTGATACCTGCTTCGATGGCGTTGAAGTATTCCTTGGGAATAGCGCCGCCGACAATATTGTTGACGAACTCGAAGCCCTTCTCGGGATTCGGCTCGATCCTGATCTTGACATGACCGTACTGACCCTTACCGCCGGACTGACGCGAATACTTGGTATCCGACTCGGCAGTCTTGGTGATGGTCTCGCGGTAAGCAACCTGAGGCTTACCGACATTAGCTTCAACTCTGAACTCGCGCAGCATTCTGTCGACGATTATCTCAAGGTGAAGCTCGCCCATACCGGCTATGATAGTCTGACCTGTCTCTTCATCCGTGTAGCACTTAAAGGTGGGGTCTTCCTCAGCGAGCTTTGCAAGAGCGATGCTCATCTTCTCCTGACCTGCTTTGGTCTTGGGCTCGATGGCAACTCTGATAACGGGCTCGGGGAATTCCATGGATTCAAGTATGATGGGATGCTTCGCGTCGCAGAGCGTGTCGCCCGTGGTGGTCTGCTTAACACCGACGCAGGCCGCGATATCACCCGCATAGCAGCAGTCGATATCCTGTCTGTGGTTGGAGTGCATCTGCAGGATTCTGCCCATACGCTCGTTGGTGTCCTTAGTCGAGTTATAAACGGTGCTGCCTGTTTCGACTTTACCGGAGTATACTCTGAAGAAGCAGAGCTTGCCGACGAACGGGTCGGTAGCTATCTTGAATGCGAGAGCGGAGAACGGCTCGTCATCGGACGAATGTCTGAACTCCTCCTCGTCAGTCTTGGGGTTGACGCCCTTGATCGAGGGAACATCCGTGGGGGCGGGCATATAATCAACAACTGCGTCAAGCAGAAGCTGAACGCCCTTATTGCGGTAGGAAGTACCGCAGACGACGGGCACCATGTGATTTGCAAGAGTCGACTTTCTGATGCAGGACTTGATCTCATCAACGGTGAGCTCCTCGCCGTTGAGATATTTCTCAAGCAGCTCGTCATCCTGCTCGGCAACGTGCTCGAGCATCTCGGTATGGTACTTCTGGGCAAGCTCCTTCATGTCGTCGGGGATATCGGTAACCTCGATATCAACGCCCAGGTCGTCTTTGTAGTAATAGGCCTTCATTATAACAAGGTCTATGATACCTTTGAAATCCGCCTCAGCGCCGATGGGCAGCTGAATGGGGACCGCATTGCACTTAAGGCGCTCTTTCATCATGTCGATGACTCTGTAGAAGTCAGCGCCCATAATGTCCATCTTGTTAACATAGACCATTCTGGGAACATGATACTTATCCGCCTGTCTCCAGACCGTCTCGGACTGGGGCTCGACGCCGCCCTTAGCGCAAAGAACTGTAACAGAACCGTCAAGAACTCTCAGGGAGCGCTCGACCTCAACGGTGAAATCGACGTGACCCGGAGTGTCGATGATGTTGATACGGTGGTTCTTCCAGAAACAGGTCGTAGCTGCGGAGGTGATGGTTATACCACGCTCCTGCTCCTGCTCCATCCAGTCCATCGTTGCGGAGCCATCGTGGGTCTCACCGATTTTATGAGTTTTTCCCGTATAAAACAGGATACGCTCGGTTGTGGTAGTTTTACCGGCATCGATGTGCGCCATGATACCGATGTTTCTGGTCATCTCAAGGGGTACCTGTCTTGGCATATAAACCTCCGAATTTCTGTTAAGCTGAAAATATAGTAAATCTCGGTGAAATGATTACCACCTGAAGTGTGCAAATGCCTTGTTGGCCTCTGCCATCTTGTGGGTATCTTCACGCTTCTTGAATGCAGAACCGGTGGAGTTGACCGCATCCATGATCTCGTTGGCAAGTCTCTCCTTCATCGTTCTCTCGGAACGCTGACGGCTGTAGAGAGTGATCCAACGCAGGCCGAGAGTCTGTCTTCTCTCGGGGCGAACCTCCATGGGTACCTGATAGGTAGCACCGCCGACACGGCGAGCCTTTACCTCAAGCATGGGCATAACGTTCTCCATTGCTGCCTCAAAAACCTCAAGGGGTTCCTTACCTGTCTTCTCTTTGATGATGTCAAATGCATCATAAACGATTTTCTGAGCTACGCCCTTTTTGCCGTCATACATAACATTGTTGATAAGACGGGTGACAAGGGTTGAGTTGTAAAGCGGATCAGGCAAAACCTCACGTTTTGCGATATTGCCTCTTCTTGGCACTTCGCTTCCCTCCTTCATAGTAATGATATCATAGGTACTCGAGTGACAAATTCCCGTCGGCGCCAACGCAGAAGCATACTATTTATATATAATATACATTGCATTGGTCGAAGAGCATAAAGCGCTTCTTCAGCCTGCAAGAAGATTTGTCTTGATTGGTGCGGGATTATTTCTTGGCTGCCTTGGGACGCTTTGCGCCGTACTTGGAACGGGCCTGCATTCTGCCGTTAACGCCCTGGGTATCAAGAGTGCCGCGGATGATGTGGTAACGGACACCGGGAAGATCCTTAACACGGCCGCCTCTGATGAGGACAACGGAGTGCTCCTGAAGGTTGTGACCTACGCCGGGGATATAAGCCGAAACCTCGATGCCGTTGGTAAGACGGACTCTGGCGATCTTACGAAGAGCCGAGTTGGGCTTCTTGGGGGTCGCGGTCTTAACAGCGGTGCAGACGCCGCGCTTCTGGGGTGAATCCTGATCGGTAAGAACATTCTTCTTGGAGTTCAGGCCTTTCAAAAGAGCGGGAGCCTTGGGCTTTCTTTCGAGCGTTTCTCTGCCGTTACGAACAAGCTGATTAAAGGTAGGCAAAAACAATCTCTCCTTTCTTTTAAAATATGTATTGTGCAAGGCTCCGCCGCCTTACGACGGAGCCTTTGACACCACAATTTTGTATTTTATCACAAGTGAAGCTCGTTTGTCAACACTTTCGACAAAAATTACTCGGCATTTTCGGCAATATTACCGAACTTACCTGTAGGCTTAAGCTCCACCTTGCTGTAGCACTTCATGCCGGTGCCTGAGGGCAGGAGCTTGCCGATAATGACGTTCTCCTTGAGGCCGATAAGGGGATCGGTCTTGCCCTTGATGGCGGCGTCGGTGAGGACTCTGGTGGTCTCCTGGAACGATGCGGCGGAGAGGAACGAATCCGTTGCGAGCGAAGCCTTGGTGATACCCATAAGGGTGGGGGCGGAGACTGCGAACTTCGGCTCGGCGCCCTTCTCCTCAGCCTCTCTTGCAAGGCGTTCATTCTCAAGACGGAAGTCCATCTTCTCAACCACGGTGCCGGGCAGGAACTTGGAGTCGCCTGCGTCTACTATCTTGACCTTTCTCATCATCTGGCGAACAATGACCTCGATATGCTTATCGTTGATGTCAACACCCTGCATACGGTAGGTCCTCTGAACCTCTCTGATGAGGTAGTCATGGACTGCCTCAACGCCGAGAATTGCAAGGATGTCGTGCGGGTTCTGAGCACCTTCGGTGAGCTGTGCGCCCTTGGTGACTCTCTGACCCTCCTCAACCTTCAGGCGGAAGCCGTAGGGGATGAGGTAAGCCTTCTCCTCGCCGTCGTCGGCGGTGACGATAACGTGCTGGCTCTTTTTGATCTCTCTGAAGGAGACGACGCCGTCGATCTCGCTCATGATGGCGAGCATCTTGGGCTTGCGCGCTTCAAAGAGTTCTTCAATTCTGGGAAGACCGGTGGTGATATCCGACTGGTCGGCAGCGCCGCCGGTGTGGAATGTTCTCATGGTAAGCTGAGTACCCGGCTCGCCTATGGACTGAGCTGCGATGATACCGACAGCTTCACCGACGGTCACAGGCTCGCCCGTTGCAAGGTTTGCGCCGTAGCACTTGATGCAAACGCCGTGCTCCGAGCAGCAGGAGAGCAGCGAACGAATCTTGATCTGCGCTCTTGAAGTCTCGGGCAGGATGCCTGCGGCAACCTGCTTATCATGCTCTGCATGGACGCTTGCGGCGACCTGCTCGGCGATAACATCGGTCATCATCTCATCCTTGCTTGCTATCAGTTTACCCGTTTCGGGGTCGTGATAATCCTCAAGCAGGAATCTTCCGGTCAGTCTTTCGGCAAGGCCGACTATCTTTCTGCCGCCGAAGTTGGGATCGCCGTCATAAATATCATAGACGTTGATGCCGTCGGTGCAGTGGCAATCCTCCTCACGGATGATAACATCCTGAGAAACATCGACAAGACGGCGGGTCAGATAACCCGAGTCAGCCGTTCTGAGCGCGGTATCGGCAAGACCTTTACGGGCGCCGCGGGAGGAAATGAAGTATTCGAGTATATTAAGACCTTCACGGTAGTTAGCTCTGATGGGAACCTCTATCGTCTTACCTGCGGTGTTGGCGATAAGTCCGCGCATACCTGCAAGCTGACGAAGCTGTGAATCGTTACCGCGGGCGCCGGAGTCAAGCATCATGTTGATGGGATTGAACTTTCTGAAGTTCTTCTTCAGCTCGGAGGAGACCTCCTTGGTGCAATCCTCCCATGCCTTTATGACATCCTCGGAGCGCTCGTCGTTGGTGATGAGACCTCTCTCGTATTCCTTAGTGATCTTGGCGACTCTCGCTTCGGCGTGCTCAATGAGCTGCTTCTTAAGCGGCGGGATGGTCGCGTCGCAGACGGCGACGGTGATACCGCTTCGAGTTGAGTATTTGTAACCCTGAGCCTTGATCTTATCAAGCACATCGGCTGCGATCGCAGTGCCGTGAACCTTGATGCAGCGGTCGATGATCTTGCCGAGCATCTTCTTGTTAACAAGCACGTCGACCTCGGGGGTGAAGAGGTTGGCGGGGTCGGTTCTGTCAATGAAGCCGAGATCCTGCGGGATAGGCGTATTGAAGATGACCTTGCCGAGAGTGGTGGTGACGAGCTGAGTTACGCTCTCGCCGTTCACTTCCTTGGTCATGCGGATCCTGACATTGACGTGCAGGCCGATATCGCCCTCGTCATATGCCATCATCGCTTCGTCGACATTATTAAATGTTTTATATATTAAATGCTTCTCGCCCTTCTCGTCGATGAACTCGGTAGGTGCGCCGGGCTCATAGGGATCCTCGGGAACATAGTCGGAGTTTGCGGGGTTGTTGTCGTTGACTATGGTCAGATAGTAGGAGCCGAGTATCATATCCTGAGTGGGAACGGTAACGGGGCGGCCGTCCGAGGGCTTGAGCAGGTTGTTAGCCGCAAGCATGAGGAAGCGAGCCTCTGCCTGAGCCTCTGCCGAAAGCGGAACATGGACTGCCATCTGGTCGCCGTCGAAGTCAGCGTTGAATGCGGTACAAACAAGGGGATGAAGCCTTATGGCTCTGCCCTCGACAAGCACCGGCTCGAATGCCTGGATACCGAGGCGGTGAAGCGTGGGAGCACGGTTGAGCATGACGGGGTGATCCTTGATGACTACCTCAAGAGCATCCCACACTGCGGGGTTGGAGCGCTCGACCATCTTACGGGCGGATTTGACGTTGCCCGCGACCTCGGTCTCGACAAGGCGCTTCATAACGAAGGGCTTGAAGAGCTCGAGAGCCATCTCTTTGGGAAGACCGCACTGATAGAGCTTGAGGTCAGGTCCGACGACGATAACCGAACGGCCGGAGTAGTCGACACGCTTACCGAGCAGGTTCTGTCTGAAACGTCCCTGCTTACCTTTCAGCATATCCGAAAGGGACTTGAGCGCCCTGTTGTTGGGGCCGGTAACGGGTCTGCCTCTTCTGCCGTTGTCGATAAGGGCGTCAACGGCCTCCTGAAGCATTCTCTTCTCGTTCCTGATGATTATCTCGGGGGAGCCGAGCTCCATAAGCTTTGCAAGACGGCTGTTTCTGTTGATAACGCGTCTGTAAAGGTCGTTAAGGTCGGAGGTGGCAAATCTGCCGCCCTCGAGCTGAACCATGGGGCGGATCTCCGGCGGGATAACAGGGATAACGTCGAGGATCATCCACTCCGGTCTGTTGCCGGACTGTCTGAAGGCTTCGACGACCTCAAGGCGCTTGAGTGCCTTTGCTTTCTTCTGGCCGGAGGTGCTCTCCATCTCGGCTTTAAGCTCCCCTGAGAGCTTATCGAGGTCTATCTCGGAGAGCAGCTCCTTGATAGCCTCGGCGCCCATGCCTGCCTTGAAAGCGTCGTCATATTTAAGGCGATACTCGTCGTAATCCTTCTCGTCGAGGGTCTGACCCTTCTCAAGAGGCGTATCGCCGGGGTCGATAACTATGTGCTTTGCGAAATAAAGAACTTTCTCAAGCTCTCTGGGGGAGATATCAAGGATAACGCCCATTCTCGAGGGTGTGCCCTTGAAATACCAGATGTGTGAAACGGGGGTCGCAAGCTCAATGTGACCCATTCTCTCACGGCGCACCTTGGAGCGGGTGATCTCAACGCCGCAGCGCTCGCAGACCTTGCCTTTATAGCGGATCCTCTTATACTTACCGCAGTGGCACTCCCAGTCCTTCTGCGGTCCGAATATCCTTTCGCAGAAAAGACCGTCTCTCTCGGGCTTGAGGGTTCTGTAATTTATGGTTTCGGGCTTCTTGACCTCGCCGTATGACCATTCTCTTATCTGGTCGGGCGAGGCAAGGCCGATTTTTATGGATTCAAAAGAAAGATTGCTGTTGGCTTCTACGTTTTCCATATAACGATGCCCCTTCCGTTAGTTTGGTGTAAAACGACGATTACTCGTAATCGTCCTCCGAGGGTTCTAAATCAAGACCGTAATCTTCATCGCCCATTTTATCACGGAATTCGTCGGCGAAACCATCATCGTCGTCGCCGTCGTCTCTGATGAAGATATCGTTCTCCTCGCTGTCCTCGTCAACGATGAAATCGTCGCTGCCCTCGGCGTCATTGACGCTCTGGAACGCCTTATCATCCGGTGCGAAGCCGGCGTCGTCGTTGTCATAGGTCTGGCGTAGATCGACTTCGTCGCCGTTCTCATCAAGCACCTTGATGTCGAGTGCGAGGGACTGGAGCTCCTTGATAAGGACCTTGAAGGATTCGGGGATACCGGGAGTCGGGACATTCTTGCCCTTAACGATGGCCTCGTAGGTCTTGACTCTGCCCACTACGTCATCCGACTTGACGGTAAGTATCTCCTGAAGGGTGTATGCTGCGCCGTATGCCTCGAGCGCCCAAACCTCCATCTCGCCGAAACGCTGGCCGCCGAACTGAGCTTTACCGCCCAGAGGCTGCTGAGTGACGAGGGAGTACGGGCCGGTCGAACGGGCGTGGATCTTATCGTCAACAAGGTGATGGAGCTTGAGGTAATACATAACGCCGACGGTTACGGGGTTGTCGAACTTCCTGCCGGTCCTGCCGTCGGTAAGGATGGACTTGCAGTCCATGCGGAGCTGCGGCACCTTGGAGGGGTCGAATTCAACGCCCTTCTCCTTGGCCTCCTGCTCAGCCTTTTCCATAGTGCGGCGGTTTGCCTCCGCAAATGCCTCGGTGATATCCTCCTCATGGGCGCCGTCGAATACGGGGGTCATTATCTTGTAGCCGAGCGCTCTTGCGGCAAAGCCGAGGTGAACCTCGAGAACCTGACCGATATTCATTCGGCTGGGAACGCCGAGGGGATTGAGAACTATATCAAGCGGTGTGCCGTCGGGCAGGAAGGGCATATCCTCCTGAGGAAGGATTCTTGAAACAACGCCCTTGTTACCGTGGCGGCCCGCCATCTTATCGCCGACGGAGAGCTTTCTCTTCTGGGCGATGTAGCAGCGGACAACTTTGTTTACGCCGGGCGACAGCTCGTCGCTGTTCTCCTTGGTGAATACTTCGACATTGACAACGATGCCGTATTCGCCGTGGGGCACTTTAAGGGAAGTATCTCTGACTTCCTTGGCTTTCTCGCCGAATATCGCGCGGAGCAGTCTCTCCTCGGCGGTCAGCTCGGTCTCGCCCTTGGGCGTTACCTTGCCGACAAGTATATCGCCGGAGTGAACCTCTGCGCCGATGCGGATTATGCCCCTGTCGTCAAGGTTGCCGAGGGCGTCCTCGCCGACGTTGGGGATATCTCTGGTTATCTCTTCGGGGCCGAGCTTGGTGTCTCTGGCCTCGGTCTCATATTCCTCGATATGGATAGAGGTGTAAACGTCGTCTCTGACGAGCTTCTCATTGATAAGAACGGCGTCCTCGTAGTTGTAGCCCTCCCATGTCATGAAGCCGACAAGGGCGTTTTTGCCGAGGCTCAGCTCGCCGTGGTCGATAGCGGGGCCGTCTGCGATGACCTCGTCCTTCTCAACTCTCTGACCGACGGAAACTATCGGGCGCTGGTTGGTGCAGGTGCCCTGGTTGGAGCGCATGAACTTGATAAGCTCATAGTGCCTGCTTGTGCCGCCGTCCTCAAGGATATCAACGCTGTCGGCCGAGACCTTGGAGACTACGCCGCCCTCTTTGGCGAGCACGACGGAGCCGGAGTCAACGGCAGCCTTATATTCCATACCGGTGCCGACGATGGGGGCTTCGGTCTTGAGAAGAGGAACAGCCTGCTTCTGCATGTTGGAGCCCATCAGCGCACGGTTGGCGTCATCGTTCTCAAGGAACGGGATAAGAGCCGTTGCAACTGAAACGACCATCTTGGGCGAAACGTCCATGTAATCGGCCTTGGTGTTGTCGATCTCAAGGAATTCATCTCTGTGCCTTGCAGTGATCTTCTTCCTGACGAAGCGGTTATTCTCATCGAGGGGCTCGTTCGCCTGGGCGACGATGTACTCATCCTCGGTGTCGGCGGTCATGTACTCGACCTCGTCGAGCACCACGCCGGTCTCTTTATCTATCTTTCTGAACGGAGCTTCGATGAAGCCGTATTTGTTGATTTTGGCAAATGTTGCAAGATAGGAGATAAGGCCGATGTTGGGGCCTTCGGGGGTCTCTATCGGGCACATACGTCCGTAGTGCGAATAATGAACGTCGCGGACCTCGAATCCCGCTCTGTCTCGCGAAAGACCGCCGGGGCCGAGGGCGGAAAGACGGCGCTTATGGGTAAGCTCGGCAAGGGGGTTATGCTGATCCATGAACTGTGAGAGCGGCGAAGAGCCGAAGAACTCTCTGACGGCGACCATGACGGGGCGGATATTGATAAGGCTCTGCGGAGTTATCTTATCCTCGTCCTCCTGCGCCTGGATCGCCATTCTCTCGCGGACAACTCTCTCCATCCTTGCGAGGCCGATCCTGAACTGATTCTGGAGCAGCTCGCCGACGGATCTGATGCGTCTGTTGCCGAGGTGGTCGATGTCGTCGATGTTGCCGACCTTCTTGGTCAGGCAGTTGACGTAGTTGACCGAGGCGAATATATCGTCGACGATAATATGCTTCGGGATAAGGTCGTCGCAGCGGAGCCTCATCTCCTCAAGCAGCGCTTGTTTATCATCGCCGCACTTTTCGAGGACTTCTCTCATAACGGAGAAGCGGACCTTCTCATTGATGGATATCTCGTCAAGCTCTTCCCCGGTGAAGCCCTCGGGGAGCAGCGCCATCGGGTCGACCATGCCGTTTGAGATGACGAACAGATCGCTGCCGTCCTCGCATTTGACGACGACCTTCATAACGCCTGCCTGCTCTATCTCAATAGCCTTCTGCTTGGTGAGCACCTCGCCCGGCTCGGCAATAAGCTCGCCGGTGTACTCGGATATAACGGGCTCCGCGACTACGCAGCCGGGGAGACGGTTGAGCATCGAGAGCTTTTTGTTGTACTTATATCTGCCGACGCGGGAGATATCGTACTTGTGGGAGTCAAAGAAGAGGTTGTCAAACTGCTGCTGAGCGGCCTCAAGGGTGGCGGGCTCGCCGGGGCGCAGCTTCTTGAACACTTCGATGAGCGCTTCCTCTGTGTTGCGGGTCTCGTCCTTCTCCATGGTAGCTTCGAGCTTGGCATCCTCGCCGAAGAAGCGGCGGATATCATCGTTGGAGCTAAGGCCGAGGGCACGCACGAAAGCGGTGATATATATCTTGCGATTTTTGTCTATGCGGACGTAGAAGATATCGTTGGGGTCGGTCTCATATTCGAGCCATGCGCCCCTGTTGGGGTTGATGGTGCTGGTGAAAAGCTCGATACCGGTCTTATCGTGGGTCATGCCGTAATAAACACCGGGCGAACGAACAAGCTGAGAGACAATGACTCTCTCGGCGCCGTTGATGACAAAGGTGCCGCTGTCGGTCATTATCGGGAAGTCGCCCATATAGACCTCGGACTCCTTGATAACGCCGGTCTCCTTATTCTGAAGGCGGACTGTCACACGCATGGGCGCTGCATAGTTCGCATCTCTCTCCTTGCACTCGCGCACCGAATACTTCGGCTTGTCGTCAAGGCGGTAATCAATGAAGCTGAGCACCCAGTTCCCGGTATAGTCCGTAATATCGGCCATGTCGCGGAAGACCTCTTTGAGGCCCTTCTCGATGAACCAATTGTAGGACGCCTTCTGAACCTCGATGAGGTTGGGCATATCCATGACCTCGTCGATCTTACCGAAGCTCATGCGTTGGCAGCTTCCTCGTGTAACGGGTTTCACTTTCAGCATAGGCAAAATCACTCCGTTCTTTTGAATTTCCGTTTCTCTCTCGGAAAATCGAAATTTTGCGGGATCTCCCCATATATTTTATAATATTAAGCGCAAAGATAAAATAAATTATAGGGGTATTAATCCATTATAAATAATACGGAACGATATTATACATTTTGAGCGGCCGTCTGTCAAGCGAATAACGGCAAATAAAATTTCTTTGTGCATCCATATGAAATTTCAATGTTTTGCCATAATTATTTTGTGGATAATTTTTTCACTTTTGTGTATTATGCCTATCAAAAAGCGTCAAAAAAGCCGCTGCCACTCGGGCAACGGCGGTAACGGTAAAATTTTCACTTTATTATAATAGGGCGAAAACGCTTCTCCGCGCCGCATTCGGCGGCATTCGTCAGGCAGAGGGCATAGATATCCCCCGCCCTGCATTCCGCGGCAAAAACAGCCTTTGCTTCTTCGCTCAGGGCGGCGATATCGGCTGTTTTGGCGAGAAGAGGCAGCCTTGCGCTCAACGCCGCCTCACGCAGCAGCTCCGCCCCCCTCGGGGTGAATCCGCCGACTCTGATATAAGGCGGGTCGGTCGCGGCAAGCTCGGCGGTAACGCCCAAAAAGCAGTTTAATATTATTCTGCGTATGCGTGCGTGCGAATACCTTTTAGTTTTGGCAAGCGTATACAGCTCCTCAAGGCTGCGGGCCTCCCTCGCCGCCGTGAGGATCCTGTTCTCTATCCCCTCGCTGATGTCGGGCGCCGACGCCAGCTCCTGTGCACCGACTGTCCTCATTTTATAGAGGATAGCCCGCTCTATGCGGCTTATATCCGCCTGCTCCGCGCCGCGGTATATCTCCCCCGCCGCCGCAGGCACAAGGCCGCTTATATCTCCGCCGCTGCGGATAAGCTCCCTTATCTTTGAAGCACCCGCAAAGCCGTCGGCTATCTCGGCGCTGTCATGCCCTGCGCCAACCCTGCCTACCGCAAGGGGCTTCATTCGGCTGCCGATACGCTCAAGGGCGGATACATATTCAACGGCAAGGATGTCGTTCGGCGAAGCTATCAAGTCGGCGCTTGCGGGGCTTATGTGCCTGAGAGCGCTCTCCCTCGCCGAAGCAAAGGATACTCCGTGCGCCAGCTTCTCCTTGAGCAAAGAGGGGAATTCGGGCGAAGCAAGCAGCCCCGCCGCCTCGGCTATCCTTGCGGTGTCGCCGCACTCGGAGCCGAACACGAGCGTATCAACGCAGCCGAGCGCGTCAAGCAGCTCGACCCCCGCGCCCGCAAAGCTCTGAGCGCCCGACACGGCGTAAACACTCGGCAGCTGTATCACGAGGTCTACCCCACACAGCAGCGCCGCTTTTACACGGGCGGAGAAGTCAAATATCGCAGGCTCGCCCCTCTGGACAAAATTGCCGCTCATCACGGCGACAACGCAGTCCGCCCCCGCCTCTCTCGCCCGACGGGCAAGATAAGCGTGCCCGTTGTGAAACGGGTTGTATTCGGCGACGATGCCGGCTGCTCTCATATTCGCACCTCCGATAAAAAACTCTTGAAAAAATCATCTAATAAGTATATAATATAACAGTTACAGGCTTTAATCAAGCTAAAAATCACGATTTGGAGTGTTAAAATGAAGATTTTGGTTATCAACGCAGGCAGCTCATCGCTCAAATATCAGCTCATTGATACCGACGGCGACAAGCTCCTTGCAAAGGGCATCTGCGAACAGATAGGCGATGCAAATTCGTCCTTCACCCACAAGGTGCCCGACGACGCAGGCAAAAACACAAAGGATCTCCCCTGCCCCATCCCCGATCACGGCGCAGCCATCCAGCTTGTGCTCGATACGCTCGTTGACGCCGAGCACGGCGTTATCGCCTCGACCGATGAGATCGGCGCTGTCGGCCACAGAGTGCTCCACGGCGGCGAGAAATTCTCCGGCTCCGTGCTTGTCACCGAGGACGTCAAGGCCGCTATCAGAGAGTGCTTCAAATTCGGCCCTCTCCACAACCCCGCAAACCTCAAGGGCATCGAGGCCTGCGAAAAGATAATGAACGTACCTCAGGTCGCCGTTTTTGACACCGGCTTTCATCAGACCATGCCCGACTACGCATATATGTATGCCCTGCCCTATGAGCTTTATGAGGAGGAGGGCATCCGTCGCTACGGCTTCCACGGCACCTCTCACCGCTATGTCTCCATGAGAGCTATTGATATGCTCGGCGGCAAGGCGGAGGGCACGAGGATAGTCACCTGCCACCTGGGCAACGGCTCCTCCATCTCCGCAGTCAAGGACGGCAAGTGCTTCGACACCACCATGGGTCTCACCCCGCTTGAGGGCATCATCATGGGCACCCGCTGCGGCTCGATAGACCCCGCCATCGTCACCACCGTAATGGCGGCAAAAAATCTCTCCCCCACCGAAATGGACACTCTTATGAATAAAAAAAGCGGTATGCTCGGCATCGCAGGCACCAGCGACAACAGGACCATCGAGGGCCTTGCAAAGAACGGCGACAAGAGGGCTCAGCTCGTTGAGAATATGCTCTGCCACCAGCTCGTCAAATACATAGGCGGCTTTGCCGCTGCAATGGGCGGCGTTGACGCGGTCGTATTTACCGGCGGCATCGGCGAGAACAACCCCCACTACCGCACCAGAGTAGCTGAGAAGCTCGCATTTCTCGGCACCGCCATTGATGAGGAAAAGAACTCCGTCAGAGGCGAGGAGATAGAGATATCCGTCCCCGGCTCCAAGGTCAAGCTCCTTGTCATACCCACCAACGAGGAACTCATGATAGCAAAGGATACTCTTGAGATAGTTTCCGCACTTTGATTGTAAGACGGTGATCGTTTGGATTATTTTGCCCCGCTCTTTATGAGTGAAAAGGCCGCCGAGCCGTTCCGCGCCCCGGCAGCCCCTATAGACCTTTTCAACTGGGAAAAGGACGGCTACTCCCGCCCTGAGAGCTATGCAAGGCTCTACGGGGTCGAGAATGTCGGCCTCTTTGCCCGCCTGTGGTCCTTTGAGGATTCGGTGCGCTGCGAATGCACAAAGCGCGACGACCCGGTTTATACCGACAGCTGCCTCGAGATCTTTTTGAAGCCCGTTGCGGGCGACGAACGCTACGTGAACTTCGAGGTCAACCGAAACGGAGTATATCTCTCTCAGATAGGCGAGAAGCGCGAGGGCAGACGATTCATCAGGGAGGTGACCTCCCTTGAGCCGACGATAACGCCGTTCACCCTCCCCGGGAGCGGCAAAAGCGCCTGGGGCTACGATATCTTTTTGCCGGACGGCTTCATCTCCGAGGTCTACGACATACCCTATCACACGGCGGAGAGCATTATAAAAGGCAACTTCTATAAGTGCGCCGACCTCGCCGAGGCTCCGCACTACGCCGCCTGCTTCCCCGTCGACTCCGCCGAGCTGGGCTTCCACAACCCCGCCCGCTTCGGCAACATAATTTTAAGAAAGGCGTGACTTCGTTGCACAAGAAAATAGATACGGTATCCGAGCTTGTCACGGCGTTCAAATTCAAGGGCGAGCTGAAGAACATCTCGCAGCTCTTTGACGGCCACATCAACGATACCTATATATTTGAATTTCTTGAGGAAAACGGCCACACTAACAAATATCTCGTTCAGCAGCTGAATACCTATGTGTTCAAAGAGCCGGACGCCCTGATGAAGAACGTGGTGAGCGTTACGGACTACCTTCACAAGGAGGTCATCACCGCCGGCGGCGACCCCGAGAGGGAGAGCCTCTACGTTTTCTTCACCAAGGATAACAAGCCCTACTACATAGACAGCGAGGGCAGCTTCTGGCGCTGCTACAACTATATATACGACGCACACTCCTGTCAGTGTGTGGACTGCCCCGAGACTTTTTACAACGCCGCAAAGGCTTTCGGCAAATTCCAGCGTATGCTGGCGGATTACCCCATTGACGATCTGACCGAGACGATACCAAATTTCCACAACACTGTCTCCCGTTTCGCCGACTTCAAAAAAGCCGTTGCCGATAACCTCTCGGGCAGAGCCGACGAAGCCCGCAGCGAGATAGATTTCGTCCTGAGCCGCGAGGCGGACTGCTCCGTGCTCGTCGACCTGCTTAACGCAGGCGAGCTGCCGCTGAGGGTCACCCACAACGACACAAAGCTCAACAACGTCATGTTTGACAACAAGACGGACGAAGGCATCTGCGTTGTAGACCTCGACACCGTGATGCCCGGCCTGTCGCTCTATGATTTCGGCGACAGCATCCGTTTCGGCGCCAACACCGCCGCAGAGGATGAGAAGGATGTCTCCAAGGTGCAGCTCAGCCTTGAGAATTTCAAGGCGTTCACCCTCGGCTACCTCTCCACCGCAGGCGAGAGCCTGACGAAGAAAGAGATAGAGTATCTCTCATTCTCGGCAAAGCTGATGACGCTTGAGTGCGGTATGCGCTTCCTCGGCGACTTTATCAACGGCGACGTTTACTTCAAGACCGAGTACCCCGAGCACAACCTTGTGAGGTCACGCACCCAGTTCAAGCTCGTGGAGGAGATCGAGAAGCACTATGATGAGATGCAGCAGATCGTTGCGGATTGCTGCGCCCGTCTCGGGCTGTCAAAATGACCTCGGAGCTGCTAAACGAGCATGAATTCCGCCGCAGGGTGGCATTCTGGCTGCTCGACAACGACCGAGGCGCCTGCCTGCCGTGCGGCGTTGACCGTGAGGAATACGCCGAGCAATTCCGCCTGCCCGACTTCGACTACACCCACACGCAGTCCTGCTGCGACAAGGAGGGCGACCTGATCACGATGCTGCGGGGCGAGATAAGCCTCAGCGATTGGCAGACAAGGAACGGCAGGGAGCCGAGAAAGCTCGTCTTTTATAAAGTGCTCAAGACCTTTATCGACACGCCCGAGGTCGAGCCGTACCCGATGGGTTATATAATTGTATTATAATTTGAAAAAGCCGCTGCACGGTTCGTTTGAGCCGAGCAGCGGTTACTTTTTTGCTTATTTGATTATGTCAAGTATCTCTTTCGGGTCGCTGACGATGAATTCGGCGCCGTTATCCTCAAGCACCTTCCTGCCGCGGAAGCCCCAGGTCACGCCGATGCACGGCAGCTTTGAGTTGTGAGCGGTCATGCAGTCCACCTCGGAGTCGCCGACATAGACAGCTCTGTCACGGCTCACGCCAAGCTTGTCGAGCGCAAGCCAAACGCCGTCCGGCTCGGGCTTCTGCGCCACGCCGTCGACCTGACCGATGATAACATGGATGCTGTCGCCGAAAAAGCCTCTGACGATATCCACGGCGGCGTCCTGCATCTTGTTGGTAACCACCGCAGTCTTAAAGCCCGCCGCAAAAATTGCTTTCAGCAGCTCGGGGATGCCGTTATAGGGCTTTGTTTTGTTGCGGGAATTGTGCAGATAATGCGCCTTGAACACATCAAGGCACTTCTCGCTCACATCATCGGGCGTACCCTCGGGCACGCTGAGATAGACCAGACGGCGCACTCCGTTGCCGACGAAAGTGCGTATCTCCTCATATGTGCGTGCAGGGAAACCGAACTCGGCGAGCGCATAATTCACGCTGTCCATCAAGTCCTCAAGGGTGTCGATAAGGGTACCGTCCAAATCAAAAACTACGGCGTCGTATTTCATGGTATTTCTCCGTCCGAAAATTAGTTTTTAAATTTATCGAAGAAGCTGCTCTTCTTGGAGCTGCTGCCGACCGGTGCGCCTCTCTTGACGCCCAGCTCCTTTTCAAGCTCCTGAAGCAGCTCTTTCTGCCTCGGGGTTAGGTTCTTCGGCGTATCAACGATAATTCTCACAAGCTGATCGCCCTTGCCTCTGCCGTTGACATTCTGAATGCCCCTACCTTTAAGGTTAAAGACTGTGCCCGACTGTGTGCCGGCGGGCAAATCGAATTTAACATCGCCGTCAAGGGTCGGAATACGCAAATTGTCACCCAAAGCGGCCTGAGTGAAGCTGACATGCTGCTCCAGCCAGACATTGTAGCCGTCACGCTCAAAGAACGGGTGCGGTCTGACGAAAACAGCCACCTTGAGGTCGCCCTTTGGGCCTCCGTTGACGCCCGAATTGCCCGCGCCGCTGACGTTGAATATCTGCCTGTCGTCGATACCGGCGGGGATATTTACCTCAACGCTCGTGCGCTTGGATACTCTGCCTGAGCCGCGGCACTTCTGGCACGGGTCGTCAATCACACGGCCTCTGCCGCCGCACTTCGGGCAGGATTTCTGAGTGGATATAACTCCGAATGCAGTCCTCTGCTGCACATTGACGAAGCCTCTGCCGCCGCAATCGGGGCAGGTCTTGGGCGAGGTGCCCGCTTTTGCGCCCGAGCCGTGGCAATCGGGGCAGGTATCCACCCTCGTCACCTCGACGGTGCGCTTGCAGCCCTTGGCCGCCTCCTCAAAGGAGATGGTCACTCTCGCCTGTATGTCCTCGCCTCTGCGGGGAGCGTTGGGGTTAGCCTGACGGCCGCCGCCGAAACCTCCGCCGAAGAAGGAGCTGAATATATCGCCGAAATCGTCGAAGCCGAAGCCTGCGCCGTTGAAGCCGCCTGCTCCGCCCGCGCCGAAGTTGGGGTCTACGCCCGCATGGCCGTATTGGTCATACCTCGCCCGCTTGTCGCTGTCGGAGAGCACCTCGTAAGCCTCGTTGACCTCCTTGAATTTAGCCTCCGCCTCGGCGTTGCCGGGGTTGAGGTCAGGGTGATACTGCTTCGCCTTTTTTCTGTATGCTTTTTTTATTTCGTCCTCGGTTGCGCCCTTTTGGACTCCGAGCACTTCATAATAATCACGTTTATTCTCTGCCAAAGGTATTTCTCCCTCGGGAATCAGGCGTGCAGCCCACGATTCCGTTTATTACTGTTTTATAAAAGCCCAAGTCGTCCCCGCCGTCATTACAACGACGGGGACAGACCGATTTAATTATTTATTGTCGTCAGCGTCGGTGAAGTCGGCCTGAGTATAGCCGTTAGCGTCGGTGCTGCCGTCGGCGCCCGCTGCGCCCTGCTGAGCCTGAGCTGCCTCTGCGGCGGCCTTATAGAGCTTCTCGGAGATCTCATAGAACTTCGCCTGAAGCTCATCCTGGCGGGACTTGATGAGGTTGATATCCTCTCCCTTAAGAGCTTCCTTAAGAGCTTCGACCTTCTCATTAACGGCGTTCTTCTCTTCGTCGCTGAACTTGTCGCCGTTCTCGTTGATCAGCTTCTCGCACTGATAGACCATCTGGTCTGCACCGTTACGGGTATCGACATCCTCACGGCGCTGCTTATCCTCCTGAGCATATCTCTCGGCGTCTGCAACGGCCTTGTCGATATCCTCCTTGGACATATTGGTGGAGGAGGTGATGGAGATCGACTGCTCCTTCTGAGTGCCGAGATCCTTAGCGGAAACATGGACTATGCCGTTAGCGTCGATATCAAAGGTGACTTCGATCTGAGGTACGCCTCTGGGAGCGGGCATAATGCCGTCGAGGTGGAATACGCCGAGGGTCTTGTTATCCTTTGCGAATTCTCTCTCGCCCTGGAGGACATGAACCTCAACTGAGGGCTGGTTATCCGCTGCGGTCGAGAAGATCTGGCTCTTCTTGACGGGCACAGTGGTGTTTCTATCAATGATCTTGGTGTTGATGCCGCCCATGGTCTCAATGCCGAGTGAAAGCGGAGTAACGTCAAGCAGAAGCAGGCCGGTAACTTCGCCGCCGAGAACGCCGCCCTGGAGAGCTGCGCCCATAGCAACGCATTCATCGGGATTGATGCCCTTGAAGGGTTCGCTGCCCATGAACTTCTTGATAGCTTCCTGGACTGCGGGGATCCTTGAGGAGCCGCCGACCATAAGGACCTTATGGATCTCGGAGGGCTTAAGACCCGAGTCGCTCATTGCCTGACGAACGGGGCCCATGGTGGCCTCAACAAGGTCTGCGGTCAGCTCATTGAACTTAGCTCTGGTAAGAGTCATCTCAAGGTGCTTCGGGCCTGTTGCGTCTGCGGTGATGAAGGGCAGGCTGATGTTGGAGGTGGTCACGCCGGAGAGCTCGATCTTTGCCTTCTCGGCAGCTTCCTTGAGCCTCTGCATAGCCATCTTGTCGCCTCTGAGGTCAACGCCCTGCTCGGCCTTGAAGCTGTCGGCCATCCAGTCGATCACTCTCTGGTCGAAGTCGTCGCCGCCGAGGCGGTTGTTACCTGCGGTCGCGAGGACTTCCTGAACGCCGTCGCCCATCTCGATGATGGAGACATCGAAGGTGCCGCCGCCGAGGTCGTAGACCATGATCTTCTGATCGGTCTCTTTATCAATGCCGTATGCAAGGGCAGCCGCGGTAGGCTCGTTGATTATTCTCTTGACATCAAGGCCGGCGATCTTGCCTGCATCCTTGGTAGCCTGTCTCTGGGAATCGGTGAAGTAAGCGGGGACGGTGATGACAGCCTCGGTGACCTTCTCGCCGAGATATGCCTCTGCGTCGGTCTTCAGCTTCTGCAGGATCATTGCGGATATCTCCTGCGGGGTGTACTTCTTGTCGTCGATGGTGACCTTATAGTCGGAGCCCATCTGTCTCTTTATTGAAGAAACCGTCCTGTCGGGGTTGGTGATTGCCTGTCTCTTAGCGACCTGACCGACCATTCTTTCGCCGGTCTTGCCGAATGCGACTACCGACGGGGTAGTTCTTGCGCCCTCTGCGTTGGGGATAACAACTGCTTCGCCGCCCTCAATAACGGCCACGCATGAATTCGTAGTACCTAAGTCAATACCTATGATCTTTGACATAATTTCTTCCTCCTATAATAAAACAATTATTTATGAATTTGCAACCTTGACGACAGCTTCTCTGATTATCCTGTCGCCGAGTTTATAGCCTTTTGTGAATACCTGCGCTATGACGTTCTCGCCGAGGCTCTCATCCTCGACGCTCATCACGGCGTTGTGAATGTTGGGGTCGAAGGTGTCGCCCTCTTCGCCGTAGCTCTCAACTCCGTTCTTCTCAAGGAGCTGCTTGAACTGCGAGAATATAAGGTCGATGCCTTTTTTATAATCCTCGAAATTCGCCTCGCTGTTTACGACGGCTCGGTCAAAATTATCAAGGATGGGTAAAAGCTCTTTTATTACATCCGCACGGGAGGCGGCGTAGATATCCTGCCGCTCCTTTTGCGAGCGCTTGCGGAAATTATCATACTCCGCACAGAGCCTCAGGAACTGATCGTTCTTATCGTCGAGAGCCTTCTGAAGCTGCTGCTCCTTGGTCGGGGCTTCCTCAGCGGGGGCTGCGGTCTGCTGCTCCTGCTCCGCTTCCGGGGCTTTCTCCTCCGGCTGCTGCTCGGGAGGTGTCTTTTCCTTTTTCATTCTTTCATCCTTTCTCTCATTCGAGCGCCTGGGTTATCAGCCGCCCGACAAGGTCGGTCAAATATTTAACGCTTGGGATAATGCTCTCATAATCCATGCGGGTCGGGCCGATGATGCCGATGGTGCCGGAATCCCTGCCCCCGACGGTATATTTTGCCACGATAACGCTCGAATTTTCAAGCGGCTTATAAAGATTTTCTTTGCCTATCCTCACGCTTATCGGCGCCTTGGCGTCCTGCATGACCGCCGTCAGCGGCTCTTTTTTGCTCAGGAACTCGAGCAGCCTTGCGGCATCGCCGCCGTAATCCTTGTGTGAAAAAAGGTTTGAACTGCCGCCCAGCATTATCTTTGAATCCGCCGTGCTCCTCGCAAGCTCGCAAACCGCCGCCATGAGCGGAAGCATTGCGAACGGGTCGCCGTCAACGGAGGCCGCCGCCGTCTGCATTGAGACGACACTGATATCCGACGCCGGCTTGCCGACTATCGAGGAATCGACGATATTGTAAAACTCTTCGCAAATTTTGGAGTTAAGCTCGCTCTCGAGCCTGCAAAGGCGGCTCTTGAGCACCCCGTTTGAGGTCAGCAGCACGAGCATCGCCGTGTGCGCCCCGACGGGCACAAGCTCTATCCTGCGGATGACCGCCGTCTCGCCGCCCGGAGCGGTCGAAACGCAAGCGCATTTAGTCATATCCGCCAACACCTCGCCCGCCCTTGCCAGCAGCCTCTCGGGGTCGCCGACTGCGGAGGAAATGCCCGCCTCTATCAGCTTGCGGTTAAGCTCGTCAAGCTCGCGCTCCTTCATCAGGTGATCCACATAATATCTGTAGCCCGCCTGCGACGGAATTCTGCCCGCCGAAGTGTGCGGCTGCTCGAGGTAGCCCAGCGACACAAGCTCGCTCATTTCGTTCCTCACCGTTGCGGAGGAAACGGTCATACCCGTCAGGGCAAGCAGCTCTTTTGAGCCTATCGGCTCGCCGGTCTTGATATACTGCTCAACGACGGTGGCAAGTATCTGTTTTTTTCTTTCGCTCAGCTCAGCCATATTGCATCCTCCTTTCGGTTGAGTGCCAGATTTAGCACTCAAGCAGCCTGAGTGCTAATCACTGTTATTACTATACTCCAAGTCAAGCGATTTGTCAATATTTCAAATGTTAAATGTTTGTTAAATCTGAATTATTATGAAATCGGGCTCAAGAATAAACCGCCCTGCTGCCGAAGCAACAGAGCGGTTGAATATTTAGATAGGTTATTATAATGAATCAGTCGATGTTGACGGAGTCAAGCTCCGCCTGAACCTCTTTGAGCAGCGAATTTATCGCCTGCTGCTTACTGCCGTAGAGAGTGCAGCCCGCAGCGCCCATGTGACCGCCGCCGCCGAGGCGTTTGCAGATCGACGAAGCGTCGATATCGCCGTGAGTCCGCACGGAGGCCTTATAGCTGCCGTCTTTAAGCTCACGCATCGTGACGCCCACGAGCACTCCCTCGATCTGCCGGGGGAGATTCGCGATCCTATCCGTCTCGCTCTCATCCGAGCCGCTGCGTTTATACATATCCTGCGTGATGCAGATGAGGGCGCAGCGATCGGAGAAATACATCCTCATGCTGTCCAGCGCAAGGCGCTCAAGGGCGGCATAAGTCTTGGTCTTGGTCTCAAAGAAAACCTGAATGATATTATAGGTGTCGGCGCCCAGTTCAGCGAGCTTCGCCGCTATCTCATAAGTCCTGACGGTCGTATTGGAGAAGCGGAAGCAGCCTGTATCGGTCGTAACGCCGGTGAAAAGGCAGGAGGCTATATCCGGGGTTATCTCGTCGCCGCGGGCGGCGAGCAGCAGATAGATCATCTCCGCCGTTGAAGCGGAATCCGGCTCGAGCCAGACCTTATCGGCATAGAGCATATTAGAGCCGTGGTGGTCGATGCACAGATCGACCCTGTCAGCATACTTGCCTTCAAAATCCCTGCCGAGGAGCTTTGTGTCGGCGATATCAATTGCAGCGATGAATTTCGGCTCAAAATCAAAGCTCTCCATGCCGTCAAACATGAAGGAGAAATCCTTCGGTATCTTGTCGCCGCACTCTACTCTGACCCTCTTGCCCTCGGCAATGAGCGCCCTTGCAAGCGCAGATGCGCTGCCGAGCGTGTCGCCGTCCGGATGCGAGTGGCACAGCAGCAATATATCGTCGCTGCCCTCCAAAACCTTTGCAGTTTCATTCAGGTCAATTCTCATCATTGACTCTCCTTTACCCGTCGCGATCGGGCGGTGTGATTCATTCCTCTTCCGAGAGTTTGTTTATCATGCCGGCTATGCCCATGCCTTTTTCAATGGAGTCATCGGCGATGAACTTCAGCTCCGGCGTTTTGCGAAGATGCAGCCGCTTGCCGATCTCACGGCGGATATAGCCCGTGGCGCTGGTGAGACCCTTGACCGCGAGCTTTGCGGTCTCGATGCCCTCCATGGCGCTGACATACACCTTGGCATATGAGGCGTCGGAGCTGACCTCGACGTTGACGACGGTCAGCATTCCGGTTATCCTCGGGTCCTTGAGCTCACGCATTATAGCGGCGATCTCACGCTTTATATCTTCTGAAACTCTGTCGATCCTGTAACCTGCCATAATTTCTCCCTGAGATCAATCTCTGTATTCCTCAACGACAAAGGCTTCGAGAATGTCGCCTTCCTTGATATCGTTGAATTTTGCAAGGCCGATGCCGCAGTCGAAGCCCGAGGCAACTTCCTTGACGTCGTCCTTGAAGCGGCGCAGCGAGGCCATTTCGTCCTCAGCCACGACTATGCCGTCGCGGACTACTCTTATCTTTGCGTTTCTGGTTATCTTGCCGTTCATAACATGGCAGCCTGCGATGTTGCCGACGGACGAAATTCTGACGACCTGGCGAACCTCGGCTCTGCCGATATCGACATCTCTGAACTTCGGAGCGAGCATACCCTTGATAGCGGCCTCGATCTCCTCGATGCAGTCGTAGATAACTCTGTAGGTTCTTATCTCAACGCCGTCACGCTCTGCGTTATCGGCAGCGACAGCGTCCGGGCGGACATTGAAGCCGACGATGATGGCGTTTGAAGCGTTGGCAAGCATAACGTCGCTCTCGCTGATAGCGCCGACGCCGCTGTGAATGACCTTAACTCTGACCTCGTCGTTGGAGAGCTTGAGAAGGCTCTGCTTGACGGCCTCAGCCGAGCCCTGGACATCGGCCTTGATGATGATGTTGAGGTCCTTCAGCTCACCCTCTTTAATAGAGGCAAAGAGGTTGTCAAGAGTGACCTTCTGGTACTCCTTGAACTGCTCTTCCTTGGCCTTGGCCTTTCTCTGCTCGACAAGCTCCCTTGCAAGGCGCTCGTCGTTAACGGCGTCAAATCCGTCACCCGCCTGCGGCACCTCGTCGAGACCCATGATCTCAACGGGGACGGAGGGGCCTGCGGAGTCGACCTTGCGGCCCTTGTCATCCGTCATAACTCTGACTCTGCCGACGGCAGTGCCCGCGACTATGATATCGCCCGATCTGAGCGTGCCGTTCTGAACGAGCAGAGTTGAGACGGGGCCTCTGCCCTTATCAAGCCTTGCTTCGATGACAACGCCCTTTGCGGAGCGGTTGGGGTTGGCTTTAAGCTCCTGCATCTCGGCAACGAGAAGCACGGATTCAAGCAGCTTATCAATGCCCTGCTTCGTCACTGCCGAAACGGGCACGCAAATGGTCTCGCCGCCCCATTCCTCGGGCACAAGCTCATACTCGGTGAGCTGCTGAAGAACTCTGTCGGGGTTGGCAGCGGGTTTATCCATCTTATTTATCGCAACGATTATCTGCACTCCGGCAGCCTTCGCATGGTTGATAGCCTCAACGGTCTGCGGCATGATGCCGTCGTCGGCGGCAACGACAAGGATAGCGATATCCGTAGCCATTGCGCCTCTCAGACGCATTGAAGTGAAGGCGGCGTGGCCGGGAGTGTCAAGGAAAGTGATCTTGGAGCCGTTAATCTCAACTCTGTAAGCGCCGATATGCTGGGTAATGCCGCCCGCCTCGGTAGAGGTGACGGAGGTATTACGGATAGCGTCGAGCAGCGAGGTCTTGCCGTGGTCAACGTGACCCATGACGACAACGACGGGGTCTCTCGGCACGAGGTTGCTCTCATCGTCAACGCTGTCGTCGATGATCCTGTCCTCAATTGTGACGACGACCTCTTTCTCGACCTTTGCGCCGAGCTCCTCGGCGACGATGGCGGCGGTGTCGTAGTCAAGCACTTCGTTGACCGTGACCATCTGACCGAGCGTGAAGAGCTTCTTGATGACCTCTGCCGCAGTCATTTTGAGCATTGCGGCAAGCTCGCCCACGGTGATTTCCTCGGGGAGCTTAAGATGCATCTGCGGCTTCTTCGCTCTCTCAGCGGCGATCCTCTTGAGCCTCTCGGCCTCGGTCTCGCGCCTTGAGGAACGCATCCTGCCGCCCTGCTTGCGGTACTGCTGGCTTTTCTGCTTTATCTTCTGCTTGCCCACGGAATTTGCGTGCTGCATGGTCTGGTTGGTGGGCGCTATATTCTCATATTTCTCGTTATACTTCTCGAGGTCGACGTTGTCGGCTCTGGTGTCTATAGTGCGAGCCTCGCCCTTAGTCCTCGACTGCATGGGCTTATTCTCTTTCTTCTTCTCAGGCGCAGGCTTCCTCTCGGGCATGAGCGGCAGCTTTGACTGCGGCTTCGGCTTGCGGGGAGCCTCCTGCTTCTGAGCGGGCTTCTCCGCCGGCTTCGCCTCGGGCTTACTCTCGCTCTTCGGCTGCTCGGGAGCCTTCTCCTCGGCGGTGGCGGGCTGCTCCTGCTCCGGCTCGGGCTTCGCCTCGCTCTTCTTTGAAGCGGGCATATAGTTGAAGTATGTGTTGAGATCCTCGACCTGATTCTCCTTGGTGAAGGTATCGAATATCAAGTCAAGCTCATCCGGCTCAAGAGCCGTCATATGCTTCTTTTTATCGTCGAAATATTTGCCGAGTAAGTCGATAACTATGTTGCTCTTGATATCGAAATCCTTGGCGACCTCGTGTACTCTGTATTTGTTATCTATCATTGGTTGACCTCCCCTGATGTATTCAGAAGCCCCAGCATAGTCCTTGCAAAGCCTTCGTCGTTGACGGCCAGCACGGCAGAGCGCAGCCCTGCGGCGTGACCTATCTCTTCACTCGTTGAATCAAGCACGGCCACGGGGATATCCCGCCCGCCGAAGCTCGCTTCACGCTCCGTCTCTTTCCTCAGCCGCTGAGATGAATCTGAGCTCAGCAGGCACAGCTTTGCTTCACGGCTCCTGACAGAACCTATTGCGCCGTCGTGACCGCAGCTCAGCTTGCCCGCTCTGCGGCACATTCCGAGAAGAGAGAGCAGCTTCGGATCATCCGCCATTCTTCATCTCTTCTTCCATTTTTTGATATACTTCCGAGGGTATCTCGCATGAGAACGCTTTCTCGAATCTCTTGGCCTTTATCGCCTTGGCAAGGCACTCGGAGCTACGGCAGACATACGCTCCCCTGCCGGGCTTCTTGCCCGTTAAGTCGAGCGACACCTCGCCCTCGGGGCTCCTTACGACCCTGACAAGCTCTTTCTTCGGCTTCATTTCGTTGCAGCCGGTGCATTTTCTCATGGGAATGCTTTTGCGGACAGGCATTGGTTCAGCTCCTTGCTACGGTTAGTTTTGGATCATTCGTCAAAATTTATGACGGGCTCCTCGGTCTCGGGATTGATATCTATCTTCCAGCCGGTGAGCTTGGCGGCAAGGCGGGCATTCTGACCCTTGTTGCCTATCGCAAGCGAAAGCTGGTTGTTGGGGACGACCACTCTGCACGAATGCTCCTCCTCGCTGAGGATGGTGACGGAAATGACATCCGCCGGAGCGAGCGCAGCCGCCACAAATTCGGCAGGGTCGTCGCTGTATTTGACGATATCGAGCTTCTCGCCGCCGAGCAGGTCAACTATCTTGTTGACTCTCGCGCCCCTCTGGCCTATGCAGGCGCCGACGGGGTCGATATTCTCATCCGCGCTGTAAACGGCGATCTTGCTCCTGGAGCCGGCCTCTCTCGAAACCGCCTTTATCTCAACGGTGCCGTCGAATATCTCGGGCACTTCGCTCTCAAGCAGGCGTCTGACAAGGCCGGGGTGAGTTCTCGAAATAGTGGCTCTCGGGCCCTTGGTCGCGTCCTTGACGTCGGCGACATAGACCTTGATGAGGTCGCCCTCCTTGAAGTTGTCGGTGGGGAGCTGCTCGGAGCGCATAAGCCTCTCGGAGATCTTGCCTATCTCAACGAAAGCGTCGAGGGTTATCGGGTCTATCTTAGAGACCTTGGCGGTGACTATCTCCTGATTCTTATTCTGGAATTCTTCTCTTATCTGACCGTGCTCGGCCTCTCTTATCGCCTGGCGGAGGATATGCTTGCCCTTCTCTGCGGCGATACGGCTGACCTCTTTGGTCTCAAGCTCGATCTCGATTATGTCGCCTGCGACGGCGTTCTTCTTGAAGCGCTGAGCCTGCTCAACGGTGATGTCTTCATCGGGGTCGGTGATCTCGCCCACGACGTTCTTACGCACGAACACGCGGATCTTCTTATCCTGCTCGTCTATCTCGCAAAAAACGATATCCTTATTGTTGTAATCCCTCTTTACCGCCGTGACTATGGCTCTCTGTATGCCCTCGAGCAGAGCGCTCTCGGAGACGTTCTTCTCTTTGCTCAGCAGTCTGACTGCCTCAAAAAATTCGCTGTTATTCATTTTTCCGATCGATCCTTTCGTTAAAAGCTGAAATCATCCAGCTTGATATAGCTCGTTTCTTTTTTGTCAACGACCATTGCGCTGCCGTCCTCAAGGCGAACGGTTATCTGCTTGCCGTCCGTATCCTCAAGCACGCCGCTGAAATCGCGCTTGCCCTCGAGCGCCCTGATAAGGCGGAGCTTTATCTTCTCGCCCTTGCAGGCCTCAAAGTGGCTGTCACGGGTAAGCTCACGCTCAACCCCGGGGGAAGATACCTCGAGGCAGTAGCTCTGCGGTATCGGATCAGCTTCATCGAGCGGGGCATCCATGGCTCTGCTCATATTCTCGCAATCCTCAATGGTAACTCCGCCGTCCTTGTCAATGAAGATACGCAAAAACCAATCTGCGCCCTCCTTGACGAAGCGGATATCCCAGATATCAAGCCCGAGCTGCTCGGCGATGGGCGCCGCGATATCCCAGACTGCGGCGACGGTGTTGCCGCCCTTTCCTTTCGGCATGGTCGTTCCTCCTTATATATGATGATATAATCATTGACCTTAAATAATGCAACCGCAAAACGAGGTGACTGCCGGTCAAATCAGGGTTGCGATTATCGGTGAGATGATTTTTCGCCGAAAATGACCGAAAGCGCAGGCAATACTTTGTGTATTAACGAGCATTTCGGGCGTTAAGCGGCGGGAAAGCAGCCGCCGAGAAGCGTAACAATGATTGAACGGTTGTTAGCGTCACAAAACGAGGTGACTGCCGGTCAAATCAGGGTTGCGGTTATCGGTGAGATGATTTTTCGCCGAAAATGGCCGAAAGCGCAGGCAATACTTTGTGTATTAACGAGCATTTCGGGCGTTAAGCGGC
>ERZ1034719.306-NODE-306-length-31526-cov-6.737314_pt1 | contig 31526 bp, 37 predicted proteins | sample MGYA00520703_ERZ1034719 | MGnify/ENA primary metagenome ERZ1034719 (study PRJEB33766, sample SAMN09781716) | gut metagenome | biome: gut microbiome | host: Homo sapiens | place: Madagascar | study: EMG produced TPA metagenomics assembly of the PRJNA485056 data set...
TTCATGTGCCCTCACCGACCTTCTGAGCCGCCAGAACCTTGTCCTTGAAGCTGAGTTCCCATGTCTCGCCGTTTTTGAAATCGGGCGCTGAGCCGATATATTTTGTCTCGGCGGGCAGAGTGACGGTGATATTGCCGCTCTCGGCAAAGGTCAGGCGCATCCAAGACTCGAAATCACTTGTCGGATATGTCAGCGTCAATGTCGTAACATCGATGAGGCGGTACTCGGTGTTGTCGGTGAGAGTTATGTTTGAGCCTGTGGCGTGGGTGTGGGATTTTGTAACGAGCTCGTCGAGTGCGCCGCCGACCGTCGATATGTTCGGCAGTGCGGCATTGGAGTAGCCAACAATATCTGCCATGATAGGCGCCAAATAAAACTGCCAATCATCTGTGCCAGACTCAGGGGTCTTCGCGGCAGTTGCCGCAACTAAGAACGAGCCTAAAAATGCTCCGAAAGTATATGACTCACCGTATTCCATCTGAATCAGTGGCATAATGTATTTATCGAATGCAATAGCTTTGATATTTTGACCGCTTGCAACTGCCGCGTCAATTTGCTCCATTGTTTTATCGCAAGATGTGACTGTATAATTATCGCCGTTGGCTTCAACCGTCATTTTAATGATGAAATCGGATGCTCCACCAGTACCGCCTATTGCCTGACCGTCATAGGTCGGCTTGCCGTCTGACTCGGCAAACTTATCAAGCACCGACTTGTTATCATGGCTGTGCCGTGCGGCAGTGTTAAGAGCTATTTCGGCGGCAAGGCTGTGTGAGAGCCGCTCTGTTCCGTCGGGGATTGACACTTTGGCCGTGCCCGTTATCATCGGTGCATAGCCGACTATCTCGCCCGCTCGGAATGCGACGAGCTGTGCCGCCATATTTCCGGGCTCGGGCACGATGTCGCTCGTTATTTTGACGGTCACATAACCGTCCGTGGGAGTCAACAGCTCGGTTTGTAGATACTCGCCGACGGTCGATTCAAAATATACGCGATAGCTGTCGGCATTTTCGAGCTCTTCGGGCACAGGCAAGGCAAGCAGGGTAAAGTTATTTTCGGCTCGATATCCAACGTCATACCCGCGCGGGCGGGCATAATCAACCGTTATCGTTCTTGGTTGCAACCTTTTTCACCTCCTTTTTCTCGCCCCCGGTGGGCGGATTTTCGGCAGATTCAAGCAGTTCGTTTAGCAACTCGATTTTTCCGCAGATTTTTGACAATTCGGCGCGGACAATTCCAAGCCGCTGGATAAGCTGTTGATTTTCCTGCTGCAACGCCTCACCCTGTGCCCGGACTTCCGCGATTTTTATGTTGACTTCTGTTTTTGTCATAATGTCACATCCCTACGATATTTTTTTCTCGGCATTATTGCCAAATTGTGCGTAAATCCCGTCTCTCTTGACGGAGATATAGCCGGTATAGCTTGCGCCTCTGAGTTTTAGCGTAATCCCCTTATCCGAGTTTGGGTAAATGTCCTGCCGTGCTACTATGGTTTTAGTAGTGACATCTGTCAACTCTACGGCCGCCGAACCTTTGTTGTCTGGAGCCCCACCTATACCAAATCCGGCGGTGTAATCGTCGCCGAAAGTCCGGTGATGTATCAGCCCCGCGAACTGATTATATCCGGCTTCGTTTGTTTCAACCATTTTCTTTATGCGCATTCTGTCCGCTTCGATGATCGCAAAATCATTTATCCAGTTGTAAGCCAAGCCGCCAACCACAGGCACTACCGCCGAAGCATTATCACCGCTTGTGCCAATCCGCAGACCTTTTGACACATTATCGCCGATAGCAAATGATGGCAATACTAAATTTGCGTACCAGTCTCCCGATCCGAGGAGGTTTTTTAAGAGCAGCGATGATGTAAAAGATAGATACTTGTGTCCTGCGCCTGTCGCTCCCGCGCCCTGATAAAGACCAAGCACTCCGCCCGAGAGGTCGGCCTTATACCCTTCGTCGTTGACGATTGACAGAGAGCCACCGTCGAGGTTAATGTTGCCGCCAGTGATGTTGATGTCAGAGGCTTCGATGTGACCGGTGTCCAAGTTAAAAGAAAACTTCCCGGTCGGCGACGAAAGGATATCCGTCGTGATATAACTCGCGGAAATCTTGTTTGCGGCAATGCTTCGGATAACCGCGTCACCGTCTTTTGATACACCGTACTCCCAGTTCGGGGATCCGTTGTTCCAGCCGTTATTAGTCCAGGCATAACCGCCGGCGTTGCGGCAGTAGATGGTGTTGCTCCCCTCAAGCGTAGGCTTGTCGTGGTAATAAGTAATTACCGCGCCGCTGCTGTCTGCTTTCCGCGTGACATATAAGCCCATACTATTCGCGATGGTCTCGTTCAGCGCGAGTGTCGCCTGTTCGTAGTCGTTGATTTGCGCTGCCTGTTGGGCGCGGGTCTGCTCGAGTACCGCCTGCTGCTTCGGTGTAAACGCGCCCATTGTGGCATATCCCGACTGCGTTGCCGTTTCGCCCTTGCCCTCGAGCTTCGTGCAGCGGTTCTGTGACTGCCACTTGACATTTGTCAGCACAACCTTTTTAGTCCCCTGCGCCGTCTCAAAGTTCATAACATCGAGCGGTCTGAGGTGCGGAAAGGAGTGCGTCGTGCAGGACATCGGAGTGTATGTAAGACTGCATCGCGCGGTTTTGAGTTCCGTCGCCAGTGTGCTGAGATTCATATCACTCTGCGCAAGGAGATTGCCCTCAATGTTAAAGGCATAGTCCTTTGTGCCCGCGAGGTATTCGGTCTTGTTCTCGTCGTTTCCGACGATGCGCACGCCGGAAAACACGATGTTATTTTCGGCAAAGTCTGTATTGCCGGAAGTAAAGCGATCTGAAGCTTTTATAACCGTGTGCTTGGCATTTGTCGCATACCACCCGCCTGTCAGCTTGCCATCATAGTCGATATACAGGCTCACGCCCATAAGCTCCGCAGCCCAGACAAGCACCTGACGATAGGTCAGATTGTCCGCCTCCGGGCGTTTTGGTATCGACACACCCCGATGCAGCGTGTTCGTTGGGAGCTTCTGCGACACCCCGCATTTTGTACAGGCATCGGCGATTATCTGATACAGTGTTGCAGGATAGGCAAGCTCAGTATCATAGGCTCGGTTGAACTTCGCCATGCGGTCATAAGCCGTTATTTTGATGCTTCTGAGCTTGCGCGGAGGGCTGTCCACCGTGTAATAGCCGATAGGCACTGTCTCCGTTGTCGAGCCCGTTGAAAAGCTTGTAGTGACATACAGCTGTGCGCCCTCGAACACCTTGTCGTCAAACGCGCCGTCGGTATTCTCAAGAGTAAAACTCATCTCTGACATACACGCCGAGCCCAAATCAAGCTTGCTGCCCGTGACACTCGACCAGTCCACCGTTACCGCGCCGATAATGTCTTTGTCGGTGATATTAAATGCCATGCCTTTGGTAGGCGTACAGAGAATATTGACTGACTGCACCACATCCTCTCGCAGAGCCGCAAGCCCGGCAGAAGTTATTGGATACATAACATCACCCCTTTCGCGCCACGATTTTAAAGGTCACATTGTCAACAACATTCAGACTGCTGTTATACAGCGGCGCACTTCTGTTGCCGACATAAAACTCTTTTGTTACATATCCGCCCTCGAGCATATTTAAGTACTTGACCGTTATATACTCCGGATTGAACATTTTCAGAATCTTGCTCGCGTTCGCTATGGACAACCCGGAAAATTTAAGCGTTACCGCGTCGGTCTGTCCTATGCGTTTTTTGTGCATAACGACATCTTCGGTACGCCCTGCGTCGCTGGCCGAAGCGTCCTCAAGCTCCCATTTATATCCGTCCTCTGTGTCAGGATATACCGGCATAGTTACGCCGTCCACGGTAGCTATCGGATTGTCGCCGGGATTAAAAGCGGTTGCCACTGCTGTTCCACCTTCTTTCTTGACATAAAAAATAAAACATGATAAATTAAAAAGAAAAAGGAGAAATTCTGATGAAAAAATTCATTGCTTTACTTATCGCGGGTGTTTTGCTGATTGGGCTTTGCGGATGCGGCAATTCGGCAAACACCGATTCACCGTCCACCACTTCGAACGATATCAGCAAAGTCGATTTGCCGAATGACCATTACGGCGAGGGAATGTACAAGGTCGGAAAAGATATTCCTGCCGGAGAATACTGGATAATCGCAACAGAAAAAGACTACTCGGGATATTTTTGCGTGTCGTCCGACAGTTCCGGAGATTCGATTATCTTTAATGAAAACTTTGACACTTGGGTTTATGCCACCGTCAAAAACGGCGAGTATATAGAGATTACGCGAGCGGAAATGTGTCCATCGGAAAAAGCTCCGGATATGCATTTCAACAGTTCCGCCGTGCTCGAAGGGATTTACAAGATTGGAAAGGATCTTCCTGCCGGAGAGTACAAGCTCGTTGCCGCTGAGGCGGGAAACGACGGTTATTACGCCGTGCTGTCTAGTTCGTACAATTACAGCGACAACATCGTTGCCAACGATAACTTCAGCAACAATGCATATATCACTGTCCAAGATGGACAATATTTGCAGATTTCCAGAGCACTTGGCGAAAAAGTAGACTGACGCAATGTTACAACAAAGGAAAAGCCCTCTCAATCAAGAGGGCTTTTATTCGTTTATCGGAACGATTACTTTACCGGCACGCATATTGACATTTCTAAGCTCGTTTACAATATCGCCGCGCTCGTTCATGACGACAATCGTTACGGTTCCGCCATTGCTTCTCTCCATAGCCCTTTCGACACCGCGCTCAACACCCAACGAAACGCCGTCCACAATTTGGCTGTTGTTGGCAACTGCTGTCCTGCCTCCGATTTGTCCAACCATCTCGGGTCCGCTCTCACGGGCAATAAAGAGTTGCCCGGTATCAGGATATCCGCCAGATGCATACTGCTGTGCCCCGGTAGATCGAGTTTTCACTGTCACATCGCAGCTTACACCGTTTATGTTGTTGATGTTATTTTTAAGCTTGACGAGCTGATCCGAATAATACTTAGTCTTTTTGCTTGCGTCGTCCATTGCAGCCGATGTGTTCTTAATAGCTTTGCGCGACTGCTCTAAAGCGTCTTCGGCATGTTCGACTTCTTTTTTAAGCGCTCGATATTCCGGACTAAGCTTTTGCGATATCCAGTTCGCGACATCACGAAGGCCATCTGATACGCCCTGATTTTTCTTGTCAAGTTCTGCCGCCTTTTCGTTCAGCTTATTTTGTGCCTCGGCAAGCCTATCTGACGCAACCTTGTAATTGTCAGTCGCCGTCTTGTTGTCAATTGTTGCTTGATAAAAGGCTTTGTATGATTCAGTCAGAATGTCTTGCATTGCAGCCATTTCAGCCTGTTTCTTCAAAGCCTCTATGACTCCGTAAATTGAGTCCTTAGTCTCCACAACCACGCCTTTGGTCTCGTCGATACTCAAATGCAATCCGTCGATATTCATGGCATTCAGAGTGTCAACCTTGACGCGCATCAAGTCCATTTCATAGGCGGACTTATTTGACTTTTCGCTCAACTGATATATCTCGTCGGTGAGCATTTTAACTGCGCCGTACTCCGCGCTGACAGTGTTCAGCCCCTCTATCTTCTGATTAAGACCGTCCATATTTTCTTTTGTTCTTTGGATAATCGCCTCAGAGGCCGCAATGTTTTCTGATAACACCTTATAGGCATCGGAGGATTGGTAGGTCTTTTCTGCAAGTTCATCTGCACCCTGTTCAAAACCTATGATAGCTCCCGTGATTGCACCAATTGCCGCGACGACCAGTCCGGCCGGACCCAACGCCGCATACATAGCCACTGCAACGGCAGTAAGTCCTACTGCCATAACCGCCAGTTTGGCTTTGGCGTCTTCTGCGCCCGCGCCGAGTGCCTTAAAAGCGGACTTTGCCATCGCCAGCGATGCTGCGAATCCTGCCGCGCCTATCATGGCTTTTTGAGTTGCCGACAAACCCGCTCGGAACTGCTCCAAGCTGTCTTTGGCGGCACCCGCGGCTTTCTTCCATCCATAGCCTAACGCCTGCGCTGTGCTTCCTCCGGTCTCCTTTATCCAAGAAAAACTCTCGGTAAAAGTAGAGACAACTCTCAGCCCCTTAAAGCTATTCCACACACCTTTTGCGCCGGAGTACCATTTGCGTAGCACCTTTACACCGAAAGCGGCGGCCGCGCCGGCTGCAACTCCTTTTGTCACCGGCTCAAGCGCCGAGACTGTGGATTTCACCTTTTTAAGCTTCTGCTTCAGCTCCTCTGCGCGCTCTACAAGCTTCGGGTCAATAACGCTGTCGGCGTCGGAAAATGGGCTGCTAAAATTGTTCCCACCGCTCGATACCGTTGTGCTGCTTCCGCCGCCGTTGCCGCTATCAGATCCGGTATCCGGCGTTCCGAGACGATTGATTTCATCGATGCCGAGCAAAGCGTTTTTATAATCCTTCGCCTTTTTCGCCGCACTGCCGAGTTTTGTGGACACTTGCTGTGTACTGTTGGCAAGTTTAGATGTGTTTGATGATGTCCGGCTCGTTGCACTCGATGTGCCGAATAATATAGCCATGACTTGCCCGGCTTTTTCGGCGAGAGCGGTCAATCTTTCAAGCAACGCCGTGACCTGCGGAATACACTGCTGTAAAGCCGGCGCAAACATTGACCCGAGCGCGCTCGACAACATCTTTGTCTGCGCTTTCAGAGCAGCCTGCGCTCCTGCGAGGGTATTCGCATATTTCGCGGCATCTCCGGTCTGGAATGCCGTCTCCCGCATGATGCCCTGTGTCGTGGCTATACGCTTTTCTGCATCGGTCAGCGTTGCTGCAGTCTTGCCTATCGATGCCGCATATTCATCCCATATAACGGACAGGTTTTTTGTAACACCGGCATTGTCGACAAGAATGCTGTTTTCGTTTTTGATACCTTCGGCTGCGCTCTTGATAGCTTCGCCCATCGTCATACTGCCCTGGCGGTTAAACGCCGCCGAGTCTTTTAAGTTGGTCAATATGGACTGTGTCTGCTCATCGGAATATCCTGCCGCCGCGAGGCGCTTATACGCAGTGTAAGCATCCATCATCGGGATAAGACCGTCTTTAGTATACGATTTAAGCCATGCTTTTGCGGCGTTCAGGTCTTTTCCCTGCGCGGTCAATATGCTCGACAAGCCCATCTGCGCGGCTTCGTTTTCCGCATATGCGTCCGTCAACTTCTTGACCTCGCTCACTACTTTTTGTATAGCCGCAACGGCAGCAGCCGTTTTTAAGCCTGTAAAAAGCTTTCCGACACCCGCTCCCGTGCGCGTTGCCTGCTGTTCGAGCGACCCCAGCCTCTTGTTCGCCTTATCGATCTTGGCGTTAAAGTCCTTGGTGTTTGCTGTAATCAGCACTTGCAGTTCTTCAACTGTCATTTTTCTCACCTGCCCTGTGCCTTGCGGCGTTTTTTGATTTGGCATAAGCGGACATCCGAGCCTTGATTACCATCCACCCGGTTTGCTGCATGCCGAAAACTGACGGGAACGCCTTTTCAAGCGTAGGATACTTTTTCGGAGCGTTAAACGCGAAAGAATCAAGCTGTCCGAGATTCCATATCAGCTGTAACTGCCATTTACGCCGCTCGTTTTCTGCCTTTTGCCTTGCGAATATAAGGTCCTCAACCTCTCCGGCCGACATGCTCCAGAATTCGTCCGGGGTTATCCCGACCGCAAAAGCGCGAGGTTTGAGATCCGCGACCCATTCGGTCGCCGAGGAGAAGATTACTCTATCTCCTGCTCCTCGTCCTCCCGCTCCATGTCCGCTATCTGTTCCGGTGTAAAAAAACCGGACACCTTCATAATGCCGAGGAATGTGTCCGCTCTGTCCTCGAGGGTAAAGCCCTCGGCTTCAAGCGCATCGATGAGCTCATATGTCTTGGGGAGCGTCATATTTGCCTGGTATTTCTGCAGCGCGCCCCAGAGGGTCACTGCAAAGACCTTTGTGTATGCCAGCTTGTCAAGAGCTTCAAGCAGGCTGCAGCCTATACGGTCTTCCACTTCGATTTTTGTCGCCGTCGTGAGCTTGAGCTTGTACTCCTTCTCGCCGGCGGTCAATCTATAAAAAGGTGCATTACACGCAGTAAGCATAGTTGTTGTCTCCTTATTTTAAATTTTCGGCGGAGTTTCCCCCGCCGATGTGTTCTTTAGCCGCCGGACGAGGTATATTCCTCTATATCCGACGATGGAGTGATTTTTGCAGTAAAGGTCAGCGCCTCTGCGACACCCTTTCCGGGCATCGAAAGTGACACTCTGCCTGTCCATGTGAAACCGGAACCGTCCGGGAACAGCAGAATAAAGGTCTTGTCTGCATCCTTAGCTCCCTTGAGGGTCGCCCAGTTCGTACCGGTCTTCATACCCTCATAGCCGAAAGTAAACGCCATATCCCCGGGGTCGGAAAGCCCGGGCTTATACTTTCTCTGCGTGTCCTTCATCGTGGTCACGTCGATTTTGTCCGATTCGCCGAGCATATCGGGAAAATCAAGCAGACCGGGAACTTCAGCTGCCGCTTCTGCGCTCGCACCCATTTTCAGAATCATGCCTATAGAAGTCTGATAATCTTCAGCCATTTGTACTTACCTCCTTATTAACTGCGGTAAAACCGCTTCGTGTTGTTGTCGTAGACTCCGTTATAAAGAAGGACGGTGCGGTATAACACCGTACCGTCCTCCTGTTCGTCCTCAAGGTGGTTAGGACCGCCGCGAAGCAGACCGAGGCGGAGCATTGCATCGTCAACTTGCCTCTCGACCTCGTTCCTGCCCTCCGGCGTAGCCATCCACACCTGGATCTGCACGGCGATCCGGGAAAAATGATCCGGACGCGAAGAGGATGGCATTTTAACGGAGTTATCCATCTGCTTTATCAAACCGTGCCGTTCAAAACTCTGCGGATATTCCGCAGACCATTTCACGCCCGGTACGGCGAGTGAAAGCACATCATAAGTCACCTGTTCGATATCAACCATTTTTCTGACCGCCTTTACGATTTATTTCCTGTTGTATCGCGCGCTTATAGCACTCGAGTATTACCTCGCGATTGTTTATAAGCGCAGGATAAAGATACGGCTGCGCCTTTTGTCCGCTTATCATTCGCCAGCCGACACCAGGGATTTTGCCGCGCCACTTGTCCGCCTTGTAATGGATCCCGCCCGGGAGCTCATAAGTATATGTGCCGTTACCTTTAGGACCCGTACCGAATTCCACATAGGCGGCGTATTCAACATTGGTCAATACGCTGCCGATATGCTTGCTACCCTCGCGCTTGTAGTCGGTATGCAGCGACGCGCGCAAATTGCCGTTATCTACTGGACACAACTCTTTTGCGCTGTTGTTGACTATTCGCGCCGCCTCGCGCGTGCCGTTTGAAATAGCGGTATCAGTGCCGCCGAGCTTTGCGAGCTTTTTAGCCAGCTCGCCGAGACCCTTAATTTCAATACTCATGGCTCACCGCCTTGCAAAGATACAGCGTGTGGCTGTCGTGCGGCTGGATCTCGGTGATTCGGTAATAAGCGCCACCGTATTTCACATAGTCGCCCTTCTCGACAGCGAGCGTATCGGATGTTGAAAAGGTGGCGCCTTTGTTGCACTGCAGCCCCCATTCCTGCGCCTGCATAGCGTCGGTAACGAGTCGGAAGTTGACAGTAAAAGAGCCCGCAGGTGTTTCTGCGGGCTTCACTGTTTCGCTGCCGAGCGTTCCCGTCTGTTTGACGGCTTTATAGTGCTCGACTGCTTTGTCTTGAAATACGGCGCGCTGTGCGCGTCTGAAGGCGTCAGGGATCTTCACAAGAAAAGCCTCCTCCACTCGTTGAGCATCACCTTTTCGCTGTCGCTTAGTTCCGCCGTTGTGGCGAGGTCTGAGTCGCTGTGCTTAAAGCTCACGCTCTGGTCGCCGTCCGTTATGCTTGCAACGGTCTGCGCCGCATCGGTAGAGCCCGGCTGCTGCGTGCGGTAACGCTGCGCGGCTATCTCTGCCACAAGCAGATCAAGACCGGGGACAAGCTCACGCCGCTTGGTATATCGCAACACCTTTGACTCGACACTGTCCAGCAGATACCGGGCAGCCGGCAGCGACATTTCCTTACCCAACATCACGCGCATCCGGGCTATGAGGTCGGCCTTGTTCTGCTCTGTCATATCAGCCCACCAGCCTTGCGGTCATGTCGCTGTCAAGGGTCTTGACGCCGTACAGGATATCAAAGCTGACGCGGTCGGTCTTGTGCTTGATGTCGTAGTCATATACAACCCTGATAGCAAGACCGTTCCTGCTCGACGCAATAGCCGCATTATTCGCGCCCATAGGCAGCTCAAGCTGACGGGTAACGAGTGCAAGGCCGTTGCGGTGGAATGCGAGGGAATGGGTCGTTTTGACGAGATATACCTTAATCGCCGCATCCGAAGCAATGGTGCGATGGATAGGCTGGTCTATCGCGACCTCAGCGACCGCGCCGCTTGCGGCAGTTGCATCGGCGGCAAATCTGTAAAGATAGCCGTCGAGGATAAAGCCGTCGCCCTTTTTAAAGGTGCCGGTCGCCGCAGTGACATCCGAGAGTGCGACCTTGGTCTCGCCGGCGGTGCAGGAGACTTTTGCAGCGGTCGCAGTGCCCGCAGTTGCCGCGAGGGTATCGGGGGCATTCTGCGACATATAGGTGTCAAGACCATAGATAGAGCCGAGCTCTGCTGAGCGCAGGGCGTCGGAATTGCCTGCATATGCGACCTTTGAGAGGTTTTCCGTGGTCAGATAGCGATACTTGTGCGTCGGATTGACGAGAAGTCTGCGCTGCTGTATCGGTACGCCCTTGAGGTCAAATGCCTTGGCAATGTTGGCAATGTCCTTGAGGTCGGCCGCGTTCGCGGTGCCGCTCACGGTGTTGCCGGCGTTTGCGATGCCTTCGGCGATAATATCGCTGTCGATGGCCTGGGATATGGCCTGCACCGCAGGAGATATGATCTGCTCAGAAAATGACTTGATGTCGAGGGTCATTTCCTTGGAAGTGACCGGAACGGTGACATCGCGGAAATGGTCAAGGGTCACCTTGACGCTGCCCTCGTTCACATTCTGGTCTACGGTCTCGCCGACGAAGTTCTTCGCGGAAAACTTCGCGGGCTTGCGGATGGTGATAGTATCACCGACGTGTGCGAACTCCTTGGAATAGTCCTTGTGGACAAGGTCGGCAGCAACGAGATTGTTCTCGAGCACCATAAGAGCCTCGTTCGCGACTATCTGAGGAGTCAGGAATTTGTTTGACATTTGTTAAATCCTCCATTTTTACTGATTTTTGCGCCAATTCACATAATCGGCATAGTTCTCGGGGGCTTCGCCCGGTTCGGGGTCTCCGCCGCCGTGGTCGGGGTCTCCGCCCCTCTGTCTGGTTTCGACTTTGTCAAAGAGATAGGCGTCGCTTTCTCTGATTGCCTTGAGCTGATCGTCAAAGCCCTCGAGCTTGCCGTCTTTGTCGAGTTTCACACTGCCGGGTGTTATCAAGGCTTTTATAGCTCTTGCGTTCTTGCCTTTGGCGGCTGTAATAGCGGCATCGATAGCGGAGTCAAGTTTCATGGCAGCGATATCGCTGTCATACTTAGCCTTAGCCTGCTTGTTCTCGTTCTGCAGCTGTGTAATTGTAGCCTGCAGTCCGGCGGTATCAACCTTTTTGAGCTCTTCAAGCTGACTGTCCCGCTCTGCTATCTGGCCCTCAAGGTTCTTGACCTTATCGGACTCGGCGCGAAAATCTGCTTTTGAAACAAAGTTCTTGCCGATATAGCTCGCTATCTTCTTGTCGATGTCCTCGGTGTGTGCGTCGCCTAAAATGTCTTTAAGCCAGTCCATGTCTGTCCTTTCCCGCGCTCCCTTTTTACTTGGCCAGTCCCAATATTGCGCGACACCATTTTGCTCCGGGTGGCGGATAAATTTGGATATAAAAACAGCGCTTTGCATTTGACTGCAAAACGCTGTAATTATTATGTTGTAATATGACAAAACCGCTTCGCTTTCGCTTGGCGGCTTGTTATTTATTATTGATCCTCTTCATCAAGAGTATCTTTTCCGAAAGCCTTTATATAGCTCTCGGTAAGGTCTTTCATGATTATGGGGGCTTCCTCTTCGTCCAGTATTCCGTCAAGGCGACCTTTGAGCAAATCCTCATAGTAGAGATAGAGCTCGTCGCTCATGGCTTCGCTGAGATCGTTGTTGTCCACTTCCCACTTTATCAGCGGAAGTACCGCGTTAAGACGTTCGGCTTCTTCAAGGATATCCTGATCGAATTCTGTGAGATATGAGTTTTCGAGCAAATCTCCCGTTTTCGGCTGTATACCCGTGCTTAAACGGTCTTCGAGAATTTCTGTTGCTCCCTGATAATCAAGCTCGTACTTCATCTTTTTCTCATCCTTTCCTTCCAAACATTGCCTTCGACCCTTTTGTTTGAGATAACATTCACTTCAACATCCGGGTATAGTTCTTTAAATTGCTGCATTACCCCTTTGCAACTATCGCACATTCCACGTTCGGAAAGCATACATATCTTTTTAAAAGGGTTTGTTTCATACAAATCGGCAAAGAACTCGAAGAGCTTCGCCTCAGTGTCATTGTAGGTTTCTTTCCTCATCGTTCCATCCGTTTTGGGAACATCAATGTATTTAAAACGTCGAGCCTCTTTAAGTAAAACTAATTTTCCAGTTCCTTTGTACCCACCGATACTTGCTTTTCCGGATATGGCACTGTGTGCATAGTACATATTGTCAAAATCATCATCGATATATGCACCGGCAACGTTTCCGCTTCTTTTGTATTTGCTCGTGAACTGGAGTCTTTTTTCATAAATAACCTTTTTATCAAACCGTAAGATTTCATCAGTAGATAAATTGCCTGAATCTATCTTGTATTGATTCACCAAGCGGTATTGCCTCTTGAGCGTCTTCCACTTCTCAGGATCATTATACTTTATTTTTAAGAATTCATCAAGAGAATCCGGCACATTTTCTTTTAAGACTGCCGAATACCGTTCGAACTGATCTCTATTGTAGGAGGACACTTGTGTCAAAGTCTTGGGCGGATAATATTTAAGCTTCCCGGTAAGAGGATTTATATTATCCGCAAGCCACTCTTCATATGTCGTTTCTGCCGGAATAAGCACCGTTTTCCCGGTCTCGGGATCCAATGCCCTGCGTTTGAGTTCGGCTCGGTTTTGTCCCTCTATGACTGCCGTTGTAGTGCAGCGGTCGTTCGGATGGAGCGGCGGATAGTTTATGCCCTCCTTCGCTTCGGAGACCGGAAAAGTCTTGCCGTCCAACGCGCCGCAGACATCACAGGTGCGCCCGTCAAGGGTGGCGAGAAATCTGTATTCCGTTATGCCTTCCTCTTCGTATGCCACCTTTTCGGCGGCGTTATGCACACGGTTTGTCTCGGTGCGTATCAGCCGCATCGAGCTGTACATTCCGGACTGCATCGCGTCGGCGAGCTGGCGCGCCATTACCTGCGGACCCGCTCCCGTCATAATCCCACGCGCCACAATACCGTATGCGCTGTTGGCAAGCGCGGATGTGTTCTGCCAGATACGGTCGGAAAAATTCGCGCCTTTCCATCGGTCATTTACTATGGTGTTTACGGCACCTTTCGGCAGGGCTGAGAATTCAAAGCCTAATCCCGTGCCGATCTGCGTGGCATATATGCTGCGATAGTATGTATCCCCGCTCACGTCTTCAAGCAGCCACTTGAGTTCCCGCTTCTCCCGGTCGGCAAGCAATGCAGTTTCCGTCTCGATATTGGCTTTCAAAGCCTCAAGGCGATTTATTCTCGCGGCGTATGCCGGCGCATTGAGACGTGCAAGCGCTTTTCTCTTTATGACCGGGTCTTTTATATTATTGATTTCTTTGCGCAGTGCCTCCAATTCCGCTTCCGCTTCTATGGTGTTCAACATCCGACGAGCTTCTTCCGGCGTCAATTCGCCGTTTGCCGCATAACGCGAAAATATCCGATTTATGCGGGCGTCGAGGTCCTTCTGCGCCTTGGCGTATAACTTGACCGTTTTTGTCTTTATAGCCCGCGTCGAGGCACGTCGGGCGTATTCCTCGCGCTGCAGTGCCCGCTCCTCCCAATAGAGATCAGAGCGCATTATTCATCATCCTTTTCGGAATCGTCCTTGTCGTCATCGTCGCCGATAAACATCTTTGCGTTTTCCTCGCGCTGCTTCTGCAGCTCTTCATACGCCTGCGCGACATCATCAACAAACGGGTGCTTTGCTAAAAGCATCTTATCAGGCACAAGCCCTTGCGACTTCTGGATTATGTCCACCGTCTCCGCATCATTGACTATCATCGACTTGTGGACATCGTATTTTATAAGCGTATAGTCATAGTCGGTACCGTTCTTCAGGTTGATATCCTGCGTAATAAACCATGACAGCTCTTTCAGCATGACCTTTAACTTTGAGACAAGCGGGTCAGCCTTAAGGTCAAGCAGGGTGTAGCGAAATTTCAGACTGACGCCTGACGGCGCACTGCCGAGCTTTTCATCGTTCATATCAATGCCGCGTCCGATATGATATATGTCCCGGCGCAGCATATCGAGCCAGGCGAGGCGCTCGGTGACATTCAGCGTGACCTGCTCCGCGCTTATCTTGCCGGACGGATCACTTATTGACACCGCCTTGTTTATCTGCAGCTTCTGCTGTATCGCTTTTGCGGTCTCGCCGCCGTATCCTTGTATCATCCAGTAAAGCTCGACGAGATCTATCTGATTATTCGTCGACGCAGAAGATATCAGGTTATATGCGTCAAGCAGACCTTTGATTCGCGAAAGGTCGGTCTGATGCGCAGAGTTGTTATAAAGCGGAACAAACGGGATTCTCCCCCAAGACCGCGCTTCAACCGAAACGCGCTCGTCGTTGATTATCTGCTCGTTGTACCAGTGTGGGCTGTTGCTTTCGAGCACGAACTCTCCGGCATCGTTTTCGACATAGCGTTTTACCCCTGTCGCAGTCCACCACTCTACCCGCTCCCGCTCCGTCTCTGTGCCGTTTTGCACGACGGTTATTTTATAGTGGCGGAAAAAGTCGGTAATCACCTGCTGATAGCTCATATCGCGGCAGGCAATACATTCCGTTGTCGGAATAACGACAAAACAAAGCTTGCCGGCTGCCGAGTAATAAACATGCAGCCATCCGACGATACAATTTGACGCATTTGTCGCGAGGTCAGGGAGCATGTCCACAAAAGCCTCGTCGGAGGTCACTGCGGTGACAGCGTCCTCAAAAGCTTTCAGACTTTCATCTGCACCGCCCGCTCCGTCATTTGCGCCCTCAACAGAGACGGAAAGCGGCTTGCCGAGAATGTACGCGACCTTCTGGTCGACCATCAGCGCATGGAAATTATGCACATTGTGGTGATTCGAATTGTTTTCGTTGATTATCTTAACGCCGCCGCGCTTTATGCCCGCCGGGCTATTTTCGTCTTCTTCGTAGACGACCGTCTCGCGGAAATCTTTCTGCAGAATGTCCTGCATACCGCGATAATACCGGAGTCCTTCGCATGCCGCCAGATAATCCGGGTCTTCCCGCGCATTTTTAAGCACGGTTTTGATAATCTCATCGTCCGTAGCCGTATGGTGATACGCGAGCTTTTCTCTTATCAAGTCCATATTGTTAATCATTAAGTTACCCTCACATTCTGCTGGTCGTTCTCAGTGGCGTAGCGCGTGGCGTCAATCGTGTGGTTGTCCCTATCGGGATAGTTTGCCTTATAATTGCCGTCCTTATCCCGTTCGAGCTCATACGATGAAAATTCCCGCGCCGCGTTTGGACAGCGGGCGGGATCTATTATTATTTCGTCGAGGTCGCGCAGCCATTCTATGCCGTGCTTCACGCTGTCCGGACCCTTGCGTGCGCCTCTGACTCTCAGGCCGTATTCATACATATCCGCTATAGACTTCGGTTCGGCGGAGTCTGCGATAATTTCGCCGGCAACTCCACGAGATTTTATACGGTCGGCGGCAAGTCTGTTGCTCATGCCCGCCGCGTATATCTCGTCGTATATGTACAGCCGCCTGCGCGGCTTGTCATAGTTGCACGATATAAAAACAAACGGGTCAACCGCATAGCCCCAGTCTATGCCGCGCCTAATACGGTCAAACCGCGCAATCTCTTCATTGCTGATGGGTCGGATACTGATGTTCCGGAATACCTCGCCGCCCGTGCCGGTGACTTTCCCGAGGAACTCGTGCCTATATCGTTCCGGCGAGTGCTGTTTCAGGTGCTCCGCCTCCAACAGCAGCGGCGCGCCTATCCAGTCCTGCGGCACAGTCAAATATGTGCTGTGATGTACCAGGCGGTCGGCGCGCTCTACGCGCACCTCATCATTCACCCACGCCCGCAGCGACTCAGGGGGATTGTACGAATAAAAAACATCGAATTTACTGCCGCCGCGCATGACCGACTGCAGCACATTATCGGTTTCCCGCATCCCGGAAAACTGATTCCATTCCTCGAACCAGATATAACGAAAATAGCCGAACGGAATTTTTATGGACTTGACTTTCATCGGATCGTCAAGACCTCGAAACATAATCGTTTGCCCGCTCGGCAGATATGTGATTTTCATCGGACTGACCGTCGCTTTAAAATACTGCGACACGCCCAGTTTATCAATAGCCCACAGCATTTGTGCAAAAACGCTGTCCCGCAGCGTGTCTGCAATTTTGCGGAACACGATCGCGTGCGCGTCAGGGTTTTTAATGATGCCGCAGACAATTTCAAGCGATATATAGCTGCTCTTCGTGCTTCCGCGCCCGCCTTTAAGCACATAGTGCGTATGCTGCCCGGCACACACATCGCGATGCACTTCATAAAACGACGGCGCGATTATGTCAGTAAGCCTGACGGCCATATTAGCCGCCTCCTATATCGTCGATAATCTGCGGCGCGCTAACGGACACATCCACACCATCCTTAAACACCCCATACCTCTTTCCGAGGAGCTCCGCAGCCTTTAACCGTTCTTTCTCGTCCGGGGGCTTGTCGATTACCTTTGCCTCGGAACAACCGTCTCCACAGCCCTCTATGACCACGACGCTGGCGGCGCTCTCGCCGCGCATAACGGCGGTAAGGTATTCCATGACCTCCTGCGCGTCAGCTATCTTTTTTGAGCTCAGCTCCTCGAGCTTCGCGTCGATGTAGGCTTTAACATTAACATTTCCAAGCATCCTACTTCCGGATGCTGACGCTGTTGCGTCGTTCTTAATATGCGGATACGCTGCCTTGTATGCTCTTGTCGCGTTGCAGTCGATGATGTATTCATCCGCAAATTTCCGCTGTTTGTCGGTCATGGTCTCACCTCCGGTCTTGTGATAAAAAAAACACAGCCCCGAAAGGCTGCAAAAAAATACACTCTTATTAAACTCACGTCTGGTTATGATATCACATCTATAGATCAATCAACAAGTAAAAAAACATACAAAAATTAAATTTCTATATTTCGTACAAACAGAGCGCGCAAAGCGACACCAAATTTCAGCGGGCAGGCGGCGAAGAACATTCGTGAAATCGCTTGACTCTATCAAGGCAGACGAGTAAAATATTAAACAGATACTATATAAAACAACTTAAAAGGGTACAAAAAGCTGCACGGAATAAATAGCTAAGGCTCCTTATTCCGTACATCGTATATTATTGAGTATGCAAGTAATTTAATATTGCAAAGCAGCACTTTCTTTTAAGCACTGTTTTTGAAATAAAGGAATAAAGGAGGCGCCATAATGAAAGAAGTAAATTTTGTCAAAATTATTAAGGTCGGCGACATCCATGCTGAAAACGGGGCTCATATAGAGGCAAACCTGTTCACATCCAAAAAGGAAAGGCCACCCTGCAAAGAGCTACCAGCCGAAGTAGAAAAGGTAACCACATACAGTGGGAGTGGGAAAATTGTTTGCCTGGTCAGCTTATCGATTTTCGCCCTTACAACAGCGGCAGCTCTTTGCATAATAGTCGCACAACATCATGACAGCAATTTAAATATGTCTCTTGCATTGACACTCCTGTCGCTCATAAAAGCGATTGTTGAGAACATTGGCCGCATTCTCTCAGGTTAATACTAGTCAATGTTATAGAGCCATTGCGTCAAGTTGAGTACTTCGTTATTATAACATTTTATCGGTGGAATATCAACCCTTTTTTTATACGAAAAAGACTATGCATGTGGCATCTAAATGATAACATTAAATAGAATGCTTTTAAAAATGAAGAAAAGAATATCGGTACATTCTTCCACTTATATGCTACCACAAATGTGTTCCTCAAATTCCTCAACTTTGCCGAATGTAGCGGTAACATATATTGCTGCAGTTCTTTGCGGTGTTATACCCACCCGTCTTCGCCGCTATCTGTTCCCATGTCAGTCCCTCAACAAACCTCAGCGTGAATATCTGCCGGGTCAGGCTGTCGGGAATATCCGATATGTAGCGTTCAAGTCGGCTGCGCTCATATACCCGCTGTTCTATCTTTGCCTGGATTATCGCCTCGAGGTCGGCTATCTCTGCTACGCAACGCTCCATCGCAGGATCGGGATTTGGACTTTTCGGCATACCGTCGTAGCTCGGAATTTTGGGACTCAGCAGATCCGCACGCAGCTCCGCAAGCCGCTCCCTGTCGAGCTCTATCTCCCTGTCCAAGTAATATAGCTGAGACAACTCTTTAAGCGTCATTTAACCGTCTCCTCTCGGCGTTTATCGTGTTTGTCGAGCTCTGATTGCAGGCAATGCCGGAACGGGCACAGCGGCCGCTCCCCGCCTGTCTGTACGAGGAACACACAGTGCTCGTTCGAGCAAATCTCAGGCACTGATGTCACCGCCCCTCATGATATCCACCGTGCATAAATCTCGCCAATCTTTCCGGCACATCTGCAAATTCGTCCCCATCGACACCCGCAAACATTACCGTTCCGACGAAGCTATGACCGCCTATATCGAGCTTGTACGGCAGGTTCCAAAGTATGCCTTCCTCGTTGCAAATAATCACAAGACCTGATGCGAGTGTCACTGTCTCGATGTATCCGCCGACGATGCTCTGTAAAGTGCCGAGGTCGTTTGCTACAGTCTTTATCTCCGGCGCTTTTCCCGGTTCTTTGATGATGACCTTTATTTTTTCTGCCATGATTTGTCTCACCTTTCTGCTTTGACTTTCTGTATTCGCGCTTTAAGTACGCGCATGACTGTGTCGTGTGTGGCTGACCGGTCTCTGATAGCTGCCATAACATCCTCATCGACTCCGCCCTGCACGACGAGATAATGGACATACACCTTGTCGTATGGGGAGCCCTGACGCCACAGGCGGCATTTACCCTGATCGTTCAGTTCGAAGCTCCAATTCGGCGTAAACCACACGATATGCCTGCCGCCCGCCTGAAGATTAAGCCCGTATGCGCAGCTGCTCGGGTGCACAAGCAGCACATCAATTTTGCCGGCATTCCACGCATCTTCATCTTCCGTCCCGCGGTATACCCTCACTCGCTGTTTGGTCTTCTCAAGTGCGGCAAGTATGCGGTCGCGGTCGTGCTGGTAGCCATAGAACGTGATACACGGTTCGCCATTCAGGCTTTCAATCAATTCGAGGTATGCCTCCAACTTCGCGTCATGGATATGTACCACCCGGCGGTCATCGTCATACATAGCACCGGCACAGAACTGCTGCAGCTTTCCTGTCAGCACTGCCGCCGTGTTCGCGGTTATAACATCCTCGTTGATTTCCAGCAGCAGGTTCTTCTCAAGATCGCGGTACGCCTTTTGAGCTTTTGCATCAAGCACCACCGGAATCTCGTGGCTTATGCACTCCGGCAATTCGAGATAGTCTTCCGCCTTCATGCTGACGCAAATATCGCTTATAGCGGACAAAACTGCTGTTTCCGCATCGCTCTTGGGCTTATAGTCCGTAAAGTGACCGCCGTGCGTGTTGGCGTCGAAGTATCGTGTCCTGAACTGCGTGATGTTTTTACCCAGCCGCGCGCCCTGGTCAAGTAACCAGACCTGCGCCCATAGATCCATTAGGCTGCGTGATGACGGCGTGCCGGTAAGGAGTACCGTCTTTTTGAAAAATCTGCGCACAAGCTTTAAAGCCTTGAATCTTTTGCTACTGCCGTTTTTGAAGCTTGTGCTTTCATCAAGCACCACCATGTCAAACGGCCAATCCTGCTTGTAATAGTCAACCAGCCAGGCTGTGTTCTCCCTGTTGATAACATACACGTCGGCAGGTGTATTCAGCGCGCGGATGCGCTTCGCGCGGGATCCAAGAACAGGAACCACGCGCAGATGCTGCAGGTGATCCCACTTTGCCGCTTCCTTGCTCCACGTGCCCTCCGCAACCTTTTTCGGTGCGATTACAAGCGCCTTGCAAATGCTCCAACGATAGTACTTCAGGATGTTGATTGCAGACAGTGTTATGGAAGTTTTGCCGAGTCCGGGGCGCAGGAATAAACCGACAGCCTCATCATTCACTATGCGCTCGATGCAGTATGCCTGGTAGTTATGCGGCTTATATTCCACCTGCCTGCACCTCTCTTACGAAATCGTCGGCTGCCTCCCTCGTGTCAATCAGCCGTACCGGAAAGCCGAGAGTGCTCAGCTCCTGATGCATATGCTCCTGCAGCTTTCGTGCCTTTTTGCCGGGGGCTTTAAGCTCCACAAAATAAATCTTTCCGCCCGGGAGAAGCACTATCCTATCCGGCATACCATTTTGGCCGGGGCTTGTGAACTTCAGCGGCCAACCGCTCAACCGCGTTTTTACCACCTTGCAGAAGTACTGTTCTATTTCTTTCTCAAGCATTGTTTTCCTCCTCCGGCAGATACCAAAACCAATTTGTCTCACTATCCTCATTTATGAGATGGAAGGTTTTCACACCTAATTTAACTCGAGCTTCTTTGAGCTCGCGCTTACTGTACCCGAGCTCCTTTGCTTTTGCGCGTATCGTGTCGCAAAGCACCGGATCTGAACTCGAGTCAAGCTCATTTTTCAACCATTCAAAACAAGTCATTTTTTAAGCTCCTTTCGCGCGTCGCGTGTACATGTACACGTAACATGTACACATCAGGCGGATTAGAGAGTTTTTTTACTCTCAAACTCTCTAATTTACTAATCTTTAGTAATAAATGTTAGATTGTTAGATTTTTAAAGATGTTATTGATTTTCAAGGACTTTAACTCTAACAATCAATTTAACATTCTAACAAAAGTGCCTTTTATCCCAAAAAAATGTTAGAAGCCGATTTTCTAACATTTTAAGCCCCAAAACTTTTTGTTAGTTAAATGTTAGTCTGTTTGTTAGACTTTTATAAAGCCCCTTTGCGTTCCGTATGTCCCGCCAAAGTGCAATGTGATTGCCGATTTTTTCCATCCATTCGTTGCGGAAACAATCGCATTTATCTCGCGGGTATCGGCGTTCTTCATTTCCTTTATGCTTCCATCAAGTGCTTCACACCAGATTTCGAGTGCGCAAACTCTGTCACGCGGAACAAGGTTCAGACTGTCGTTACCCACGGTTACACCGCTCCAGAACATACGCCGTTTGTCCAACGGCCATTTGCTCCAGTCCTCCGGCACTTTGCGTTCGAGGAACTCACGGATAATACCCTCTCGGCTCGATGTCTCGCGGTGTTCTTCCTGCTTGGCTTTTGCGGCCTCTTCTATCGCTCCTGACAGATACAGCGGTTCTCCCGCCTGCCATCGCACAAGAGCCTCAGCCCATATCTGGTCTCGCTCGTTGTCGAGATCTTTCCAAACATTCTTCCGATGCGGCTGTTCTCCGGTGTCTATCGGCCAGAACCTACGGTTGCCGGTGGTATCTTGCAGGAAATCAGGGCTGTTTGTTGTGCCGAAAAAAACACAGCTGCGGGGCAATTCTTTTACATTGCGACCGTATGCCGCCCGAAACCTGTCTGCCCGGAGACTCAAAAACTGCTTGATACGGCTGACATCCGTGCGGCGGAAAGCGTCGAGCTCCGAGACTTCAACGAGCCATACGCCTTGCAACAGCTCCGACGCCTCTTTTCCCTCAAAGGTTCGGATGCTGTCATTGAACCAACCGAGGCTCATTTTATCGAGCAGCGTGCTCTTTCCTATGCCCTGCGGTCCGGTCAGGATCACCATGCTGTCATACTTACACCCGGGAGTCATCGCTCGGGCAACGGCAGCTGTAAATGCCTTGCGGGTTACGGCGCGATTGTATGCTGTGTCCTTCGCGCCGAGGTAGTCAACCATAAGCGTATCGAGCCGCAGCGTACCGTCCCACTTGCCAATCAGGGCGCGCAGATAGTCCTTTACATCGTTGAACGAGTGTGAATTTGAATGCAATGAAAGAGCCCCGTCTATCTTTCCGTTGCCTGTTATCTTGTAAACCTTTTCAAGGTACCAGTACAGCCCTGCGTTGTCGTTGTCATCCCACAGTCTGCGCTTGTCGCGCTTATCCCACGGAAGCGCCCCGAGCACTTCTCCGCGCCCGGCGAACTCGTTGAGCGCAAACTTTCCGACAAGCTGAGGGTCGTGTTCGAGCACTATACGCACATTATCTATCGTGCCCTTTATGGCACCTGTCTGTACATTCTTCTCGAGCAGCGTCATCCAGTCAACAGCGTCGTCTTCTTTGTCCGCCGCAACGCCCTCGAAGTCTTTGACTGCGCTCTCATATCGCTCACGATCCATAAGCGTCGCAACGGCTTTCAGGCCGCAGGCATATTTGCACATCTCGAGATATGAGGGCAGACGGTTAGTCGGTGTCCCTGGCTGTGCTCCCTCGTCCATCTCCGCGTACTTGTGCAGGCGGACGAGGTCGAAGGCGTTGACGAGGCGACCGCCGCAGGGGTCGGTTGCGTGATGACTGTATAAAAACTTGCCGTTATCATACAACACTGCGCCTCCGGTCGTAGAGCCTCCGAGATATGTATATCGTCCGGGAATACTGTCAACGGGCTCATATATCCCGGGAATGAGCTCATCCATCGCACGCGGGATATCATAAACGCGGCAAAAAGCACCCACAGTGCCGTGTTTATCCTCGGGGGCACCCTGCTTGACTGCTAACTTCGTGAAAGCCTGCTGCCCCGGCAGAGCCGGCCACAGAGACACATCGTGCCAGTCCGAATATTGGGCAAGCACGCCGTCGGCAGATGCAAACGGCTTGTCTCCCACGAGATAGACATATTCGCTGTCTGCGCAGCAGCTCGGCCAATACATCAGCCTGCTCGGCTCAAAGGTCGTAGGATCTGTGAATTCAAGCCCGATAAGCTCCGCCATCTTGCGAGCTATCGGCTCATATTCATCTGCTGTCACTGTGCGATCTAAAGGCAACAGCACTCTGAGTCTCGGCGCTGCCGGCTGATGCTTGCGCGTACTGTACACGCAATAGCCGCAGCCGAGCGCATCCACCCGGCGCAGCACATCATCCTTATGCCCCGCAGGTATGCTGTCGAGGTCAAGCGTGACAACATCCCTGCCCTGAACATTATTTGCTTTGCGGCGGTTGCCGAGCAGCGTACCGCCGACAAAGCCCCCGACATCTTTCAAGTCATCCTGCTGCGCCTTCTTGAGGTTCATATACTCTGCAAGGCTTTCTGTGCCTCGTGCCGGCACTTTTAGCTTCTCCCACAGTTCCGATACAAGCAGGGTCTGCGGATTCCACACGGTGGCGCGCCTGCTTGCACCGTAAGATATGGTTATTTTTCGGTCATGTTGCATATCGTTTTCTCCTCGACCGTTAATCTTTTTTGAAGAATCCCCCGACCCAGCCGTCGGCGTTGAGCGGTAAGCCCGGTGCCCACGGTATCGGTCGGCTCATTATATCTACGACATCGTCAAGCGTCGCAGTGTCCGCACGGCAATCTATAACAACCTCGTCGTGAATGTGGAATACGACCGGCAAGCCCCTCACCTCGAGGTTTTCAATAGCCTGCGCCAGGCAATCGCGCGCAACAGCTTGAACGCAATTCTCAACAAGCTTCCCGCCGTAGGTCTCGATGCGTTTCCACTTCTTTGTGGTCTGATCCATGCCCATGTATGAAATGGACGGCCCGCCCCACTTGTTTACTCCAATCTGCGGCGAGTTGTAATACAGCTTTCGCCCGCTCGGAAGCAGAACCGTCAGATACTCGACCTCATGCACAGCATCATATTCACAAGACACAAGCAGCCTTCCGACGCCGACGCTGCTTCCGGTACTTATTGCCTCCACTGCGGCGGAATTCATCTTGTACCAAAGGTCGCATATGCGCTTGTTTGTGTCGCGCCAGCGCTGCACTATATCGGGCAAATCATCTTCGGGTATGCCCATATCGAGAGCGCCCATATTTATCAACGCACCCGCTCCGCCCTGATATCCGAGAGCGAGCTCCGCAACCTTGCCCTTTTGCCGCAGGGCGTACTCCGGATTGCCCTTTTTTATTCTTTCAATCGGTACGCCGAACATCTGTGAAGCTGACGCTTCGTAAATTTTGCCGTGGGTCTTAAAAACCTCGAGCCGCCACTGTTCCCCCGCCAGCCACGATATTACGCGCGCCTCTATTGCGGAGAAATCTGCATCGATGAGGACATTACCGTCCGACGCAACAAATGCAGTGCGTATCAGCTGTGACAGCGTATCCGGCACACTGCCGTAAATCAGTCTCAAATTGTCAAGTTTGCGCTGCTTTACGAGATTTCTCGCGAGTTCAAGCGGCTGCGTGTATGTTCTCGGCAGGTTCTGAACCTGTACCAGGCGCCCTGCCCATCTGCCCGTTCGGTTGGCGCCGTAGAATTGCAGCAGCCCCCGAACGCGCCCGTCAGGGCATACAGCCTGCTCTATCGCATCATACTTTTTCGTGCTCGTCTTACCGAGCTCCTGCCTTATCTCAAGCATACGCTGCACCTCCGGAATATCCGGTGCTTGCGCTATCATCTTTGCAACAGTATCTTTCCGCAGATCTGCAACCTCTTCCCCGGTCTCCTGCTCAAGCCATGCAGAGAGCTGCTGTACGCTGTTCGGATTACTCAGACCGGATATTCGAACCGCCTCTTGTGTCAGCCGTTCGCGCACGGTTGCTCCGATTTCGAGCGCCCCGTCCACCATATCCATGTCCACAGTCACACCTCGAGCATTGATAATCAGATCTGTTTCCCACTGCTTCTGCAGCCAGTCGGGCACGGTAATCAGAGAAAGACGCCGTTCGATTTCCATTTCGGTCGTCACATCCTGGGTGTTATATTCCTTAAACAGCTCCCAGCGCGCCGGGTCATGGCTCGGCAGGTTTCTGCATCTGCCGCCGTTGCTTTTCGTCGGTGTGCAGGGCACGCAAAAATAGCGTATCAAGGCTTTGCCGGTGCTGAGTTTACGCTTATCCTCCGGCAGACCCAAAGCGCGCCCCGCGGCATCAAGTCCTGCGGGGTATCCCGCATAAAGTCCGTGAAACATAGTGCAGCGCCACTGTTCCGGAGGCAGCTGCCTCCCCATAAACTTGGAGAGGCAGCCCCATTCAAACGCTGCGTTGTATGCGCGCTTCAGACACTGAGGATCGCACAGCGCATCCAATACCCAGTCGGGCAAAAGCTCGCCCTGTGCTATGTCACAGCACACGGGCGGAGCGCCGTTGAGAGAATAGGCGAAAAGCAGGATCTCGAAATCCGGGCTCGCTATATATTTTTGAGCACCGGCTTTAGCTATCGGCACACTTGAGAATGTCTCGAGGTCGATACTTAAATGATCCATTTCTTTTTCTGTCTCCTTACATAGGCTGTCCGGTTATCGGGTTTATTTTAGGAGCAAATGCATTTGTCGCAGGCTGTGCTGCGGCGAAGCTTTGACCGAGACCCTCAAAGTCTGCGGCAGCGGAGGCACCGCCCCCGAGAGGCTCTCCGTCACGAGTCTTGAGAACATTGCCGAGACCGCATCCGACGCCCTTGCTTCCTGCGCTGTCATACGGGAAGAAATTTACGGTTACGCGAGCGTACATTCCGCTATAAATGTCCGATGGTGCAAGCTCGCAGTTGATGTTATCGATGCCGACAACCTGCGGCTTGTTCTTGGTTGATGCGGTGATAACAAAGTGACCTTTGCACTCATCGCCATAGGGCAGCCCGGATTCACGCAGCCCATCGCCGTCGTGGAGCAGTGTCTTGGGTGCCGGATGCGCTCCACCCCATTTGCTGCTGACGCCGTCATCATACGCTGCCTGCATTGATGCCTGAATGTCTGCGATGGTCGCGGTGTCCGTCTTAGGAATCAGCAGAGTTACGCTGTATTTCGGGTCTCCACCCTGCTTGGCAGCGCGTGCGGTAATGAGGTTGCAGTAAGAGAGTCTGACCTCGCCGGTAAGTACTTTTGTTTTAATGTTCTGATACATGGATATATCCTCCTGTTGTAAATTTAGTCGTTGATTTGATAGCCGCTTTCACGGAACTGTTCGTTGAAGATTTCACACACCGATTCAATCTTTTTGAGCTTTGCCATGCAATTTTTTACTCGCTCTGCAAGCCGTTTATTCGAAAGCTCCTGTTTTCTGATAGTCTTCTTGTCTGTTGTCACAGCACCATTTTCCCATCCCGGTGCTTGGTATAAGTCGGAATAGTTTTTCTTGGCCGCGGCGACATCTTTTCGGCAATCTTCGCGGCGCTCACGTAAGTGTTCGTTCATGCGTATTATCGCGCCGGCATTTTCTCGGGACCACTTCTGCGCCAGCGCAAATAGGCTTTTGATTTTTGAGTTCGGTGCATTCTCGAAGAACGCCGGATAAATAAAGACGGCACCGTTACTGTGGTGGACAGAGAAGTTCTTCGCATTATCCATTTTCAACACCTGCAAAGTCTGCCGCTGCCGAGCTGTATGGTTCGCGCTTATCCGACTCCGGCGCGAGAGTAGGCTTTCCGAGCGGTTTGACAACAAAGCTGCCGAGCTTATCAGCGAATTCCGCCTTGCCCATGAGCTTCTCAAGCTCCGTAAGAGTCTTTGGCTTGCGGTCATATACAAGGGATTCATCATAACCGGCAGCAATCGCCGCAGCGAGCGCGGCGTCCTGGTCGCTGAATGTTCTTATGCTTCTTCCGGCGACGGCTTTCCATCCGGGGATAGAATCCCCGCGGATAAGAGCCGAGAGAGCGTAATCTTCGAGATCCTTGTACCATTTCACAAGGCTCGCTCCACGAGCGAGGCAGTCCCCGATTTCTGCATCCGTCAAGGTGTGTATATCGTGCTGTTTGAATTCTTCCAATGCAAGGTTCTGCTCCGCTCTGGCTCGACAGGTTGCACGGGCTCTGCAGAAGCGACACCACTCGCCGGCACAAAACTTACCTTCACCCGAAAATGCTTCCGCCGCTATCGGCTTAATACTCTCGCCCCATGCACGCAGTTCTTCAACGGTGATTGTTTCGGTGCTGACCTCAGACTGGATCCTCGGCTGGTCAATGGTCATGCTGACAAATTTTATAGTGTCTCCAAACACGGGCGCATAGCGCCTCAGTGCGCCGAGCGCATAAAGTCTCATTTGAGGGTTGTTTTCCGCCGAGACCGGAACACCTTGACCGTGCTTATAGTCCACAATGCTCAGTGTGTCCCCGCCTATCATGATACAGTCACAGGTTCCGAACCCATCCGGTACATAGTCGTCAAAATCAACGCGCACCTCTGCCGCCACATTCGGGCGAGTGCTGTAGCGCATGGCTCTTTCGGACAGATGCTCTATGTACAGGTCTGAGGTCTTGTCCATCTCGTCACTGTAGCGCGGATCTGCTTTTAGCTTATTGAGCTTTGCCGTGAAGGCACGCGGCTTAATCTGCACAGTGAAATGCTTTATTACTTTGAGCTCGCATATCGCGTGCGCCAGTCTGCCCTCTTCGGCATAGGTTGATGTAGTCTCTGGGAACTGTGCTTCAAGTCTCGGTGCAGCGGTACAATGCAGCCAACGCGCAGCGGATGAGGCAGACAGCAGTGCATGTGTTTCAGGTGCCATGTTATTCAACTCCATTCCTCTATGATGTCCACGAAGTTCGCGCCTTGGATAATCATCTGTGATACTATGTACCCGACCGGCAGCCCAGTCGCCCGGTAAAGATCCATAAGCACGGCGTTCGCTTCCGCGTTAATCTGAACGCAGCGTCTCTCGTTCTTTGCAGCGGTGTGTACTGTCAGTTCTATACGGTTCTTCATCTTTTATATTCCTCCTATATCTGAGCGCCAAGGGCACGCAGCTTGCTTGCCACAGCGCCATAGGTTTCGGGCTTAAGGTCTGTGATGGCGTTGACGCCGAAATCGGCGAGCAGCCGCAGGAGCTCCGCCATCTTACCGGCGTCAACAAGCGTCGTGCCGGCGTCTGCGAGCATCTCAACCGTATACTGCGGTGCTGCGGTCGGTACCGTTGATGCCACGGGGTTGACAGAGGGCGTGCCGGTCTGAACAGGCGCCGGGGCTGCCGGAAGCGGCGTTGCCTGCCCTGCCGGTGCCTTGGGCGCCTCGACTACCGCTTTCTGGCCTTTGCTGCCTCCGCCGATAGCGGCCGCGAGCTTGTCAAGCACTGTAACGAGTTCTGTTGTCGGGGCGATGGTTACCTTCATTTCTAACATTTTCAAAATCCTCCTTAAGGTTATTTAATGTACAGTCGCATTTCTCTCCGGGGTCAAGATTGGCTCCGCAAAGAGGGCAAGTGTGATAATATGGCATTGACAATCCTCCTCGGGGTGTGTTATTTTATTATTGTGTTATTTGCACAGCCGTCTTCGCTGCCCATTCAGCGTTGGCGGCTTTTATAATATGCGCAGCCGTCTTCCGTCGGCGGGGAACTGCGGAAAATCCCGGTCTCATGAGTGTACATACAGGCCGTTCCGTCCCAGTCACCGCACGGAGCTGAAAGTCTGCGACGCCAGTCACAGCTGTTGCATATCGCCATTTTGCGCCACGGTCCATTTCTCATGCGCTTCGGTTCCGGTGTCGGTGCAGCAGTGGGCTGTTGCCGTTGGTCGGTCAAGCAGGTGATAAAATCAAGCGATACGCCGAAATACCGTGCCGTTTTTACAGCCATGGGAAGCGACGGGCAGCTCTTACCGCATATGTACGCAGACACCATGTTCGGCGCGATGCCGAGTGCTTTGGCAAGGTCTTTCTGCGTAAGTTTTTGCTCACGCATCAAATCCTTGAGCCGCGCCGCGAAGCTCATTATGTCAAAAGCCCCTTTTGCTGTCGGTTTTCCCATCGTTTTTTACCTCCTTTCTGTCAAGTATTTTTGCTTTGAGCCTGTCCTCGAAGGCAATCAGCTTGTCCTCTTTGACAAATCCATAGATGATAAGTACGACGACAAGAATCTCAAAAACCGTCTGAATTGCGAATTTTAAAGCCATTTTTATACCTCCTCTTGTTGTATCTTACGCAATCGCTCCCAATAGGAGCAGCATAAATGTGTACAATCCTTGCAATCTTGTCTGTTGTCATATAAGTCACTCATCGCAAATGCGTCGTGTTTTTCCAGCCTTTTATGCGCTTGCGGGTATCGGCTTGTACAACGCGGTATGTAGTCTCCGCATCTATCGACGGGAGGATGTCGGTAATTTCGACCTTTTGCACGCGATTGCTCGAGTCCTACACATAGTATTGCATAAGGCCGAGCTCCGGGTCTCTCGGAGATGGTATGTATGCCTCTATCAATTGTTTTTCTCTTTCGGTCATCACCTCGCCTCCCCAAAGAAGCGGTGCCCGCCGATAGTGCAGACATAGGTCTGCGACTCATGCCACTCGCTGCTCACAAGCGCCGGTGCGTAGAAGAAAAGTATCTTCGCGTCTGTCACCGTCTCGCCGGCATCAAAGACTGCGGCGACGGCTTCCCTCGTCTCTGCGTTTGGCTCTACCCTGCGGTCGGTGTAACCATACTCCGCAATCACCTCCGTGGGGCGCTTGCCGGTCTTTTCGCACGCATTTAAGATACACTGTGAGACCGCCATTTTGCCGTCAAACGGCTCTGTTCCCGATTCTGCCATAACAACTTGACATAAGAGCTCTCGCTCGTCTGCGGCCAACTGGTAGCGTGCTGTGGGTATCTGCGCCGATACCGTCAACTCGGGCGCGGTAATCGGTTCTGTCTCCGGTATCGTGATTTCTTCAGGAACCGCTGCCGCCGCGAAAAGCAGGACAAGCGCCAGCACTGCGGCAATTGTTAAAAATCCTTTTGTCATTTTGATGTCTCCTTTCTGTTTTGGCCATTAGCTTACCATCAGACCGATGTCTCCGCGCTTGAACTGTTCAAGCCGGTCAAGCCTAATGTAGTACGAGTACGACCCGCTCGGATTTTTGATTGCGATGCAGAAGGTGCATTTTCCCTCCCTCGCGAGCAGACGAATCTGATGCGGCGGTATGTAGATAACCTCTCTCAAGTACATTGACGCCTCGTTGACTGACATAAGTGTCATTTTTTTACGCATGGTGTTTTCCTCCTTCGGTCCTTAAAGGTCGAGTATTTTTGATATTGATGCGATGATCTTCTCGCTGTTGCAGCGTCCGGTAAGAATCCGGTTGAGGTAGCTGCTGTCTACAAAGAGCCCTGTGTCCCGGTTGATCTGCGATATGAGCCACTCCTGCGATTTATCCAGGTCTATCAAACGCTTTTTGACCTCTTTACCGAACTCCGTAAAACCGTATTTCAACAAAATCACCTCCAAACTGTTGACAAATACAGAAAAATGTAATATATTGAACTTGGGAAAGCACGAATAACAGATTTCTGTTGACAGCTATATGATATTACAGTGTTCTGTAAATGTCAAGCGTATTCTTTCAGATTTCTGTAATTTGTGTAGTTTTACAAAAAAGGATGCGTAAATATGTGGAATTTATACAACAGAATTGAGCTGCTATGTTCAGATGAAAATCTCAACATAACACAGATGTGTAAACAGGCCGATGTATCCCGTAGCGTTATGTCCGAATTAAAAGCAGGGCGCACGCAGTTGTTATCATCCGAAACTTCCGCAAAGATTGCGAATTTCTTTGGAGTATCAATAGCGTATCTTTCGAATGTCCCACCTTTTGATTTTTGGGAGGAGATAAACGAAAACCGGGGTGGTTTTTTCTACTACATTCCCGTCCCGTATGAAACATTGAAAGTTATATGGGGTATAGACAAAGACAACCCCGAGCTCGCTCGAGTGAAAGACATAATCCGGTTTTTATCACTGTGCGTAAAGTCTGTGCGCGTGGACTGCGACGGTGATTGGGATGTGGAGCTGGTGGACACATATGCACAAATGTGGAAAAAACAGATTTTGTCAGAAGAAACGCTTGCAGATAACATCATCCCTCTGCCAAAAACAAAAAAGATTCCCCTGCTCGGCACAATTGCCTGCGGGGAACCCATCCTTGCTACTGAAAACATTGATAAATATATAGAAATGCCGGAATCTGTTGGCGGTACATTTGCCTTAACATGCAAGGGCGACAGCATGATAAACGCCCGTATATTCGACGGGGATATTGTGTATATCCGTGAACAGCCGGATGTTGAAAACGGAGAAATCGCCGCCGTTCTGATAGACGAGGAA
>ERZ1034719.309-NODE-309-length-31423-cov-7.354374_pt1 | contig 31423 bp, 20 predicted proteins | sample MGYA00520703_ERZ1034719 | MGnify/ENA primary metagenome ERZ1034719 (study PRJEB33766, sample SAMN09781716) | gut metagenome | biome: gut microbiome | host: Homo sapiens | place: Madagascar | study: EMG produced TPA metagenomics assembly of the PRJNA485056 data set...
CACTTCTGTTCTCCTGTGTTTGAACTGTAAACCAAACAAGGGATAGATCAGGGCGCCAGAATACAGCCCGGGGTAAGCGGAGCGCAACCCCGGGAAGGCGGCGTATTGCCCAACGGGCAATAGCCGCCAGGAGCCCGTATTGAGCGCAAGCGAAATAGGGCGACAAAGAGCCCGTATTGAGCGCAAGCGAAATAGGGCGCCAAGCAAGCCCGTATTGAGCGCAAGCGAAATAGGGCGCCCCCCCCCCAAAAAAAAACAACACAAAACGCGTGTCGATGGCGGGGGAGTGAGTTTGCAAAAAAAATCTTGACTCTCCGAAATCATGTCTAAATTCACGTCTCGTTAGCGCCCACGTGGCGCACATGATGTTTGGAGGTATGAATATGAGATTTGATAAATTGACGATTAAATCGCGTGAAGCGATTGAACAGATGCAGAAGATTTGTATGACGCGCAAGAACCCCGAGTGCACGTCGTTGCACCTATTGGCGGCTTTGATTGCGCAGGGGGGCATTGTGAGCTCGTTGTTTGAGCGGATTGGCGTGAAGCCCAACCAGGTAACGGCGAGTTTGGAGGGGGCGCTTGGGCGTTTGCCGGTGGTGTCGGGGTCGGATGCGACGATTTCGCGCGAGCTCAATACCGTTCTGACCGTTTCGCAAGATTTGGCGCAGGAGATGCGCGACGATTACGTGTCGACGGAACACTTTATTTTGGCGATGACGCGCGAGCAGTGTGAGGCGCGAGATATTTTGTCGGCGTTGGGGATTCGATTTGAGGATTTGTTGCACGCGCTTGCCGATGTGCGTGGCAATCAGCGCGTGACGAGCGAAAACCCCGAATCGACGTTCGAGGCGCTCAAGCAGTATACGCGCGACCTGACCGATGAGGCGCAGAAGGGCAAGCTCGACCCGGTCATTGGGCGAAACGAAGAAATTCGGCGTACGCTTCAAGTTTTGTCGCGTAAGACGAAGAACAACCCGGTGCTCATCGGCGAGCCTGGCGTTGGCAAGACGGCGATTGCCGAGGGCATTGCGCAGCGAATTGCGACGGGTGACGTACCCGAATCGCTCAAGAATAAGCGCGTTTTGTCGCTCGATTTGGGCGCACTCGTGGCGGGGGCGAAGTACCGAGGCGAATTCGAAGAGCGGCTAAAAAGCGTTTTGCAAGAAATTGCGTCGTGTAATGGGTCGGTGATTTTGTTCATCGATGAATTGCATACGCTCGTGCATGCCGGTGGTGGCGAGGGCGCGATGGATGCGGGCAACATGTTGAAACCTGCGTTAGCGCGTGGCGAGCTCCGTTGTGTGGGCGCGACGACGCTCAAAGAGTATCGCATCATCGAAAAAGATGCGGCGCTCGAACGACGATTCCAACCCGTTTTCGTCGACGAACCGACGACGCAAGATGCCATCACGATTTTGCGCGGTATCAAAGAGCGATACGAAATCCATCACGGCATTCACATCACCGATGGCGCCATTATTGCGGCTGTCAACCTCAGCAAGCGATATATTGCCGACCGTTTTTTGCCCGATAAAGCCATCGACTTGGTCGACGAGGCGGCGGCTCAGCTCAAGATGGAATCCGAGAGCTTGCCCGAGCCCATCGATAAAATTGAACGCGAACTCATCGAGCTCGAAATTCAAAAACAAGCCCTGCTCAAAGAGCACGACGATGCTTCGAAGGCGCGACTCGAAAAGACGGAAGCCGATATCGCCAATTTGCGCGAGAAATCTTCGGCGATGAAATCGAGCTGGAAGCACGAACGCGAAATGTTACAATCGCTCAAAGAGTGTCGGCAGACGCGCGACGATTTGCGCATCGAAGTCGAAAACGCACAACGAACGGGCGATTACAACCGCGCAGCCGAAATCCGATACGGGAAAATCCCAGAAACTGAGAAGAAAATTGAAGAACTGCAGAACGAAATGAAATCGTATGCAGAAGCCCACGGCGGTGAGACGTTTTTACGCGAAGAAGTCAAGGCCGAAGATATTGCGGCTATCGTCGCCAAATGGACGGGTATTCCCGTTCAAAAGATGCTCGCCGGCGAGCAAGAAAAACTCCTCGAACTCGAATCGAAGATGCATGAACGCGTCGTCGGGCAAGACGAGGCAGTGCGCTGCGTCGCCGATGCCGTGCGCCGTTCGCGCGCCGGGCTTCAAGACCCACAACGCCCCATCGGCAGCTTCATCTTCCTCGGTCCTACGGGCGTCGGCAAAACCGAGCTCGCTCGAACACTCGCCGATATCCTCTTCAACGACGAACAATCGATGATTCGACTCGATATGAGCGAATACATGGAGAAACACAGCGTCAGTCGACTCGTCGGGTCGCCTCCGGGGTACGTCGGATACGACGAGGGCGGGCAATTGACCGAAGCCGTGCGGCGGAAACCCTACTCGGTCGTTCTCTTCGACGAAATCGAAAAAGCACATCCCGATGTGTTTAATATGCTATTGCAAATCCTCGACGATGGGCGTCTCACCGATTCAAAGGGTAGAACCGTCGATTTCAAGAATACCGTCATCATCATGACGAGCAACGTCGGTAGCGATATCTTGCAACAAACCGATATCGATGAAGAGACGAAGAAATCGCGCGTTTTGGATCGAATGCGTTCGATGTTCAAACCCGAATTCCTCAACCGCGTCGACGAAATCATCACGTTCCAACCGCTCACACCCGACCAGATCGGCGCCATCTTGCAAATCCAGTTGGCAAAGCTCAAAGCGCGTCTGCAGGCACAAAAGATCCAAATCGAGATCTCCGACGCCGCGCTCTCGGCTCTCGCCAAATCGGGATGCGATATCGCCTACGGTGCACGTCCGCTCAAACGCGCCATTCAACGCGAGCTCGAAAATCCACTCGCTCGATACATACTCGCTACACCACTCAAAGAAAATGCGACGATATGCGCCGATTGGAAATCGGGTGAGATGACGTTTTCGGTGAAATAATTTCACCTCATTCCAAAATGCGATTGCTCCTACATCTAGCGCCCTGAAAGGGCGCCAGAATACAGCCTGGGGTAAGCGTAGCGCAACCCCGGGGCGCAACCCCGAGCCCACCGCGGGCGCAACCCCAAATTTCCAATCATCCACACACACAATCCCCAATAAAAAACAATTGAGAACAATGGCCAGTCACCCAAAAAACGAATCGATATCGCTCTTTGGCGTCGTCTTATCCGATACGCGAAGATTCGCCCAAATCACCTCGATTATGCGAAAATTCGGACTCGGCAATATCGTCCAAATCGTACGCCAAAGCATCGCTGGCCGTTCGTTCTCGTCGCAAGATGTCATCGATGGGTTTAACCGAAACTCGCCCGAGTTCGGTGCAAAGCTACGTTCTGCCATCGAAGCCCTCGGCGTGACCTATATAAAATTCGGTCAAATGCTATCGACGCGCTACGATATTTTGCCAAAAGAAATTATCGACGAATTATCTAAGCTACAAGACGGTTCTCCCACGCTCCCATTCGATGCGATCGAATCGATCTTAAACGATGCCTATGGCGACTATCACCAGCATTTCGCATCGATCGAACCGACGCCGATCGGGGCGGCTTCGATTGCCCAAGTCCATCGAGCAACGCTCGTCGATCAAACCCCAGTCGTCATCAAAGTCCAGCGCCCCGGCCTCCTACCACTCATCCGAAGCGACATCGATATCCTCACGATATTCGCCAAAGCACTCGACGCAAGCATCGAAGAGCTCGCCTATTTCGACTTGCCAAACCTCGTCTCCGATTTCGAAGAATCTATCGTCTCCGAGCTCAATTTCGACAATGAACGCGCCAATATCATCTATTTCTCGCAGAAATACGCCGATCGCCCCGAGTTCGTCTTCCCCGAGCCATTCGCCGATTTGTGCCGAAATAACATACTCGTCATGCGCGAGTTGGTCGGCAAAAAGATAACGACAGTCGAACCCGATACGCCACAGGCGCACCAAATGGCCGAGTCGATTCTCTCGATCGCCTTCGATATGGTCTTTCGCGAAGGCATCTTCCACGGCGATCCACACCCTGGCAACGTCTTTGCTCTCACCGATGGCAAAATCGGCCTGCTCGATTTCGGGCTCGTCGGCACTTTTACGACGCGCCAACGACAAAATTTCATGCACCTCGTCATGGCCATGCAATTCGGCGACTACGCCCTAGCCGCCCGCACGCTCCTATCGCTCGGCCACGCCACGCGTCGCGTCGTCCTCGATGACCTCGAAGCCGAAATCGCTCGCATTTTGCAAAAATACCTCAAATCTTCCCTACAAGACGTCGATGTCGCCGCATTTGCCACCGATTTCATCGCCGCCGGCCAAAAATTCGGCGTCCGAATTCCTCCCGAATTCACGAGCGCCATCCGCGCACTCATCAACGTCGAAGGTATCATATCCTACCTATACCCACATCTCAACCTCATCGAAACCCTCACCCAATTCGCCCAAAACATCGTCGCCGACAACATCCGCAAAAAAGACTTCACCAACCAAATCGTCCAAGACGCCCTCAGCGTCGGCGAATACATCCGCTCGATTCCGGGCCACGCCACGCAAATCATGCAAGACCTCGAGCACGATGGCATTGCCGTGCGCATCGACGTCCAATCCGCCAACATTCTCGCCGATTCCATCAACAACCTCGCCACGCGAATCGCACTCTCCATCCTACTTCCCGCACTCGCACTCTGTCTTTTCTTTGCAAATTGGACCATTCCCTTTTATACAGTCGTCGTCGCATCGTTCCTCTGGATCGGTGTCCTCGCCATCTGGCATATCAAGGCAATTCGCGAACGAAGAAAAGTCAAAATATCGCCACTTTTATCGAATATGAAACGAAGAATGCGATGGTTCTAAACATAAAATTCAACACACCGACAGCTCTCGCCACACTTTTGCTCGCGGCCTGCCTACTCCTCGGTTGCGAAGCAGGCGTCGGCGACAAATGCTCTACCTCCAACGATTGCCCCACGGGCACCGTCTGCGACACCGACTCCCCCTCGGGCTACTGCCTCGCCGCGGGCTGCGAATTCGACGACGAATGCCCCGAAGACGCCGTCTGCATACGCTTCACAAAAGACCAATCGTTCTGCCTCAAAAAGTGCAAAAAAAACGGCGACTGCCGCAGCGGTTACACATGTCGCAACGATTTGGGCTCACACGCCTTCTGCTACGTCGCCCCAGATTTCACCTACGGCCGCGAAAACGCCAACGAAGTCCCCTTCCAAGTCGGCGAGTAGCGCTTGCTCTGTCGCCCTATCGGCCCTGGCGGGCTCGATACGGGCTCCAAATCGCCCTATCGGCCCTGGCGGGCTCGATACGGGCTCATGCTACGCTATTGCCCCCCAGTCGGGGGCAATACGCTCCGTTGCTACGGCTATGTGCTCGGGCGTACCGCCCTTGCGCGCATACGCCTTTTGCCGTGCTATTGCCCCCCAGTCGGGGGGCAATACGCTCCGCTGCTACGGCTATGTGCTCGGGCGTACCGCCCTTGCGCGCATACGCCTACGCCTTTGTGCGGGCGCTCATACGCCGCGCCCGCAACGCCCTGGCTCGATCTATCGCTCTAGCGATTCTATCGTCTAGCTACTCGGTTTCGAAAACATTTGCCGAAGCTGTGCAAATCGCTCGCGCATTTTTTCTTGTTCATTGCGCTCGATTTCTCGATTCACCTTTTCGCCTGCATCGTCTTCGCGAATCAACGTGTGCGCCGGAATATCGGCCAAAAACCGCGATGGCTCGGCTTCGACGATTTCATAAGTCCGCCGACGGCTCAGGCAACGCGTCAAATAGAGATACCGCTTGGCTCGCGTTATTCCGACGTAAAACAAACGGCGCTCTTCGCTCAAAGCGGGCTCGACGAGGGAATTCTGGTGCGGAAGCAAATTTTCTTCGCATCCTACGATAAATACGAAAGGAAATTCGAGCCCCTTGGCAGAATGTAGCGTCATAAGCGTGATTTCGTCGCGCTTTTCGTCTTCGTTTTGTCGCGGTGGGTCGACGACGAGTTGCTCCAAAAAGGCATCGAGATCGCGCCCCTTGCGCGATTCAAACGCGGCAATCGCATTGATGAGTTCGTCGAGATTGTCGCGGCGAATGCGAGCGATTTCGTCGGAATTGCTCGTACTCTGGATATAGGCAATGTAGTGGATGGCGTCGAGAAGCGCGTTGAGCGTCTGAGCCAGTGGCTCGGTTTTGGCGGCAAAACGGGCGTGAAACGTCGTCATGATGTCGACGAAGTCTCGCAACTTCATCTTTGCCGCTTGTGGCAACTCCCCATCGTCGGCTTCGGCGCGCAATGCGTCGAAAAACGCGATTCCTTCGCGCTGTGCGCGTTCGTCGATCCGAGCAAGTGCGGCGGCGGCGATGCCGCGCCGAGGCGTATTGATAATGCGGCGCAACGCCAATTCGTCGTGCAAGGCATTCGCAACGCGAAGATAAAACACGGTATCGCGGATTTCGGGCTGGTCGTAGAACTTCGATCCGCCGACGATTTTATAGGGAAGCCCGCGTTCGACGAGTTTGTCTTCGAGAACGCGACTTTGCGGATTCGTGCGATAGAGTATCGCAAAATCGCTGTAATCGAGGTTTTTAGCGGCTCGCTCGAGTTCGATCCGTTCGACGACGAACTGCGCCTCGTCTTCGGGCGTTTTGCACGACGTCGTGCGAATCTTGTCGCCCTCTTTTTGGCTACTCCAAAGTCGCTTTTCGTGGCGCGTGGCGTTTCGAGCGATGACGTCGTTGGCGGCATCGAGGATGATTTGCGTCGAACGATAATTCTGTTCGAGCGCAACAGTCTTCACCCCTTCGAATAAACTCGGGAACGCCAAAATGTGCTTCGAATCGGCACCTCGAAATGCATAAATCGATTGGTCGTCGTCGCCGACGACCATGATATTTTGCCGTTTTGAGCACAAGAGTTGAAGCATCCTAAATTGCAATGCATTCGTATCTTGGTATTCGTCGACTAACAAATATTGCCATTCGTCGGTATATTGCGACAAAATATCGGGATACTGTTCGAAGATATCGACGGGGAGCGCGATCATATCGTCGAAATCGATGGCATTCATCGATTTTCGAATGATTTGGTAGTGTTCGAACAGTTTGGCAAGCGTTTTCCCCTGCGGATTCCATCGCATCCCCGGCATGTCGAGAGGCGCTTTGTGCGCCGTTTTGACTTTCGAAATAAACGCCAAGAGCGATTGCGGATCGAGCGAAGACCCTTGCAAATGCATGTCTTTGAGCACATCGCGCGCAATGCCGAGTTGCTCGTCGGTATCGATGATGGCAAACGGCAATTTCCAACCGAGCTGCGCGATGTGCTTGCGAAGTATCCCGATGCCGAGCGTGTGAAACGTCGACAAATGGCACTGGCGTGCGCGGTTTTTACCGACGAGGCTCGCAATGCGCTCGCTGAGCTCGCGAGCCGCTTTATTGGTAAAACTCACGGCGACGATTTTTTGCGGCGCGATTTGGCGCACGTCGATGAGATAGGCCACGCGATGCGCAATAATGCGCGTTTTGCCGCTGCCTGCGCCGGCTAAGACGAGCATAGGGCCTTCGTCGTGCACGACGGCTTCGAGCTGTTGCGGATTAAATAAGGATGCATTAAATTGGTACATGGGTTCGAATGATAGGAGATCGATATGAAGGGCGCATGGCAAATCGGCATTTTTTGTATGTTTATGATGGCGATCTCGGGCTACGGTTGCAAATCGCATGCGCCTAGCGATGCGCCCGAGGCCTCGGCCCCTTCAACAGTCGCCAATGCAACCGATACCGATTCCAATCATCTATATCACAATTCACCATCGATAAAAGGAGCCACGATGTCGATCCGTCAATCCGTATTAGCTGGTCAATGGTACGCGCGCGATGCGAAACAATTGCGTTCATCGATTGAGTCGTATTTGGCCGATGCACAGCGCACGGCGGCCAAATCGGGAACCGATGCCGCCGACAGTTTGGGCACAATTCACGCCATCGTCGTGCCGCATGCAGGGCACGTTTGGTCGGGCCCTACGGCGGCTGCCGCCTATCGCATACTCAAAAATCATCACTACAAACGCATATTCATCTTGTGCCCAAATCATCGCATGCCCGTCTATGGCGTCGTTTCGGTTTCTGCCGATGCCTTCGAAACGCCTCTTGGCCCCGTCGCCGTCGATAGAGCTACAGTCGAATCATTGCGCAATGCCGGGCTCGTGCGCATCGACGATGCCGCACATCGCCGTGAACACGCCATCGAAATACAACTCCCCTTTATACAAGTCGTCTTTGGCGACGATTTGCCCCAAATCGTCCCACTCATCGTCGGCGATATCGACCAACAATTCGCCCAAAACTTCGCCCAATACTATCGCGCAAACATCGCCGACGACGCGCTCATCGTCGTTTCGAGCGATTTCCTACACTACGGCGAAGCATACGGCTATGTCCCATTTGGCGCCCCCATCCAAGCGCAAATCGAAGCCTACGACGCCAAAACGGTCAAGGCGTTTTCGCTCCTCGATGCCCCTGCTTTCGACGAATTTGCCGATGCTCATCCACATGCCGCTTGCGGTATCAACGCACTACGGCTCGCCGCACACATCTACGATGGCCAAGCACAAACCGTCACACAGCTCGCCTACGATACATCGGGTCGCCGATCGGGCGACGACGATATGTCGGTATCCTATGTCGCTCTAGCGATAACGGACAATGCCTCCCCATCAAATTCCAACAAAGACGCCGATCATATACACAAAAAAGGAGATCCCATGCTCAACGAATCACAACGCGCCACGGCCCACGACCTCGTCAAACGCGCCCTCGCACAAGCCGTTTCAAAAGGGCACGAAACGCCCATGCCATCCGACGAACCTGCCGCTAAAGAAGCTCCTTTTAACGAGCGATTCGGCGTCTTCGTCACGCTACACGACGCCTCGGGCGATTTGCGCGGATGCATCGGCAATATCTTGCCCGTCGCCACACTCGCCGAGGGGCTCTGGGGGCGAGCTCAAGACGCCGCACTCAACGACCCTCGCTTCGATCCCGTCACTCCTGCCGAGCTCTCGTCTCTATCGATCGAAATCTCGGTGCTTTCGCGCCCTGTTTCGGTCGCCAGCCCCAACGATATCGAAATCGGGCGTCACGGCATTTTGCTCAAAAAACGCGGCCGTTCCGCCGTCTTCTTGCCACAAGTCGCCCCAGAACAAGGCTGGAACCTCGAAACGACACTCAATCACCTCGCACTCAAAGCCGGGCTCGCTCCTGGCGCTTGGCGCGAAGGCGCTTCTTTCGAAGTCTTCGAAGCCGAAGTCTTTTAACCCCCATGCCCCTCGACCAATTAGACCTCGGCAATGCAACGTAATGTTTGCGCACAAACGAGAGCTATGATAAAATCTCTAGCATCGTTCCAAATCGGGGGATATTCATGTCATTATTTGGTGGGGGTTACCCAAGGAGAATGAACTATGTTCAAAAAGATCATCTTGATTGCGATGGCTACAGCTTTGACCGGCGCGACTTTTACGGCATGTGGTAAGAAAACCGACGATGTAGCCGGCGGCAATGCCGTCGCTCAAGCAGGCAACGCCCCGACGATCGATTGCTCGGCGGTGACCGAAGAATCGCTTATCGCTAGCGTCAAAGGCGCTACAGCAACCGAAGACGAATCGATCGCCATCTTCGAAGCTCTACAATGCTGCAAAATCGACGATAAATTAGAGCGAAACTCGAAAGAATGCGAAGTCACTCGCGCCATCGAAGCGCTCGACAAGGATAAGAAAAAACTCGTCCGCACGACCGAAGTCGCCGATAAACTCGTCAAACACCCGTCGAACATCGTCCGCGCCTATCCACTCGAGCGATATGCAACGTTCTGGGGCAAAAAAGCCGAAAACGTCGATGCCATGGCAAAAGCTTATGCCGACGAAAAAGATCCCTACGTCCTCAAATCGATCGCCCAATATGCTGCCAGCTCGGCAAACGATAGCCAAGAACTCGGCAACCTCTTCAAATCCATGCTCAAGAACGACAACGACATCGTCCGAAACAAAGCCGTCGGCGCTCTAGGTTCACCACATGCCGCCAAAGTCGAAGGCGCCGTCGACGCCCTCACCCCCATGATCAACGATTCAAACCTCGATGTCGCAAAACGCGCTTGCGAAGGCATCGGGCGCTTGGGCGACGACAAAGCCGTTGAACCCATCGTTGCCGCCCTCAACGACGAAGCTAAATCCGATATCCACGGATCGTGCCTCAAAGGTTTGCAATGGCTATGGCTCGACTTCCCATCGCACGAATCGACGAGCGAAGCCGCCTACAAAGCATCGCTCGACTACCTCAACAAAACACCGCGATCCGAAAAAGTCCCCGCATGGAACGCCGTCGGCGCCTTTAACAGCATCAGCGCCTCGAAGATCAACGCGTGGAAAGACAAGGCTACCTACTACAAACCCGCCGATCTCGTTGCCGCCTATTCGGCTATCGTCAAAGATACGGCAACCGATTGGCGCGCACGCCAAGCCGCGCTCAAGGGCATTGCCGTCCACGGCACAAAAGCCGACCTCGAAGCTCTGCGCGCCTCGATCGAGGCCGATCCCAAAAAGACCGTCTTGCAATCGACATTCGATAAAGCACTCACCGACGCCGCGAAATAATCGCACGACGGATCGACACCACGCGTTGCCCTGGCCTCTTTGCCACGGCAACGCTAGGGATAAAAGGAGGGGGAAGGTTGCCCGTTTACCCCCGGCGTTGCCGGGGCTACTCGCCGAAAGCCCTACGGGCTTTTTAATGTTCCTGCCCAAATATGTCACATCTGCCGTAGGCAGATGTCCATTCCCCCTCGCCAAATATGTCACATCTGCCGTAGGCAGATGTCCATTCCCCCTCGCCAAATTTCACACATCTGCCGTAGGCAGATGTCCATTCTCCATCGCCATTTATGGAGAGGGGGTGGCCGACAGGCCGGGGGTGAGGTCATGGGCTAAGATGTGATGTGAGGTCAAGGCGCGGGATGGGATAGCGCACTAATTTGTCGAGATGACGTCTTTGCCGAAGGGGACGAATGAGAGTTGCATCAATTTGAAACATTGGAGCCCGAAGGGGATGCCGATGATGCTGATGCAGAAGATGACACCGGCGGCGAGGTAGCCGAGACCGAGCCAGAGTCCGCATAAGATGAACCAGATGATATTGGCGATCATCGATGTGGCGCCGCCGCGATCGACGATTTGTTGCCCAAAAGGCACGAGCGAGAGTTTGGCAAATTTGAAGCATTGGAGCCCGATGGGAATGCCGATGACGGTGATGCAGCAAACGAGCCCTGCGACGAGCCAAACGAGTGCCGATTCCCAGCCGATGAGAATGATCCAGATGATGTTTCCGATGAGTTGCATCGTCGTTACCTCTTATGTGTTGATGGAGTAAAAAGAAATTATAAATATTGAAAAAGATTTCAATATTGAAATTGTGCGCTCAATGTTGAAATTGTGCGCACATTGAAAACCAAATATATAAAGTTGAAATGGCGTCATTCGTCGTCGAAATCGCGACGATGTTTGACGCTGATGATGAATGTTTTGAGCGTCCAAGCCCAGAAGACGAGGAGCGCTAGGGCGAATAGGATAGTCGTCCAAATGCTTCGAGGGGAGACGTTGGATTCGACGAGGAAGCCTTCTTCGCAGATGGTGTCGGGGTTTTGGTAGACGCCGCCGACGGCGATAACTTCGCCTGTTTCGAGAGCGGTCATGCTGTAGATATCTTCGACAGCAGGGCTCGGGACGAGGTCGAGTTTGGCGAGTTCGGGGTCGAGCGTGGTGTAGATGGCACCACCTTTGCCGGCGATATAGATTTGGAATCGGTCGTTTTGCTCGACGATGGCACAAGAAGTGAGATCGATGTCGAGTTTGTATTTGAGCTTTGTCCAGCGTTGGAGGTTGTTTTTGGCGCGATAGACGGTGCCACCGTCGCCAACGGCTAGGGCAAACGAGGCGTCGGACGATATGCAAACGTCGCGGAGGGTGAGTTTTGACGACGTTTGGGCTGGCGTCCACGATTTGCCGGCATTATCGGAGACATAGATGCTGCCGTAGTCACCGACGGCGATGGCGGTGTTTTGCGCAGTGGCGACGGCATTAAAATCGATGAGCATGTCGCGACGCCATGACCACGAGCGACCGTCGGAACTCATGAGAATCGATGGATCGGTTGCGCCTTGGGCGACGACGGCGATCCACCAACGCCCCGCGGCGTTTCGCCCCATGCGAGCGCTTTGAGGGGCAAAGCCCAGGGCGACCGACCAGACGGTTTGATCGCCGCGTTGGGCATTGAGGCGATATATACCTTGCGAAACATCGGCGTCGGAGTAGGTCAGGGCGATGATGTCGCCATCGGAGCAAATCGCATCGGCGACGTTTGGCGTCACCGAGCCATTGGCGTCGATCAGAACGCGTTGGGCGTTGTCGACGATGGCTAGCCTGCCAGCGGTATCGGATACTGTGCACGAAATGAGTCGATAGTCTCCGAGATTGCCGGGGAATTTGGCGACGACCGATTGACCTGTGAGCGGGATAAATGGCGTGGCGATGGCTTCGATATCGTCGTCATCGATAACCCGTTCTGAGCCGAGATCGGCGGCATCGAGTGCGACGACGTGTGTCGCAAGCGCGGAACCGACGGCGATGGCAATGCCCGTAGGCGTGGCGACGATCGATTGTATTTGGCTCTTGGCGGCGTCTTGGGGCGATAGGCAGGCTATTGGGCGGGCATCGGCATTGCGTGCATTGGCTGTATTTTGTTCGATATTACTATCGACATTTGTATTTAATTCTGCATTTTTATCGGAGTTTTGAATCGCATTCTGTTTCGATAGCGCCGATAAGTTTTGGGCGTAGATGCAAGAACGATCGAAGAGGTAGGCTTTGAATGCATTGAAAGCGCTTGGGTTTGCGGTGTCTTTGACGATCGTGCCGCCTAGGTATTGTCGTTTTGGGTTTTGTGCGATGGGCTTCCAGAGTCGGCGAGCATCGGCATCGTAGATGGCTTGCCCTTTGCCGTCGAAAGCAAGGGCTATGCTACCGTTGGGAGTAATGGCGATCGATTGGATAGGTGATCGTAGCCCGGTTTGCTCGCGTTTGAACGTATAGCCCGAGTCGTAGGAGCGATATATACCGCCGTTTCCGGCGGCGACGAGTTCGATTTGCCCACGTGGGGCATCGGGTTTGAGAGGGAGTTCGTCGTCGGTGAGTGCGATGGCGCCGATATGTGCGCTTGGGGGATTCCAGAGTGAGGTGACGACTTTGTCGCGCGGAGCGTCGTCGATCTTGTCGATGTGATTGTCGTCGCCGGCGGCGACGACGCGCAAGCCCGATGATTTTTGTGCGCCTTTGGCGAATTCGATCGATCGATAGTGGAAATCGGCATTTCGGGAACGCAAGTAACACTTCGATTCGCCCGTCGTTTCGCAGAAGCCCCAGAGCCCGAATGCGCCAGCGAAGACGAATCCATTGGGATAATCGGGCGAAACGGCGATATCGTAGATCGAACGCTCGGTCGGCGAAGTCTTTGTGCGCCAGATTTTGCCCGCATCTGAAGTCACGAGTAGTGTGCCCTTTTCGCCGCCGATAACGCCCGTGCCATCGGGCGTGAAGGCTATAGATCGTAGCGCTTTGCCTTTGACGTGGACTGGGCGTTTTTGCCAATGATGCCCATCGCGACTCGTCATGAGCGTCGAGTTTTCGCCGACGGCATAGAACATGCCGTGTGCATAGGTGACGTCGTGGAAATCTTCGTTTGTATGGCGGGCGATAGTTTCTGCCAGTGCGGCTTCGGCGGTTGTGCCATTTTGGAAGTCGTCGAGGAATCCATAGGCGTCGTAGGCGCCCGAAATGCGATGTATGGCGCCAAATTCGCCGTTTTCGTCGGCGTGTGCGACGACGATGGCGCCTTGCGAACCGACGGCGACCCACGTTTTGCCGTCGTCGGAAACGGCACTGGCGCGTAGTTCGGCGTCGTAATCGATACCGGGTACATCGTCGTGTGCCCAAGTCGTCCACGTGGCATTGCCCGAACGCGCATCGGAGAGGCTAAGTCGTGCGACGTTTCCGTTTGTACCGACGGCGACGGCATAGCCTGGGATTTTGGCAATGCCTAGCCATTTCGCGCGTGCGGGCGAAACGGATTCGATCCAGCCATTGGCCACACCGCGCAAGTCGTCGTTTCGATACATGAGCGTATCGTTCGATCCGACGGCAAACCAAACGTCTCCATCGCGCATCATGCCGTTGAAGCTCAGTCGGTTGTCGATCGTCGCCGGCGACCAGACGCCCGCCGTGCGATATGCCACTTCGATCAAGCCTTCGCGGCCTACGGCGATGAGTGCAGGAAGCCCAGAATCGGGTTCTGCGCCCGTAAAAGCGAGGTCTCGAATGTCTTGAGTGAGCGGTAGGGCGTCGAAAACGCCCTTTCCATCGCCCTGGCCTGTCCAACCACGAGCGCCGCCAAACAAGATTTGATCGTTGGCAATGTCGTAGGCAATGGCTAGCGGCGACACTTCATCGCTCACCGTCGCTTTGCGCCAAGTGAGGCCTGCATCGATAGAATGCAGCAGGGTGCCATTTTTGCCCAATGCCGTCGCCGATCGACCGCGCAACGGTTCGACGTCGATGAGCGTATCGTGCGTTTGCGTATCGGCTTGTATGACGCTACCATCGGGCATGATTTGAACCGATACGCCCCCGCGCCCCAATAACGCCGCCTTGCGCTTTCGCTCGCTGGGCGACATATTTTCGCAAAAGACGGTGCCATATTTTTCGCTATAGTAGTTGCGAATGGGGACGTATTTTTTCGCATCGGCGGTGTCGAATCGGCGCATACGCCCGACGATATCGATGGGATCGACGACCGTATCAGGCTGAAATGTCGACGTCATCTTCGACATGAAGTCGGCATATTGGGAGTCTTTGGCGTTTTCTTCGACGTAGACGGGGCTTCCCATGAGCTGATAGACGTGTTTTTTGACCGTTCCACTGATGGGATTGTCGCGCATGCCAATGCCAACTTGGCGAATGGGAATGCCGCGCACGCGAACATAGCGGTTATCGGGATAGATGGGGGCTTCGTTGTCGATGCCCATCGCAACCCCATCGACTTGCCCGAGATCGACTGGATCGCTCGATGAAAAGAAATATTCGATATCTTGCCGTGCGCCATAGATATACCACGGCACGAATCCAAGCACGCCGAGCATGAGTAGCGCATTGACAGGCGTGAGCCGCTTGATTTTGCGCTTTGCCTTCCACTCGGCTTGAATCGCTCGCACGGCTTCCTCGTCGACGTCGTCGAGCGCGACGGGGGTTGAAATCGATTCGGGAATGGGATCACTCGCCAGATCTGTTTCGGCGCTCGGTTCTGTTTGCTCGCTGGAAGCTATATTTTCTGAGCTCGGTTCTGTTTGTTCGCTGGGAGCTGTGTTTTCGGCGCTCGGTTCTGTTTGTTCGCTGGAAGCTATATTTTCTGAGCTCGGTTCTGTTTGCTCACTGGGATCTGTATCATGGTTGCCCGAGTTTGCATCGTCGGTGTTGGATGGTGTTGCAGAGGATTCGGATGAATTGTTATGTGTCGAATTCTCTTCGGATTTGTTGGTATCTTTAATGATTTCTTCAGACATTTTTGTCGCTTTTCGAATATCGAACATCGATAGGTGTGTGGATATGGGGGCGATGGGGGCGCATTTCGCCCATCGCCTCGACATCAAAAACGGTTACTTTATAAGGCATTTTGGAAAAGGATAAAGCATCGATTTTTCGTCGTGCCTTCGACATCGCATCGAACGCCTTTTTTCATTTGGTGGCGAACAAAATTCATACTTTAGCTAAGTTATTTGAATTATCTGCAAATATATTGGGGCTTTTGATAGTTTTAGTCCAACAATCCGCCTAACGGCGCCAAGGGTAATCGATAAAGCAGGAGAAGATGTGGGGCAAAATCGGGGCGATGGTAGGTGTTTGTGTGTGTCATTTTGCGTTTGATGATTGAAATTTCATTCACAGATCGCTAATCTATATGTCGTTTTCTGACTCTTTATCGTAAAGCCAGAGAGTTTCTAGTTGGTAGACGAAACTATAAAGGAATTCGAAATGAAAAAAATTTGTGCTTTGATGATAGTTGCTCTCGCTTGTACATTTGCCGCTTGTAGCGATGACGATGGAAACAAAAGCAGTAGCGGTGACGATGGAAACAAACGCAATATTGAAGATTGCCGCCCGGCGATCTACACGCAAGCCAAAGGCCTCAACGATGCACTCGTCGCCGCCAAGGGCACCGAAACCGATGCAGCGAAAATTTGCCTCGCTCAAACCACTGCGATGACGGCATACGTTGCCGAACACGGTGAAGACCTCAAAAATGCTGGTTTGGATTACAAAAATTATGCGACGAAAGGCGCTTGGAATTCGGTATCGGATGTCGCTTGCAACATCCTTTCTTCGATGATGCTTATCGATACATACAATCAGCTCAAGACGATTCACGAGAGCATGACCGTTTGCGATGGCGCGTTTACGGATGCAGAATCCGATGCCGCCAAGTCGTGGAGTGAAGCGAAGAAAGGCTTGACGTCGGTCGAGGGCTGGGAAGCGGCGCTCAAAGCAGCCGTCGAGAGTGGCAGTAAACAACAATAGAGCGACGAAGTCGCTGGTCGTCTTTGATTGATTAGGCTGCGCCGATCGCCGCGCAGGCCTATTTCGCGATACGCAATACTCAATACTATAGAGGTTATCTATGAAATCGATTTACGCATTAATCGCCGCTTGTTCTTTGTGTTTTGTTTGCGTAGCGTGCGAAGATGACATTCCCGATCAGACACACGAACCGCAAATCCACAAGATAGTTGGGAATCTACACGAAGAACTTTCGACGAAATCGGCGTCGTGTGCAAGTATGTTAGATGGCATCAATACGTTTGCCAAATCTTACGACACCGACAAGGGGAAAGAGAAGTCGTCGTTGGCATCGGCATGCATCGACTATCTCGATGCTAAGAAAGAAGCTGGATCGCTCGAGAACTTGGCGACGCGGCTCACAAACTCGGGCTACTACATGGTTGCTTTGATATTGATCGATCGATATCATAATCAAGCACTAAACTGCCGCGATGGTGGGAACATTTCTGCCTCTGACGTCGGGGAAAAATACAGAGACTTATTCGACGACGATTGCGAACAGGTCTTTGATGATGCCAAAGAAATTGCGAAGAAGTATTCGGCTGCAACGATTAAGTAGTGCTTCTTTGAGGAAGCCCGCCCGTTGGGCGGGGTTCGTCGTTTTTGGTTATTTGGGAAGCCCGCCCGTTGGGCGGGTTTGTCATCTCGGAAACCCCTAACGGGGTTTATATGGATTGGGACTCTTTTAACCCCCGGCGTTGCCGGGGGCTACTCGCCGCAAACCCCTAACGGGGTTTATGTTGAGGAAGCCCGCCCGTTGGGCGGGTTTCGTCGTTTTTGGTTATTTGGGAAGCCCGCCCGTTGGGCGGGTTTGTCATCTCGGAAACCCCTAACGGGGTTTATATGGATTGGGACTCTTTTAACCCCCGGCGTTGCCGGGGGCTACTCGCCGCAAACCCCTAACGGGGTTTATGTTGAGGAACCCCGCCCGTTGGGCGGGGTTCGTCGTTTTTTTGTTATTTGGGAACCCCGCCCGTTGGTCGGGTTTCGTCGTTTTTGGTTATAGAGAACCCCGCCCGTTGGGCGGGTTTCGTCGTTTTTGGGCGAGGTTGCGAACGGGGCAATAGCCCGAGGGCAATGCGCGGCGTATGCGCGCAAGCCGCCAGCAGCGGCGAGCACATAGCCGCGCCAGCTGGGCGTATCGCCTGCCGGCGATAGCCCAGCCCGGGCTGCGCGTATTGAGCGGTAGCGAAATAGCGCAGCAGCGACGCGTATTGAGCGATAGCGAAATAGCGGCGTAGTGGGGGCGTATCGCCTGCCGGCGATAGCCCGCCGGGCGGAGCGTATTGAGCGATAGCGAAATAGCGCAGCAGCGACGCGTATTGAGCGATAGCGAAATAGCGGCGCTTTGAATCAAAAAGAGAGGTGGCGTTTGTCGAAGTGTGAAAAAAAATGACAGACGCATGACACTTTGCGCATAGAATGGGGGGAGATGTTGGGGGAGTGTATTTTTCGGTTTTGCGAATAAAGTGTGCGACATGTGCGTTCTAGAGCGCTATGCGTTGCGGTGGCTGTTTGGCACGATTGCGAGGGCGCTGTTGGCGCGGAAGACTGACCCGATAGAGGGAAATGACGATGTTAAACATGAAAGATAGGCCAATGAAATCGAGGTGGGCGTGGTGTGCGGTTGCGGTGGGCGCGTTCGTTTGTGCGTGTGCGATGGCGCCCGAGGCGGTGGCACGCGAGAAGCGGAGTTTGTCGCTCGATGAAGCGGTGGCGATGGCGCAGCAGGATTCTAAGGCGTGGGCGCAGTTCGATGCGCGAGCCGAGACGGCGCAGTATCAGGTCGAGGCGGTCAAGGCGAATTGGTGGCCTAAGATTTCGGTCGATGCGTCGGCGCTGTTTTGGTCCGATGCGTCGAAGCTCGACATCGTCGACAAAGATAAGCTGGGAACGGAGCTCGGTGCGGCGTTTGATAAGGTCGGGGGTGAGGTGTTGAATGAGCATCCGTTGTTGGGGTTTCTTTTGCAGCAATATGCCCCGACGATAAAGAACGTGGCGCAAACGCTGAGCGGGCCGTTGATGAATGCCGTGCCGTCGTCGATGACGCTCAAGGAGCAGTTTACGTTTACGTTTGGCGCGCAAATCATGATGCCGTTGACGCCGCTTTTTAAGGTCTATCATGGTTCGAAACTCGCCGAGATGGCGGTCGAGAACATCGAAATCGAGCGCGATGCAAAATCGCTCGAGATTAGCTATGAAGTGACCGATGTTTACCTCAAGCTCGTCTATGCGCAACTCATGACCGAGGTGGCGCAAGAGGCGTCTGATACGATTGAAAAACACGTCGAGTTGGCGCAGAAATACGAATCCGTGGGAATGTTATCGCATTCCGACGTGTTAGCGGCAAAAGTCGAGGCGCTCAAGGCAAAGCAAAACATCGTCGAGGCGCAGAATAGCACGCGATTGGCGGCTCTGAAGCTGGGGCAGGTGCTTTCGGTCGACAGCGCGATCGAGTTGCGAGCGAGCGATATGCCCGAAGACAATTTCACGGTCACGCTCGACGAACTCGAATCGTATCAGAAGCAAGCTATCGAAAATCGCAATGAATTCAAGCGGTTAGAGGTTGGCGAGCGCGCCGCGCGCAAGCGCGAGACGATTGCGCTACTCGATTATGTACCGCAGGTGTTCCTCATCGGGCGGTATCAATACACACACGGCATCGAGGTGCTCGAGCCCGCAAACCAAGCGATATTGGGCATCGGAATGGCGTGGACGATTTTCGACGGCTTGGAGAGCCACTACAAAGCCAAGCAGGCGGCGTTCGAGGCCGATGAGTTTTCGGCGCGGAGCGAAGAGGCCCGCGAGCTCATCGCGCTCGACGTGGCGCAAAAGTATTTGGCTTTGTCGACGGCACTCGAGCGCGTTAAACTCACTTCGCAAGCCGTCGTCTTGGCCGATGAGAATCTTCGCACGATTACGGCTCAATTCGAGCAGGGGGAATCGGTCAACACCGACGTGCTCGCGGCGCAAACGCGCCGTACGGCGGCTCGTGCCGACGACGTCAAGGCGCGGATCGACATCTTAGCCGCCTATGCCGGGCTCAAACTGAGCATGGGCGATAATCCGACGATCGAACGAAATGCGTTTAAGTAGCCCGTGATCCGTAGGAATGGGCGGGCTCGATGCAAACCGATTGCGTCATTCACCTTCGTCATTCCGAATCGAGAGAGAAATGAAAGAGAAAACGTCAACAGTGTCAAAGAGATCGATACTCCTCTGGGCTGCGCGCGACCAGTTTACGCAGTTCGGATCGAGTGGGGCGCGGATCGATACGATTCTCGAAGCTGCACAAGTCAATAAACGCCATCTATACGAGCTATTTCTCACAAAAGATGGGCTATATATGGCGGTTTTGAGCGAAGTATCGCGCGAAATCGAGGCGGCGTTTGCCGCCGAATCGGGCTTTTGGCCGCGCGAAATCGGCGATCTCTACGTTTCGTTTATCGATCTCTTGTGCGATCATCGCGAGTTCATCTTATTGCGACATTGGGAAGATCTCTCTCCGACGCTCAACGGTCCGCGCATTCAAGAGGCCATGACGGGGCTCTGGGCTAAGTTCGAAGCGCTTGTTTGCAACGTCTTGGGCGCCGATCCAAACGACGAAAAATTCAAAACTTCTGCGGCTCAGGCTCGATTATGGAGCGAATTATATGCCGTCTCTTCGACGATTATTTCGACTAAACGCGTAAGAGACGCAGAAAATTCGGAAGAAGCGCGAAAACTCGCCAATCCATCGGATACGCAAAAAGCCGTCTATGCGCAAATCGCTCGAGAAATACGACAGTGTTTTAAGGATATCGCTTAAACGATCAGCGTGGGCACAAAAGCCGAGCGATACTTTTTTGCAGAAATCGATAGTATTTTAAGGATATAAGGAAATCATCATGAATAGGCTATACCGATTTGGAACGTTGTTCTTCGCCGGTCTCGTGGCGTTTGGATTTTGCGGTTGCGAAGATGGGTTTAAGAAGTTGACGACGACGAACCGAGGTTCGGCGTCGTTGCAGATTACAGGGCTTATCAATGCGACAGAAATCGACATAGCGAGTAAGGTTCCGGGGCGCGTGACGGCAGTACATGTCCAAGAGGGGCAACACGTCGAGGCGGGCGATCTCCTCGTCGAGCTCAAGATCGACGAACTCGATGCCAAACTCCTCCAAGCGACGTCGTCGATCGATGCCGCCAAAGCACAGCTCGCGCTCGCCGAAAAAGGGGCACGACCCCAAGAAAAGAAAGCACTCGCCAATCAAGTCGATTCGGCGCGAGCACAAGTCGATGTGACGAAAAAGATGCTCGATCGCATGCAGAAACTCCTCGAAGAAAAAGCCGTTCCGCAGGCGAAATACGACGAAGTCGAATTCAAATACCAAGTTTCGCTCAATCAACTCGAAATGGCCGAAGCGAAGCTCGATGCCGTCAACAAAGGGGCTCGCACGGAAGAAATTCGCGCACTCGAAGCCCTCGTCGCCAAAGGCGAAGGCGTCGCCGCCGAAATCGAAATCTACAAAAAAGAGCGACAACAATATGCCCCGGTTTCGGGTGAAGTCTCTAAAATTATCGTCCACGAAGGCGAACTCGCCAATACGGGGTATCCGATCGTGACGATCGTTAAGATGGATGACGTGTGGGCGAGTTTTGCGATTCGCGAAGATCGCATCAAAGATTTGCGCATTGGCGATAAAGTCGAAATCGAGGTGCCCGCCCTCGACAAGACGATCCCGATGACGGTGGCCAATATCTCGGCAATGGGCGATTTCGCGACATGGCGTGCGACGTCGGATCGCGATCGTTTCGATCTCAAGAGCTTCGAAGTCAAATTGCGTCCCATCGATCCGGTCGATGGTCTTCGTCCTGGTATGACCGCGCGATGGTAACGGTATGTTTTTACTCAAAGGATTCATCGATTTTCTGAAGGTCTACGTCCGAAAGCCGCGCTTTTTGGCGATGATAGGCGTGCTCATTTCGTGCGTCCTCATCATGGAGGCGGTCTATGGGCAACGCACCATGACGAATATACCGATATACGTCGTCGACCTCGATAATAGCTCGGTGAGCCGCACGATTCGGACGTTTCTCGAATCGAGCCCCGATTTGCACGTCCTCGGGGCCATCGATACGCCCGAAAAAGCCGAAGAAGCCTTTTTCAACGGCGATGCCGCCGCTATCGTCCTCATCCCCGATGGGCTTTCGCAAGACGTCAAACGACAAGAGGGCGGTCACGTCTTTGCCTATATCGACGGATCGAGCATCATCATGGCTCGAAACGCCGACAAAGCCATCCAAACGGTCGTCAAAACGACGTCGGTCGGCGTGAGCATGATCACGCTCAACAAACAGGGCGTTCCCGATTTTGCCCTCATGGGCGCACTACAGCCCATCAACTTCGACGTCGATCGACCGTTCAACGCCATGACGATATATAGCGATTACTTGCTCCCCGTCTTGGCGTTTTTCTGCCTCAATATCTTCATCTGCATCATGACGTGCGCCGTATTCCAAGAGGAATTGCCCGATCCGATCGAAGCGCATAAAATACGCCGCCGCTTCTTCTATTTTGGGCGTCTGTGCGCCGTCTTTCTCATTGCCTTCATCGGTGGCGGCTTGCTCTACCAATACGGCTTGCCGCGCGTCGATATCGTCTTGCAATCGACGCCGCTGATGGCGATGAGCGCACTCGTCGTCTATATCATCCTCACCGAAGCCATGTTTGCCAATATCAACTTGGTATTGCCCACCAACTTCGGCATGTCGGTTTCGTTCCTATTGTGCATGCTTTCGGTCATGCTCTCGGGGCTGACTTGGCCCATCGAAATGATGCCTTGGTATATCCAAGAGTTCGTCACGTGGATACCGCTCACGCCATTCCTCCAAGCCGTTCAAGTCTTCCTCTATCACGATGCGAATTGGAGCGATTTGTCGTCGTTTGGCGTCATGTTCCTCAAACAAGCCATCCTCTGGCTATGTATGGCGTTTATCATCATGCGCGCCAAAGATATCAAATTGTTCGCCGTTTGGTGCTGGCATCGCATCCATCCAAAAGCCGTCGTCGCCGTCACCCCCGATGGCGTTCCCGTCGTCATCGACCCCGATTCAGCCACTGCGCCCGATCTCGAATCCGATTCGACTACTTCCCCCGATCCCGAACCCGATTCGACCACTGCGCCCGATTCCGAACCCGATTCGACCACTGCGCCCGATTCCGAACCCGATTCAGTCAATCCTACCGCCGAATCAAATTCTGAAAACGCCACTGATCCAGAATCTGATTCAACAAACATTCCAGATCCTGAATCTGATTCGGACAATGCTTCAGATCTCGAACCCGATTCGACCACTGCTTCCGATCCAGAACCCGATTCAGCCACTGCGCCAGAACCCGACCCCGATTCGACCAATACTCCCGATCCCGAATCTGATTCAACAAACACTCAAGAACAAGAATCTGATTCAACAAACACTCCAAAACCCGAACCCGATTCGGTCACAGATCCCGCCGATGAACCGTCAAAGGAGGCCCAACGATGAAACCTTGGGTTGAACATTTCTGCTTTTGGCGTTCATTTGGCGACGAAGCAAAATTCGCGACAATTTCCTTTATACCGCTATTTATATCGATAGTGTTGCCCATCGCCTACCCGCTCTTCATGTCGTTGACCTATGCCAACCAATCGGTCGTCGAACGGACCGCCGTCGTCCTCGACGCCGACAACTCGGCACACAGCCGCGACATGATGCTCAGCATCGATGCGACACAAGGCCTCAGCATTAAACGACGCGTCGACACGCTCGAAGAAGGCATCCAAGCCGTCATGTCGCGCGAAGCCGATGCCTTCGTCTTCTTCCCCGACGATTTCTCCGCCAAAATCAAGCGACTCGAACGCGGCGACATGAAAGTCTACGTCTACGCGACGAACATGATGATATATGCCGCCACACTCACCGCACTCCAAGAAACCGTTCTCCACAAAAACGTAGAAATCGCCGTCGAACAAATCGCCAACCCAAAAGGCGTCACAGGCGACAAGGCCTACAACACCCTCGATCCGATTCAATACGACAAACACATCCTATTCTCTCCCACTTTAGCCTACTCCACCTACATCACGCCCATCTTATTCTGCCTCGTCTTCCACCAAATGGGCCTCCTCATCTTGGGCTTCAGCGTCGGCTTCCACCGCGAGCGCGACAAATCATTCGCCCAAAAAAATCTCTGGCTCGTCGATTACTTCTGGCGCTACTTGTTCTACGCCATCTTCATCGGTCTCGGAACGGCATTCGTCTACGTCTATCTCTGCCCGCTCTTCGCCTGGCACCGCGGCGACACCCCCATCGAAATCATGAAACTCATCTTGGTCATGGTCGCCTGCAACTTCCCCCTCGCTGCCGCCCTGGCATCGTTCTGCCGCACGCGCTACACGGCATTCCAACTCGTCTTGGGCACCACACTCATCTTCTTCACCCTCAGCGGCTACGTCTGGCCACACTACGCCATGCCACTGTGGATTCAGCCCGTCACCCAATTCCTCGCCATTGACCCCGTCGCCCAAGGCATCATCAAAATCGCCTTCAAAGGCGCCACTTTCGCCGACTGCAACCGCGAAGTCGCACACCTCATCCGCCTCTTCGCCCTCTACACGGTCATCGCTCTCGTCGTCATCCACCGCCGCCTAATCGCTCGCCCATTCACCCGAGCCTGGCAAAAAATTCGCCCCGCCAAATAGCGACTTTTTCTCTTTTGGAGAGCCCTATCGGCTTTGCCGATACGGGCTCTGTGTTGCCCTATTTCGCCCTTTGGGCTCAATACTGGCTCTTGGGCGCCCTATTTCGCCCTTTGGGCTCAATACGGGCTCTGTGTTGCCCTATTTCGCCCTTTGGGCTCAATACGGGCTTTTGTCGCCCTATTTCGCCCTTTGGGCTCAATACGGGCTCCTGGCGGCTATTGCCCGTTGGGCAATACGCCGCCTTCCCGGGGTTGCGCTACGCTACACCCCGGGCTGTATTCTGGCGCCCTTTCAGGGCGCGAGATGTAGGGACGATCGAAAACCCGGGGTTGCGCTTCGCTACACCCCGGGCTGTATTCTGGCGCCCTTTCAGGGCGCGAGATGTAGGGACGATCGAAAACCCGGGGTTGCGCTTCGCTACACCCCGGGCTGTATTCTGGCGCCCATTCAGGGCGCTGGTGGTGGGGACGATTGGATGGGCGGGCGGACGCCCCGGGATTGCGCCCCGGGGTTGCGCTTCGCTACACCCCGGGCTGTATTCTGGCGCCCATTCAGGGCGCGAGTTTCCCCTGTCGTTGCGGTTTAGAAGCGGATCTCGATACCACCGGCGACGTCGAAGCCCCAGCTCGTGCCGCCCAATAGCTCGGCACTAATGAATAGCTTCCATTGTTCGTTGAGTTTATACGTAGCTATGCCCGATATTTGGTAGCGCAACGAATACGTACTACATTTTTCATAGCCCGATTTCGAACGATTGGTGCTCGATTCGTTTTCGTCGCCGGCGACTTCCGAGCTCGTATCTTTGGGCTTCTCGTAGCCGCACATGCTTCCAAATCCGATGCCGGCACCGACGGCAAAATCGAACAATTCGAATCCATCGTAGCGCCAACGTACCGAGGCCATTCCGATATGCCCCATCGCAGTCGATTTATTGCCACCAGCCATGCGGTACATCAAGCCAACTTCGTATTGCCCACCATAGATCGGGATGAGGGCTTCGATCCGCATGAACCACGTTTGGACGTCGTTGACCGTAAAGAATCCGCCGGCGCCCAATCGCATGCCATAGTGATCGTCGCCAATGGCTTGATCGCCTTGCTCTTGCGCATCGCGCTTTGCCTTTTCTTCGAGGGCAACCGTGCGCGAATCGGCACACGTCATGTTTGAGAATCCGCCGTCAACGGCGAGTAGTTGGGGGGTGGGAGAAGATGAGTCGTAGAGCGAGAGACAACCTTCGTCGGTCATGACGAGGCCGTCGAAAGGCGCGGGATCGAATGATTCCGATAAGAGCTCGGAATAAGCTCCGGCAGGCACCGAGCTTTGGGATTTTTCGGGGGCCCAGAACCGCAATAGATGCGCCGACGAAGCTCCTGTCGATTCGATCGTCAAAAACTCACCGTTTCGCAGCGGAACATAGCCGACGGCGTTTTCGGGGCGCTCGATGCGCCACGTTGGCACGGTTGCCGTCGGGGATTCATCGACCGATTCGACCGTTTGTGTATCGGGCGATGAATCTTTCGATTTGTCGTCGGATTTTGAGTTTTCTTTCGATTTATTGTCGGATTTCGATTTATCTTTCGATTTATCGTCGGAATCTGAGCTTTGTGCATCGTTGGTGGTGGCGCGATAGAGCGGCGTTGCCTGTATGCCGATTTCGTTGGGGCGACGAATGGCGACGTTGCAGATGCGTTTTGCAGTCGTTGCAGGATCGGGGGGCAGTTCGGCTTCGGAAGTTTCGGCGGGAGTCGTTGGGGCGACGGCTTCGTCGGAGCATTGCCCGACGACGATGAGCGTGCCATCGTCGCCAGAGAAGATGCGCGTGGCGTTTCCGTCGACCGAGGCGGCAGGGAGATCGGTTTCGAAAGCCCAATCGCTCGATGCCGATCGCGTATAGACCCCGATCGAATCGCTCGATTTATCGCAGAAGACGATGCCTAGCCCCTTTTGTGCCCCGATGTAGCGCGGTAGGCAACCTTGTGGCAATTCAATGGCGATGGGGGTGGCATCGTCGGGGCGTTGCATCCATGCCCGAGGCGCTTGAATCGCCTCGGCGGTGCAACTATCGGGCAGCAAACAACGCGCATCGCGCGTGAGCCATAGCCGCAACCCCTGTGCCTCGGGCTTGGGCGCATATAACCCTTCGGTCGTCGCCGTTTCGACTTTGCCCGATGCTTGCGAACGCATGATTGGGAAATCGGAGGGGGAATCGGCTTGGGGCGCGATGAGTGGCACTTTGGCGCATGGCGATTCGTCGGGGGATTGGCAAGTCGATTCCGAATTATCTGCGCCTTTTGGCGATTCGAGTCGAGTCCAATGATCGGGCAAATCGCCAGCGATTTCGACGCTTTGCGCCGAGAGGAATCGGTCGGCAGGGGCGTATGTTTTGCCAGCGACGTCGATCCATCGTGTGGCATCGGCGCTCAAGACGCGCGATTGAGAATCCCATATCAAGCCGAATTCGTGAGTGAGTGAATCGGGTGCGTCGTCGGATCGTCGCCAAGTGCGCCCGTTATCGGTCGTGATAAATGTACGCACGTTGAGTATGCTTCGCACGCGCACGACGCCTACGCCGTCGTGTCGCCACCAAATCCCCGTCATCTCGGCGATTTGTGCAACGGGGGCATCGTTGGCGTCTTGCCCAGTCTTTGTTGCCGCTTGTTTTTGTTTCGCTTTTTTGCCCTTTTTATTTGCCGCGGCTTCGGCTTGTGCAACGGCTTCGGGCGTCATTTGGGCGACTTTTTCGTCGTCGAAGAAATCGGTCAGTGCAATCGTGCGCACGGTGCCTTGTGCCAAATCGGCGATCGAGAGCTTTTGTGCATCGGCATAGGCGACGACCGAGTCGGCGCCGTCGATGACCCTGACGCCGGGCAACGATAGAACGGGCACGAAGTCGCCCGATCTCGATTGCGCATAGAGTGTTTCGTTGGCAAAAGCCGATATGCGCCCCGATTCATCGACCGAAGTCCAGCGCATATCGTTGGGGTATTCGATTGGCGTCTGCGTTTTGAACGAAGCATCGATGAGCCAATACGCCCCCATCGATTCGACGATGGCATAGTTTGCTCCTGTCGCCACGATGCGGCTTTGGGCGGTCGGCTCGGCAACGCTAGGGCGCGTATCGATCCAAGATGCGCCCGATTGCGACGAAAACATCTGCGATGGCTCAATCCATATTGCTGGTTTTTGGGCGATGGCTTCGCCTTCTTCGGCCGTGGCGCTTGTGGCGCCGGCGATGCAACTCAATGCACAAACGAAGGCAATCGATCGACGATAGGTGCGAAGACGACGATGTGGGGTATCCATATTCAATGCACGATTTTGCATAATGACCTAATCTCTTTCTGCTGCTCAGAGCGAGCCAGACAGTCGAAAAAAACGCGGTGTATGCGCGCAACGAAGTGAGCACATAGCCGCGCACGAGCCCGTATCGGCGCAAGCCGATAGGGCGAGCAGAGCCCGTATTGCCAACGGCACTAGGGCGTGCCTGAGCTCGTATTGCCAACGGCAATAGAGCGACGGCGAAGCCGCATTGTGCCGTTAAGGCACGATAGCTTTGCCTCCCACGGGAATCGAGCGATTCGGGCTTCGTATAGGCACACGACTCCATGCGCGGCTTTATCACAAGAGGCGAACGAAACGTTAATGTATTGTGATGCGGTGAGCGAATAACGCCCGTTATCGGACTTTGACACGCGGGGGGATTGGCGTAATATGCGCGCGCCTGCGCCGGAGGGGCGGTTGGGCTGCACATTACCTTTCGATTGAGGACACGAAAACGACATGAATATCATCGATCCGATTCCGTCACATCGGTGCGTTGCCGTCTTTGGGCTTGGGTGCTCGGGGATTGCGGCGGCGCATCTTTTGCACCGTTTGGGCAAACGCGTTATTGCATCGGATTGTGCCGATGAAACGAGGCGCGCGGATTTTTTGTCGAAATTGCCGCCTGGCACCGAACTCGTGCTGGGGCGCAATGAAATCAGCGATGCGACGGCGATCGTCACGAGTCCGGGGCTCGAACCATCGCTACCCATTTTTGCCGAGGCGGCGCAAAAGCATGTCGACGTTTTGGCAGAGCTCGAACTCGCGGCTTGTGCCACCGATACGCCGATTGTCGCCATTACGGGCACCGATGGCAAGACGACGACGACGAGCCTCACCGCCCACCTACTCGCCGGTTGCGGCATTCGCAACGAGTGCGGCGGGAACATTGGCATTCCGCTGGCGCAAGTCGTTTTGCAATGCGCCGACGACACTGCGCGATTTGTCGTCGAAACGAGCGCTTTCCAGCTCGCTTTTTGCCCGCGATTTCACCCGCATTGCCTCATTGCGACGAACATCGCCGAAGACCATAGCGAGTATTTCAAAGGCGATTGGGATGCATACGTATCGACGAAACGGCGAATGCTCGCCAATATGACGCCAGAAGATTGGGCAATTCTGAACGCTTCGGACCCAGAAATCCGCACCTGGAACACTAGAACGACGGCACGCCTTTGTTATTACGCGGCATCGCGCGACGATTTGCCAGCCGATGCCGTCGATTATGCCTATTTCGATGGCACCGATATTCATATTGCGTTTGGAGGCAAAGCGTTTTCGTTTGCATTTGAACGCACGGGGCTTCGCGGGCGGCACAATGCGATGAATGCCATGGCGGCAATACTCGCCGCTTGCATCGAACGATGTGCGTTTGACAACATTATTGCTGCATTTGATTCGTATCAATTGCCGCATCATCGAATTGAATACATTTGCTCGCGGGATGGCGTCGACTTTATCGACGATTCGAAGGCGACAAATCCGCACGCCGCCATTGCGGCATTGCAAGCATTGCAAGCGCCAAGTGTGCTCATCGTCGGCGGCGTCGACAAGGGGTTACACCTAGGGCAATGGCTCGAAGAGATGAAACACGACGTCAAACACATCGTCGTCATCGGTGCATTGACCGAGCGGTTTTGTCGCGAAGCGCAAGAAGTAATTCCTGAAATACCGCGCCATTGCACCGATAGCCTCGAACATGCCGTCGTTTTGGGCTACGAACTCGCACTTGCCGATGCGTGCCGATACGTCGTGCTTTCGCCGGGATGCTCGAGCTACGACATGTTTAAGAGCTATACCGAGCGCGGGAGAGTATTTGCAGAGAGCGCTCGGGGAATTGTGGCTAAAACTAAAAACGCGGATGCATAGCGGGAATTGATAAATGCGGTAGTCCTGAACAAACTCCCACTCACTCGCCATTGCCCCAACAATGCGATATAATAGCTATTTGTATGTCGGGCAACCGCGTTGCCCGACGCGATGACCGAGGAGGGCAAGAATGGGCATTTTTTTGAATCCAGGAAATGTGGGCTTTCAGCAGATTATCAGCGAAGATACATACGTCGATAAGACGGGGATTATCGCGTATCTCAATCGATGGCTCAACAAATCGACGCGATATGTATGCGTGAGCCGGGCGCGGCGCTTCGGCAAAACGGTGGCGGCGCAAACGATCCAAGCCTACTACGACAATTCGTGCGATTCGCGCGCGTTGTTTGCCCCCTACGAAATCGCTCGCGATCCGTCGTACGAAGAACATATCAACAAGTACGACGTGATTGGCTTAGATGTGCAGACTTTTTTTCAATTCAGCCAAGAACAGGAGACTTTTGTCGAACGCTTGGCAAATGCAGTGCACGCAGAAGTATGCGACAAATGGTCGTCGATCGATGGACTCAATGAAATGACACTTGCCGATGCCCTCGCCACGGTACACAAGACGACGGGTGCGAAATTCGTCTTCGTCATCGACGAATGGGATGCCGTATTTCGCTACTATCCGAACGATGAGAAATTGCAGAAAAAGTGGATTCATTTCCTTCGCGACATGTTCAAACAAGTCGCCATGAATCCATGCGTCGCACTCGTCTACATGACGGGCATTTTGCCCGTTAAAAAGTATAAAACCCAATCGTCGTTGAATCAGTTTTTTGAGTACACGATGCTTCGACCACTGGAATTGGAAAAATACGTCGGCTTTTTGCCCGCAGAAGTCGATGCGTTGTGCGAAAAGTTTGACATGGATCGCGCCGAGGCCGCCCAATGGTACGATGGCTATGTGCTCCCGCATGAGCATCATGTATACAATCCTTGTTCCGTGGCTAGAGCAATGAAAAGCCGTACTTATGGCAGTTATTGGACCAAAACCGATACATTTGAATCGCTTTTGGATTATATCAACAACGACCTCGACGGCGTATATCAAGATGTGATGGGCATGATAGGTGGCGATCGCATCGAAATTGATACAAACTCTTATGACAATTCATTTACAGCCCCACAATGTAAAGACGATTGTTTCACATTACTCGCTCATATCGGTTACTTGGCATACGACGAAGAAACATCGCAAGTTTTCATTCCCAATGAAGAAGTGCGCATGGCATTTCGCGGCGCGTTGAAAATGTGCTCTTGGCCCGAAGCGATTAAGCCCTACCAGCGGTCTCAAAAGTTTATCGAAGCCATACTCGCCCAAGACAGTGCAACCGTCGCCCACATGGTCGAAGAAACACACCAATATATGACATCGGTATTGAGCTATAATAACGAAAACGCCCTAGCCTGTGTCGTTTCGGTGTTGTGCTTTTATGCCGAAAATGTCTATCACGTCATCCGCGAGTTCCCAACCGGCAAGGGCTTTGCCGATATCGTCTTATTGCCCAAAAAATGCGTCCGAAAGCCCGCCATCGTCATCGAACTCAAATTCAATAAAGATGTCAAAGCGGCAATCGATCAAATTCACGACAACCAATATCCGGGGCGGCTCGCCGATTTCTATGGCGATTTGATATTGGTGGGCATTAGCTACGACAAGAAAAAAGCCCACGATTGCGCGATCGAGTGGGTTGAGCGAGAGCGAGGGGAATGACCTCACCCCCGGCCTGTCTGATCTATCCCTTGTTTGGTTTACAGTTCAAACACAGGAGAACAGAAGTGATT
>ERZ1034719.319-NODE-319-length-30985-cov-5.084384_pt1 | contig 30985 bp, 20 predicted proteins | sample MGYA00520703_ERZ1034719 | MGnify/ENA primary metagenome ERZ1034719 (study PRJEB33766, sample SAMN09781716) | gut metagenome | biome: gut microbiome | host: Homo sapiens | place: Madagascar | study: EMG produced TPA metagenomics assembly of the PRJNA485056 data set...
ACACGGCGGCTTGCTGTTTTCTGCAAAATTAACGATAAATTTGCAGTTCCGCACAATGAAGCTGTAACGGCTTGCAAAAGAAAGATTGTCATGGCGAAAGAGAAGAAAAGCAGAGTGAACATAAACAACAAGAGGGCGTCGTTCGACTACGAATTCCTGGAGAACTACACTGCCGGCATTGTCCTTTACGGAACGGAAATCAAATCAATCCGTGCCGGAAGGGCTTCTATGTCAGATGCTTTCTGCTATTTCGAGAAGGGACAGCTTTATGTGCGCGGCATCAATATCGCCCTTTATGCGTGGGGCTCATGGGGACAGCATGCCCCTCTGCGTGACCGTAAACTGCTGCTTCAGAAACGTGAATTGATACACTTGCAGCAGAAGGTAAAAGAAAAGGGCCTCACCATCGTAGCGGTAAGGCTCTTCATATCGGAAAACGGCTATGCCAAGCTGAACATTGCACTCGCACGAGGCAAGAAGCAGTATGACAAACGTCAGTCTATCAAGGAGAAAGACCTCCGCCGCGAAATGGAACGCGGCGAATAGAAGGGACTTCGCCGCGTAGAATTTTTACAGTCCGAATGCTTCTTTGACTTTCGGGACGGAGTCGAGGAGTTCCCAGCCGAAGAACTGGAGGACCTTGTTCACTTCCTTTCCGTCGCGTATTACCTTTACAGACTTCGTGTAAGGCTTGCGTCCCACGTGGCCATAGCTTGCCGTCGGCTCATAGATAGGGTTCTTCAGCTGGAACTTCTCTATGATTTTTGCCGGACGAAGGTCGAAAATCTTTCCTACCTTCTCAGCGATAGCTGCGTCTGAAAGTCCGTGAGCGGCTGTGCCATAAGTGTTTACGAAGATGCTGACAGGCTTTGCCACACCGATTGCGTAAGCGAGCTGCACCAGAACTTCGTCAGCCACGCCGGCTGCCACCAGGTTCTTGGCGATATATCTTGCCGCATAAGCTGCCGAGCGGTCTACCTTTGAAGGGTCTTTTCCTGAGAATGCTCCACCGCCATGTGCGCCGCGTCCGCCATAGGTGTCCACGATAATCTTACGTCCGGTAAGACCTGTGTCGCCATGAGGGCCTCCGATGACGAATTTTCCGGTCGGGTTCACATGAAGGATGAAATTGCCGTCGAAAAGAGCCGCAGTCTGTGCCGGCAATGCCGCAATTACCTTAGGCAGAAGGATTTCCCTTACGTCTTTCTCGATTTTGTCGTGCATTGCCTTGTCCACTCTCTCCTGACCGAACTGGCTTACGGCCTCATTGAACCCCATCTTTCCGAGCTCCGGAGCGACGAATTCGTCGTGCTGGGTGGAAACGACAATGGTGTGGACGCGTACCGGGTGGTTATTCTCGTCATATTCGATGGTGAACTGGGATTTCGCGTCCGGTCTGAGGTATGGCATGAGGTCGATGCTGTTCTTCCTGATGTCTGCCAGCACCTGGAGGGTGAGGTGTGAAAGTGCGAGCGGCAGCGGCATGAATTCTTCGGTGTCGCGGCAAGCATAGCCGAACATCATTCCCTGGTCTCCGGCGCCCTGCTCTTCAGGGTCTGTGCGTACGACACCTCTGTTGATGTCGGCGCTCTGCTCGTGGATTGCCGAGAGTACGCCGCATGAATTGCCGTCGAACATGTAGTCGGCCTTGTTGTAGCCGATGCGGTTGATGACATTGCGCACGGTCGACTGAATGTCTACGTATGCGTGTTCTGCGCGGACTTCGCCGCCTACTACCACGAGGCCGGTGCTGCAGAATGTCTCGCAGGCTACCTTGGATTCCTGGTCTTGTCTGAGGAATTCATCCAGAATTGCGTCTGAAATCTGATCGGCCACCTTGTCCGGATGTCCTTCAGAAACAGATTCTGATGTAAATAAATAATTCATATCCAATACTTTTTAATTCGTTCCGCGCAGGTGGTTCAGGTGTCTGCGTCAATGCTTTTTACGGCTCCTGACAGTCGTCCGGGTACAAAAAAACGTCCCACTGATGTGGAGACGTCACAAAAACACAAAACATTGATATGAAAAGTGGTTTCCGCGCCACGCGGTCACCGTTTGTCAACATTTTAGCATTTTTTAACGTGGTTGCAAGCAGGCAAATCTCTCCACATCAGTTCTGCAAAGGTACAATGTTTATCCATATCTGCAAAATATTTTTAATCGAGTTTCGCAATCAGTGGCAGGAGTGGAGTTTCGGAACTAGTGTGTACCAGGCATGGGTTTTCTGAACAAGTTGGCAGGCTAAATTTTCCATAACTGAAAGATAATCAATGTTTTGTGAAAATGAGCCCCTGCCAAGTCTCATAAAAAAACATGGGACTTGGCATGACTTTTCGTCTTCAAGAATCCTCGTAATAGTCTGATAATTAGGAAGTAAAGAGATAATTGACAACTCCTGCCGTATGCCAACTTGTTCAAAACTGGAAAAAGCGCCGCTTGACCTCAAAATTAACATCATTGAAACAAAAAACATTGAACTTTAATGGTTTTAGTCTTTTATATTTGTAAGTAAAGACCTAAATTTGCATACAAAGTATAATAACAATTATTACCTCTATGAATTATTCATTAAAGCATTTGTTACTTGCCGGCATCGCAATGTTGGCAGGTACGCTAGCCTATGCACAGGTGACAACGTCTTCAATGAACGGAATGGTGGTCGATGAGAGCGGAGAAGTTCTTACCGGCGCTGCCGTAGTGGCAGTTCACGTTCCGTCAGGTACTCAGTATGCGACTATCGCCAATGAGCGTGGTCGTTTCTTCATTAACGGTATGCGTGCCGGCGGTCCTTACAAGGTAGAAGTCTCATTCCTCGGTATGACTACTGTAGAATTTAAGGATGTCGTATTGAAATTGGGCGAGCCGTACGAACTCAATGTTACATTGAAATCTTCCAACGAGCTGAATGCTGTTACGGTCATCAGCGAGAAGTCTTTCAATGCCAACATGACGGGAGCAGGTTCCAGTTTCGATCTCAGGACGGTGACGAATGTGCCTACCATTGACAGAAGTGTATACGATGTGGCTAAATTCACACCGCAGGCTTCTGTAAACAAGAACGGTGGTATTTCATTCTCCGGTTCGAACAACAGGTACAACAGTTTCCAGATTGACGGTGCTGTAGCAAACGATACCTTTGGCCTTTCTGCTTCTGGTACAAATGGCGGACAGACAGGCGCCAACCCTGTTTCACTCGACGCTATCGAGGAAATTCAGGTGGTTGTAGCTCCTTTCGACGTGCGTCAGTCTGGCTTTACCGGTGGTGCCATCAATGCTATTACCAAGTCCGGAACCAACACTGTAAAGGGAACTTTCTACACCTATTTCAATAATCAGGACTTTATCGGAAAGACTCCTGGCAAACTCGCCAAAGATAAAGGAATAGAAAGAACTAAATATGATTCTCAGCTTTCCCAGACTTATGGCTTTACTGTCGGCGCTCCTATCATCAAGAATAAGTTGTTCTTGTTCATGAGCGGTGAGTATTATAAGAAAACTCGTCCGAACATCTACAATCCTAAAGATGGTGCTTATGACGGAACCACTCTTAAGGAAGATGTTGTTGTCGATGGTGAGAATCTTGGAAATGTTTTCAATGCCAAAATGGCTGAAGCAATGCTCAAGCATTACGAGAAAACTTATCTTGGAGGAAAAGCTACAGGTGATTCTTTTAGCCAGCATCAGATCGACGACCGTTCAATCAATGCAATGGCAAGAATTGACTGGAACATCAATGATGCCAACAAGCTGATGGTCCGTTACCAGTTCATGGATGCTTACGCAGACAAGTATAGTTCAAGTGCTTATAAGTACTTCTTCAACAAATCTTCATACAAGCAGTCGAACCGTACCAACACTATCGTTGCGGAGCTTAACTCGAAGATTTCAGATGTCCTCCAGAATCAGTTCCGTGCTACTGCGGTGCTCGTAAGAGATCATCGTGACTATCCGTATGCCGGAGCGAATATTGAAGTTAAAGATAATGTAACTCTTAATCTTGGTACGGAATACTCTTCAGGTGCCAACTCTATGGATTCAAACACCTTTACCATTTCGGATAACCTCTCATGGTATAAGGGAAGACATGAAATCACTTTCGGAACACACAATGAAATCTATTCATTCAACAACTTGTTCCTCCAGTATGCTTTCGGTGGTTATTCTTTCGCAAAGCTTTCTGATTTCTTCAACAATAAGGTCAACCAGTTCAACTACAGATATTCAGATCCTGAGTTGACCGGAGGAAACCCTAGATGGGCTGCCACCACTCATGCTGCGCAATTTGGATTTTATGCTCAGGACCATTGGAGAGTCAACTCCAACTTCTCATTGACTTATGGTCTCCGTATTGACATCCCTGTCCTTCTGAACAAGCCGACAGAAAATGCTGATTTCAACAATGGGGCAATTTCCAAGCAGTATGGACAGGAAGTCGGAACTGTTCCTGCTCCTGCAGTACTGTTCTCACCTCGTGTCGGTTTCCGTTACTTCTTGAATGATGACCATTCTACTCTTCTCAGGGGTGGTGCAGGACTCTTCACCGGACGTGTACCTTTCGTTTGGATTTCAAATGCATACAACAACACCGGTATGGAGGCTAAATCCATTACAGTTTCCAAGCCAGCTGCGACATTCCCATTCACGAGCAATCCTTACGATGATGTCGTGAAGACTGGTCTGGCTTCTGCTGGCGGAAAAGCTACCATCAATACTCTTGACAGACACTTCAAGTACCCTCAGGTATTCAGGGCTAACCTCGGTCTTGAGCAGAGTTTCCTCAACGGATGGAAGTTTACTTTCGACGCAATGTTCTCCAAGACATTGAACAACGTGTTCTTCAAGAACCTTGCAATCACCAAGAGCGGTTATACGTATGGTGTGAATGCTGCGGTCGGCGAGTCCAATCCTGCAAGCAAGGCACCGCTTTACAGCATTGACAAGACTTACTATGCAGTGGTTGCCCTCGACAACACCAACAAGGGTTATACCTACTCCATCAGCGGACAGCTCGAAAAGCATTTCAACTTCGGTCTTGACTTGATGGCTTCTTATACTTTCGGTCATGCATATTCTGTAAATGACGGTACTTCATCTGTTGCATACTCCAACTGGAAGTACAACTACTCTATCGACACCAATGCTCCTGAGCTTTCTCACTCTCTGTTTGACAGGCCTCACAAGATTATGGCAGTGGTTTCTTATACTACTCCGATCTACCTCAGAGGTCTCCAGTCTACAATTTCCCTCTCTTATGAGGCGGGCAGTGGCCAGAGATATTCTTATACAATGAATGAAGGCGGTTTCGACTTCAATGGTGACGGGTACAGAGGTAACTCCACATTGTACATCCCTACCAAGGACGAAGTAGGCAAGATGAATTGGGCGGATCCTGCAGATGCAGCTAAATTCGAACAGTACATTTCTGATGATAAATACCTGAGCTCTCATAGAGGACAGTATTCTGAAAGATATGGCGGAATTGCTGCTTTTGAGCATCATTTCGATCTTCACTTCGCTCAGGATTTCTACTATGACAGGGAGAAAGGAAGAAAGCTTCAGTTTATCGTGGATTTGCTTAATGCAAGCAACCTTCTCAACAAGAACTGGGGTGTTTACAATTCATCTGCATACAATGTGCAGGTACTGAATCTTACAGACCTCAAAAAAGATGCTGACGGCAATATGACTCCTACCTACAAGTATAAGCCTCAAACTATCAGTATCAGTGACTTCTATTCAAGATGGAGAATTCAGCTCGGCTTTAGACTTACATTCTAAGCAATAGAGTCTTATCAATTATATAAATGCGGGCGACCCCTAACCGGGCCGCCCGTTTTCTGTTCCGGAAAAAGCGGACAAAAGTTTGTCGTGGCGCGTAATTCCCTGTTTCATAGCTGTTTAGCTGTTTTCAAAGTTGCTGTTTCGTCAACTCTGAAAACAGTGAATTGCTTAATATTCAGCTATTTATGCTCCACGCAGGCTGTATCGTCCTTTCAGTAGTCTCTCACATGTCGCGGCGATTTCTTCGATGATTTCACGGCAGCGGGACTCCGGTATTTTGATATCTGTGCCGGCATTGACCAGGTCTGCCTTGGTGGGGAGGCCGTTGCCCATTACTGATGTCGCATGCTCGCCTCGGTAGCTTTCGCGGCAGAGCGTCAGATCGTATGCCGGACTAATGCGCCAGGCGCCGGCTTCGCAAATGAAACTGAAGTTTTTCGGATGGTCGTCCTTGTTTTCGGCTATGACATTGAAAACCATTCTTCTGAACTGCTGCTCGACCTGGGCAGGATCTTGCGTGAGGAAACCGGTCAGATGCAGCAGATTCCGGTAATCCATCGTAAGTTCATTCAATGACAGCCCAAGCAAGGCGCCGGCAGTCGCGACGTGAAGGCGTTTTCCGTCTCGGACGTCGAATCGTTTGGACGCAAAATATTTATTGTCAATGAGTTTGAATTCCGGAACTTCTATCCCGCAAGCAGCGGCCGCCACATTGTAATCGTACTCCATCTTGCCGAAATCTGCAGGATCGTAAACGTGCCGGAACTTTACCAGCCACTCTCCTTCATCATCTTTCATCAGGCATTTTGGACGGCACCCGCCGGAATTTCCGCTATTGAAGTATAAAACATCTTCATCCTTGTCTGACTTTTCCGACAGGACATTGAAAGCTAAATCTTGAAGCTCATCCAGTTCAGGCAACGCCTTGTCTTCGCCCACAAAAGTTTCAGGCAGGTAGGTCAATGCTCCCATACCGGATTCGCCCACGATGCTCAGCATCTGCACCGGGGTCAATGTCGAAGCGTCAATGCCTTGTTTCCGTAGAAGCCGGCTAAGCAGGTAGCGGCCGTATCCGTCCGGGATGCTGTCGTCGAATATTCCGAAATTGCCTGCAAATGAGTCTTTCTGTGCAATGAAAAGGTCTTGGCGCAGAGGTAATTCCAGTGGTGAAACGGAAAACCCGTCAGCCAGCCATTCTCTTGAATATTGAAATACACAATGCCTGTTGTCTGGAGCCATTGCCAGTTCGCCGACTTTGCGATCTTCAATATGTACGCTAAGTTTATTTATGATTTTCACGTTGACCTCTCTTTCTGTTTTTGTTGTTGTTGATGGTGTCGAGCTCCTTCATTGTGGTGAAGATGGCTTCGGACATGAGCTTCTTCATGTCGGAAGAATAGCCCAGGGCCTTGGCTATGGCGACATAGGAGGCCAGGGAAATCGTGTGGAGGCTCTCGAATTTCGCTATGGTGGAAACTGGGACGTCGGACCTCTCGCAAAGATATTTGCGGGTCCAGCCTTTTTCGAGACGACGTTTTTTCGCATTGGCCGCCATTACCTTCAAAATGTCGTCAATGCTCTCCGGGTTATATTCGTAATACATACAATGGTGTCTGTTATCTGCAAAAATAGCAATAAAAATCAATATAGTAGTAATTATATCTAAAAATTGAATCTGTCGGCCGAAAAATGGTGGAGGCGGACGGCATATTGCATATTTAACGATTTAGTTTGGTTATTTCGGGATACTTGGCTATATTTGTAGTTCCTATGCAAGGCAATATAAATATTAACAAGCAATAACATGAAACTCAAATCTTTATTTTTAGGTTCATTCGCATTGACAGCAATGCTTTTTGCGCAGAGCTGTGGCGAGAAAAACGAAGCGCCTTCTGGAGCGCCTTCAATAGAAATTACTCCGAAGAATCTTTCATTTGATGAAACTTCTTCAACTCAAACAATCGAAGTCGTAGCCACACGTGACTGGAAGGCTTCTTCTAAGGAAGAATGGATTTCTCTAAGCACGGAGAAAGGTTCTGCTACAAACGGAACGAAGGTGGATATTACCGTTTTGAGCAATGACGGTGCAGACCGCACAGGTGTAGTGGAATTCACTATCGGATTTGATAAAAAAGAGTTGAAAGTCTATCAGAAGGGTACAGGCGCTGCTGTTGCAGCAGTCGTATATCACAATGATTTCGATAAAGAACTTGCAGTGAAAGGTGAGTCTGGTTGGAAGACATACCTCGACTCTTTTGGAGGTTGGAAGAATGAGACCGGTTCAGGTATATCGACTGTGGAGTATGCTTTCAGCGGAATGTCTGCCAGAACTAATTCCACTGGTGCATCCGACAGCAAATATTCTGACTATTCGGGTTCCGGAAAGAACTATCTCTGGTTTGCAAAAGATAATTATTTCCATGTGAAGAATATCACTCTTCCTGAAGGCAAGACAAATTATACGATTTCATTCGGTTCAGAAAGAAATCTGTATCAGGCCGCTGACAACACGTTTGTTCCTGAAGAGTTCCTGGTTTATGTCAGCAATGACGGCAGCAAGTGGGTTAAACTTGAGTATGCATTCCCTAACGGATTGAAAAACCGTCGTTGGGATCTCGCATCTTCTACCTTTACAGTTCCTTCAGGAACCAAGTCTCTCCACATCTACATCAAGGCGACACTTGCCAGTGCATATCTGATGGATGACCTCGACCTTAGCGTTGCGGCTTCTGCAGGTACTGCTATCGACTTCTCCAAGGGCATTGACCTCGGAACTGGCGGCAGCACAGGTGGCGGAGAAACACCAGACCCGGCAGGAAACACCATCGCTGCAGTTTGCGCAGCCGCAGCAGGCTCAGCCGCAGACCTCAAGGATGTTCTGGTTACAGGTGTTACCACCCAGAGCTATGTGATTACTGATGAGACAGGAAGTATACTTGTCTTTGTAAAAGCTGACCCTAAAGTTAAAGTAGGTGACAAGGTCAATGTTGCCGGCACGACAGGTGAGCACAACGGCCTTATTCAGATTGCAACCCCTACGACTACAGTGGTTTCCAGCAATAATGCTGTAACATATCCTACTCCACTTGAGTTCACTGAGGCTAACTTGGCAGATACTCCTAAGAAAGTCACTTATGTCTCTTTCACCGGAAATGTCAAGAAGAACAACAAGTACTATAATATTTACATCGGAAGTGTTACCGATAAAGATCTTTCTTTATCTTATTATCCTGGCAACATGGATGAGTTCGTGGACTGCGATATCAAAGTGAAAGGATGGTTTGTCGGTGGCGGCACACACTATCAGATAGTTGCAACTGACGTTGAGAAAGTGGAAACAACCGGTCCTAAGTTCTCTGTAAGCACTACCGCTCTCAAAGCAAAGGCTGGTGACACTTCTGCTTCTTTCGATGTAAAGGGCAATGTAAAGTGGACGGTTTCTTCTGACAATGCTGCATATACAGTGTCTCCTGCTTCAGGTGATGGCGCAGGCACAGTGACTGTCAAGTTCGCTGCCAATGAGACGGAAAAAGATGTGACGGTGAAACTTACCGTTTCTACGACGGAAGAGGTTGCTACCAAGTCTTATACTGTAGTTCTGACACATAAAGGAAAGTCTGCTGCTGGAGAAGGCGATACGAAGACAATAACGATTGCTACGGATAATGCTTGGACTGCAGATAATCATAAAGATTATAAAGCAGGCTTCTCTTTCACTAAAGATGGCGTGAAGTATGGCTATTATAAGTCTTCTTCTACTAGTACAATGGTAGCACCCTCGAATGATCATATTAGAGTATACAAAGATGCAGTATTAGAGATTGTTCCTCCAGCAGGAAAAACTATTACCAGTGTCGTAATGAACACTGTGCATTATACGAATAAGTGCTATAATATGAAAGTTTTAGGGAGTGCAACTGAAGCTGTTGCCGATATAAAGGCTTTTACAATTTCTTGGTCTGGCAACTCGGATAAATTTGTTGCGCAGGCGGTGAATGGACAGGTCCGAATTACAGGTATAACTGTTACGCTTAAATAGTCCAACGACTTAAATACCAGACATAAAAGGGTGCCCGGAAAACCGGGCTGCCCTTTGTCCGTCTAAAACAACATTGTTTCAAGGGTGAAAAAATCATTGAAATATATAATGAAATGGGTGTTGGCACTGATGGTGTCAATGCCCATTGTTTCTTCCTGCGGCACTGATTCCGGTCAGTCGGGGCAGTCAAAAGTGTCATTGACCGTAAAGAGCAGCGAGCTTGCGGAGTACAATGTAGGTGCAGCGAAGGGTGAGCAGTTCCTTGTGGTGGAGGCTTCCGGAGAGTGGAACATTATTGTTACGTCTGAGGTTTCTAGCGGCTCGTGGCTCAAGGTGAATCCGTCATCAGGCGCAGGAAGCCGCTCCAACGTGATTCTTGCATGGGAGGCCAATGGCTCTGAACAGTCCAGAACTGCGGTGCTGACACTGAAGGCGTCAGGAGCATCTGCGACATTGACATTGACACAGGCAGGCAAGAGCGAAACTCCTGAGCCGACGCCGGGGCCAAATCCAAACCCTAATCCTAATCCGGGACCGTCTGAGATCAAGGCAGGCTGGCTTGAGCTTCCGGCAATGCCGGAGGACAGCAAGTTCGGATTCTTTTCGCATGATATGAAGATCGGCAATGTCAGGACCAGAAATTACACATATGCCTGGGATTACGAGAATCTTGTCGCTCCTTGGGTGGCCTATCCGCTCAGCACGTGGACAATCGGCTCGGGAAAACGTACTGATGCCTGGGGGTTGGATCCTTCCCTTCCTGAGAAATTCCAACCTGTGCTGTATCGTGGTTTCGGAGGCGGTTACGACAGGGGGCACCAGTTGCCGTCTGCGGACAGATTGAATTACGCGGCAAACGTAACTACGTTCTATGGCACGAATATGACCCCGCAGCGGTCTGAGCTCAACCAGCATTCTTGGGCTAACCTCGAAAGCAAGGTGCGCTCTTGGGCAAGCAGGGCGGACACTTGCTATGTGGTAACCGGATGTGTTACGAAAGGCAGCACAAAGACCGCAAGGGATAATGAAGGAAAGAAAGTGACCGTTCCTACTCATTATTACAAAGCAGTTCTGAGATATAGCAAAAACTCGACATTCGGGCATTCCGGATATATAGCTTGTGCGATTCTTTTAGAGCATAAAGGATATGGAGACAACAATAACTTCAAGCCTTATGCGATGTCCATTGACGAACTCGAGAAAAAAATCGGCATTGACTTTTTCGCAAATCTTCCTGCAGCGATCGGGGAGGATGCGGCGGCTAAAGTTGAGGCTGAGGACCCTGCTACAGTAAGCTGGTGGTGGTAACGTGATGGCACTAAAACACAAACATTGACAATGAAAAGAATAATTTACACAATCCTGGCTCTGCTGCTGATTTCCGTATCAGCGTATGCAGGCGGTCCGAAGCGTTATGTGCTCGGGTTCTACAATGTGGAGAATCTCTTCGACACATACCATGATGAGGGAAAAAATGACTATGAGTTCCTTCCGGACGGCAAGAACAAGTGGACAGAGCCGAAATATGAAAAGAAACTTCACAACATCGCCACGGTCATCAAGGCTATGGCCGATGAGAACAAAGCTTTCCATACGGTGCTGGGACTCAGCGAGATAGAGAACCGTCACGTGTTGGAGGACCTGGTCAGCCAGCCTGAAATCGAAGCGGCGAACTACCAGATCGTCCATTACGACGGCCCGGACAGACGAGGCGTCGATGTGGCTCTGCTGTATCGTCCGGAGCATTTCACGGTAGAAGAGAGCAAGTCCATTCCGTTTGACTTCAATTCCACGACCATCACATTCACTATGGACAAGGAAGGACAGGACTATTTCCGTACACGTGACATCCTGATGGTCAGGGGGTTGCTTGACGGCGAGATGTTCGCATTCTTCGTGGCCCATCTTCCTTCACGTATCGGCGGCAAGGGACAGGACCTCAGAAGCCGTGGCGCGGAAATCATCTACGAGCACTCACTGGAACTGATGAAACAGTATCCGGGCATCAAGATTATGGTGATGGGTGACATGAATGACAACCCTACCGACGAGAGCATGGTAACATACATGCACGGCAAGGAGACCATCGCCGAAGTCGGCGAGCAGGACTTCTTCTCCCCGTTCTTGTCAATGCTCAAGGCAGGTTACGGATCGCTCGCTTACAGAGGCACTTGGAACATCTATGACATCATCCTTGTAAACCAGGTGATGGCCAATGCTCCGAAGGGCACTCTGAAGATCCAGCCTATCGTGAAGAAGAAATACTATGGCCGCATATTCAGCCAGCCGTTCATGACACAGCAGGAAGGACAATACAAGGGTACGCCGTTCCGTACATTCTCAAGCGGTACGTTCATCGGCGGTTACAGTGACCACTATCCGACCTACATCATCGTAAGCAACAAGTAATTACAGTATTCAATATGATTAAAAAATATCTTCTATCCATCTCAGCGCTGATTCTTTCGGTGGCAATGTCCGCTCAGAATCCTACCGGAGGCGTGAAAGGCGTTGTCGTGGACCGCTCTTCCAAGACAGCCTTGGACGGCGCAGTCCTGAAACTGTATTCAGGCACACAGGAAATCGCCACAGTACGCACAGGTGCTGACGGCTCATTCTATATTCCTGACCTCAAGGACGGTATGTACGACCTCGTGATCGAGAATTCGAACTATCTTCAGTCCAAGGTCAATGTCACTGTCAATGACGGTTATGTGAAAAATATGTTCAAGCTGTCATTGACCCCGGTCCATAAGGTAGGAGAAGTCGATGACGCGAGCTTCACCGAGTTCGACCTGGACGACTCAGGCTATCAGGACAGTCCTACCATTCTATTCGGACAGAATGACGTGTTCAACAACATTGCAGGATACAATTTCAGCTCAGTTCGTTTCCGCGTGCGCGGTTATTCCAGCGAGTCACAGGATGTCTATATGGCAGGCGTGAGGATGAATGACGCGATTACCGGCTACACTCCTTATTCTCTGTGGAGCGGTCTGAATGAGGCGGTCCGCAGCAAGGAAAGTGTAAACGGTTCAGAGATTTCCGACTACGGTTTCGGTGGCTACAACGGACTCACCAACATTGACCCGATGGCATCGAAGGTCCGCACCGGCTGGAGAGGTAGCGTGCTGACCAACAGTGCATTGTATCGTCTCCGTCTGATGATGACCTATTCTTCAGGCGAACTCGACAACGGCTGGTCATACGCATTCAGCGCATCTGCTCGTCTCGGCGGCAATGACTGGATCAAGGGTGTGTATTACCGTTCGTTCGGCTACTACGGTTCCGTGGAGAAGAAGTTCGGCGAGGAGCATAAACTTGGATTGACCTTCATGGCTGCTCCTGGTCAGAGAGGCGCGCAGAACGGTTCTACCCAGGAGGTTTACGACCTTATGGGTGACAATATGTACAACTCCAACTGGGGTTATTACAATGGCAAGGTGCGCAATGCCCGCGTGAAGAAGACTCACGAGCCTATCGCCATCCTGAAATACGACTTCACACCGGAGTCCAAGAAGCTCAAGGTTTCAGCTACAATGCTTTACCGCTTCGGAAAGAATGGCTATACCGCATTGGACTGGTATGACGCACCGGACCCGAGACCTGATTACTACCGTAATCTTCCGAGCTATTTCTTCATGGACAATACTGACTACAACCGTCTGAACTATTCCAAGTACATGTGGGCTAAAGAGCAGTGGGAGCAGGACATTCCTAGCATCACTCATATAAACTGGGACAGACTGTATGCTGTCAATGCCATGAACAGCACTGCTGACGGCAACCGCTCGAAGTACGTTATCGAGGAGCGCAGGACTGACCAGCAGGACTTGAATTTCGCTGCCAACGCGAAGTGGAACCCGGTGAATTGTTTCACATTGGCCGGCGGCCTTTCCTACAAATGGAACAGGACCGAGTATTACAAGATTCTGGACGATCTGCTCGGCGGTGACTATTACGTGAACATTGACCAGTTCGCGGAGAGGGACTATGCTTCTTCTGTGACAATGTACCAGAATGACCTGGACTATTATCTGAAGAACGGCAAGGCCCAGACATTGAAGCAGGGCGACAAATACGGTTACGACTACTATGCAAATGTAAGACGTGCAGAGGCTTGGGCTTCAGGCAGATTCTCCAAGTTCGGTCTGGATGTGGCATTGGCAGGACGTATCGGTTACACCAAATATTGGAGAGAAGGTCTTCTCCGCAAGGGTCTTTTCCCTGGTCTTGATGCCAATGGACAGCCGATGACTTACGAAGGAAAGGTCATCACGACTTACGACCCTATTACAGGTGACGCCATCACTTCTCTCGGCAAGTCCGAGGTCAAGGATTTCCTGACGGGTGCCGCCAAACTCAATGTCAGCTACGTGATACCTGGCGGCCACAGGGTTTATGCAAATGCCGCGTTCATCGCTGATGCGCCTAATTTCAACCAGGCGTTCATTTCCCCGAGAACAAGAAACAGCATTGTCCCGAATCTTAAGACAAACAAGACATTGACCGCGGACCTGAACTATGCGTACAGCAATTCTGGCTACGATGTCCGTGTAACCGGTTACTATACAGCCATCAAGGACCAGTCCAAGGTGATGAGCTTCTACGACGATGCGCAGAACTCCTTCACCAACTTCGCGATGAGCGGTATTGACCAGCGTCATATCGGTCTCGAGCTCGGTTTCAAGGTGCCGCTTCCGGTTCCGAACCTTGCTCTCCAGGGTGTGGTCTCCTACGGCCAGTTCGTTTACACTTCCAACCCTAAGATGTACCAGACTTATGACAACAGCGCGGCTATCGTCGAGGATACCTATGGCGTGACCATCCCTTACTGGAAGAGTCATCCTACTGCTGATGGCAAGACTGTAAAGCATTATGTTTCAGGCACTCCGCAGCTTGCTACAAGTCTCGGCCTGTCTTGGAACAAGAACTACTGGTTCGTGGATGCCGACGTGGACTACTTCGACTTCGCATACCTGGACATGAACCCTCTTTACAGGACAGACATGGCTACCTCAGGTCCGGACAAGACCGTTACTCCTACCGAAATCGAGTATATGGCCGCTCAGGAGAAGTTCAAGGGTGCTGTTCTTGTCAATGCGAGTGTCGGCAAGTCCTGGTACATCAAGAGAAACTACCAGCTCGGCTTCTCTCTTCAGGTGAAGAACATTCTCAATACTACGAATCTCCGCACCGGCGGTTACGAACAGACCCGTCTCGTGGACAATACCGTGAGCAAGGAGCGTTACTACAGGTTTGATTCCAAGTATTTCTACATGAGCGGAATCAACTATATGTTGAACATTTATTTCAGATTCTAATATGAACAAGATATTTAACATAATCGGAGCTGCGGCTGTTTCACTGGCAGCGCTCGCTTCCTGCGACGAATGGGAGCCGGTCTTCACCGGGGATTATGGCAAGGCCGACGTCTATACGCCGGTGACATTGACCCCGAACACTACGATACTGGATCTCAAGAAGTTATACACTACTCCAGGAACTCCTGTGACAATCAGTGATGACATCGTTATCGGCGGTCAGGTGATTTCCGAGGACAGGTCCGGCAATGTGTACAAGAGTCTTTATATCCAGGACGAGACAGGCGGAATCGAGCTGAAGCTCGGAAAGAACGGTCTGTACAATGACTACAAACTCGGTCAATGGGTATATGTGAAATGCAGCGGTCTTACTCTCGGCGCATACAACGGCATGGTCCAGCTCGGCTGGGAGAGCAATGACTCCAAGTACGAAACATCCTATATCGAGGTGCAGTATATCATTGACACACACATATTCAGAGGCGAGATCGAAACGCCGGTCGCAGCCAAGAAAATAACGGATTATAAGGAGCTTTTGGTGGATGGGGATCCTAATAAGGGCTTCAAGCCGGAACTCGTGGGCAGCTACGTGGAACTCGACGGTCTTACTTACGGAAATCAGATTTTCCTGCTCGTCTATATCGACCCGAACAAGGATACGAGCGACAATGACAACCGTATCTTCTTCTCTGACAAGACTTGGGGCGTAACCACTTGGGCCATGTCCAAGCAGGGCTTCCTCAATTATCTGAACAGCGGCGCTTTCGATGAGGGCAAGACCAATACAGGCCGCAAGGTCACTGACTTGAAGAAGGAATTGACGAAGAACGCATCTGCATATACCATCAGTCAGTATTTCAAGATGGGCTCTATAGATATTCAGATCCGTACCAGCGGTTACTCGAAATTTGCTGACACCCAGATTGACAAGAAGATTCTTGATGAGGGCGCGAAGATCAATGTAAAAGGAATTCTGACCACATACAAAGGCAGTGCGCAGTTCACACTCATTGACCTTGATGGCGTGGAAATAGTCAAATAGTTCATTATGAAAAAGATATTTATTTTGGGAGCGACGATTATGATGATGTCGGCTTGTAATTGCAATCCTTTCATGAAGGAATGGACGTTGGAAGGCGGTTATCCTCCTTTCGACAAGATCAGAGTCAGCGACTATGTTCCGGCTGTGAAAGAGGGTATCAAGCAGCAGGCGGCCGAGGTCGATGCCATCGTGACCAATGCCGAGGCACCGACGTTTGCGAATACTATCGCAGCGTATGAGCTTTCAGGCCAGATACTTGCGAAGACTCTCGGAGTTCTTTACAATGTTTCCGAGTCAGATGCGACTCCGCAGATGCAGGAGGTGATGGACGAGGTTACTCCTCTCGTTACCGCCGCTTCCGATGAGATTTTCATGAATGCCGGTTTCTTCTCACGTGTAAAAGCCGTGTTGGAAGATTCTTCCGCACTCGACAGGGAGCAGTACATTGTCACGAAAAAGCTTTATGACCGGTTCGTGAGAAACGGCGTGGCTCTCGGCGAGGCTGAGCAGGCCCGTTTCAAGGAAATCAGTTCCGAACTGGCTGTGCTTCAGCAGAAGTTCGGCAACAACCTTCTCGCGGAGAGCAATGCTTTCAAGTCCGAGATCGGCATTCCTGTGTCCAGCTATCCTGTTTTCATGACGACCTGCGAGGACAGGGCCAAGCGCGAGGCTGCTTTCAAGGCTTATTCTTCCCGCGGCAATCATGACAATGCCAATGACAACAAACAGGTTATCCTGGATATCATGCGTCTGCGTACGGAGAAGGCCCAGCTTCTCGGATATGATTGTTCCGCTGACCAGATTTTGAGTGACAAGATGGCTCACGATCATGAGACTGTGGATGCTTTCCTCGGCAAGATTATGGTGAAAGCAGTGGCGAAGGCCAAGGAGGAAGTCATTGAAATGCAGAAGTTTATGGACAAGGACATTGAGGCCGGCATTCTTCCTGCGGGTACGAAGATTCAGCCTTGGGACTGGTGGTATTATGCGGAGAAGGTGCGCAAGGCGCAGTATGACCTGGACGAGAATATCACGAAGCCGTATTTCCAGTTGGACAATGTCCGCAAGGGTGTGTTCGCTGCGGCTGAAAAGCTCTATGGAATCAAGATTGTGCCTGTTGATGGCCTTCCTGTATATAATCCTGAGGTGAAAGTGTACAGAGTCCTGGATGCGGACGGCTCACAGCTCAGTCTCTTCCTTACTGACTACCTTCCGCGCAGCACCAAACGTGGCGGTGCATGGATGTCCAACTTCCGTGAGCAGTATGTGGATGCTGCCGGCAAGGATATGCGTCCTATCGTCATCAATGTCTGCAACTTCGGCCAGCCGGAGGATACCGTGACAATGCTTACCATCGACGAGGTTCAGACCGCGTTCCATGAGTTCGGTCATGCATTGCACGGAATGCTCTCGAAATGCCGTTACGTGGACGTGAGCGGTACCAATGTGACCCGCGATATCGTGGAGACTTTCTCGCAGTTCAATGAGAACTGGGCGTTCCAGCCTGAGATTCTTGCCGAGTATGCACACCACTATCAGACCGGCGAGGTGATTCCTGATTCATTGGTCACCAAGATCAACAATTCCCTGAAGTTCAACCAGGGTTTCATGACCACCGAGCTTTGCGCCGCTTCAATTCTGGATATGAAATGGCATGAACTTGGCCCTGATACCGACTGGAACAGCTTGGATATCACTGCTTTCGAGAAAGAGGTATGCAAGGATATGGGGCTCATCGGCGAGATTATCCCACGTTACCGCAGCACGTATTTCAACCATACTTTCGGCGGCGGTTACAGTGCCGGCTACTACGGCTACCTCTGGGCAGAGGTTCTGGACAAGGATGCCTTCGAGTTCTGGCAGAGCAACGGTCTCTGGAATCCGGAGATGGCTCACAAGTTCCGTTCTCTCTTCCTGGAGAAGGGCGGCAGTGAAGAGCCGATGATCCTCTACCACGAGTTCCGCGGTGCAGACCCTGACCCTGATGCCCTAATCCGTGCCCGTGGCCTGGAGTAGGGTGACTTTTCGCCCGGCAAGCGTTTCCTTACGTCTTGAAGCGGTCGGGACGCGGCCAAGGGTGATTTTGTAACTCGTGGCCGCGTCCCGCCGGGATTTGTTTTTTTGCAAATAGTTTGTACTTTTGTAAACGTATGAGTACAAAGGATATAATACGCGGAATGAGAGAGATTGCATCTCACGTGTTGCCGAAGGGGGCGGAAGTCATTCTTTTCGGCTCGCGAGCTCGTGGAGATGCCAGAGTTGATTCCGATTGGGATATCCTTATACTAATTGATGGAGAAAGAGCTACTTGTGAAGACTTTGAGAAATTTGCCTATCCTTTCGTGGATTACGGTTGGTCAGTAGGCGAACAGATCAATCCGTTAATCTATTCTTTTGAAGATTGGAATAAGAGAAGCATTACTCCGTTTTACAAAAATGTTCAATTGGAAGGAGTTAGCCTATGCCGTTAACCGATGAAGAAAGAAAAGCGATTGTCATATATCGACTTGAAAAGGCTGAGGACGTTTTCGTTGAGGCCGAGGATTGTGCATCGATGGGACATTGGACACTTGCAGCTAATCGTCTATATTATGCTGCTTATTATGCTTCTTCGGCCCTTTTGGTTAGTGCCGGATTGATGGCGAAAACACATGAAGGTACAATTGGAATGATTGGCCAGCATTATGTACGAACCGGTGTCTTGACTAAAGAAGATGGTGCTCTGTTAGCTCGATTACAAAATATGCGTCATACTGGCGATTATGATGATTTCTTAGATTGGACTCAGGCGGATGTGGAGCCTTGTTTCCCAAAGGTAGACGCCTATATCGAAAAAATTAAGTCCATTATCTATACTCCCAGTCGGGACACGGCCACGGGTGATTTTGTAACTCGTTGATAATCAGATATCATTTAAGATAGAGCGTGGAAACGCGGCCTTTTTTTGGCTACGTTTCCACGCCCTACTTTCATAAAATGTTATATATCAGCCCGTTACGACACGGCGCCGTGGCCGCGTCCCGCCGGGGTGTGGCAGATTTGGCGGAACATTAAGCAATCGTCCCGCCGGGGAGTGTCTTAGCCGATGTAGCTGGTGATTAGCTTCATGCCGGACGACGGGGTGAAGGTGACACCTTTCGAGGTGGCTGGGATCAGGACGGTTTCGCCTTGATGAAGTGTGATGGTATGATCCTGCTCCTCGTGATCTGTCAGGGTGCCGCGGCCTTCGATGCACATCACTACCAGGAATGAATCGAGGTCGGAAAGATCCTTCGTGAAAGGCTTGTCGAGATCGTACTGGCTGGTAGTGAAGTATTTGCACTCTATCAGGACGTTCTCGTCATCTTTCTTTTCCGTGTAATTCGTCTTGTACTCCGGATAGACATTGTAGTCGATGGCATCCTTGGCGAGCTCGGTGTGAAGCTCACGTGGCTTGCCGTCGAGACCCAGACGTCCGTAGTCATAGATGCGGTAGGTGATGTCAGAGGTCTGCTGAATCTCTGCGATGAAGCAACCTGTGCCGATGGCGTGGATGCGTCCTGCAGGAAGGAAGAACACATCACTGGCTTTTACTTTGAAATCGGTGAGGACATCCGTGATAGTGTTGTTCTCCACTCTCTCTACATACTCTTCCGGAGTGATTTTCTCCGAGAGACCGGAAAGCAGATGAGCGCCTTCATCTGCGCCTACTACGTACCACATCTCGGTCTTTCCCTTGGAATTGTGACGTTTGGCAGCCAGTTCATCGTTAGGGTGAACCTGGATGGAAAGGTCGCTTTTCGCGTCAATGAATTTTATGAGGAGAGGGAATTCATTGCCCGTATTGGCATAGACTTTCTCTCCTACGAGCTGGCCTTTGAACTGCTCTACCAGTTCGGTAATGGTCTTGCCCTCGAATTCTCCGTTGGCAATGACGGATTCATGGCCCTTTACGCCGGAGAGTTCCCAGCTTTCGCCGATATTGTGCTGATCTGTAACGACTTCCTTGTATGGGGCGATTTTCTCTCCGCCCCACACAACTGTCTTCAGTATAGGTCTGAATTTTAATGGATACATTGTTTGTTTTATTTTTTTTGCGCCAGCGTGGTCAATGCTTCCGCCGGTCCTCCCCACTGCGTGGGTCCCCTCCCTTTTCGGGAGCCAATGCCGGCTCCAGCATTAACCCCGCTGGCTTCAAGAAACTATTTATCGAGCTGGCTCAATGCGAACGTGTAGGCGCCGAGCGAGATGGCCTTGCTGGCACCGATTTTTGAACGCATTACGCCGATACGCTTCTGCGGGTCGTAGGTTGCAGTCTTCTCCGTTCCGTACACCTTGATCTGGCGCGCGTCTCCCTTCGCAAAAGCAGTGAATTCCTCAGGATCATCCAGGTTGTAAACCTTAGGCTGGACCTTTCCGATAGTATCACCCGACATTGTCTTGACAGTCGAACGCATTGAATTCAGGATGCCCGGCATGATGTACTCGTGGTTGTTCATGAGGCCGCCGCCGATGCAGATGATACCGTCGAACAACGATGCTGCGATAGCCATTCCGTCTCCGGCAGCCTCGCCGAGATCATTGAACGCCTTGATGGCAGCTTCCCTGTTGCCCTCGCGCTCTCCGTGGCAGACTTCCGCGATTTCCTTCGGGGTGAGACCATGACTCATGTTGCCGCTTGCCTCACCGTAGACTCTGGTCACGGCGCGGATTGATGCGCTGTCCTCCAGAATGTAGCCCGGCATCTTGAAATTAGGCAGGCAGAATGTCTCCACACATGAATTGTCTCCACGGTTAAGCTCGCCGTTCATGACGAAACCGATACCGAGACCTGTGCCGAAAGTATATCCGATGAGGTTGTGGAACCTCTTGTCGCTTCCAGCTGCCTCCAGACGTGCATTTACATCAGGAAGAGCACCGCCTAGAGCCTCGCCGTAAGCATAGAGATCGCCGTCATTGTTTATATATACAGGGATGCCGAACTTATCCTCAAGGAACGGTCCGAGAGCTACGCCGTCGCGGAAAGACGGGAAATTCGGAAGATAACCGCCGATGATTCCGTGCGGATAATCGGCAGGCCCGGGGAATGCGAAGCTGATTGCCACCGGCTTCTCTTCCAGTTTGTCAATCACCGTGCTGAAGCCCAGGACCATGGTCTGGAGGCACAGGTCGAGGTTCTTCGCATTGGAAGGAAGAGTGATAGGGTCAATGATGTATTCGCCTCCGCGCATTGCGCTGAATACCATATTGGTACCGCCTGCGTCGAGCGTAAGGACAATTCGTGAGTCTGTTTTATAGTTTGCCATAATTAATTATGTTTTAATACCATACTGTTTGTTCCGGTCCCATCTTGAACACGAGGTTTCCGCCTCTGAAGATGTCCACATATTCGATATAAGGAAGCTTGTAATCTTCGCCGTTCAGAGTAATGCTCTGGATGTATCTGTTCTCCTCGCTAAGTCCCTCTGCGGTAACATTGAACGTGCCGCCCGGAACTTTCACGGAAGCATTTTTGAATGCAGGCTTTCCGAACCAGAAACGTGGATTTGCAGGCTCTGCCTGATAGAAGCCGAGGCTTGAAAGAATGTACCAAGCCGACATCTGGCCTACATCCTCATTGCCCGCAAGACCGTTAGGATCATTGAAATAGAACTCCTTGAAGATGCGCGAAGCGAGGTCGGCGGTCTTCCATGGCTGGTGGGCCATCGTGTAGAAGTAGATGATGTGGTGGCTAGGCTCATTGCCGTGCGCGTACTGGCCGATGAGGCCGGAAATGTCGCTGGACTTGTTGTCGCCCACGATTTCGCTCTTGGCTGCGAACAGGCTGTCAAGCCTCTCCGTGAACTTGGCCTCTGAACCATAAAGCTTTACGAGACCGTCGAAGTCCTGCGGCGCGAGCCAGGTGTACTGCCATGCGTTGCCTTCGCAATACACGTCAGCGCGATGCTCCGAGCGGTAAGGATTGAACGGCTCAATGAACTTGCCGTCAGCATTCTTTCCGCGGATAAACAATGTCTTCTGGTCGAAATAGTTTCTATATGAATGACTTCTGTCGATGAAGTAATTGTAGTCAGCCTCATTGTTCATGAACTTGGCAGCCTGAGCCATGGCACCGTCAGCGATGGCGTACTCCATGTCGTAAGCCACGGACTCGTCGAAGTTCTTGTCGGCAGGAATGAAACCGTATTTCATGCGGATGTCCTGACCTCTGTCCGGACGCATCTCGGAATCTTTCAATGCCTTGTAAGCCAGCTCCTTGTCGAAGCCCTCGAAGCCCTTTACCAGGATGTCGGCCAATGCGATGACGCCAGGATTGCCCACCATGCAGTCAGTCTCATTGCCCCACAGATGCCATACCGGAAGCTTGCCCTGCTGCTGGTAGATGCCTATCATCGTGTTGGCGATGTCATTGATCTTCTCCGGATGGATGATCGTCATCAGCGGAATGGCTGCGCGGTAGGTGTCCCACAATGAGAATGTGGTGTAGTTCGTGAAACCGTGTTCCGTGTGTATCTGGTCGTCAGCGCCTCTGTAATCGCGGTTCACGTCATTGAAAACGGACGGCTGGATCATGGTGTGATACATCGCGGTGTAGAAAACGGTGCGCGCCTCGTCATCGTCTGTATCGACCTTGATCTTGGAAAGCTCCTCGTTCCATGCCTTCTCCGCAGCCTTCACCGTGCCTTCAAAATCCCAGCCCGGCATCTCCGCAGCCAAGTTCGCCTGCGCGCCATCCATGCTTACAGGGGACAATGCCACTTTCACCATAATCTGCTCACCTTCAGTCGTATGAAAAGCCATTCTGCTGTACGCTCCCATGTTGCTGAAGCTGTCGAAAGGCTTGCTGAACTGCGCATAGAAGAAGACCTTCTGATTCTTTGCCCAGCCTGTGGAATATCTGTAGCCTCGGATGGTGACGCTGTCCACGGATTCTGTCAATGTCTCTGTAGCCTTGTCCCAGCATCCGCCGTTCTCCAGGTCGAAAACGATTGCTGCTGAATCACTTGCAGGGAACGTATAACGGTGCAAGCCGACACGTGAAGTCGCCGTCATCTCGGCATTGATACCGAAACGGGTGAGCGGCACGCTGTAATATCCCGGCTTGGTGACTTCCTTGGACCTGTCGGCATAAGACCACAGTCCGGTCTTTATTGCCGCTTCGATTTCCTCAGGTGTGGCGCCCTCTGCCGGAGCCTCTCCGCGGGCATAAGTCACCTCTCCGATTACCGGCATTACCGTAACATCGAACAGGTCGCCGATACCGGTACCCTCAAGATGCGTATGCGAGAATCCGATGACGGTGGTGTCGCTGTCGTGATAGCCTGAGCACCAGTCCCATGTCTGCGGGATGCTGGTAGGTCCCAGCTGCACCAGACCGAAAGGAACATTGGCCCCGACGAAAACGTGTCCGTGTCCGCCGCTGCCGATTTTAGGATTCACGAACTGCGTGTAGTCCGTGTCGTCTGCTGTCTTCGCGCATCCTGCCGCCAGAACCGCCGGCAACATCAGCGCCAAAAATCTATTGTTCATTTATATCAATGTTTATGTGTTTATTCCAATGTCTGTTCCCGTCGCGGAGTCGTTATTTCGCAGCGCGGCAGCGGAAAACCAGTTCGCCGCCACGTGTAAGCTCCTCGTGGCTGATTCTGTAGCCTTTCAATGTCTTTCGTCCCAGAGTCATGCCGGAAATGCGGTCGTATGAGTCGCGTTTCGCCTCACGCCCGTTTTCATTGCTGCCTGACTTGCTGATAACCAGCTCATTGTGCCCGTTGTACCATTTCGGGTTGAGGGTTATGGTGACCTTCTCGAAAGTAGGCGCTGTCAATGTATATGACGGTTCGCCCGGACAATCCGGATAGAAGCCCATCATTGAAAATACTGCCCACGCGGACATTGTACCTGTATCGTCATTGCCCGGGATGCCGTCAGGCTTGGTCGTGAAATACTCGCGGAGCAGCTGCGGAATCAATTTTTGCGTGCGCCACTCTTCGCCCTTGAAGCGGCTGAAGAGGTATGCGTATGCGATATCCGGCTCATTTGCAGGGTCATACAGCCCTTCGTCGAACACCATCTGCAACTTTTCCGTGAACACTTTCTGGCCGCCCATCAGCTGTGCGTAGCCTTCCACATCATGCGGCACGAAGAACGTGTAGTTCCATGCGCTGCCCTCGTGGAAGCCTGGAACCGCCTCGAAATTCTCACCCTGACGCGGGTTGAACGGTGTCAGGAAAGAACCGTCCGCATTCAGAGGACGCAGCGTTCCGGATTCCGGACTATAATAATGTTTATAGTTCAATGACCTCTCCCTGAATGCTTTAGCCTCGTCTTCGTAGCCGAGGTCGGCAGCCAGGAGGGACAATGCGTTGTCGGCTACGTAATATTCCAATGCGTGCGAAACGGAGTTGTCGCCCGAAAAGTCCGCCGCGAAATATCCCAGCGGAATGAATCCGTCCTGAACATACGGGTCAATGTCGGGCCTCATCTTGTTCTCAGGTCCGCGTGTGACCGCCGACTTGATGAAAGCCTGATATGCCGTGTATATGTCAATGTCTTTCAGGCCTTTGAGCCACGTGTCGGTTATCACCGGAATGGCAGGGTCGCCTTCCATGGTGAATGTCTCGCGGCCGTAAAGTTCCCACTTAGGCATCCAACCCCACTCCTTGTACATCGAAATCATTGACCTGACCATGTCGAGCTGGCGCTCCGGATAGACCAGCGTCATGAGCTGATGCACGTTGCGGTAGGTGTCCCACAGCGAGAATACGGTGTAGCGGTTATGTCCAGGCTCTACCTTGCCGATGCCCGGTTTGCCGGTGTCGTAGCGTGCCGCTTTCGTGTTGCTCAATGTCTTGCCGTCGCCGGTGAATTCCATGACAGGGAACTCCCCGTTCACGTCATTCAGGATATTAGGGTGTATAAGTGCATGATACATAGCTGTATAGAACACTTCTTTCTGGCGCAGGCTGCTGCCTTCCACCTTGATTCTGGACAAGTCGCTGTTCCATCTTGCTACAGCATTGGCCCTGACCTTGTCGAAATTGAAACCGGTCTGCTCGGCTTCGAGGTTCATTCTCGCATTCTCGCAGCTTACGAAGGAAACGCCGACCTGGACCATAATCTGCTCATTTTCATCGACATTGTCATACGTGAACCAGAAGCCGATGTCGTCGCCGGAGATTTCGCGGGCGTAGCGGGTGTAGAGCTTGTATTTGCCCTGGTCGGGGTCCCAAGCGGACTCCGCGGTCATCGGGCGCTGTTTTTTCCAATATCCGCAGCTTGACGGCGCTTTGTTGACGCGCATGACGAAGTAGATCGGGAATACCGCCTGCGAGTTGTAGCAGAAGGTTCCCAGGAGTTTCGAGCCTTCGATTTCGGTGTCGCTGACCTTGCGGACCGTAGCTCCGGATTCGTTCGTGAGGCCCTCGCCGAGGTTTATCAAGATGTTCGCCTGTCCGGCGCGGAAGGTGTATCTTTCAATGCTAGTGCGCTCGGTAGCAGACACTTCCGTGCGGATTCCGTATCGGGTCAATGTGTTCGTATAATAGCCCGTGGTGGACCGCTCGCCGGTGTATTCCGAGCCGTATTTATGGTAGTCCACATCGAGGGGGCCGGAAGTCGCCATCGTCAGGAGAGAGCCGAGTTCCGGACATCCGACGCCGCTGAGGTTTACGTGAGAGAATCCCGTAAAGAACTTGTTTTCATAGCAATACGGGGTAGACCACCATCTGCTGTCCTTGTCCCAGACATTGTCGTCCGAGCCCATGACGTTGAACGGCGATACGCTCATCATTCCGTTCGGACATACGGCTCCAGGATTCGTGGTTCCGAAGTTCGTGGTTCCGACGAACGGGTTCACGTAATCGGCAGGCTGCTTGATAGTGTTTTTCTTCGCCGGAGCCGAGTCTGTAGCGGCGGCAGAAAAAACTCCCCATCCCGACATGGCCGCCAGGACGAGGAGTGTATTAGCTAAACGTCTTGCAATCATTGACTTACAAGATATTTGTGCGTTTCGTAAATTCGATGATTTCTGGAATATATCCGAAAGCGAGTCCGGTAACGGTGTCTGCGCATCCGTAGTAGATGGCTACGCGGCCGGTCTCCGGGTCGTGGAGTGATGCGCATGGGAATGTCACATCAGGAACGTCTCCGGTGAGCTCGTAGATTTCACGTGGGGAGATGAGGTATTGTCCGCTGCGTGCGAGCACCTTCCATGGCTGCTCCAAGTCGAGGAGTGCTGAACCGAATGCGTAGACATATCCGTTGCATGAGTGCAGTACGCCGTGGTAGAACAGCAGCCATCCTTCCGAAGTCTCGATAGGAACCGGGCCTGCGCCGATTTTCATGCACTGCCAGGCGCTTACCTCGAACGGTGCCGGTGCCATCACGTGACGGTGGTGTCCCCAATATTCCATATCCGGAGATTCGGAGTAGAAAATGTCTCCGAATGCGGTGTGGCCGGTGTCGCTAGGGCGTGAGAGCAATGCGAACTTGCCGTTTATCTTCTTAGGGAAGAGCACTCCGTTCCTGTTGTATGGAAGGAATGCGTTTTCCAGCTGGTGGAATGTCTTGAAGTCTGTGGTCCATGCTACTCCGATGGTAGGGCCGTGATAGCCGTTGCACCATGTAACGTAGAATTTGTCCTCGATCTTGGCCACGCGCGGGTCATATCCGTATACCCATTCTCCGATTTCCGGATCAGCTCCTTCGAACTTGATGGTTTCCGGGTTGATGTCCCACTTGAAGCCGTCCTTGGAGAATCCTGCATGGAGTGTCATCCTGCGGTTCTTGTCATCGCAGCGGAATACTCCTGCGAATCCGCCTTCGAACGGAACTACGGCAGAGTTGAAAATACTGTTGGAATCCGGCAGCAAGTCTCTGGGAATGACCGGGTTTGCAGAGTAGCGCCAAAGCGGGTCGTTACATCCTGCAGGGCGATCCTGCCAAGGCATATTTGGGAGAGCATTTCCCTGAATTTTTATAGAACTCATAAGTGATGTAATAATTTTGTCTGTTTAGTCGTACAAAGATACAAAACCTTTTGCACAACTCGTCATAATTATATGACACATCAAGCATTGTACCTGACCTCGGGGCTTGTGGAAATTTATTGTTCAGTTTTAGCGACTGGAATCGCCCCTGCTTTCACAATTATCATTCGGATTGTTTATCCCTTGGGCGAAGTCACGAATAACCGGTTCATTCAAGTGTTTGACGCGGGTGGCAGAACCGAAAACTGTCACCCGTTCTCGTATAATATTATGCTCCACTGACACGGGATTGAAGAAAAAAAATTTGTAATTCGCGCCACTTTCATTATATTCGCGCCGTAATTATGACGAACGGTTACTATATTTTCTTTATGACAGTCATGTCAATGCGAATGCATCGCTAAGATGCGTCCGTGTTTTTTCTATTCATAAGATTTAATGAAACAACATACTTACCGGATTGACGGCGGTTTCTCCTTTGAAGCGGGAGGAAGCGTCTCCACATTACAAGTGGGTTATCATACATCCCCGTACGAATACAAGAAGGGGATGAAAGTTATATGGATCTGTCATGCGTTGACAGCTGACTCGAATGCCGAAGATTGGTGGTCTGCACTCGTCGGACCTGGAAAACTCTTCGACACGGACAAATATTTCATCGTCTGCGGAAACATGCTCGGCTCATGCTACGGCTCCAGCGGCCCGTCCAGCATTGACCCTGAAACCGGGAAACCGTATTATTTCTCTTTCCCGAAAGTAACGGTCAGGGACATTGTCAGAGCACTGGACGCGGTACGCGAACACATTGGCATTGAACATATTGACTTGCTGGTCGGCGCCAGCATCGGCGGCTTTCAGGCGTTGGAATGGTCGGTGATGAAGCCGGAACTTTTCTCGCACGCGGTCTATATTGCGACCACTTCCCGCATCTCGCCTTGGGTCACGGCCTTCGAGGAATCGCAGAGGATGGCATTGGAAGCGGACCAGACTTTCCGCGCATGCGAGAGCCTGGATGGCGGGCGGAAGGGCCTGGAATGCGCCCGGACCATCGCATTGATTTCATACCGGTGCGAAGACGGGTATATCAGGAAGCAGCAGGAGGCGGACACGGATACGTTGTTTGCCGACAGGGCGGCCTCTTATCAGCGCTATCAGGGCAAGAAACTGGCGGACAGGTTCGACGCCTACTCGTATTACTATCTGTCCTACAGTGTCGACAGCAACAACCTCGGACGCGGACGTGGCGGCGAAGAGGCGGCGCTCGGCATGATACGCGCACAAGCCACGCTCATAGCCATCGACACGGACCTCATCTTCCCTGCACACAAGATGAAAGATATGGCGAAATATATCAAAGGTTCTGAATATCATGAAATTACATCCCACTTCGGGCATGACGGCTTCCTGTTGGAAACAGATCAGCTGGACCGGATAATCCGCCCGATTGTGGAGAAATTATAAAGGAGGCATTATGCAGGTACTGAAATTCGGCGGATCGTCATTGGCGGACGCGAAAAACATGCTCAAGGCGGCGGACATCATCGCCAAGGCTACTGACCGGGACAGGACGATCGTCGTGGCATCGGCGATCTACAAATGTACGGACACATTGATCCGGATAGGCAATCTGGCGGCGGCACACGACAGCTCATATCTGGGACTCCTGGATGAACTTCAGGAGAAGCACCATCAGATTATCAGGGAACTCCTCCCGATCGAGAAATATGAGGAGTCCACGGAGGTCTGCGACGACACATTCGCGTCGATCAGGGGCATTGCCCAAGGCGTTTTCCTGCTCGGAGAACTGAGCCCGGCTAGCCTGGACGCCATCCAGGGCTGCGGAGAACTGCTCTCCAGCCGGATTCTCGCGACGAAAATGGCTTCGGTAGGCATCCCGACCAAATGGGTGGACTCCAGGGAGATAATCCGCACCCGCGTCGAGGCCGGCAAGCACGTCGTCGACACTGCCGTGACTTATGCCAATGTCGAGGCAATGATCGAGTCCAATCCTATCATGTCATTGTTCATAGTACCTGGATTCATCGCGTCTGATGACAAGGGACGCATGGTGACGCTCGGCCGCGGCGGATCTGACTATTCCGCATCGCTTTATGCGGTCGGCAGCAAGGCCAGGGCGCTGGAAACGTGGAAGGATGTGCCCGGAATGATGACGGCGGACCCTAAGGTCGTGCCGCAGGCAATGCTTATCCGCCATATCTCCTACCGCGCTGCGCTGGAACTTTCGCATTTCGGTGCCAAGGTCATCTATCCTCCTACCATTCAGCCGGTTGTCTCTGAACGCATCCCGATTTTCGTGAAATGCACTTTCGACCCGGACGGTGAGGGAACGGAGATTGAACAGAACCCTCCGCGCGGAAAGAACAAGATAATCGGCATTTCCAATTCGGACAACATTGCCCTGCTCTCATTGGAAGGCAGCGGCATGGTCGGTGTGCCGGGGTTTTCGTACCGCCTTTTCCAGACATTGAGCGAGAACAATATCAGCATCATCCTGATTACGCAGGCGTCTTCGGTCAATACCATGTGCGTGGCTGTGGCGGAGAAGGATGCTGCCAAGGCCAAGGCCGCCGCGGACAAATGCTTCGCCTATGAGATTTCACTTGGCAAGCTGAATCCGCTGAAGGTGGAGACCGGCTTCTCGATTGTCTGCCTGGTGGGCGATGACATTATAAATCAACGCGGTACGACGGGGCGCATGCTTGCTGCCCTGGGACGTAGAAGTGTCGGTGTACGTGCCGTGGCGCAGGGCTCTTCGGAAAGAAACATTTCTGTTATCGTGGCTTCCGAGGACGTTCAGTCGGCGATAAAGTATATCCACAAGGAGTTCTTCGAGACATCATCTTATAAGGATATCAATTTGTTCATCGCCGGGTACGGCACTGTGGGAAAGGCACTTGTGGACATCATTGCCAGAAATCGCGACAAGATCGCGGAGCGCACGGGCAAGCGCCTCCATATCGCCGGCATCTCGAACAGCCGCAAGTTCATCCTCGACAAGGAGGGGCTCGACATCGCCTCCATCGGGACAATGCTGGCGGACGGCAAGTCTGCGGCCAATGATGCTTTCTTCGAGGCTCTGGCCAATGTCTCATTGCAGAATTCCATCTTCGTGGATTGCACGGCGTCGTCCGACATCTCTTATAAGTATCTGAATCTCTTCGAGAAAGGCTATTCGGTAGTGGCCAGCAACAAGATTACTTTTGCCGCTCCTTATGTGCAGTATCATAAGCTCAAGACTGCTGCCGTGGAGAACGGCGTTTCGCTCCGTTACGAGACGACAGTGGGTGCGGCGCTTCCGATTCTGGAATCGATTGCACGCAGCGTTAACAGCGGCGATGACATAGCACGTGTCGATGCAGTCCTCTCAGGGACATTGAATTACATATTCAGCACCTATAAGGGAGGCGAGGACGGAAAGACTTTCGCGGATGTGGTTAGGCAGGCGCAGGAGGCCGGTTATTCCGAGCCGGATCCGAGGCTGGATTTGAGCGGCAGGGACGTGCTCCGCAAGTTGCTGATTCTGTCGCGTGAGGCTGGTGCTGCAATCGACGAGGCGGACGTGGAAATCGACCCGATTCTCGGTCCGGAGTTCTTCAGCGGAAAGGTTCCGGCGTTCTACGAGATGCTTGCGGCCAATGAATCTTCGTTCGCTGCCTCTTATCGCGCTGCTGCGGATAAGGGATTGCGACAGAGGTTTGTAGCTTCGCTCGTGGCAGTGCAGGAAGAAGGTGGCGTCCATTACAAGGCGTCGATGGGATTGCAATGCGTCGGTCCGGAGAATCCGCTTGTCAACCTGTGTGGCACGGAC
>ERZ1034719.320-NODE-320-length-30967-cov-5.000485_pt1 | contig 30967 bp, 30 predicted proteins | sample MGYA00520703_ERZ1034719 | MGnify/ENA primary metagenome ERZ1034719 (study PRJEB33766, sample SAMN09781716) | gut metagenome | biome: gut microbiome | host: Homo sapiens | place: Madagascar | study: EMG produced TPA metagenomics assembly of the PRJNA485056 data set...
CATTGTCTGCGTAGCGCATCGCGCCGCGCATGGCCTGATCTATCGTCACTGTCATTGCAGATTTCCTCCTTTAAGGATGGGGCGGCTATTGCCGCCCCTTTTCCTTAGCTGTTGCAGCACCCGCCGCACTTCTGGATCGGGTTGTAGAGCGTCTGCGCCGTGGTTGCGGTGCCCGTGGTGACGTCTGCCACCTGCTTGGGATAAAACGTCGCGTTTGCGTAGGTGACAATGCTGTTGTCGCCGCAGCAGCGCCGTTCGGCCTCCATCTCGATCTCGCGGTGCAGCTCGTCCTTGACGGACGCGATGTCCTGGCGGGCCAGCACGAAGCTGTCCTCGGTGCGCTGGTTGTGAACGGCCTGATCACACAGGGACTTCCGCACGTCCTTGAGCTGGCCGTCGATGTAAGCGTACATCCCCAGCATCTTCTGATCGTTGTAGGTGTTTGCCTTGAGCGTCGCGATCTCGCTGTCCTTCTGCGCGAGCTTGTTTTCTCTTTCCAGCTCATAGCGCGTGACCGGCATATTCTCGCTGCACATGCCCGCCGCTACAGCCGCAGCAGCCGGATTTGCGCCGATACCGCCCCAGCCTCCGCCGAGCAGATTGCCGAGCAGGCCAAGGCCGACGCCCGCCGTGCCGATGATGCCAGTGGTCAGGGCCGCATTCGCCTTGCCATTGCTTGCGTATTCCATAGTAGTACCTCCGATAAAATAGTAAGCTGGCCAGCTCCTATGCTCATTATGAGGCATCCACGAAGAACAAAAAACCAACTCTTCGGCCACTTTTCGGCCACAAAAAATATAAAAACAGCCACCCCTTACGGAGTGGCTGCCTTCACATATGATAGTTTAATCCTGTTTTTCAATTGGCACGATCATCTTCTTATGTTCCCGCTTCTTCCAGCACGACTTAAGCCCGTCAATGTGCTCGAACAAGTCCTTGGGAATGGTTGCCTCCATTGGATCAAGAATGAAGTCAATTCCCTCTCGTCTGGCCAGTTTTGCTGCTGGCACAAAGTCGCTGTCGCCTGCCAGTAAAATTATCTGGTCTACTTGTTTTTTATACGCAAGTGACGCAATATCTAATCCGATGCGCATATCAACGCCTTTCTGATTGAAGGATATCGTAAAATCTGATTCCGTTAAATCCTCAACGCTTCGTTCCTTTCTGCACAGTGCCTTTGTAGCATCCGCCGAAAGTGCAAAGTGCGCGCCTGCATCAGACAGCCGACCCATTCGGAGTGCGACCTTGCGTTTCTTTTTCAATTCTTCAAAAAATGCATTTGCCCAACGATAAGTATCGGATTTTCCAAAGTCGATCCCGCACTTCAACGCAGGATGATAGACTGTCTTTTTCAGCGGCGGGCAATCGTAATAGAAGATACGATACAGTTCACGTTCTTCTCTGTGGTCATTATCCTTTCCTTCATCGCGAATGTGTGCCATGCAGTAGGCATACAATTCGTTTGCGCGGTCAATCGGGCTTTTATCACCCCGAAGGTAAAACGCCCGCTTTCTGTAAAACGCACCATCTACAAGAATTGCTGTCTTTTTCATATGTCAGCTCCTAAAAAATGATGAAGCCCCCGGTTGCAGCATTCCCCGTATGAATGGGGTGCTTAATACCGGGGGCCTGTTAATGGCACAACGGACGTAGTAAACAAACATTACTTTCGTTGTGCTTATATATTATGACAGCGAAAATTCATTGTCAACCCATTTAGTAAAATTTAATATTCAAGAGCCGCCCTATCCGGGCGGCTCCTTTGCATGCTCCCGCAGTACATTCACGCACCGCGCTATGATCTTCTTGACGCCGTTTACGCTCAGGCCCTCGCGCTCGGCAATGCGCTCATGGCTCCAATCGTCAAGAATCTTCCGTTTCAGGATTTCCCGGTATCGCTCCGAAAGAATCCATTCGTCGATCAAATGCTCCCAATCGCTGCGGCTCAGACTCGGCAGCCCCCGCAGCATATGCCCTCCTTACTTGCTATCCAGCACGGCGATATTGCCCTTATTGCTGACCCTCAGCCCCAGCGCGGCGGCGATATCGCGCACCTTGACATAGTTCGTGCCGTTTTTCAGGATGCGTTCGACGGCAACCTCCTTGCCATCCACGATCATTTTGCTTTTTTCTACCACTTCATCTTCAAACCTTTCCAAGAATTTTTTCCACTGCTCGTTGCCAGTGGTGTGATAGTAGGTGTTCATGTCCGTTCCAACAAACGGACGCGGGCAGAACTTCCCGGACACATCGTAATGCCGGATGATGTGATCCGCCGGAATGTTGTGCTCCTCCATGAGCTTGCGGATGAGCCACTCGGCATTGTCCAGCACCTTTTTCTCGAAGAACCAGTCGGTGTCGTAGGCTCCCATGCGCTTCGGATTGACCTTCTTCGGTCTCAGCTCCACGCCGATGGAGTTCCAGTTCCGGCACTCCGGATGCAGCGTACCGTCTCCGCAGTGCCACGCCACATCCGTGTCCTTGACGCACCTGTAAATGATATCGCCCTCGTCCACGGCGTAGTGCGCGCTGGCTCTGGCCTGCGGGTTTTTGAACCACTCGGCCACGCTGGCCGCAGAGCCGAGCGCACCGAAGTAATGTACTACGATCCATTTCGGCGTGCAGCCGCCCGCTCGATGGTTGATCGGCGTGAGCGCGTCCTTAATTACCGGCATTGTTTGCGCCTCCATCCACTGCGTCCTGCACCTTCTGGCTCTGCGTTCCGAAGTAGAATGCGATCACGACGGCATACACCGTCATAAAGTCCTGGCTGATCTTGCCCACCACGGCCATGTACGCAAATACCGCCGTCAGCGTCAGCGTCACAAGGCTCTTCACGCTCAGGAGATTTCCGAGCCGCTTGATGATCTTATCCATCGTATGTACCTCCATCGTCTTTATCGTTTGGCTTTGCAAATACTCTCTTTAGCAGGAGCAAAAGCAGCTCCCCGCCGAAGGCCGCGCCCGCGAATACCAGCACATCCGAAAGGTCGCACGTCCTGTCCAGCAGGACGGCGGCGGTTTTCAGAATCATCGCCCATGTGGCCACTGCCGTGAGCATCCACAGGCAGTAGTACACAAGCTCGCGGGCCATACGGCCCTTTGTCCACCGTTTCTTGTCTCTGCGCATCAGCCCAGCCCCAGCTTTGCCAGCGCAAATCCGATCAGACCTGCAAGGATCGCCGTGATAACTCCCTTTACGACCGCCTCCCAGCGGCTTCCCGGCAGCGCCTTGATGCTTTTCACATCGGCCTTGATCTCGTTCACGTTCTCCTCGATCGCCTCCTGCTTGGTCGCCAGCACCTCCACCGAGGTCGCCAGCTGATGCAGCGCCCTGTTGTCTGCCTCCAGCTCGTCGATCCTGTGCGAGTTGCTCTTGCATCGCGCCTCCACGGAGGCGATCTGCGCCTGAATTCCATCATCCATCTTGATACTCCTTTCAAAGCTTTCCATTTCGCACTCCGGGCAAACCATCCTGCCCTCCGGCACGGCCCGCCCGCAGCATACGCATGTATCCATCAGCTGATCTCCTCATTGATCGTCGCAATTACCGCCGACGCATCCGTGCAGATCAGCGACAAACGGATGTAATGCTCACCAGTTGCCGTTACCGTGACGATATCTCCGCTGCTGGTAAAATGGAGATTATTCCACGTATGCCCGTTGTATATGTAGCCCGTGGATACCAACGTTGCCGTTGCGCTGTACGCCGCTGCCACACTGTTCCCATCATTTGCAGCGGGGAGGCTTGCACCCTTGATGCGCAGCGTATCTCCCGCGTGCAGGTGAATCAGGCTTGCCGCATCCATGTTCGCACCGATAGCCGCATATCCCGTCTGTGCTTTATTGTCACCACTCGATGCACTCAAGCGCGTATTTGCAGAAATTCCGACGGTATCAATGATGTTCGTGATCGTCGCCGCACAGGTAATCACAATGTTGCCCGTTACGTTGGCAATTGTGATCGTGCTGCCGGAAACCGCAGACGCGGAAATGTCCGTACCGCCCATCGTGACAGTGATCGCGCCAAGTTTCTTGAAAGTCCCCGTCGGGGAGAGCGTCGTGGTGTAGGCCGCGCCCTCGGCAATGCTGTCAGCCGTGTTGGAAGATGCACAGTTGGTGAGATTCCGCGTAATGGTGTAAGTCACAGACGGTGCAGATGCCGCCGCAGTGATCGTGACCGCACCCGTTACCTTTGCGATGTTGATTGCACCGCTGCCTGCCGAATAAGCCGTAGCTGTAATGTCTACGCCGCCCATTTTTATCACAACGGAGGTCATCGTCTTGCCGTTTTCCGGTGTGAGCGTCGCGGTGTACGCCTCGCCGTAATCCACCTGAGACGCGGAGTTGCTGATCGTGCAGCCTGTGAGATTTTTGGTGATCGGCTGATACCAGTGCAGCGTCTCGGGCGTTCCGTTGACCATAGCCGCGCGGTAAGCGTTGATATCGGCCATCGACATTCCGCACGTTCCCACGGCAAAATGTACGCACTTATCGCGGAAAGTTTCGCCGGAAACGGCATTAATAGCATTGATAAGTCCAATCCACTCTGGTTCATTCCGGCGGCGGGCAAGGGCATCTGTTCCGGTTCCGCTGTAGAAGCATGTAAGTTCATAGTCCTTGTCAATGTTACTTTGGCTCATGCCGAGCAGCCCCTCCAGCACACAAGCCAGCGTGCCGGTTCTGTCCGCGCCTGCGGTGCAGTGGAAATACACCGGCTCCCGGTGCGTTACAGCATCGATCACGCACCGGAGGTAGAGCTGCCATGTTGCAACCGGCGTCAGCGCGTAGGATGCTGCCTTGTCGGCAATTGTAAACCACACATCGCTGCCAAGTGGGGATTCCGTTGCAACGTCACCGTCAGACGGATCGCGTCCATCTTTTCCTCTGAGATCGATCTCATGCTGCACGCCCAGTTCCCCGACGAGCACTGCTCGATCTGCGGCGGCGATACGCCCGCCTCGAATCAGCAGCCCGTATTTCACGGTGCCGCCATCGCAAGCCCAGCCTCCCAGATCGCGCACATTCCACGCTTCTGCGGAGTTATCCCGCGTGCGAATCCAGCGCAGCGCATCCAGCGGCTTGAGCGTTCCTGCCGCGTCCGTTCCGGCAAAAGGCGTCAGCACGTTAGGCACTTCGTTGTAGTGCATTACTCCGCCCGCCTCCTGCCCGATGGGCTTGTAATTGCTCACAGCTGCCGTCGCAGGCGCATAATTTGCAATCTGCGACGTGCTGTAATCAGCGGGATCGTACACCACATTTGCGAGGTAGTTCCGCACAAGCTCCGGACATTGATGCCATTCTAACACTTCCACAGCGCCGCCTGATACATCCACCCGCAAGGTTTTCCCGCCAAGAATCAGCGGTTTCCCGTCCTTATAAAGTGTTTTTAATGCCATACTCGCACCTCGGTTTTCATGCCTTGATCCCCCAAACTGTCAGTGTTGTTCCGATGTTCATACCTGCTCCAAAAGCGCTCACAGAATTGATATGATCGGCATTTGCCATTTGCTGTTTCCACAAAAGACTGGCCCATGTATTGTTATTGAAAACGAATATATCGCAATTCATTGTGGCTCCGGGTTCAATACTGCCAAATGTGCCATCACCGCGGAAGAAAGTCTGTGATGTGGCCACCCACTGCGTTCCTTTTCGGCAGTCAATTGTGCAAAAAATATAGCCTCGTTTATTCGTAGCTGATGTTGTCTGAGTAATAGCGGCCGCTCGATTCTCTGCCGTGTAGACTGGCGTTTTCGGATTAGGATAAATCCCAATAACACCAAGATCGTTTTCTACGGCCCCATATTGGAATTCGATATAGACAGCCTTGCAAGGATCAAAGTTAAGTCTTATTTCATTGGCAATCTCTGTTAAAGTTTTTTCTGCAACTTTAATCCATTCATCACCACTGCCAAGCGTCACTTCTTCACCTGTCACAGGCTCCCATGCTGTCGGCTTTCCGTTCACATCAACCGCCTTAATTTTGGGGAATTGCTCTGCTGCCGCGCCGGTAATGCCGAGCGATTCATCCGTACCGCCGCCCTCCGGGATTTCCACGGTTTTCGCCGCGCTGCCGTCGTAGCTCGTCGTCGTGTCGCCGATCTTGATGTTGAGCGAATAGGGATTTTTGAGTGTCATCGGGATATCCTTGTCCCTTATCATTATTTCAGACCATGCAAGCCAAGCAGACCCGTTATATGCCACGATCAAACACTGTGGTTTTACATTCGGTTCGGTTGCTCCGGCCGTTGCAAATCCAAGCAACACTGTCCCGGAAATACTTAGCGCGGTTACAAGCGACAACGCATAGGGGATATTACCAGATCTGAATTTTGCAATTGCATACACGGCGTACCCTGCTGCATATGCTGCATATACTTCCGCAGCCGTTTTGTCGGCAGTTGCGCCATTGCCATCTCCTTGCGTCACCGTCACATAAAATGTGCCTTTCACTTCGCCGGTCGCGCCATTCACGCTTTTAACCGGCACATCATCCGCGCTGATGGGCGTAAACCCGAGCGCGCCGACAACCGCATCCTTTGTGATATTCGCATCGGCCCCGGCCGGGCCCTGCGGCCCCTGTGGGCCGGTTGCGCCTGTGGGGCCTTGTGGGCCGGTTTCACCCTGCGGCCCCTGCGGGCCGGTCTTACCCTGTAGCCCAGTCGGGCCTTGCGGGCCGGTCGCGCCCTGTGGGCCGGTCGCACCCCTCGACGGCTTCCCGGTGTCCTCGTCTCCGAGATACCAGTTCCCGTTTTCTCCGATCGTCGGCGTAATGCCGTCCTTGCCGTCCTGCCCGGTACCGCCGCCTCCGCCCGCCGGAATCTTGTATACGTCCTCCAGCCCCGGAAATTTGATCGATTTTAATTCTTTCTGTGCCACACTGTCTCCTTTCTTCGCTCATCAATAACCAATAATCATGACTCTGTAAGATGCAATAGCGAAGGGCGTTGTCACAAACGTTGTGTTCCTTGTAAGCGTTATCTGCGTCCCATTCATTGCTGCGGTCAGGTATCCGGCGCTTGTGTCCTTCCCATAGAACACCGTGTAACCATTTGAATTTCCTATCAGCGTTTCTTCCAGAATGCCGCCCGCATCATCTCTTGCTTCACATATCGAAAGCACACCCACATTCGATGCATCATTCAAAAGCAGCATGATCGCTTTGATGCTTGTGATCCCTTCCGTGTTTGGAACGATCATCTGCGTTGTGCTCGTCGGTGTGATCGATGCGTTGTAAATGACCTTCGCCCCCGGCGTAACACCCTTCACAAACACCGACCCCAGCGCGTCATATGCCGCATCCTTCGTCACGGAGATATCCGAAGCGCCCGGCGTAACTGTCTTGCTCTGCAATTTCATTGCCTGAATGGTCTGTGCGCCCGCGAGATACTTCCCGGCAGGGATGGTCTGCGGCCGTGTGGACGGCGCATAGGCCGTTGCCGCGAGGCTTTCGATCTCACCCGTTACCTTTCCGCCGTTGACATACGCCGTGTACGGTTTGAGGATCTGCGCGGCGGTCGCCGTCGCATCGGAAATGTCCGGCCGCGGATCATAATGCCCGGCCTCCTCTGTCAGCTGCTCGATGGTTTTCTTTCCGGTAAACCCGAAGACCGTCCGCAGCGCCGACGCCAGCGCGTCGAGCTTGCTTTTTGTGACTACTACCTTATCGTTCTCAGCCATATGCCGTCACATCTCCATTCGGAAGCGCTGCCAGAACGGCATTCACCATTTCTGTCTTGTCCGCTTCTGTAAAATAATCCGTCCCCTTGACGGGCGTCTTGCCGTCCGCACCCTTCGCGCCCGGTGCCCCCGTGGCGCCCGTAGCGCCCGCAGGCCCTTTGATGTTGACCGGCGGCGGATTCTCCAAGCCTCCGTCGTTCGTCCAGCTGATAACGCCCTCCGCGCTGACGGACGGCGTGAACGTGTATCCGTTCTGCCCGCTCGTTCCGTCTCCTTCGGTCGTCAGTGCCCGGATGGTGATGTTTCCGTTTCCGTCGTCCTCGACCACGGTCTGGAAACTGTCTCCCTTCGGACCCGGCCGTCCCTGCGGGCCGGTCGCACCGTCCTTGCCGTCTGCGCCTGCGGGGCCTGGCGGCCCCTGCTTGCCCGTTTGGCCTGCCGGTCCCCGGATGTCTCCGAGATCAACGGTGCTTCCGTCCGTCAGCGTAAAGATCAGATGCCCTTCGTCCGATACCTCCACAGCCTGGATGCCTCTGGAAATGAGGCCGTGGATCGTCACCATCACGCTTTCCGGAATTTCGATTTTCATACCCTCGCCTCCTTATTCCACACGCGCAATGTTTCCGCTCGCAAGCGTGGTCCGGTTGCCGTGCGTGTATAAAATGTCGTACCGGTAGATGCCGCGTGGGAACTTGGCCGTCACCTCGTCCGTGAACGCCAGCGTGATCGTGTTCTCGTCCGCGCCGGTGAAGGAGAACTCCTGCACGGCCTTCTTTGTCCAGTCGTAGAATGTGACCTTGATCGTGTCCGTCTGCCCGATGGTCACGTCCGCGCCGTCCTGGTCCTCCAGCTCCAGCCGGAGCCGGAGGGAGAACGTGTCTCCCTCATACCAGCAAATGCACCCGTTCGCAATGCGCGGGCTGACCCGCGCGCCGGGAATCGTGTTTGCCGCACTCATTTCTTGTCTCCTTTCATTTTGTTGGCCTCGCGCCGCCACTTGATGATGTTGTCCCGCGCCTTGTCCGCATCGCCTCCGATAGCCTTGTACGCGCTGATGTAGGCATTCTTGAGCCGTGTCGCCTCGTCGCCGGTCGCCGCCAGCCACGCTTCCTTGAAGTGCTTCGTGAGCTGAGAGGACAGGTCGCCCTTGTCCACACCGTGCTTCATATACTCCTTGGCAACCTTCCGCGTATCGGCCAGCACGCCCTTGTCCACTGCGTCGAGGAACTGTCCGTACTTCTTCCAGCCCTCGCCGCCCTTCCACTCTTCGAGCGTCCAGTAAACGTCGTGTTCATCCTCCGCCCCGCAGTAATCTTTCAGGAACGCGGCGGCGGTTTCCTCGTCTGCCAGCCCATCTTGGAAATCCTGCTTCATCTGGCTCCGGAGGCTACTGTTTACCGAGCTTTCCGCTTCCGCCTTTGTTTTTCCTCCGGCCATTTCTGCCGCAATGGCGTCCGCGCGAAGGGTCTCGTATTCCGACACGCCCTCTGTCGCTGCTTGATAAAGCTCCGTATGCCCTCCGCCCTCCATGATGATCTGGGCAAATTTGAACGCATCCAGAACACCGCGCTTCTGCGCGGCGCTGTAACCCTGCTGATTTGCCCACTGCCGGAATGCGTCCGCCTTTTCCGATGCCTTCATGCTTTCGTCTGCGTCTATCTGAAGCTTTTTCTGCGAAGCCTTGAGGTATTCGTCCATCCCGAGCACGCCGTTTTCTCCGGTCAGTGCGTCTATGCGTTCGCGTTCCTTGTCTCCGGCCATCATGAGGTAGTAGTACGCGCCCTGACCTGCCGTGGATACCTTGGAGGAAAGCAGCATATTCAGTTTGTCCAGCTTCGAATCCTCGCCGTCTCCGAGCTTGGAGATCCTGCGGATAAGCCTGTAGCTCTCCTCCTTGTCTGCACCTGCTGCGATCATTGCCTGATATGCGGTCGTCTGCTTTTCGCCGATGGCCCGCTCTTCTCCGGCGTAATAGCGCCCGGTCTCGCTCAGACCGTTTGGGCCGAATACGACCGCCTGTACCCACTTCCCGATGTTCTTGTTGTCTACCGGATACCGCAGCTTCGTCTGGTCGCCGTAGCCCTGATACACGCCGCCCCGGAGCATCGCGTCGATACCCCGCGCTGTTTTCTTGATCTGGCTGCCGCCGGGTATCATCTCAGTCCCGACGTCGAACGTCGCCTTTGCGATGTCCTGCGCGCTTTTGCCGCCCTTGACGGCATTGATCCACTTGTCGAGTGCTTTCGTCGGGATCGCCGCCGGAAGGGAATTGTCGCCCCAGCCGATCAGCGCGGAAGCATTCTGCAAATAGGGGATATCGTTCGCGATATCACCGCCTGCGGCCTCCACCGCTTTCCACCCGTCAAAGCTGCGCTCTTCGTTTTCTGTCCCGAAGAGCCGCTCTCCCGTGAGCTTTTCCCATCCGTCGTCCATGACCGTCCGCAGCGCGTCGTTGACTGACAGGCCGTACCCGCTCGCAACGAAATTCGACGTGATCCCCAGCACATCGAACTGGGCCGGTGTGCCCCCGTACGTCTCATCCGAGAGCCTGTTCATGATGAACGCCGCGATCAGATATTTGACAATGACTCCCGCGAGTGCCTTGACCGCCTTGTCCTTGCCGTACTTCTTCGCCATCTGCCGGAAGTCGAAGCCCGCCGTGTCCTGCGTCAGATGTTCCCACGAGTTGGCGACCTCCAGCTGGAAGGTGTTCACAAGCTGCATGACCGGACTTTTGGAGTTGAACGCGACCGGTTTTGCACCCTTCGAGCGGTCGCCCATGACCGCCGCGCCGTATTTGTCGGCGTAGCGCATGGCCTGTTCGTGCGTCATGCCCTTCTGGATGCCCTCCAGATAGGCCGCCCGCACTGCGATCGTCGATACCATGGCGTCCGCGAACTCCTGCACCTGACCCACCTTGTCAAGCGCCCACTCGTACATATTCTTTTCATCTGTGACAAGAAAGTGTACGCCCTTCTTGCTCGTCAGATAGTCGCTTTCCATTGCGAAGTCTGCCTTTCGCAGCTGCCCGGTCACCATGTCCTTGACGGCTGCCGCCGTGTTCCGGACGCCCTTTTCCGCGACAATGACCGGCAGCTGCGATGCCTGGTTGAGGATCGTCGCAATGTTTCCCGCGACCTTCGCCGCGCCGAACCCGCGCGTGGCCTTGTTCCCGAGATTCAGCATCTTCCGCCCGAAGTCTGCCTCCGTGGAGCGGTCTCCCATGGTCTGTTTCCCCGCGAGAATATTTGCATAGTTGTCCAGCCACACGACAAGGTTGGAGTAAGTGCTTTTGTTTTTTGCGTCCTCGTAAAGTTTGTCAAGCTCCGCTTCGATCATCGCGTCCAGCTCCGCCTGATCTGCGATCGTTCCGTGTGGAAGCTTTCCTTCCTGCTGCAAATAAAGCAGCTGTTCGTCCGGAAGCTTTTCTTGCAGCCATGTATACCGGTCAATGTCGAAGCTGATCTCTTCCGACGAGTACCGCCGTCGCAGATAATCGCTCAGCGCACGCACCGTCATGATATCGTCCGTGTGATAGAACACCTCGGACATATACGCAACGTAGCTTTCGAAGCCCTTTGCTGCGTCAAAGTTGTATGTCTCGCTTGTCCGGTGCAGGAAATACGGATTCCAGCGCTTGTTTGGCTTGAAATCCGCAGTTAATCCGGCAATGCTGGTCGGCAGCGTCACTGTATCCTCGTTGAGTCCCAGCGCTTTCAGTGCCGAGTCGAGCGCGCCCCGGCTCTCTTCCGACTGCATGTGCGGCGCGTAGTTCTGAATAAACCCAATCGGCTCATATCCGTGCGCCACGAGGAAATCGTTAATTGCCGCGTAAAACTCATTGTATTTCTGCGTGTATGCCTTTGCGGCGTTGTCGATCTTCACCGCGTCGATCTTGCCGTCGGCCATCATGCGCAGCGCCCCGACCCACGATGCATACATCTTCGCCAGCTGCTTTTCGTTCTTGTTTAGGTGCTCGCTCTTTGCCGCCTCGCTGGCCTTCATCCCGTCTGCGATCTTCAACCCCGCCTTTGTGATCTGTGGGTTTCCCGGCATATCCCCGAGCAGCGCCTCCGTTGCCTTGCCCTCCATCACGAGCTGCACAAGAATGCTCTCCTCGTGTGTCAGCTCCGATTTTCTGCCCGTCGAATCCGCAAATTCGCGCACATCGTCAAACTGCCGGTTGATAAAGCGTATTCTCTCGGATTCATTGCCCTTGATCGGGTCGAAGATCGCCTTGTTGATCCTCTCGCCGGTCTCGTCTCCGAAGATTTTCAGCATGTTCCGCTGCGCCGTCCGGTGGTTGAGCGTGAACATGTCCTGCACTTTATTGTCCTTGACGTCCTTGAACAGCGTCTCCAGCACTGCCGTTGTGTCCTGCCGGATGGATTTCCGCTGCGCAGCAAGCCGATCCTCTCCAAGCGCGGCTTCCGCATTCATGTAATCCACCAGACTCAGCACGACGCGCTTGCTGAACCCTTGCGGGATGTCCTGCATATCAAACACGCCGTCCGCGATCTGCCTTGCAAACGCGACCTCCTTTGCGGTAGCGCCCAGCCGGTCTATCGCGCGGTTGACCTCCTTCTTGGCCTGCTTGAACGCCTTGTCCATCTCAATGAGCGTCTGCGTTTTCCCGTATCTGCCTACGGAGCGTTCGACCTTCACGCCCATATTTTCGAGCGCGCCCGTGCTCTTGAAGTCCTTCCGGCTGCTTTCCTGCCATGCCTGACCCTTTGCCTCTGCGCTCATGGCCCGAATCCTTGTTGGGATGCTTCCCTCGGCAAGCTTTTTCCGCATCATCCAGAATGTGGCCTCGTCTAGCCGCTGTCCCTCCGGCACGGTCTCGGCATAATACCTGTATACATCCTGCATGAACTTCGTGTTCTGGACAGTCTCCGCCCGGTATGTCCCGTCCGCATTCGGAAATTGCAGCGTCAGCGTCTTTGTGGATCGATCCGGCTTTGTCACGAAATCCAGCAGCGCCTTGGTGTACGCCTTTCCGTTTCCGATCCAGTCCGCAGCGCGTGCGCCCTGCGTTACGATGCCGACCCTTACGCCCGGCGGCGTAATGCCCATGAGCCTGTAAAACGGGTTCGGGTCTCTGCTGTACGCCCAGTCTGCCTTTGTGTCAAAATTGAAGATCGGCACGCCCTCCGCCGCTTTTTTCGCCGCATCCGCCGTTTCCGTGTCCGTCTCTGCATTCGTCTCCGTATCAGCAGGGGAGTAGCGCTGTTTCTGCTGCGCCTCTTCATATGCCTTTGCGAATGTGGTTTTCCCGTCGGCTGCCCCCGATGTGTAGCTTGACGCTCCCGATTTTTCCCACTTGACACCTGCTATAAAGTTGCGTATATTGGTAGTGAAGTCACCGCCTTGTATGGCTGCCAGCGAATTGGCCGCTGGTACCCCAGCAAGCGCGGCTTGGCTTCTTTTTTTATCCAGATACAGAAGCCGCCCGTCCGATGCTGCTGCCTCAAGGTCACTGATCAGAGCTGCACGGTCATAGCTGGTGATTACCTTGTTCGCGTCGATGCGCTTCCCATTCAATGTGCCCTTTGTGTTAAGCGTCTCAATGACGACGATCGGGCCGCCTTTCCCAGCCTCTCCAGTGACCAGAACGATATTGCTGGCACGTTTCCCGTTTGCCCCGGCGGTGTCGGCAAATGCGGCAACGGGGTTTTCCGATGCGTTCAGCACCCGTTGCAGGCCATCTGCGCCGAGTCCGTGGTAATTGACGTTCTGCTTGTACCGACCATCTTTCTTTGCCTGTGCCTCGGTCGCCATCGCAGAATATGCCTTGTTCGCTGGCATTGTGACGTGCAGTGCATCTGCGCCGATCACATCCGTCAGAAAGTTCGACGTCTCCCCGATGTAGACTTCCCCGCTTTCCGCCTTGTATGTCCCGTCGAACACCTTCCGTAGATCTTCGCCCAGTCTGTCGCTTATAGAATATCTCTGATTCTTCGTCGGCTTCTCTGCATCCGGTTTCGCTATGCTTTCTCCCAAAATTGCCCGCACCGTCTCTGTGAACTTTGTCGCGTCCGCGTCCGTATACCGGAGCATTCTTCCTGCCGCGTCCGCAAGGACTTCCTCCGTAGCGATGTTGAGAAGCGCTTCCTCGCTCATGCCCTCATAGACGCCGCGCATCCGCTTGACGTACTGCCCGGCGATCGCCATCAGCTCCGATTCGCTGAAACGGTCAGCCACCGCCTGCGCAGCTGCGTTTCTCTGTTCTGTGCTCAGATCATGGAAAAGAGCATGATTGATCAGATTTTCCATCGCCCACTTTGTGCAGTCCGCGCGCACAGTGATCTGCCGCGTTCCGGTGTCTATGAACTCATCCACCGCCGTTCCGTTCGCAAGCCGAATTCTTCCCATGACGATATTGAGCGACGCTCCACGGGCCTCCACGGCCTTCTGGAGCGCTTTTTCATGCTCCCCATACGCTTCCACCGGGATTTTCAGCAGCGACTTTGTGGTGTCTCCGTCTTTCAGCCCCGCTTCTGCCGGGCTGATGTTTTCTGCGCCAAGATCCCGCGCACGATTGCGGAGGCGAACTGTCTCTCCTTGTCGCTCAAGGGTGCGTTCGATTTCTGAGCCTGCGCCCATGCGTCTACTCTGTCCTCCGGAATATACGCTTTCTGTCCGTCCTTCGCCGTTACGGCTACCAGTTTCCTGCTGTCCATACTGTTCCGTTCTCCTTCCTGCATCCGCCTGAATTACTGCCTGCGTCGGCCCCTGTGCCTGCTCTTCTGTTTCCTGAACCGTCTGAAAAGCCGCCTGTGCAGGTGCCGTCTTCGGTGCTTCCGCTTCCTGCGTGATCTGCTGTTGCTCCGCTCTTGAAGGCTTCTGCATTTGCTGCATTTTCTGCGTTTCTGTGCCGCCCGGGATCAGCTCCAGCGCCGCTTGGATCGCTTCCAGCGTTGCGTCTCGCGTGTACCCGCTCAGCTCCGTGCTTGCCTTTGCCTGCGCCGCTGCGAATATCTCCCGTGTTTCCTGTGTCAGAATGCGCGCTTCTTCCTCGTTCTCTACAGTCAGTGTACTCAAGTACGAGTTTATAAACCGACTGTTTAGCCAGTTCATCATATAAGCAATGTCCACCGCAGTCCCGCTGTTGAGCCCGTATCTGTCTGTATAGTCCCGCTCTATCTGCTTTGTTCTTTTTGCAAACTGCTCGTTTGCGTTGCTCCAGCTTCCAAATATCTCGTCTCTTCGTTCCGGCTCCAGTGAAAACACTCTGTCTTTTTTTGCTTGCGCCTGCTCGTATTTTGTGAGCTGTGGTTCCTTGTTGAAGTCGATTTCCCGCGTCTCTGCTCGCCGTCCGGCGTCTGCTTGCGTTCTCTTCCCGGTCTGCGTCTGTACATTCTGTACTTCCTGCACGGCCTGTGCGGTCTGCGCCGGTGTCTGCTGCGGCCTTGCCGCTTCCTGAACGGCCTGTACGGTCTGCACGCTTGCTTGCTGCGGGGCTTCTCTTGCCGCCTGCCGCGCATCCCGTTCATCCGCATACTGGTTGTACGTCTGAAAAGCCGCCTCGGCCTGCGCGGCCTGATCGGCCTTGACCGCCGAATTCACAACTGCCTGCACCTCTGCCGTCTCCGGCATCTGACCGGCCTTTACCTTGTCCATGACCGCCTGTGCAGCCGCTGCGGTCGCCTGATCCCCGCGCTCCTTTGCCATCGACTCCACTGCGTCCATGACCTGTCCGATCACGTTCAGCTGTTTGCCCCTGCTGCGTGCCTCCACGGCCTTGTTCGTTCCTGCGTATGCTCCGGACATGGCAAGGCCGGAAATGCCGCCCGCGAGGAACGAAAGCCCATCCTCTGCCAGCATGTCTCCCAGCGTCAGCGCAAGCGCTTTTTCCTTCGTATTGCCCTTCGAAAGATACTCCGCATATGCGCCCATGACCTCGCCCCGGTCGTGCTTTGCCACAACGTCGTAGATTCGGTTGAGCCAGTTGGAGGCGATCTCTTCCGCGCCCTCGGACGCGAACGCCCGCATCGCTTTCTTCCACACCTGCTTTCCGCTGAGCATGGTCTCGATGATGTCGCCCACAGAGTATTTCTCCGTGAATCCCTCGATCGCGCCCTCAACAATGCCGTCAATAAGCGCCTCCTGATTGGATTTGCCGCTCTGAATTCCCGCATACACGGAATCCGCCGCGACCTGCGACCCCATCACCCAGTTCATCGTCTCTGCCACCGCCGAGGACGCCGCTTCTCCGCTGAGTCCCGTCGTTCCGACGATTGCGGTCGATACGGCCATGTTGACCGCGCTGTCCAGCGCGGATGTTCCTGCCTGATACAAAAACTGTCCGACCGGCCCCATGCCCTCCATGACGCCGCTTCTGATGCCGCTCGACTCGTGCGTTGCGAAATACAGTGGGCTGTAGATGTTTGTCGGCATGTCCTCGTTCTGGTATCCGCCGAGCCACTTCGGCAGAATGCCGCGAAGCGATTCGATGTTTCCGAGCGCCTTGAACGGGGCGAGCAGGGAAGAAGCGACGGTCGATGTGACCGGCGCGTCTTGGCCGAACTTCCGCGCGCTTTGTGACCGCTTCTGGTAATCCTCGAAGTCCTCCAGATACTTTTCGTATTCTGCCAGCCGTTTGATCTGATCGTAGGAGTATCCCTTCTGCCGAAGCTTCCATTCTGCTCCTTCGTTGTCTGCCAGGTATCCGGTCTTGTTGTATTCCCGCAGAAGCTCCCGTGTCTCTTCATCCAGCGCGCCGATCGTGTTCTCCGCCTGCCCCAGTGCGCGTGCGGAATCCAGTGCCGCTTTTCTGGTCTCCAGCGTGTCGATCTCTCTCTGTATGTCCCTGACTCCTCGAGCCTGTCTGCGTGTCCCGTTCTCATCGGTGTACCAGGCCGTCCCGTTCTCGTCAAACTGATAGTCTCGGAAATGCTCGTCGGATTTCTTCTCATATAGCTGATCCAGTTGCTTCTGCATCTCTGCCGAAGTCCGCTTCATGCCGCGCATCTGATCCGGCAGGACCGTCTCCCTGTATCGCTTTTCCTGCTCCGCAGCCCGTCTTTCCAGCTCCCCGTCAAACTGATTCAGCCCGATCAGACGGCTATAGTCCTGCCCGGCGTTCGTCGCCGCCTGCTGGGCCGCCGTTCCGGTCTGCACCTTGCGCTGAAACTGTAGATACTTCTGAATATCCTGTGCCGCCTGTACGCGCGCCTGCATATCCCCGTCGAGCTGATTCAGGCCGAGCATGCGGCTGTAGTCCCGCTTCTGGCTTCCGCCCGCCTGCTGGGCAGCCGTTCCGACGGATACCCTGCGCGGGAATTCCGTCTGCTTCTGGTACTCCGCGACATACTGCTTGTACTGCTGATATGCCTCCTCATAGCTCTGCGGCGTCGCCTTCCTGGTGTTCGTCCGGTAATCCGGATTATACGGGCCGTTCTTGACGTTCTGCCCGCCGCCGTTGCGCAGATAATCGTCAAGCAGTGCCTGACCGTTTGTGCTTCCGCTGCTGGACTGTCTCGAAATGCCGTATCCTGTCTCCTGCTTATACTGATCGAGAAGGTCCCGCCCTGTTTGTTTCTTCTTCGCCATACTCTATCCTCATACGCGCGGGATTCCAAATCCGGCTTTGTTCAGGATTCCTACCAGCTCGTTGTACTGCTTCTTTCCGGTCGCGGTGCTTGTGTCGATCTGCGTGGACATGGTATAGAACAGGTCAAATGCCTTATCCTTCTGTCCCGCCATGATCCACTCGGTCATGCCGCGCTTGAGCTGGTTGTACGTCTGTGCCATTGCACCGCCCGCACCGCCGCTGTTGTAGGTGTTGTCGATATACCCCTTTCCGCTTCCGGTTCCGGAGCTGCCCGCTCTTCCGCCTCCGCTGCCGCCGCTTCCGCCTGCGGCCTTCTGCTGCGACTGCCAATAGGCCTGCTCCTGCGCGGCCTTCTGCTGCCAGTAGCTGAGCTGGTCCGACCACTGCGCGTAATCTTTGTTCCACTCGGAGTCGTATGCGCTCCGCGCGTCGGCAAGGTCGTTGTAGTAGTCCGATACCGTGTCCCGGTACTTGCTGTAGTCCATGCTCTCCCGGTCGCTCACGAGGCCGTACCGGTTGTAGAGATCCTGCCCCTCGTCCTGATACCGGCCATACGCCCGGTCATAGAGCTCCGGCACGATATCGTTCAGGCTCTGGAGGTATGCGTTGTAGGTCTGCTGGCCGACCTGCTCTGCGTAGGTCGAGCCGTAGCCGCCCGTGAGGCTGGCCGCCTGACCCATCGTGTCCTGCATGGCCGTCCTGCCGAGTCTCTGATACTGCTCCTTGTACTGCTGATACAGCGCGTCCTGGTTGAGATCGTATTGGAACGGCTTGCGGTTGGTGATCTGGTCATAGAGGCTGTCCAGCTCCGCGTCCCACCGCGACTGATACGCGCCCGGCCTCCGGCTCTGCACCTGCTGGAGGTACGCCTTCGCCTGCGAGACTGCGCCGGAAGGGGAGTAGCCCCTTTCGAGATTCCCGAGTCTGCCCGCCGTGTAGTCGGAATAGCCCGGCAGCGTGTTCCGCGTGGAATAGCCGCCCTTGTAGCTCTGCGTGGTCTGGCCCTTGTTTACGAGCGTGGACTTGTACTGCCCGTCGGCCCCTACGCTGTCGATGCGGTAAGTGCCTCCCGCCGTGACCACCTCGTCGCCGACGCCAAGCCCGGACGGCGCACGTCCGTCGTCATTTACTCTGTACAGTGCCATCTTCCGCGTCCTCCTTCTCCGGCGGCCTTGCTGCCTCTGCCGCCTCCTGCATCTCCACGAGCCTTTGCAGCTCTGCCCGGTAGCTGTCGAGCACCAGCGCCGCCACGACCGGCGGCAGCCTCGACCCGTTCAGGGCCTCTGCGATCTTCTGTCTCAGCTCTTTTACTTCTCTTACCATTATGTTGCCTCCTCGGTACCCTCCGTGACGTTGCCGGAGGTGTTGATGCTGGCCCCGTTAAAGGTGAGGCTCGTTCCCTTGATTTTGATTTCTCCGTTTTCTGTAATGTGGATATACGCGCTGTTGTCGCTCAGCGCCAGATACACCGAGCCGCTGTCTGCCAGAATTCGCACGGCTCCATAGGAAAACAGCTCCACCGCCGAGGACGCCGTGCTGGCGCCCGTGATGCTCAGCCATCCCCTGTTTCCGATGTTGAGGTTGAGCGAGTCCAGCCCGCCGGAGGTGTTTGTGCTTACCGTTGCGGCCAGCGCCGTCAGCTCCTGCACGTCCGCGATCAGCGACGAAAGCTGCATCTGAATGCTGGTGTAGCCGCCGTTCTGGTTGAGCAGCAGATCGCTTGCCTTGATGGAGCCGGTGATATCCGCGCCCGTCGCGGTCAGCTTGCCGGTCGAATCCACCTTGAATGCGCTCCCGATGGAAAGCCCGTCCGTGCCGAAGTAGAGCCCCGCCCCTCCCCATGTGTTGTCGGTGCGGTAGATGCTGCTATCCGAAATGCTCCACGGGCCGAAGCTCGACCCCGCTGCCGCCGTGACCGTTCCGGTCAGCTTCACGTCGAATGCCTCCAGCGTTCCGGAAGGGAAGTGGAGCTTTTTCTGTGCCAGATAGGCGACCTCACTGCCGCCCTGCCAGAAGCTGACCCTTCCGGACGTGACGGTCAGCAGCTCGTTCTGCGTCTTGTCGATCACTTCCTTGTCGTTGGACACGGTCGTCTCGATGTTGCCGACGCCCACGCCATAGACCGGCGTCACGCCGTTGTAGTACAGCAGCCCCGTCTTGACGTACTGCTTCGAGTTCACGGTAAAAGCGTTGTTGACGCCCGCCGAGAACTCATACAGCTGCCGGATGCCGAACTCGTTTCCGTCAATGGTCATGCTGGCCTCCCGCCAGTACTTCCCGAAGTCCGACACGGCTACATAATTTCCGCTGAGCTTGAGCTTGAATGCCTCGGAGTTCTCCGCCGCGAAATCCGCCGTCTTGATGATGAGCGTCTTGAGCGCGGCAAAGCCTTTCAGCTCCGTCAGCCGCTCCTCCTTCGACAGTGCGCTTGCATCGATGGCCTGCGAGATCTGCGTGAGCACCGCGCCCGCCGACCAGTCCGCACCATTCAGCTCATCCGTCAGCTGTACCAGATACCGCCGCAGCCCGTCCAGCTGCTGCGCGGCGTCCCCGCCGGTCATGGGCGGGTACTGTAAAGTCAGGCTCCCCATATGCGCCTCACAGATGGATGAACGGGGCCGTCATTTTCGGCATGTTCGTCCGGTTGTAAAAATCCTGATACGCCGTGTAGTAGGCGTTATACTTGGTCATTGCGTTGTTGTACCGCGTCATTTCTCCGTTCGCGTCGGAGATCTTCATTTCCAGATACCAGCGGTAAATTTCGTCATACGGCCACGGAATGCGCAGCTTCGTGTCGAGATCGACCGTTTCCGGATATCCTTCGAACGTCTGTTCGCTTGGCTTCTCCTGCGGCACACAGCCGCACCATTCGCGGTCGAGCGGATCGCGCGTCCGCACCCACGGCTCGCAGACCGGATTCCCGCTCCCGTGTGTTTTTTCTATTTCCAGATAGACCACGCCGTCCAGCTCACTGAGCCAGCGCACCTTATCGATGTTTTCATATTGATTTGGCGTGAGCCGGTCAACGGCTTCGATCGCCTCTCGGATGGTCATGCTCACTGCCTCCTTTTCACATTCCAAATTCGATAAAAGGGCCGCTTGCGCGGCCCTCTTTATCACTGCTGCTGCATTTCGTGGACGCGCTCAAAAAGCTCCGTCTCCTGCATCTGCGCGTGCTCCAGCACCTCGGCCACCGCCAGCGGCACCTCTACGGGTTTCCCGCGCGGCACCTGATATGCCTTGCCGTTGATGCATACGAACTCGAACTGCTGTTCTGTCTCCGATGCGCGCGGCAGGAACACAGTCTTTGTCTCTGCCTTCGCCTCGATATCCTTCGCCTCGATATCCTTCGCCTTGGATTCCTTTACTTCTGCCATGGTTTCCCTCCTTAGTTGGCCTCGTCCGTGCCGGAGTATTCCGACAGGCTCTCTACGCGGACCATGCGATCCTGATAGAGGATCTTCGTCGCGGTGGAGAACTTATAGCCGAGCGTGCTGAACTGGTTCAGCGGGCCGCCCGCCTGCTCCTTGCTCTTTACGATCATTTCCAGGCCGCCGCCCTCCGGATCGATCATACCGAAGGCGTCCTTGCCGAGGAAGAGCGTGGAATACACGCTGTAGTAGGTCGCCGCAGGCGTACCGCCCGAACCGGCTGCCGTCTTGACGGGGCAGGTGTTGTTGTTCCAGATCTTCGCCTCAGTTGTCTCGATGAAGCGAACGCCGTGCAGCTCGCCGATCTCGCCGGTGAACAGCGGCGTGACCGCCGCATACTTGTGCGCCTCGATCCACTCCTTGTTCTCGCGCAGGTCGTAGGAGACCGACGGGTGGATGATCGCGACGTACTTTCCGTTGATCGTCGGGGCCTTGAGCTTCTTCAGCGTGGTCACGGCCTTGTTTACCTCGGTCGGGGTAAGCTTGGACGTGGCGTCCATGCCTGCTCTGGTCTCGACGGCAGTGTGCGCGCCTGCTGTGCTCACCTTGTCGCAGTACTGGACGGTCGTGCCAGCCGCGAGGGTGTCTCGCACAAGCTTGTCCTGCGTGGTGCCTGCCGAAGCGCCCAGTTCCTCGGTCGCACTGAGGATCACGTTGTCGATGGCGTGCAGCTCCAGCTGATCGGATACCGTCAGATAGGTGCCGTACTGGAGGATGCTTGCCGTCATGCTCGACTGTCCGAACTTCTGGCCGGTGGGAATGACGCCCTCGGTCAGTGCCGAAGCGTCCGCGAGGGTGTTGAACTTTCTCCATTCGACCTTCTTGCCCCGGCCCTTCGGCAGCGGCTGCTTTCTGGCGAACTGCGCGTGAATGAGGTTCGGACGCGCGTTTTCCAGCAGCTCCGTGTCATAGTATGTCTTCATCAGCGACGACAGGTCGTTGGGCGCTGCGAACGCCGTGGTCGAGCCGTCGTAAGCGTTTACATAGTTCTGCGTGGTGTTGACCAGCGTACCGGCGTCCGGTGCGCAGCAACCATGCATGAGTTTAAAAAGATTAATTTTCATTTAGCTCCCTTCCCGGGGCTGACACTCAAAAGGTGATCTTCTCGCCCCGATTGACTCGTGCGCGAATTTCGTCGCGCTGTTGTTTCGTGAGCTTTCGAGGGTCAAACTGTACGGGCATGCCGCTTCCGGCGTTGGCCGCGCCCTCCGGAGGGCGCATCCCGTTTGCCTGGATACCGGCGACGATCTGCTGCTGTGTTGCCTGCGCGACGGCGCGCGTCCGCGCTGCCGCCAGCTCCGCCTTGTGTACGACCTCATAGGCCGTCAGCGCCGGGACGCCGTTGGAGACCAGCCGCCCGAAGTCCGGGTTTGCCAGCTCCTGCGACAGATCCGCCTGCGGGTACATCGCCTGCACCTCCGCAAACTGTCCGACGATGCGGTCAAATTCCGCCCGCCGCTGCATCTCTCCCTGTGCCGCTGCATTCTCGCGCTGGAGCGCGGCGTTCTGCCGCTCCAGCTGCTTCGTGTGCATCAGCGTTTCCAGCGGGATTCCCTTCTCCATGGCCTCGGCCTCATAAAGCCGCTTGTCGTCGGTCAGCCTTCTGGTCAGCGCGTCATAGTCGATCTTGTCCGGATCGGAGACGTCGATGCCGTACTGCTGGCCCAGCACATCGAGGATGGGGGAGAACTTGCTGATCGTCCGCCTTGTCCCTTTGAGCCGTTCCGAGACGGCGGCTTTTACGCTCCGCTCGTAGTCGGACTTGTACTTGCCCTTGATAAGACTCTCAAAGCTTTCTTCTTCCTTCTGCACCTGAGCGACGGGTGCTGTCTGCGCGGCTGCCGCAGGGCCGGGGGCTCCTTCTGGGCCGTTTGGACAACCGGTCGTGCCGACAAGGGCCGTGGCCGGACTGCTCGTGGTCGGCTGGGCGGGTGCCGTCATACTGCCCATGCCGCCTGCGTCGGCGGCGAAAAACTGGAATGTAATTTTGCGAAGCATAATGCTCCTTTCTGCCCGTTGGTGGGCGATCCCTTGAATTTATCTCGTCGCGCTGTGCGCGGTCGATACGTTTTCTGCCGATCAATCCGGCTGCGTGCTCTTCTGCGACTGCTCGCGCGCATCCGTCACGGTCTTTGCCTCCGTGCCCGCTCCTTCGCCGGGCATTTCTGCCTTTGCGCTTCCGGCTGCCGGAGCCTGCGCCTGTGCGTCTGCGCCAAGGATCTGCTGTGCCAGCCCGTCCGCCATGGCCGGGTCGAAGCGCTCCGCCAGTGCCAGCGCCATCTGCTGCCAGCTGGCCAGCTCCTGCTGGAGCGTCCCGTTCTGCGCGATCTTCTGGCTGATCTCGTCCTTTCCATCAAAATCCATCATGTCGAGCGTCGCCAACGCCTGATCTGTCCTTGTCGGATCGAAGAACCCTAGCTGATAGAATTGCAGCGCCAGCTCGTTCTGGCTGAGCCTCGTATATTCGGAGGACTTCTGCGCGGATACCTCGATATCGAATACCGGCTTGCGCCATGTCACGTCTCCGCCGAGGCCCAGCAGCTCCTGCTGCTTGAGGTTCTGGTTGGAGTAGACGACGTATTCTTCCGTCCCGAGCTGCCCCCGGATGCGGAACTTTCTCGGCAGATCGTAGAACTGCCGGATGCGCTCGATCACCATGCGGATGAGCCGTGCGTATGCCCGGTATGCCGAGCGCGTCGCGTCCTTGGAGCTTCGCCCGGACGCCTCCTGCAAGGCCGCAATGGCGCTGGCCGCCGTCACGCCGGAGCTTACCGAGCCGTTGTTGACATCCGTGTTGCCGGTCGTCCACTTCAGCTCCTCGATCTTGTTCTGAATGACGTTTATGTAGTTGGCCGACAGGGGACTGACCGTGATCGGCATCACGGAGTCCTGCCCAATGTTGCCGTTCGCGTGGACGAACGGCTTGCGCCAGTCGGCGTATTCCTTTTCGTTGATGCTTCCGTCGCTGCGGATGAACCAGCGCGGCGTGGACGCCATCACGGAGTTTTTCAGGATCGCCTGATTGAGCAGGTCGATCTGCTCCTGTGCGCTCTTGCCGATGTCGATGTAGCCGTATCCGGCAATGGAGCCCTTCACCGGGAACAGCGCATCGATCACGAACGGATAATCTCCGTCCTCGTAAAGCCCGCTCTGCATATTGGGGTCGTTCTCGGTCGCGGAAAGTACCGTCTCGCCCACGAATTTGCAGAAGTGGAGCACGCTTTTTCCGTTCTCGATCTTCTTGTAGTACCAGTCCACCACGAGCGACTTGTTCGTCGTATCCACCTGATCGTCCGTCTTGTACTCGCTGACAAAGGTGTTGTCGCTGCGCAGCGTGTCTCCGACCTGCGGATACCGCTGCTTGAGCACGTCGTTGTCCACCAGCTCCGCGTAGAATAGGTTTTTGCTTTTCTGGATGTCGGTCACGCCCGGCTCCCAGAAGAGGTTGAGCAGATCGATCTCCCGGATGGATACATCCCCGAGTCCGTTGAGCTTGGAGCTGTCCCAGAAAACGCCCCATGCCAGCGTTCCCTGCTTCATCTTCGTCCAGCACGAATCGGAGTAGGTCTCCTCGAAATCGTTCTGTTCGAGGATCACCGGCACGATGCTGGTCAGCATCGCCGCCTCGGAGCGGTCGCCCGGCTCTCTTGGCCGGATAGCAGGCTCCGGGAACGCCGCCACGGCGTCCGCGTGCTTGCCCATAATGACGTTGAAGAGCCAAGCAGACCGCCACTGTGGGTCGTATGGATTCCCGCTCGGGCTCATTTCCTGCCAGTGCTGGAGCTTCCACCACTGCTCGCAGGCAATGAGCCGCTTTTCAAGCGCTGACTTTCCGGCCTTGTACTTGGTCAGCGTGTCCATGGCCGTCCGGATCTGCGCCACGCCGATGGGCTGCATCGCCTCACCCGCTCCAATGTCGCCCAGCACGTCCTGTATCGTCGTCATATTCGTGTTTCCGTCCATGTTTCCTCCTTCTCGCGTCAGGCGTCGCTTCCGGCTTCCAGTACGCGCCAGATGCTGTAGAGCTTAAACGGCCCTTTTCCTGTGATCCGGAACCGCAGATGGTCACACCGCTGCGGGCGGATCGGCAGCAGGAACGTCCGCAGTCCGTGTCCGTCCATGTGTCCGGCGTGCCGGAACTCCCCGCAGGAATCGTACTCGATCCAGAAGTCGCACGCGCTTCCGACGGGCAGCTGCATCCGCAGATTCAGCCGTGAGATGTATTTCTTCCCGACGAGGCCGCATGTCATGATCCCGGTTGTTGCCGACCATGGGATCTCCGGCTCGACGTTTCCGCCGCCGGAGCCGTAGGCCGTGACGAGCATCCCGTCCGCGCGGAGCATATAAAGCTCATCGTCGAGCGTTGCAAACTGCGTCGCGTGCATACCGTCCTCCCGGTGCCAAAGCCCCTTGAGCGTGTCGTACACAAAAAGCTGCCAGGCATCGCTGCTGTCCTGCATCGAGATGAAATACTTTCCGCGCACGCCTCCGGCAGCCGCCTTGCGGTAAAGCTCCGTCCCGAAGGCGTCCGAGATCAGATAGGGGAGGGAGCCGTCATAGACGCACACACCGTCCCGTGCCTTGTAGTAAAGCCGGTCTGCGATAACGGTCAGGCTCTGTTCGCTTCCGCGCTGTACGCCTCGGGCCTTGATCTCCTTTACCTGATGCGCGCCCTGCGCGCTCGGATAAATGCGGTGGAAGCAGTCCTCCTTGAAGAAGATCGGGCTGTCTGCCAGCGTCGCGGCTCCTGTGAAGCGTCCGTCCGTACCGCAGCTTGCGCGCCATGAGTCGGTCGAAATGCCCTGATAGCACTCCCAGTTCTTGAAATCGCCCAGCTTGCAGCAGTACAGCTCATTGACGGTTTTCCCATCGGATACGCCGTACCGGCATCCCCAGAGCCGGTTACCGCTCTCGGTGATGTAGTCCATCTTCGGCACACGCCGGGCGGCCTTGACCTCGCCGGTGCTCTGGCTCACGTCCGCGTCCACGATCCCGACAACCACAAGGTAGTTGTCGCCGACATCCTGCAAGACGTGGGAGCCGTTGAGCTTTTCGACCTGATCCGTCCCGTCGAGCCCGCTGATCTGCACGCCGTCGTACTTTTTGAAGCCCGCTCCGATGCCGTTTGCCTCCAGCTTGACGTATACCGTCGGGATGCTCACCCACTGGCTCTGCACGGAGCTCCACTGTTTCAGTTCATGCTTGCCCGTATCCAGCCAGTAGGCGTCGTTCGCGGCGTCCTCCGGCATGGCCTGCTGCCGGTATGTGATCGTGATAACGGCCCCGTCCACGGTGCAGACCTTGATGGAAAGCGCCGTCTGCGTGCAGTCCACGAGGTTTTCCTGGCCCATGTAGCCGTTGTCCGTGTAGTCCTCGGTGTTGAAATACCATCCGTCCGGGAAAACGCAGATGTACGCGCCCATGGACACCATCTGTTTTTGTCCCTCGGAGAGCAGCACCCCGCCCATGTACGGAGCCATGGACAGCGCGTTGTACCACAGCACGCCGTCCTCGATCCATGCCAGCGCGTCCTTTGCCAGCAGCCCTTGGATGCCGGAGAAATCTCCGACCATTGCGCGGGCCGCGCGCTGAGACAGCAGGGGATAGTAGTCCGAGGTGAGATTCTGCATCTCGTAAAATTCGCCATCGGCAATGCGCAGGTTGTGGTTGTAGCCCGCGAAGGCCTCCGTAACCAGCTGTTCCTGCGCAGGCGCGTTCAGTTCTGGGTAACGCATTATCTTTCCTCCATCATGTTCAGCGGATCGATCCACTGCGGCTTTTCCGGCACGGCCAGCATCGGCTTCACCGGCCTCGACATGCAGAAATACCGCCATTCGTCCGCGACGTGATCCTCAAGGCTCGTGTCCAGGTCCTCCGGCTTGTGCTCATCGTACATGAGCAGTGGGATCGTCCGGAGGAACGCCTTGCAGGTGTTGAAAACGTACATGCGCGGGTATCCGTTCTCATCGAATTGCAGCCGGTAGTGGCATTGCATCCAGCCCGGAATGCGTTTGTTGTCGCCGGGCGTGAAATATACGCGGTATCTGGCCGCTGTCTGCGCCACGCTTTCTCCGCGCGAAGCGTCCCAGATCGAAGGGTCGGCCACGCCGGTGATCTGCTTTCCAGCCAGCCATGGATGCTCTCGCTCCATCTTCGCGATCTCTTGAAACTGCACGTCCGGCGACCACTTGACGCCGGTGTTCGGCTCGCGCGTGCATCCGTAAAGCTCCAGGATGCGGTAGATCATGCCGTCGTAATCGACGGCCCACCACGCGCAGGAGAACGGCTTGCCGTATCCGAAGTCGTAGCTCCGGCAGATCGTCCACCCCGGATCGGGCGTGAACGGCTCGATCACATGGGTGTTCTGCCGTGTCTGGTAGCCCTCCGGGTTGTTGATAAAATCCTCGAAGAACTGGCCCTCGTAAATGTCCCACCGGCCCTCCAGCCATGCCTGCCGGAGCTTTTCCGGCAGCTTTTGCAGCGTCTGGACGTACTCCGGCTGCGTCTCCATGAGCGCCTTGTTGTCGGTCACGAGCGCCTGGATGAACGTGTAGTTCTCAGGCTTTTCGCCTTCCTCAAAAATGCGGTCAATGAACAGCCTCTTGAAGTATCCGTGACTCCGACCGCCCGGATTGAGCGTGTAGTAGGTGCGCTTCGGGAATCCGTTTGTACCGCGCACCGTTGTGTCGATGGCGTCCAGCCACTCCTTTTTGAGCTGCGCGGCCTCGTCGATGAATACCACGTCGTACTCCGCGCCCTGATACTGGAGCATGTCGTTGTCGTTTGCGCAGTAGCCGAACTTGATCGTCGAGCCGTTTCGGAATGTCAGGAGCTTTTTGTCCTGCGCATACCGCGCGACGCCGTTCAGCTCCTGCCTGAGCTGGTTGATGTGGTTGTTGAGCAGCTCCGGATACGTCCGGCGCACAATGAGGATCTTGATCCCCGGCCAGCTGAGCGCCAGCAGCTTCGACTTTGCGCGGACGGACCAGCTTTTTCCGCCGCCTCTGGCCCCTCCGTAGGCCACATAGCGCGTCAGCGCTTCCATGAAGCGCCTCTGCTTGTCGGAGATGCGCGAAAAGTCGAGCGTTATCTTCGCCATTGTGCGATCTCCTCCGGAAGCTCGATCTCCGTCTCCGTCGTGCCGCTTGTCTTTTCATCCCATCCGAACTTTCGTTCCAGATGGAACTTTGCGCCGTTCGCGGCGGAGCTGTCGAGCCGCTGGATGTTGTAGATCTCGATTCGCGCCCCTGCGCGCGCGCAGGTCTTTGCGAACTCCTCCGATGTGCGCATCGCGCTCCATTGCTTTTCGTCCAGTCCCAGCGCGCCCAGCAGCTCCGGCATGCACGGAGGCCGTGTCCATACCTCACGCATGAGCGGTTTTTTCCCGCGCATCACCGGCACGACCGCCGTCTGCGTGTGTCCGTATTTGTCGAGCGCGGGGCATTGCATCACGATCCGTTCTCCGTTTTTGATAAATTCCCGATCTTCCAGCACCGGCTCCGTCCTCGTCACCGGCTCCCGGTAGCAGATCGATGCGAAATACCGGTCGATCGCGGAGCGAAGCTCCCGCGCGCTCTTGTATACCTTTTCGTTCAGGCTCTTCGCCCCCTTTCGTTTTTCGGAAGCTCTGCCAGGCGCGGAGGTCCCCAACTCCGCGCCCAGTAGGAAGGAAAGAACATGGCTCGTACTGCCTCGGGCCTTCGCCCGGCACAGCCTCCGAAATATGCAAAAAAGCCGGACCCCCGCTTTCGCGGAGATCCGGCTTTCGCTCGTCCATATTGCCCTTCGGATGCACAAGCAGCCGACGACCTCCGCAGCAGCGGACAGATCATCGGCTCAGGCTCATAGGCTCAGGCTCAGTATTCACGATCGTGGTGTTCCTGCAATTTTTGCAGTACAGCGGGAAGTCCCGGAGCCGTGTGGACTCCAGCAGTCGGACCGACGTCCGTCTGCCGCATATCGGGCAGACGACGCGGTCTCCTTCCCTCACTAGCACCTTACCACACTTTTGTTCGCATTGCAAGTACTTTTTTCGCCTCCCCTCGGCATCGTCGCAAAACCCTACACATTTACAAGGCAAGATTTAAGCGGCTCCCGTCCGCTTCAATTTTTCATCCTTTTGGGATCGAATACATATTTATAGTATTGGTATCCGTACTGTGTAACTCTGGCCTCAACGAGCACATAGCCGCGCGGGGCGACCGGCGGATGCTCCGGGCTGTACTCCCGCACGGCCTCGGTCGCAGGCTCCGGCTCCGGCTTGGTGCAGGTGCGGCTTGCCTTGTATCTGTGGCCCCCGAACTCCTTCTGCCAGTGGCCGTGCAGGTAGTTCGCCAGCGCCTCGTAGTCCTGCCCATGGTCTACCTTTTCACCGTTCTGGTTTACATAATAGTTGTGCTTGCGAAGGTGCCTGCTCTCGACCACGCTTCCGAGGCCCCACAGCTTCGCAATGGCGTCCTCCGGGATGCCGTCGGAGATCATGTGGATGTGGAAGCGGTTCGTAGATTTTCCGCGCCCGTATACCATCACGATCTTCGCCTCCGGGTATCGGTATGTAAGCCTGCGCCAGCAGTTGTCCCGGATGCGCTTGATCTCTTCCACGGTATGCGCCTCAAACTCCGCGCTGAGCGTCAGCGTGGAGTAGAGGCTGGACGGGCCGAAGTTTGCGTTGATAAGCGCCACGAATTTGCCCGCTGAAATTTTGGAGTTGAATTCGTCGCGTTCAGCCTGCGTGGCGAAGCGCGGCTTTCTCGGCTTGCTGCTCTTGATATCCGCCTGTTCGCTCACGTTGTAGACGATCTGGGTGCATACCGCCCCGGCAAATAACCGCCGCTTGTGCCTTTTCGCCATTTCCGCCACTCCTTCCGGGCGGACAGAGCCGTCCGCCCCTGCAAGCATTCTGCCCGTTCAAAGCATGGCCGGAGTCTCCGGCCATGCGTTCAGCGCGCAGCGCTACTCTTTCATTTTTTCGAGTTCTTTCTCAGCCTCTTCGCGCGTGAGAAATATCCTTTTGCCCATCTCATATAGGCACAGCAGCGTAAATTTGAACTCCGCCACGCCCATCCTGTACCGTCCATTCGGTTTCTGTACATATTGGATGCGGTACACCGTATCGCCTATCTTGCATGGAAGGACGAGGACGCGCCCCTCTCTATCCGCCTGCAGCAGCTCTAGCGCGCGTTCTCCCCATTGCTTTTCTTCTCTTACCATCACGTCACCTCCACTGCCTCGTCCAGCCGCACATTGATCTTCTTTCCGCCGGACTCGATCACATATCCTCCGTGTCCACCGTACCTTGCCTCAAATTTCAGCGCATTATACACCGCGCCCACCTTTGGCTGAAGCTTCTGGAATACCGGTATCCTTGCCGTGATCCGGATGCGCGTCTGCGTCGGGAAATTTTTCTTTTCGAACGGAACGCCCTCGCGATCCTGCGCCACCTGTTTTGCCGCGCACGTCTGGCTGCAATAAAACTTTTTTGCATGATTCATCCTGTGCAGCTCTCGCTGGAATACCTTCCCGCAGTGTGCGCACTGCATCGTTATCATCGTCGGCATACTATCCACTCCTCATTTTTTACCCGGGCGCGGCCTTTGCAGCTGCCGCGCCCGGAGCCTTAAGCCGAGTCTCCCTCCTGCACACCTCATGGCACAGTGTGCAGGCATAAGTCCATCAAAAAATCAGTTCTCCCGGCTTCGGCTGCGCCTCGATCTCCTTGCGCTCCTGCATAAACCCGTGCAGGAACAGCTCCAATAGATTTGCCGCACCGTTTACCATCTTGGTAAGATCTTTTTTGCTGATCTGGAGTTTGCCGGTCGTCACTACTTGCAAGTCCGGCCTGCCGATGATCTGTACCGTCGGATTCGGCTCGATCGTCCGTTTTCCATCCTCCTCGATCTTATAGAGAGGCGGTGTCGCCTGCTCCATCACGATCCTCGGGGGATACTCCGTTCCAACGAAATCCACATCCCAATGCTTGCCGTTGTACTCATTTACAAACGAATCCAGCTCTACGGCAAAATATTGCATGATTTCAGCCATCTGTTTGCTCCTTCCCGACGTGCTTTCTCCGCACGCCGTTTTCATCCTCCGTGAGCGGCAGTGCCTTTCTTCGTGCCCGCTCCTCCGGCTGCCATCCGCAGTGCGTGCAGGCCTCGTCGCCCGCGTACTCCATCTGGCAGCATCGCGCCGACTTCGGCAACGTGCAGTGCTTTTCATCCTCTGCCATCCCTACACCTCCTGTATGTCGATCCCGTATTTGGATCGCATGAATTTGCGGTTCCGCAGATACTCCTTTGTC
>ERZ1034719.321-NODE-321-length-30875-cov-6.546009_pt1 | contig 30875 bp, 17 predicted proteins | sample MGYA00520703_ERZ1034719 | MGnify/ENA primary metagenome ERZ1034719 (study PRJEB33766, sample SAMN09781716) | gut metagenome | biome: gut microbiome | host: Homo sapiens | place: Madagascar | study: EMG produced TPA metagenomics assembly of the PRJNA485056 data set...
TAGCGAGAGCGGGCGACACAGAGCCCGTATGGAGCGATAGCGAGAGCGGGCGACACAGAGCCCGTATGGAGCGATAGCGAGAGCGGGCGACATCGCAGAGGTATGAGTGGAAAGTGGCTTAAAAAGCCACATGTAGGCATAAATCAAATGTCGGAATGCGTTTTTTTGGCTTTTAACGCATAGATGGTTGTTGTAAAAGGGATTGGATTTCCGCCGCCGATTGGCGGTTTTTCGTTTACGACGTGATTAGGAGAAGGATCATGACAAAAGTACGACAGCTCCCCTACGGAGAACTGGCAGAAAATGGATGGAATGTCCGTTTGGTGATGGAAGAAGCGGCGCGTTGCCTGTTGTGTGACGATGCCCCGTGTTCGCACGACTGCCCTGCGGGGACGGATCCGGGGAAATTCATACGTTCGATACGATTTAAGAATTTCAAGGGTGCGGCGCGTACGATCCGCAACAACAACATTTTGGGTGCCAGTTGTGCCGAGATATGCCCGCGTGAACGTCTTTGCGAGAAGGCGTGTAGCCGTTGTGGGATAGATCGCCCGATTCAGATTGGCCGTTTGCAAGCGTTTGCGATGGACCAAGAGAAGATTTTTAAGATGAAGACGCTTGAGGCGGCGGCATCGAATGGTAAGAAGGTGCTTTGCATTGGCGCGGGTCCGTCGAGTTTGTCGGTGGCGGCAGAGCTTGCGAAGATGGGTTGCGATGTGACGATCGTCGACGAGAACGAGAAAGCGGGCGGTTTGTTGCGCTATGGCATTACGCCGTCGCGTTTGAGCGATGAAGTGATCGACCAAGATATCGATGCCGTGAAGTCGCTTGGCGTGAAATTCGAGATGAATAAGCGCATTGAGAAGAAAGATTTGGCGGGGGTTTCGTCGCAATACGATGCGGTTTTTGTCGGGATTGGTTTGAGCGCGTCGAAGATGATTCCGAATTTGGCGGGAGCGGATCTCAAGGGTTGCACGACGGCGTTGGCGTTCCTCAAGAATGCGCGCAAGTCGGGCGGCAAGATCGACAAATTGGGTCGCGTTGTGATCATCGGTGGTGGCGACGTCGCGATGGATTGCGCCTCGACGGCGAAGCAAATCGGCGCCGATTCGATTTACGTTTCGTTTATCGAGACGATGGAAACGATGCCCGCCTCGAAGAAAGAGCTCGACTATACGGTGAGCTTGGGCGTTCCCGTGATTCCGGCGTTCAAACCGGTCAAGGTCAATGGTAGCGACTGCGTCAAATCGGTATCGCTCGAATCGATGGATGGCGCCTCGACGATGGAACTCGCCGCCGACACGGTCATCTTTGCCGTGGGTCAGAAGGCCGAGGATGAATTCGTCGGCACGAAGCAAGAAGGCAATGTCTTTATCGGTGGTGACTTTGCCCATGGCGGCAAAACGGTCGTCGAAGCTGTGCAGTCGGGTAAAGAAGTCGCAAAAGAAATCGCAAAATTCCTTCATATTTAAGGTTTGCGCGTTACGTTTTTCATCACATTCGAAATGAAGGAGTTTAAAGATGTCTAAAAAAGTAGATCTTTCCATCGATTTCTTGGGCGTTCACTGCGAAAACCCGTTTTTCCTTTCGTCGTCGCCCGTGTGCCATAACTATGAGATGATCGCCAAGTGCTTCGATTTGGGCTGGGGTGGCGTCTTTTATAAGACGGTTGGCATTCACGGGATGAACGAATGCTCGCCGCGTTTCGACATCGTGCGCAAAGAAGGGACGCCGTTTGTCGGCTTCAAGAATATGGAGCAAATTTCGGAGCATTCGTGGCAAGAGAACGCCGAAATCATCAAGCGTTTGAAGCACGATTATCCGACGAAAGTCATGGGCGTATCGATCATGGGTGCCAACGACGAAGAGTGGGCGCTTTTGGCTCGCGAAATGACGAAAGCAGGCGCCGATATGCTCGAGCTCAACTTCTCGTGCCCGCAGATGACGAGCCACGCGATGGGTTCGGACGTCGGTATGAATCCGGAATTGGTCGAGCGTTATACGCGCGTCGTGAAACAGAACACGCATTTGCCGGTCATCGCCAAGATGACGCCGAACATTACGCACATCGAGGATCCGTCGCGCGGCGCCATGCGCGGTGGTGCCGATGCCATTTCGACGATCAACACGATTAAATCGATTTGCAATATCGACATTGAAAACATGACGGGTAAACCGGTCGTCAATGGCAAATCGTCGATTTCGGGTTATTCAGGTGCGGCCGTCAAACCGATTGCATTGCGCTTTATCGCCCAACTCAAGCAAGACAAAGAATTGACAAAGATGCCGATTTCGGGCATTGGCGGCATTGAAACTTGGATGGATGCGGTTGAGTTCTTATTGTTGGGCGCCGAAAACCTCCAAGTGACGACAGCCGTCATGCAGTACGGTTATCGCATCGTGGAAGATATGAAAGAAGGCTTGGCCATTTTCATGGAAGAGCACGGATTTACGTCGCTTCGCGATTTCATCGGGATGGCGTTGCCCAATATCATCCCAGCCGAAGACCTCGATCGCGATTTCCAGATCATTCCGAAGATCGACTACGACAAATGCGTCGGTTGCGGTCGTTGTGCCATTTCGTGCTTCGACGCCGGTCACCAAGCGATCGAATTCGACACGAAGACGCGCAAACCGACGATTACCGACAAATGCGTCGGTTGCCACCTCTGCATCAACGTCTGCCCCGTCTTGGAGTGCATGATGCCGAACGAAATCAAATTCAAACCGGGTCGCACGGCGCACGATGTCAAGCGCCAGCACGATTACACGGTATAGTCTGTCGCATGGGCTTCGTCCCATCGATTTGAGCATAGCCTAGGAGCCTGCGATTTGCCGCGGGCTCTTTTTTTATGTGGGAGGGCTGCTCCTTTTTGCGCTTTAGCCGCGGGCAAAATCGCCCGATAAAGCAGGCCTGCGATTTGCCGCGGGCTCTTTTTTTATGTGGGAGGGCTGCTCTTTTTTTGCGCTTTAGGTGCGGGTCATAAAAAACGCAGAATTTGGGATTTTCTTACTCGAATTTATTGTTTTATCTGAATTTTACCTTATATAGGCAAGTGCTTGGGGGTCTTTAATTTCTATGGAGAAAGACAATGCACAATAAAAGAAATTGGCTTTTGGCGCTATGTTTAGCGAGTTGTTTTACGCTATCTTGTAGTAGCGAGTCCGTGAAGGGAGAGGCAGGGGGCGATGAAGTCCCCGAAACGAAATGTCAATCGAATGCCGATTGCAAGGATCCGGCATTTCCGATTTGTGCCGACGATGGGACGTGTATCGTCGACAAGTCGACGACGGAATGCCGTTCGGATGGCGATTGCAAGAACGAAGAAAAGCCCGTCTGTAGCGCTCTTGGGACGTGTATTGCGAAGGGCTATGAACTCGAATGCACCAAAGCCTCGGACTGCAAAAATCCTAAAAAGCCCGTTTGTAGTGCCGTTGGTACGTGTATTTCGGAAGACACGCGCTTGCGCTGCGTCAAAGACGCCGACTGTACCGTCAATCCCAGAGTCGTATGCAGTGCGATTGGGACGTGCGTCGAACCGAATACGGTTCTCGAATGTACGAGAGATGCCGATTGTAGCGACCCTAATAAGCCTAGCTGTAGTACGAATGGGACTTGCGAAAAGGCGATTGTGTCGTGCGAGCAAGATACCGATTGCCCCGAGGCGGGTTATATATGCAAGAGCAGAGAATGCGTCTTAGAGCAAGAGTGCGATAAGATCGATAGCGATGGCGACACGATTGCCGACATCTACGAAGGGCGCAATTTCGAAGACGATTCACAGAGTCTCGACACTGACGGCGACACGGTTCCCGATTATCTCGATCTCGACAGCGATGGCGATACGATTCCCGATAGTGTCGAAGGCGGAACAAAAGGGTGCTCGGGCGCGATGCCCATCGATAGCGATGGCGATGGCAAGCCCGATTTTCAATCGAAAGACAGCGATGGCAATGGCATTCCCGATTCGTTCGAAGGATGTCGCAACACGGCCTTTGCCTACAATGCCGAAACTAGCAAATGGCCCGAGCCCAAAGACGTCGATCCCGATTTTAAGAAGAATTCAGAACTCATTTGCAACACCCCCATCGATAGCGATGGCGATGGTGTGCCCGATTTTCAAGCCAGAGATAACGACGGCGATGGCCTTTCGGACGAAGAAGAGATTAGGGGCCTCCAGCTGACGAGCGATGACACGTTGAACGGCACGTTTGGCGGGGATTGCAATGGCGATGGCGAACGCGATTTGATCGGGGCGCCAGAGACACCTATCGATTGCGATGGCGACACGATTCCCGATTACATAGATACCGACAGCGATGGCGATACGATTCCCGACGCGGTCGAATTGAGCAAGTATCAAAAAGGCGTTGACTTGTACGCGCGCTATTCCAAAGATGCCGATGGCGATACGATTCCCGATTCGTATGAAGGATGTCACCGCGAAGATCTATGGATAACTCAGGACGGCAAATGGCCAACTCCCAAAGACATCAATCCCGATTTCAAAACAGATCCCGAGTTTATTTGTAAGTCTCCCGTCGATACCGATGGCGACACGATCCCCGATTATGTCGATCTCGATAGCGATGACGATGGCTTGAGCGATGCCTTTGAATTTGAGCGCCGAAGCCAAGGTTACAACGCGTATAAGGCCGATAGCGACGGCGACAAAGTCGATGATCTCGTCGAATTTGGCGCAGGAACAAACCCAGGCGATAAAGACGACAATCCGCAATCGCGAGGTAACTTTGTATTTATTACGCCTTTTGCAGAAGCGTCGAAACCGAAACGAGAGACGCTGAGTTTTGATACGGGGATTCAAACGGTAGATATTTATTTTGCAATTGACTCGAGTAATACGATGCACAGAAGCCTAAAAAAACTACAAAGTAGTCTTCCTGCGCTATACGAGACGTTAAAATGCAAAGATCTCGGACGTGAATGTACGGATTATATCGATTGTAAAGATTTACACAAAGGCAACGCCATCTGTAGCGCAAAAGGTCGGTGCATTGAATCCCCGAAGTACGGTACAAATGGTGATGGATGCTTTGGCGATATGTACACTGGTTTGGGGTGGTGGGCTGACCTCAATAGCTTTTATAATGCCGTTTCGCTTACGAGTGGAGTTAAAGCGACTGCCGACGCGCTTGCGACGAATTATTCGCTAGGCGATAAAGAGAATATGCTCCAACCCGTCATTTGTGCACTTTATGGCGATAAGAATGGGTATTGTAAACCTAGAAACTGTTATAAAGGCACTGATAATGATCGAGAAGAAGGATGCGTCGGCTATCGCAAGGGAGCTATTAAATTCTTTTTACAAGCTGGCGACGAAAGCAATTGTGAACCGGGATTAAACGCCGGTGCCGGTTGTGATAAATCGAATACGCCGAAAGACTTTACTGTTTCTCAAGCAGAAAGATGGGGGCTATTAGTCAGAGATAAACACGTCAATTACGTTGGACTATATGCAAATCTCGCAGCAAGAGATGGTGGAATGGCACAACTTGCGTGCTCTGCAGGTTCTTGCGCATCGTCGCAATGCGCTAAGAATTGCGTGTCCCCAACGGATACAGAAAAGAAAAGCATGTATCTCTATCTCGTTGATGAAGAAACAATTCAAAAACAGGTCAAGAAAGCTTTACTCGCCGTTGCCAAAGACAAAGAAATCCAGATTACGACTGAAGTTGAAGATATCGACGCTGGAGCCTCGAAACTCATCGATCACTTGGAAGTCAATGTATCGGGCGATACCGTTCACGGACGCGTTTGCACGAAGATCGAAGATACATCGAAAATCACCTCAGATCAGTATCCGACGATTAATGGCATGAAACCGAGTACGACGCTATGCTTCGACGTCATCCCCGTTGAGAATCAGGAGGTCATTCAACCTTTGGAAGTGCCCAAAGTCTATCGGGCGAAGATCAATGTCTTGGGCGATGGATCGGTCTTGAACTCGGGCATTGCGTACTTCCTCGTGCCGAGTAAGATTTCGCAAGATATCGTCAACTAAATAGACTACATTCTCATGCCATGCGAGTGGTTCATATATCATTCGCATGGCAATCGATGGGAATGATGAAGATAATAGCGAAGGAGATGTCGATCGCATGTCGAATCGATATGAATTGGAATTCGTTCCAATGAAATTTGTCAAGGCTTCACCGTAGACGCAGATCATTCTGCGTCTTTTTTTGTATCAGAATTGTATGCTAAAGAAACTGCGCATTATCATAGCGACACTCGTATTCGTCGCGTTTATCGTTTTATTTCTAGGGATTCGGTTTTTCCCCGATATTGCCTGGTTATCGTTTATATCGGAAATACAGTTAGCGCCAGCGATTGCATCGTTCAACGTCGTTGCGCTCGTCATTTTATGCGTCGTAACGCTACTCTTTGGTCGCTTCTATTGCTCAGTACTCTGCCCTCTCGGGATTTTTCAAGACATGGCATCGCGGTTAAAACCGCGCAAAAAGAAACCATATCGGTATTGGCGCGATGGACGCGCCATGCGCGTCGTCAAATTGGGAATCGCATTGACTTGGTTAGCGAGTTTTATATTGGGCATTGGTGCCATTTGGGGCGCCCTCGATCCCTATGCCATATTTAGTCGCATGCTTGCGCATAACATTGCACCAGGATTTGATAAGCTCATGGGAGCGACGGGGGCGGTGCCCGATGTTGCGTTGTGGTCGCAAGGGCTTGGTATAGCATCGATTGCATTTGCCGCCGTGAGCATTATCGCCATCGCAGTCGTTGCCTTTTTTACAGGTCGCGGTTATTGCACGACCGTCTGCCCCGTCGGTACGATATTGGGCTATATAGGGAAATACGCACTATTTGGCATACGGATCGACGCACAAAAATGTCGCCATTGTAAATGCTGTGAAAGGCGTTGCAAATCGCATTGTCTCGACGTCGCCAAACGCGCCGATGAAGAGGTCACCTCGAAAGACATGGTCGACAGGAGTCGTTGCATTGCATGCATGAATTGCTTAGAAAGCTGTAAATTCGGCGCTCTGCGATATGGACTTCGAGCGAAAGTCAAAGAGATTACACCAGAGAAAGATTGTATCAAAGATTGTATCATTGTAGATTCTCGATCGACCGACGAGAATGAAAAAGGAAAGGAAGGTTGCAAGGATGGAACAGGTTGCAACGCCGTCGATTCCCCAATTCCGGCCTTGGAAAACGCCAATCATCCGATAGAGAAAGGCACAGAAACGGCTTCTTTAGATGGCGATATTGACACAGGTATAGATGACGAAAAGCGCGTGGCATTCAAGACGATCGTTGCGGGAGCGGTGGTGATGGGTGCATCGCTCTATGCGAATGCGGGATTTGCCGCACCATCGAAGAAGCGTTCGGATAAGGGGAAGATATCTCGCAAAGATCTCACGCCGCGAGAACATGCCGTATTTCCGCCGAGCTCAGATAGTGTAAGGGATTTGATAAAGCGGTGTACGGGATGTGGACTTTGCGCACGCATTTGCCCGAATCACGTCATATATTTTCCGATGACGGCAAATGTCCATGTACTTCAGCCGCGCATGCGCTTCGATTACGGAGCCTGCCGGCCATCGTGCAATGCGTGTACGCGCGTATGCCCGACCGGCGCATTGCGCGAGCTGGATCTGAGCGAAAAAGCCAATCATCGGATTGGGCGAGCCGTCGTCGATAGATCGCTATGCGTCAATTATACGACGCCATCGACGCAATGCCGAGCTTGCGAACGCATGTGCCCTTATGGCGCGATAGCGCATACAGAATCGACACGTGCCAATGGCAAGCCGTGCATGATTCCGACCGTCGATCCGAACAAATGCGTCGGATGTGGCACGTGTGAATACGTCTGCGCGGCTCGTCCGATTGCAGCAATCCACGTCGAAGGGGAAGCGGCTCATCAACGCAGCCAAGTTCAAAGCGTATGAATAGCTCAGGGAAAGATTTACGAACAGAGTAAGGAAAAGAAATGGACGATAGACGATATACGCGTAGGAATTGGATCAAGACGGCGGGGGCAGGTGTTGCAGGGGCTACGCTCGCGGGGACGGCTGTAACATTACAAAGTTGTGCGCCGAAATCTGAGGATATCAATGACGTATCGGGAGGTAGTGAGGAAAAGAAACCGTATTTTATTCGGAATAAGGGGATCCCATGCATATATTGTTCGTATTGCATGCCATGCAAATTCGGCCTCGATATTCCAGGGATATTTCGATTTGTGAATGAACACATGATCGTCGATGAAAAGGCAGGCGAAGTCATGGCGCCCTACTCGACGGACGAACGCGCGGATGGCGATGAGAAGGACGATATCACCCGGAGGCGGGCTTTTCGGGCGGTATATAGCGCAGCCATCGAAGAATTGCGGCAAGCCGACAAGTGCACGGAGTGCAAGACGTGCGTGCCCAAATGCCCCGAGATGATCGCGATACCGAATGAAATGTTAGAAATAGCGCGGGTGACCTATCGTTTTTATTAAAGCCAGAACTCGACACCGTGGCGTTATATGCAGCAGGGGCTGGGTGATGTAAAGGGAGCCCGTATTGCCGGACGGCAATAGGGCGACTCGGCGCCGTATTGAGCCAACGGCGAAATAGGCGACGAACAAAAAGTATGAAAGATTAATGCAAACAGATATATTTATATACACGCGTATATATAAATAATGGTAAGTATAAAGACAAGAAAAGCCGCCCCGAGGGACGGCTTTTGGAGTCGAGTAGCCACTTATCGCTGTGCGTTAAGCGGCGATGGAAGGATTATTCGTTGACGTAACGTTGCACCTCGACGAGCTGTTTGTAGTAGGCGATGCGTTCGTCGATGTCGCGTTGAGCGAGAGAGAAGAGGTGTTCGGCGAGCTCGGGTTTAGTGCGTTGGAGCTGAGCGAAACGCGCTTCTTGTAGTGCGAAATCTTTGAACGGCATGGTCGGTTCTTTGGAGTCGAGGTGGAATGGTTTGCCGTTGGGGTCGGTGGTGGGTTGGAAGCGGTACATCGGCCAGTAACCGGATTTGACGGCGTCTTTGATTCGGTCTTGTGTCGTCATCATGTTGATGCCGTGCGCGATGCATGGGCTGTAGGCGATGATGAGTGATGTACCTTCGTAGGCTTCGGCTTCGGCGAGAGCTTTGAGGGCTTGGTTACGGTCGGCGCCGAGGGCGATTTGTGCGACGTAGACGTTGCCATAGGCCATGGCGAATTGACCGAGGTCTTTTTTGCCGCCAGGTTTGCCGCCGGCTGCGAATTTTGCGATGGCGCCGCGCGAAGTCGATTTCGAGGCTTGACCGCCCGTGTTGGAGTAGACCTCGGTGTCGAGGACGAGGATGTTGACGTTGCGTCCAAGGCTGAAGATGTGGTCGAGGCCGCCGTAGCCGATGTCGTATGCCCAGCCGTCGCCGCCGACGATCCAGAGGGAGCGTTGGAGGAGGTTATCGGCTTGTGCCATGAGCATGCGGGCGTCGTTGGAGTCGATTTGCGCAAGTTTGGCTTTGAGCTGTGCGATGTGCGAACGGACGCGATCGAAGTCGGCGTCGGTCTTTTGTGGTTCTTCGCAGAGCGATTTGACGAGTTCGTCGCCAACTTCGGCGGAGAGTTTTTTGAGGAGGTCGCGAGCGAAGTCGCGGCGTTGGTCGAGGGCTAGGCGGATGCCGAGACCGAATTCGGCGTTGTCTTCGAAGAGGGAGTTTGCCCAAGCGGGGCCGTGACCTTTTTCGTCTTGCGACCAAGGCGTCGAGGGGAGGTTACCGCCGTAGATGGACGAGCAACCTGTGGCGTTGGCCACGACCATGCGATCGCCGAAGAGTTGGCTGACGAGTTTGACGTAGGGAGTTTCGCCGCAGCCTGCGCAAGCGCCAGAGAATTCGAAGAGCGGTTGAATGAGCTGCGAGCCCTTGATCGTTGTTTTATCGACTTCGGTGCGCGATTTATATGGAAGTGTATCGAAGAATTCGAGATTTTTGCGTTCTTCCTCGAGGTGATCGAGTCGGTATTCCATTTTGAGAGCGCCCTTAGCAGCGGCGGGGCATTGCGCGACGCAGACGCCGCAGCCGGTGCAGTCGTCGGCATAGACTTGGATGCGCATTTTGGATCCGGCGGGAACTTCTTTGCCTTTCCAATCGCGCGTGGTGAAGCTGGCGGGTGCATTGGCCGCGGCTTCGGGCAAGAAGGTTTTGATGCGGATGGCAGCGTGCGGGCACGAAATCGAGCAGAAGGCGCAACCGATACAAGCGTTTGGATCCCAAATGGGGATTTCGCGAGCGATACCGCGTTTTTCCCATTTCGTCGTAGCGGTGGGGAAATGCCCATCGGCATCGAAGACGGAGGTTGGGAGCGTTTCGCCTTCGTCTTTCATGAGTTTGCTCATGATCTTCTTGACGTATTCGGGAGCGTGGCTGAAATCGGGGCTGACGCGGTGCAAATTGCCGAGCGTCGTTGGGACTTTGACTTCGTGGAGGTTTTCACAAGCGGCATCGATGGCGGCGTAGTTCTTTTGAACGACGGCTTCGCCCTTCTTGCTGTATGTTTTTTTGGCAGCTTCTTTGATTTTTTCGATGGCCTCGGCTTCGGGCAAGACGCCGGAGAGTTTGAAGAAGCATGCTTGCATGACGGTATTGATGCGCGTGCCCATGCCCGTCGCTTCGGCGACTTTACCAGCGTCGATGACGAAGAGTCGGATTTTCTTTTCGATGATTTCTTTCTGCGTTTCGGCGGGAATGTGATTCCACGCTTCTTCGGCGGGGTATGGGCAGTTCAAGAGGAGTGTAGCGCCCATGTCGGCATTGGCGAGTACTTCGCGTTTTTCGACGAACCCGAACTGGTGAACGGCGATGAAGTTTGCGCGTTGGATGAGGTATGCCCCTTTGATGGGCTTTTTGCCGAATCGGAGGTGAGAAATCGTCTCGCCACCCGATTTTTTCGAGTCGTAGACGAAGTAACCTTGCGCGAACATCGGGGTATTTTCGCCGATGATTTTGATGGAGTTTTTGTTGGCGCCGACGGTGCCGTCGCTACCCAAACCGAAGAAGATGGCGCGTGTGTTTTCGGGGTCTTCGGTGATGAAGGAAGGATCCCAGGGGATGCTGTGTTTGGTGAGGTCGTCGGTGATCCCGATGGTGAAGTGATTTTTGGGAGCGTCTTTTTTGAGTTCATCCAAGACGGCTTTTGCCATTGCAGGCGTGAATTCTTTCGACGAGAGGCCATAGCGACCGCCTATGATTTTTGGCATATTCGTGCCGACGATTTCGCGCCAGCCTTCTGTCTCGGCAGCGACGACATCCAAATAGAGCGGTTCGCCCAACGAGCCAGCTTCTTTCGTGCGATCCAAGACGGCGATCGATTTGACCGTTTTGGGGAGCGCCGCCAAGATGGCTTTTGCGTCGAACGGACGATACAAATGGACGGTGAGGACACCCGTTTTTTCGCCTTTTGCATTGAGAGCATCGACGGTTTCGTGAGCGGCACCAACAGCCGACCCCATGAGGATCATGACGCGGTCGGCATCGGCGGCACCGTAGTATTCGAAGATGTGATATTGACGGCCTGTGAGTTTTGCGAATCGATCCATCGCTTCTTTGACGATACCGGGGACGGCGTCGTAGTAGGGATTGCACGCTTCGCGAGCTTGGAAGAAGATATCGGGGTTTTGCGCCGTGCCGCGAATCGTCGGGTGTTCGGGCGTGAGTCCGCGATTATGGCAAGCAATGACGAGGTCTTCGTCGATGAGTGCGCGCGCATCTTCGAGCGACAAATAGTTGATTTTGTTGACTTCGTGCGACGTGCGGAAGCCGTCGAAGAAGTGGAGGAAAGGAACGCGCGATTTGAGCGTCGACATTTGGGCGATCATAGCCATGTCTTGGGCTTCTTGAACGCTCGTCGACGAAAGCATGGCGAATCCGGTCGTGCGGGCGTGCATGACGTCGCTGTGATCGCCAAAGATCGAAAGAGCATGGCTTGCCAAGCAACGCGCAGCGATGTGGAAAACCGACGGCGTGAGTTCGCCAGCGATTTTGAACATGTTAGGAATCTTGAGCAAGAGACCTTGCGACGCGGTGAACGTCGTCGTCAAGGCGCCACCTTGAAGCGAGCCGTGAACGGCACCTGCGGCACCCGCTTCGCTCTGCATTTCGACGACGCGGGGAATTTCGTCCCAAATGTTTTTCTGCGACTTCGACGCCCAATCGTCGGAGAGCTCTGCCATCGTCGAGGAAGGCGTAATCGGGTAAATACAAATGACTTCGTTCGTCATAAACGCGGAGTGTGCCGCTGCTTCGTTACCATCAATTGTCTTGATAAGAGACATGTTGTTCCTTCTCCTTAAAAATCGGGCTGTAACACCTACAGCCAACCACATGCCGTCACCATGGACGACAACCCGTCGCCTTTTAGCACTTGGCTGTATAAAAGACAACGAATTAAGGATTCATTTCACGAATGTGAATTCATGCGGGACGAAACGGTTACATTATAGCTCCACATTTGGCACGAATCGTGCTAATTGGTACTATCGGCGTTGAGGCGTCCTCGCAACGAATATCGATCGGCGGTATTCGACGACGTCGGATATTGACGATCGATGTTTGATAAACGGCGAGTGTGATATAGCTCGTATTTTGATTTCGTTTGCAGTGTTGCATGGAAATCGCACAGGAGATGAGATGATGTGGAAACGGTTGAAATGGATGGGCGTGTTTGGATGTGCATTGCTGATGTCGTCGTTTGCGACACCAGGATATGCGCAATCGAATGGCAATTCGTACTATTATAATACGGAGACGTGTGGTGTACGCTCGGATGTCTACAACATGGTCTTGCACGATATCGCGGCGCACAAAAAAGACAAAGCGCGTTTGAGCGCATTAAAAGACATACTCAATCGACTTGCATTCTCGACAAATCAGGCGGTCGAAATATTGCGCTATTTCACGGGCAATCGCATCGAGGCAGCAGCACTACTCTATGAAAACGTGTGCGATGTTCGCAACTGGGAGACCGTCTATCAGAGCGGCTTGTTTAAGCCCAATGCAGAACGCATGCTCAGAGAACGCATAGCCAATGCTTCGACGAACTCGCCGACGTATAACTACGATCATTACCCCGAATGGTATTCGCCTTCGGATTCGTCGTGGACGTATGACAGTAGCTTTACATTCTCGGGTGATCGATGGTGGAATTCGCAGGATTCACAATCGAACAAATGTAGCTCTTGCCAAACCGATCTCAATCAACTTCGCGCGACGATTAAACGCGAACGCGAGCAATTTGCAAAAGAACGCGCACAGTGGCAAATCGAACGCAATCGCTTGACGAATCAACGACCGAGTCAGGGCAACAATAGTTATTGCAACGATCGATATGACGAGGGATTCAGAAATGGTCAACGACAATGCAACTGCCAGACGCAAAGTTGCGACAGCTGGTATAACAATGGTTACACCAACGGCTATAACCAAGGCATTGCCGCTTGTAATCAAAACACGTACGTCCCCCCCAACAATCCTCAATACAATCAATACGATCCATGCGCCTCAGCAATGGACGCTTCCATGTTTAATCAGCTCCTCTCGTTGGTCCAAAAAGAGTCGTTCGATAGCAAAAAGATCAACATCATTCAGCCCGCCATCAACACTGGTGCCGTTTTTACATCGTCTCAAGTCCTCAGTATTCTCAAGACATACGACTTCGATAGAGATAGAAGAGAATGTGCCGTCAAGCTCTATCAGAGCGTTTGCGATAAATCATCATGGTTCACGGTTAAATCGGCATTCGATTTCGACTCTGATTGGGAGGAAGTCATCAAAAGCGTCGGTCTAAAATAGCCTTCTCAGCTGCGCCCGTGTCGAGACCCGACACGGGCATTTTTCGTTTTTCGATTGCTTCGCTTGATTAAGTGTCACTGTGGTGATACCATTACTGGTGGAGGTGTTGTGATGGAACATCGAATGACGATATATCACGGTTCTGAGAAAGTCATACGACAGCCGGAATTTGGCGCAGGTCGGAAGAACAACGATTTCGGCGTCGGATTCTATTGCACGATGAGCGAAGAGCTCGCCAAGGAATGGGCAGTATCGGGCTCGACTGATGGCGTGGCGAATCGATATATACTCGACACAGAGCACATGAACATATTGAATCTGAATACGCCAAACTATTCGATTCTCAACTGGATTGCTGTGCTCATCGAGCATCGTTTATTTTCGGTTCAAACGCCTGTTGCTCGAAGAGCAAGGCGATATTTGATCGACAATTTCAGTGTAAACGTGAACGCATATGATTTAGTCATCGGTTATCGAGCCGATGATTCATATTTCGATTATGCAGATTCGTTTCTGAACAATGCCATTACCGTTGAACAACTTGCTCATGCGATGCGATTTGGGAAATTAGGCGAACAAATCGTACTCAAATCTCGTTTTGCGTTTTCGAGACTTGAGTTTGATGGTTCGATTAAAGCAGACAATGAGAAGTATTCTAGCTTAAGTAAAGCTCGCAATGATGACGCAAATCAATGCTATCTCAGATTACTCGAAGAAGAAGACGATGGGCTTTATATTCAAGATATCGTGAGGGAGAGAATCGCAAATGATGATACACGGATACCCAGAAATGTACGTGAGCCGAGCGCAGGCGAGGATTGGTTGTGCATTTGATTACGCCATCAATGTTTGTCGCATTTCCGGAACATTTTTTGTCGATCTCTTTAATGTCAGTCGCATTAGCAAGGCCATAGAAAGAGGAGACCCCGCTTATTTGCTCGGAAAAAGCGGGATTGAGCTCGCCATTTGCATATTCGACGAACTGAATGCCCCCATTGAACGGCAATCCCCCGAAGACCGATTGATTCGAACGCCTGAATATTGGATCGGTTGGTCAATCACCTATTATCAATGGCATTCGGGAAGATCGTTTCATCAGATTTTCGATGCACTTCCATTCGATGTACTGCAAAAAATGTATCATCCTCTACACGAAGCTGATATTTCAAAAGTCGTCGATGTCTTCGATTCAAAAGTTCGCGAGCATTTCCCCGATGTGAATCTCAAGCGTCTCCGAAAACAATTAAATCTCACACAAGCCGAACTCGCGGATCGATCTGGCGTGAGTCTGCGCTCGATCCAAATGTACGAACAGCGAAATAAAGATATCAACAAAGCGAGTGTCGAAACGGTCTACCGCCTTTCGAAAGCTTTATACTGTAGGGTCGAAGACTTAATCGAAAGATGATGCAACGATAGCTCCCCGCATAGCGGGGAGTTGTCATCATTACCGCGGATATCAAGCGCGTGGATTGAACGACGATTCTTTAGCGAGTGATTCGAAGAGGACTTTTTCTTTTTCGGAGAGGGGTTTTGGCACGCAGATTTGGATCTCCATAAAGAGATCACCACGCGCTTGTTTGTTGTAGAGCCCCTTTCCTGGGAGTCGGAGTTTTTGCCCACTTTGTACCCCGGCTGGTATCGTCAATTTGACATGACCGCCGATCGTCTGACATTCGACATGCGTGCCCAAAGCGGCTTCCCACGGCGAAACTTTGAGTTTTTGAACGATATCGAATCCATCGGTACGGCATTCTGGATCGACGACGTTGACGCGGAATCGCAAATCGCCACCATCGATCGATTGCCCCTTGAGCTTGAACACCGTTTTATCTTTGGCGCCTTTGGGGATTTTGACTTTGAGCGAACGCGTCTGCATATTCTGCGTTATCGTTATCTCTTTCGGCGCGTCGTCGAGTAAATCGGCGACGCTGAGATTGAGATCGACGATGGGAGTTTCGGCCGCGGCTCGCGACGATGTACGCGCACGACGCGCCCCAGAGGCGCCAAATCCAGCATCGCCGAATCCCGCACCGCCCATGTTCGATGAGAATCCACCGCCGCCCATGTTTGGCGAGAATCCACCGCCAAATATCGCTTGGAAGAAATCGCTCATGCCGCCCAAATCGCCCATATTGATGTGGACGTTTTGACCGCCTGCGCCTCCGAAGCCGCCCCATCCCGGCGGCGGCGTGAACTGTTGACCATTGCGCCACGAAGACCCTAGCGCATCGTATTGTGCACGCTTTTGCGGATCTTTGAGCACCTCATAGGCCTCGCCAATGTCTTTAAACTTTTCTTCGGCGCTCGCATCGCCAGGATTCAAATCGGGGTGATATTTGCGCGCTAGTTTTTTATATGCTTTTTGAATATCATCGGCGCTAGCCTTTCGGTCGACGTCGAGAATTTTATAATAATCTTTATATTCCATCATAAACCTCCTCGATTGCCATTATCGCAATCACCAGCATCGGTTCTAGCCGACGATTCCGATTCTATACGCGGTGTAATCTCTGGATCGCCTTCTCCAAGCGGTGCCGTTTCGGGCGCATCGCTTAAAGCACGCGGTTTGCGCCCAAAAATATTGACGAGTATGATCTCGAGTATGCGTCGCCAGAGCCGAAGCAGTCAGGACGGGTTTCGCACGACGATAACGCGAGCCACCCGAGCGACATCGCCATTATCGTATTCAAACCCACGACGTTCGATGTGCATAATCGTATTGTTTTCCATCGCCGGATTCGGGCACGTCGCAATCGCCTCATGGCGCTTCGGGTCGAATTTTTTGCCCATGTCGTCGCACGCTTTGATGTGGAGCGTTGCCAAACACTTATCCATCTGATGCACCAACGAAGAAAACCCATCGAACCAAGGACCTTCTTTTTCGGGCAACGTCGCCAAAGCTCGCTCTGCGTTGTCATAGACGTCGAGCCAAATACCGATAACGCGTTCGCGTTCACGACGACGAATGTCGTCTTGCTCTTTCGCCGTTCGCTTGCGATAGTTATCGAAATCTGCCGCCAATCTCACATAGGCATCGCGCCAATCGGTTTCGGCTTTCTTGTCGGCAGACTCTTCTTCGCCAGCGGCTTCGTCGGCTTGCGCCGAGTCGGATCTGGCCTCTGCTTCGGAATCCGACGCATCGCTCGCCGCATCTTGAGCTTCGCCCTCGGCACTCTCGACATCTTCGACGACCTCGTTTTGCTCCGAGTCGAGCGACGCAACCTCTTCGTCCGAAACGACTTCGGGTTCGAGAACTTCAGTCGCCTCGCAGTTCAAAACCGAATCGTCTTTGTGTTCTCCGTGGTGTTTGTGATGATGATTCGACATAACGCATATCCTCTACTCTAAAATTCATAAAAAAAGAACTCCCAGATTTGCTCTGGGAGCCCTCTCACGACCGCGTACTTTAAACGCATCGAAAACGGCGTCAAGTCCGTTTTGGCGATTTTTTCGATTTATGTCGCCAAGCGATGGGCGCTGCGCCATAAGGCAATCCCCCATCGCTCAGCAGTAGGTCTTAAGGTGATTCAGTACTACCGTTATCGCCAGTCTCTGTTCCACCCGTTCCACCTTCGGCGCCCGAGCCCGAGCCATCACCGCCGTTGCCGGGGTCAGTGCCGCCAGTTTCTTTCTTTACACACTCAGTTTGATCACCATTGACATCGTAGCCTCCTTTGCATTTCGAGACTTTGCATTCTCCGCCCTGACAAATGACTTCGTCGACATTGCCAGATATCAATTTCGAGCAATCATCAATTTGTGGGCCACAGGCTTTAATGGTATCCGCCTCACATTTTTTCTTATCGGCCGAAACGTGGTTGTCACCAGTGCACGACTTGACTTCGCAATTGCCAGCATTGCAGGCGACTGCTTCTACATTCGAATCAGGCTTCCTTAGATCGTTGCAATTCATCGTCGTATAACCGCAGGCATTGGGTGAATCTTCAACACACGATTTGTTGTCGGCTGACAAGTGATAATTGACATCACACTCCGTGGCAAAGCACTGACCGTCGGTACATCTCGTGGATTTTGAATTTTTTATTTCCTCAGAACAATTCAAATCATTTGGACCACACGTTAAATATGTATCCTTAGCACACGACCGTTTATCTGTTGTTACATGGGAACCATCTTTGCACGCCTTAACTTCGCATATCCCATTATTACACTCGACTTGTGTAATATTACCTGAGATCATCTTTGTGCAATCATTTGTCGTTGCGCCGCAGGCAGTTGTTGTGTCGTCTACGCACACTAAAGCATTAGAACCAGCTTTCACACCCAAGTGATATCCAGGCTCACACGACGTTGCAACACAATTCCCCGACAGACAGACATGCCCAGAGGCGTGCGGAATAGCGCATTTTATCTCACTTGGACCACATTGATCTGCAGTATCCAAGATGCATGTGTCATTTTTCAAGTGATAACCATCGTTACACGAAGCGATTTTACACATTCCTGTTCCAGCATCACAATATTTCGATTTAGCCTGAGAAAGTGTAACGCTATTGCAATCACTCTGTGCATTACATTGAACACAACTCTTAGAAACCAAATTACAAACTCGTTTATTTGAATCTTTGCAAGCATTAGCGCTATCGCATTCCACACAAGTATGCGTTTCTTGATTACAAATCAAGCCACCAGAGCAATGCGTATTATTGATGCACTGCACGCAACTACGATTTACGCAATACTTATTATTACCGCATGGATTATTACAAGTACCACAATGTGATGAATCATTTGTGACATCAACACAAGCTCCATTCGTACCGCACGGTAACTGTTTAGGATCATTACATTTACTAATTTTGCAAACGCCATCTTCGCAATAACCATCTTTGCAAACCACATCTTTCCTGCCACAATGATTACTGTCTTTTTTCAGGTTCACCTCGCAACCATTGTTGATTGAATTATCAAAGTTACCATAATCATATTTGCACTTAATCACGCCTTCATTGCAATTAGCAATATTGAGGTCTTCAAAATTTAAACAAGCAGCTCCACAAACATTTGGCTGACTATCGGGGCATACACAATTACTCCCTCTGCACGTTTGCGGATAATTGCATGCAACCCCGATGCCTCCACAATTCTTATTGTCGGTCGACAAATCCACTTCACAACCATTATTGATGTTTTTATCTACATCTGCATAACCTGATTTACATTTAATTTTTCCATCAGCACAATTGTCAATATTGAGTTTTTCGAAATTCACACAGTAGCTGCCGCAAGTATTGGGTTGATCAGATGGACATGAAGAAGTACATTTCCGGCCTGAACATAATTTATTTACGGCATTACTTGTACAATTATTGCCATTATTGCATTTCGCATCAACTCCACAGAAGTAGGGGTCTGTCACTGGATCAATGCATTTATTATTGCAGTAAACAAGTCCAGTTGGGCATAAACAACTGCCAGCCTGACATGTTCTACCATTCGTGCATTCGATTTTGTCTTTTCCACAATATTTATTATCTGTTAATAAATTAACTTCGCAACCATTTTCGATACTTTTGTCTTCATCAGAAAAGTTGATTTCACATTCGATAACATTACCTGTGCAGTTTTTGATATTTACAGCACCGAAATTCAAGCAAAATGAACCACATACATTCGGTTGGTCAGTTGGACATGAAGAAGCGCAAGCACCTGAAATACACAGCTTATTAACAGAGTTTGCAGTACAATCTGTGAGTGATTCACAAGAAGTATTGTTTCCGCAATACTTGGGATCCGTCTTCGGATCTACGCATTTATCATCACAATAAGCATAGTCTGTTGGGCATTTACATACTTTATTCTGACAAGTTCTTCCGTTTGTACACTTATTATTCACCTCACCACAGTGATCATTATCTGTATTTAGATTTACTTCACATCCATTATTGATATTTTTATCAACATCAGCATATCCATCCTTGCACTTCTTAATCGTTCCATTATCGCACGATTCGACATTAACCACATCGAAATTCAAACACACAGAGCCACATACATCTGGCTGTTCTTGTGGACACGTGCATGCTCCGTTCTGACATGTTTGAGGATAAGTGCATTTGTTATCCGTCGCGCCACAATGATTACTATCGGTCATCAGATTCACTTCACATCCATTTTCAACCTCATTGTCAATATCTGCAAAGTTGCTTTCACACGTGATAGTGCCGTTACTGCATCCTTTAATGTTCAGCTTGGCAAAATCCACACAATAATTGCCGCAAATAGATTGCCCCGACGGGCATGATGACGAGCATGAACCATTCACACATAGTTTATTCACTGCGCTATGTGTGCAATCGATGAGATGATCGCAAGTCAACTCTGCACTACAATACTTAGGATCTGTCATCGGATCGATACATTTATCATTGCAATAAATATAATTATCCGGACATAGGCAAGTTCCATTTTGACATGTTCTTCCATTAGTGCAAACATTATTCTTTTGACCACAATGATTATTGTCTGTTTTTAGATTTACTTCGCAACCGGTATTTACTTGACCATCAACATTTTCGTAGTTTTCTTTACATAAAACCTTGCCATTATCACATCGATCAATATTTAGTGCTGAGAAATTTAAGCACACTTCCCCACATATATTTGGCTGATCCGAAAGACACGAAGACGCACACGTACCTCCAACACATAATTTGTCAACACTTTTCTTAGTACAATCCGTGTACTCTACGCATAAAGTATCTGCGCCACAATATTTCGGAGCCGTCAATGGATCGATACATTTACCATTACATCTCGTTTGTCCATCAGGGCATTCTGCATCAATACAACTACCTTGCTCACAGTTCTGCGTTTTTTTGCACGCATTTCCACAAACACCACAATTCAACATATCTGTTTCGAAATGAACGGCAACGCTTTTGCAAACCGTGCGAGCACATACGTATGTGCGATTGGCTTTATCGCCGTCGACGACTAAGCTATAACCATTTGGACATTGGCGATAGTTCAAGATATTGCGGTGCTCTTGTGTCGTCGCAGTGTCAGAACAGATATTTTTGTCTTTGTTTTTATCGTTCTGTGCACAAGCAAAAATTGTAGCCTTGAGTTGCGCTTTGCTTGTGATATCTTCGGCAACTTGTATATACATCCGACCTTCATTTTCATCGCCAGTCTCGCTCACCGAAACGGCATCGCATCGGCTTTGAGTAATATCGATCTGAGCTCGGAGGCATTCGATAAATCTCGGATCGATTTCTTTATTTGAATCGCCATTGCTATTTGAATCACCGCCTGGGGTCAATGTCATGTCGTTAGAACCGATCAAATCGAGACATGCCTGTGCAATCTCAACACTTGGATTGTCATCGTGAAAAGCTTTGATTTGGCTAAGCCATTCGCTTTGGTCGTAGCTCTTGATCCCCATCGATTCCCGTGCGATATAGGCACAGACGTTGTTGTTCAAATCGAATTGCGACGGATGTTTGACACCGAAAGTATCGATAAACCCGTCGTAGGCTTCGCGATCCCAATACACATCGTCGCAGGCGACGACGCCAGCTAGGCTGGCGACGATAGCACTCAGTGCGATCTTATGTATCGCGTTATTGTATTTAAATCTTTTCATTTGACCTCCTAACAAAGCACACAACTCGCGTGCAAAACACACCCATCCCAACACATCGTGCCATCATTTCGCATTCGACCGACAAATTGGTCGAGAAATCGGCGATTGGATTTGGGTCCTCTCAACCCCGACGCTGTTGGCAATGATATATCGATGTGCTATTGCCCGCATGCGTGGGCAATAGCACACATATCATAGATTCAAACATCAATTGACGACGACTCGGCAATTGGCACTACACGAGCCTTTGCCATTGTTTTCGCCCTCGTCGCACTCTTCGTAGCCTTCTTGGACGATGCCATCGCCGCAACGCGGAGCGAATTGGCAATCGTTGGTGCATGAACCGTACGATCCGTCGTTGAGACCATCGTCGCACGCCTCGCCGTTGAGTTTATCGACGACGCCATCGCCGCAGCGCGGAGCCCAATAGGTGCAACCGAATCCGCAGTGGCCATATGTGCCGTCGTTGATGCCATCGTCGCACGCCTCGCCCAAAAATGTTTGAACGATGCCATCGCCGCATTTGGGGCGCGTGCAAGCGTTTGTACAACCGTCGTTATCGATGCCATTGCCATCGTCGCATTCTTCGCCCGCATCGACGATGCCATCGCCGCAGCCGACGATACGGCACATGTTACAAGTCAAGTTTTTCGATTCTTCTTCGGTCTTGTCACGGAAGATGGTTTTTCCATCGACGACGTCGCAAGCTTCGTGATCGTCGAGTTTACCATTGCCACACGTAACGATTTTGCAGTTTTTGCACCAATCGGTCTCTTGCCCTTCGTCGCAACCTTCGCCTGTTTCGACTTTGCCGTTGCCGCAATACGATTGGCGCTTGCAATTCACGCATCCAGCCTTTTTCGCGACTTCGTCGTCGACATGACCTTCGATGTCGCATTCTTCGGCGCCGGCGACGATGCCATCGCCACAAGCCGTGCTACACGTCGATTTGCCCATTTGTACAAAGCCCGTCAATGTCAATTTAAATGACGATCCACCGAGGCATCGTTCGGCATGGAACATATCGAGCGGATATATACCACCGGGGTACATGCCAAATTTTTTCTTGGCCGTATTCGCATCGAGTGTAATGCTTTTTTCCCATTTAGGGTGAATGCCACCGATATCGACGGCGAGTTTTCGATTGAAGAAGACCCAGACGTCGTCGTCGCCATCAAATGTCAACGTTTCGCCACCTTTGTATTTGAAATACGTATGGAACTCCGACGTAAATTCGCCATGATTCTCTGCGAGAATTTGCGTAAACCCGACACCGCCGTCGACGTCTTTGATTCCCTTCAATGGCAAGAAGGAAGGATTGCTATACTCATACGTGCCGGCACCTTCATGAGTCAGTCTCAACGTCGATTCATAACGCTTGTTCAAACCTGGGACGTCTTTATACCACCACTTGAAGACTTCTGGACATGTGTATAATTTCTTGCACGTAATTTCCTCACTTCCACTCGGAGCTTTCTTAATCTTATCGGGTGAATTCAATGAGGGTTTTCCGTCGATGTCGAGGTCATCTTTCACGGCGCCTTCGCAGTTCGAGGCGGGGCAATACGAGCGGAAATCGGGGCTAGGACGCCCAACTTCGAGAGGATAATCCGTGCGATATCCATTTTTCGTACCCTTGCACGAATCGGGCAAACTATCGTAGAGATCTTGCGTCACATAAGCCGTCTTGATAATAGGATATTTATAACGCCCGTATCCACTGTCGTCGCCATATCGCAAGAAATCGCGATATGTAATTGGCAAATCGATATATGGGGGAAAATCCTGTGTCGGGCCAGGAGCTTTACAAGTATATCCTTTTTCGACTTTGCAATCGGGGCTACAGCCGTCGCCGGCAATGTTATTGCCGTCGTCGCATTCTTCGCCAGCCTCGGTCAGAGTCAAGCCATCGCCACAAATTGGGCGGCAAGTCACGCCTTTGCACTCAAATATCGGTTCGATTTTGCAATCGGGGCTGCAACCATCGCCGGCGATGTCGTTGCCGTCGTCGCACGACTCGCCCTTATCGACGATGCCATCGCCGCATTTGCCATTAACACAAGCTTCTCCGGCCTTGGGGCAACGCCAACCATTTGTTATGACGCAATTGACGCATCCAGCAGTTTTATTATTTTCGCCCTCGTCGCATTCTTCGATGCCTTGGATCTTGCCATCGCCGCAAACAGCCGTCTGTGTACACGGCGCACCAGGCGTTAAGCACTCCCAGCCGGGCTGGATTTGGCAATTGACACAACCTTCGGTCGTCGTCGCATTGCCTTCGTCACACGATTCGTCGCCCGTCACGATGCCATTGCCGCAGACGTCTTTTTCGCATGCGCCACCAGTCGCAGGGCAATGATAGCCCAGTTCGCGTTTGCACTTGCTCGAGCAACCGTCGCCATCGGTCGTATTTGCGTCGTCACATTCTTCGTCGCCGGCGACGATGCCATCGCCGCAAATGCGAGCATAACACACCGAGGCGGTCGCGCCTTTGGGCACGACGCACTGATACCCAGCTTCGACTTTGCATGAACTCGTACATCCATCGCCATCGGTCGCATTTCCATCGTCGCACGACTCGCCAAATTCAGGTTCGATTTTGCCATTGCCACACGTCTTCGTGCATATACTCTTGCCCGTGTCGTCGGTCTTTGTACAATCCCATCCCGATTCGCTGTGGCAATTTGCCGAGCAACCATCGCCCGAATTTCGGTTGCCGTCGTCGCACGACTCGCCGAGATCGGGCTCGACTTTGCCATTGCCACAAGCTATTTCCGTGCAAATCGATTTGCCATCGTTGCCCTTGATGCAGTTCCATCCGAGTTCTAACTTGCACTTGCTCGAGCAACCGTCGCCGTCTTCGTCGTTTCCGTCGTCGCACACCTCATCGCCGTTGACGATGCCATCGCCGCAATAATTCACGCGCTTGCAATCGATAGTACAAACGTCGTATTCGGACGTATCGCGCGATTTATTATCTTGCCCATTGTCGCATTGTTCGCCGTTGTCGCGGTCGACTTTATCGAGCAATCCATCGCCACAATAATGCGCAGTCTTACACGCCTTACTACATTTTCCGAATCCGTACTCATCGTTAAATATGCCGTCGTCGCACGCCTCGCCTTCTTCGACTTCGCCATTGCCACAGCTCTTGTGTATGCAATCGTAGCCAGGCGCTGGGCACTTATACCCTTCTTCGATCGTCTTACAATCGGCCGAGCAACCATCGCCCGAAACCGCATTTCCGTCGTCGCACGCCTCGCCTTCTTCGATTTCGCCATTGCCGCAAATCGACGTCACGCACTTGCCGTTGTAGCACAACTGTGAGGCGCAATCGGGCGAACTACCGCAGGGATCGCCCAATTTGCCTGGGTCAATTCTCGAGGCATAGCATATTTCATCTCGGCACTTTTTCGATTTGCAATCGTCGTCTTTTTCGCACACAGCCCCGATGCTACCATCGCCGACGACCTTTGGCGGCTTTGCGCCACACGTTCCATCGGCACACACGCCCGAGGCACATTGCGCATTGGCGCTACATGGCGCACCATCGGCGAGTTTTTCGCCGATGTTATCTTCGACCGCACAGACGCCCGCCACACATTTCCCCGACGCGCATTCGGAATCGTCTACACACGGCGATCCCACGTCTTTGGGTTCCGATCCCGCCACCGTCGAGTCGTCGCTACAGCCTGCTATTGCAAAAGCACACGCTATGAGTGCCGCACCCCACCATCGCCGTTCCATTTCGTCCTCCTACGAGACTATATTAAAATCCAAAAATACCTTATCGATTTGGAATCGGGCTATCTCGGCGGCTGCCTCGATACGCCCGCTACGCGGCTATATCGCCCCCTCTGCGGGGGGCTCTATACGCCGCCATTTGCGACGCTATTTTGCTGCGCAAAATACGCGTCGCCTTTTGGAATCGGGCTATCTCGGCGGCTGCCTCGATACGCCCGCTACGCGGCTATATCGCCCCCTCTGCGGGGGGCTCTATACGCCGCCGTTTGCGACGCTATTTTGCTACGCAAAATACGCGTCGCCCGCTTTGCGATGGCGATTGCCATCAAAGACCAAAGCTCGGGCGCAGAATAGGATTTTTTCTTCGCAATTTCAAATACTTGCGTATGGTATCTGTCCATCGCAATGGCGAAGCCAAAAGAGCGCGTATTGCCCCTCGCGGGCAATAGCGCGATAGGCGAAGCGTATTGTGCCCAAAGGGCGCAATAGCGAAGCCCAAAAAGCCCGTATTGCCAAAGGGCAATGCGGGCGACAAGAGCGCGTATTGCCCCTCGCGGGCAATAGCGCGATAGGCGAAGCCCCAAAAGAGCCCCCATTACGAACGCTTTGGCAAACCGCGAATCAGTTCTTTGAGAATGCCTTTGGCGACGTCGGCTGTCGTCGTTGGAGCGACGGGGTGGGCGGCGCGGCGGGCATCGCGCGTGGCGAAACGTTCTTTGACTTCGTAGACGAAGTTTTCGATGACGACGGGGTCGACGGGGTCGCCGTTGAGGTGGAGCGTGTTGGAGTAGAGCCCCATGTCTTCGGCGACGTGGAAGAATTGCGCTTCGGCGATTTTCGATGGCATGCATTCATGTGGGCCGAGCGACATGACGGCGTCGATTTCGTGGTGTGTCCACTCGTAGATGCCACCACCCAGTGTGAGTCCGGCTTCGCCTTCGAGTTGGTATCGGACGTAGTCTTCGGCAACGGCGAGTTGGTCTTTGGCGCGCGCGAGGTGCCCCCAGCCCATGATTTTTGCCGCCGTGTTGAAGAGCGTTTCGAGGATGAAGAGTTGGAGTTTTGCCGAGAACCACGACGCCCATGTCTGTGGAATGCCGACTTGTGTGTTAATGTACTCTTGATAATCGAGCCATTCGTAGAACGGTGCGAGTTTGACGCGGATGCCGCGTTTTTGGATTTGATCGATGACGAAGTCGTTGGCGAATGGGTCGCAGCGAACGTAGATTTCGCCGGTAACGAGGACGGTGGGGAGATCGCCGGGGCGGCTTATCGCTTTGAAAGCAGTGGCGGCGTCGGCGAGGAACTTTTTGAGCCCATAGAATCGCTTGAGTGCGATTTCGCGGGCGGCAGCGGCGACGGAACCGTCTTTTGCGGCTTGAGCTTGGAGCAAATCGTCGAGTTCATTGGCGAGCTTTTCGTAGAGTGCATCGACGGCACCGGGCTGGATTTCGGCGGGTCGCGCGTCGTAGCGCATTGAGAGCAAGATGTCGGCGGCGACGAATCCGCAATAGGCGAGTGCGACGGTTCCGCCGGGAATGCCTTCGAAGTAGTTGTTGTCGGAGGGCGACCAAACGTCGACGCGATTGTCGAGCCCGAGGCGCTCGAGAGTAATCTTATGGAGCAGATTGTAGTTGCCGAAGCGGCAGGGGCCGCGCCCGGCGGGCATGAGAAATGCGAATTCGCGCTTGGCATCGGGGTCTTCGGTCACGCGTTCGATGAGCGATCCGAGTGTAATCGTCATGGGGACGCATTCTTTTCCCGATGTATATTTGCGCCCAATGGCGAGTGTTTTTCGCGTCGGTACGGCCATGGCCTCGGCCTTGTAGCCTAGCCCGCGCAAGCCTGCAGCAAGCGTTCGAGCTCCTGGCCCCAGTCTCGGAATGATGATCGTCTTGCCCTCGCGTCCGGCTTGCAACAACGACACGTTCTTTTCTTCGATCGACAAGAATTCGTTTGGCTTGCCCAATTCGCCGCCTTTGTCGATGTGCTCGCGGACGCAGTGCAAAAAGGCTTCGATGCGCGTTCGCGTGCCTGCATCGCCCGAGTGACCATCGGTTTCGATGACGGCGTATGGCTTCCCTTCCATAATATAATTGTAGAAGTGGAGCGTGAACGAGTCGGGGCCGCAGGCGTAGTTCGAGCACCAGACGGCGTAGACGTTTTTCATGCGGCGGACTTGGTGAGCGGCGCGCAAATTGCGCTGTCCGTAGCCCCAGAATATCGAATGGAACATGGGCACATCGGAACCGAGTCGGTAGGCGTCGATGGGGATAGCAATCGCGCCTTGTTCGCGCAAAATCGCCGGAACGTTTGAATTGAGCACCTTATTATAAATCGTATAGGTGCGCCCGAGAACGACGACGGCGGGAATATCGTGTGCTTGGCAATAGGCTAGAGCTTCGTCGCCACTGGCCAATAGGGCTTCGTCGTATTCGCGTTGCGCTTGGAGTGCTTTTCCGAAGGCGTCTTCGAATCGCGCGGCGACGTCTTTTTCGGAGCATTCGAGCAATTGAGCGACCATCTGATGGCACGTCTTTTTGAACTGCTCGGAATCGAGTCCGCCGGGTTGGAAATCGATAATCGGCGAGAAAAACCGCGTCGCCTTGAGCGCCTCGGCGTGCGCCGATTTGGCATCCCAATAATTCATCTTGGGCGCGGCTTGGACGATGGGGCAAAGAACCGATCGGTCTTCGTCTTGCATAGCGGGCGTGCTCAAGAGCATGGGCTGGAACAAGATATCGGGCTTTCTATCGAGGAGATTTGCCGTAATTCCGTGGAAGAGCTGCATCGGTGCGCAGAACGGGATATTGGCTTCTTCGATACCGCGTTTGAGGATCGATTGATCGGCGCGACGGAAGATGTCGAGCCGGAAGCCCAATTGTGCCAAAATCGTCGCAAAGAAGGGAATGAGGCCTTTGAGCGTAAACTCTTCGCTCATGGCAATGAGTGGTGCGCCGTCGTTTTTGGGCAAGTTGGCGATGAGATCTTCGACGCGCTCATCGCGATCGCGGAAGGGATCGGGCGCGCGATCGGGGAGTTTGATGCGCCCGGTGCCCTTGTCGTAGAGCGAGCATCCGCCGCCCCATGTAAAGCGCGATTCTTTGCCCTCGAGGCGCGTCAAGATGCGATCGATGCGGCACTTATTGCCCGCGCCGCCGCAACCCTTGTTCGAGGCGCAAACAAACGTATCTTTTTTGAGGATTTCGGCTCCCAAAAACCGAGACATATCGAGCGCGGGCAAATCGGGGTTGCCTTGGACTTTGTATCGGCGCGCCAATAGGGCAATGCCTTGTGCCCCAATCGTGCCCGGATTTGGCGGCACGATGACTTCGCTCCCCGTGCGGCGAGCAACAGCCGCCGCCAAAGCATCGCTCGCAAAGGGCATGCCTTGGCAAAAGATGACTTGACCAACCGTGCGGCTACCTTTCACGCGATTGAGGTAGTTCTGGATGATCGAATCGTAGATGCCGGCGATGATGTTTTCTTGCCTTTCGCCCGATGCGACGGCTTCGTCGATGATTTCTGCCATAAAGACCGAGCAATGCTGCCCCAGCGAGCACGCGCAATCGGCGTTTTGGGCAATGCGAGCCAAATCGCGCACGTCTTTGACGCCTTGGAATCGCTTGCCTTGCTCTTCGATAAACGATCCCGTTCCAGCCGAACACGCTTCGTTCATCGCTGCATCGATAACCCTACCGCCATCGATCCGAATATATTTCGCATCTTGCCCACCGATTTCGAATATCGTATCGACTCTCGAATCATACGACACAGCGCCTTCGGCATGAGCGGCGATTTCGTTCAGAATATACACAGGCGCCGCCGTATAACAAACGCTCAACAACGACCCGACGATTTCGCGCCCCGATCCCGTTGCACCGACGGCGACGACGGGATTCTTCGCCCACTCCGACGCCAAAAACTGCCGCGTGAGGTCTTGGGCTGCGCCAATCGGGTTGCCCTTCGTGTTTTCATAGGCATCCCAAAGCATATCGCCTGCATCGGCATCGATGGCGACGACTTTCGATCCCGTCGATCCCATGTCGTAGCCCAAGATAACCCGCGCATTGGGGCGACTCTGAGCCGTCGGCAATTCGGGCTTGGGGATGCGACGAACGCGCTTGAGCGACGCCGCAATATTATCGATGTGCTCGATGCGTTTCTCGGTCACGACCGAAAAGACGTCGTCGAACGCCGCACACGGCTTGGCATTGTGCGAGGCCGCCAACCGCGCACAACCAATCGCATCGATATAAAGCCCCAAATCGTCGGGCAAACTGAGCCGTTCAAAATCGTTCTTTTCGCAAAATTTCGCAAAGTGGTTCTGAATGCGCACGCTTTGCATCACACCACCCGTCAACAACATGCGGTGCGGGCAGAGCGCCGGCTTGATGAGAACCTGAACATTTTCGCACACGGCATCGTAGAGCCCAGCCACGATGCGCGCATGACTCTGCCCCGCATTTGCCAAGTGCGTCATATCGGTCTTGAGAATCACCGGGCATCGCCCCGACAGCGGCGCCGGCTCCGTCACATCCTCGCACAAACGACTCGCCTCTTCGACCGTCATCCCAAATCGCTCGACGAGTTGCATCAAAAAGTTCCCCGTCCCTTGGCTGCAACGCGTATTCTCGCGGTAAACTTCGTGCGTCTTGTCGCGCAATTCCAGCACCGAAAACCCATGCGATCCAATCGAAACGATCGTCGCCGGCTCATCGTCGACCAAAAACCGAAATCCCTCGGCGCGCGCCAATTTATCGGGGATTTGCATCACCTTAAACATGCGCCCAAGCCGCCCACAGACGCCTATCGCATCGATCGTCTCGTACGACATCGCCGAGAGCACGCCGCGTAACGCCGCCTTTGGGTCTTTGTGGTGGGAAATGCGTTGTTTCGAGGCGATCGAACACTTGCCGTCTTCGTCGCGCAACTCGACGACTTTGAGCGTTTCTGCGCCCACGTCGATGCCGATATACCGTTTTGTCATTTTCATGCCTTCTGTTATCGAAATCCATTACCCCAAGGGCTTGCCTTTGGGCACCAATCCTGAATCGTATCGTTGTTTGTGCTTTTTTTTGGGGAGGGGGAAGTCTCCCCCTGAGCGTCTATGGGCTGCGCCCATACGCCGCTACCCCCTCGACGTCCCCCCGCCGCGCTACGCGCGCCCCCTTACGCAGGGGGTGGGGAATATGGCGCACTTCGTGCGCCAATGAGCCTATGCGCGCCCCCTTACGCAAGATGCTGACGGCGCACTTCGTGCGCCAATGAGCCTCGGCACAAGATGCTGATGGCGCACTTCGTGCGCCCAATCCATCAAGACGACTAGCGCCGAGGCGTCGATAGCCATCGATGCGCAAAGTGCGCCCGCGCTCATACGCCAATGAGCCCATTTTTCCAATCTTCGAGCGAATTCCACTCGCAAAGACCAAAAAAAAGAGCGCTCAAGGGGCGCTCTTTATAACCATTTACGATCGTTTTTCATTCAAAATTGGCTTTTTTTTACGTCTAACCTCGAATCACCCAGCCATAAGCGCTTGGACTTCATCGATCGAAAGACCAGTTGCTTTGGCAATGTCGCTTTCGGGCATGCTCATGGCGATGAGATTTCGGGCTATCGACGACGCCATTTCTGCTTTGCCCTCGTCGAGACCGAGCTTTTTGCCCTCGTCGAGACCGAGCTTTTTGCCC
>ERZ1034719.322-NODE-322-length-30841-cov-6.156045_pt1 | contig 30841 bp, 22 predicted proteins | sample MGYA00520703_ERZ1034719 | MGnify/ENA primary metagenome ERZ1034719 (study PRJEB33766, sample SAMN09781716) | gut metagenome | biome: gut microbiome | host: Homo sapiens | place: Madagascar | study: EMG produced TPA metagenomics assembly of the PRJNA485056 data set...
CGCCTATTTGCGGCTAACGCCGGCAAATACGGCTACGCCGTTGCGCTATTGCCCTTCGGGCAATACGCGCAACACTTGGGGCTACGCCTATTTGCGGCTAACGCCGGCAAATACGGCTACGCCGTTGCGCTATTGCCCTCTGGGCAATACGCGCAACCTAGCGCGCTATGTTCTCGTTTCACTGCGAGCATACGCGCGTTTTTTTTTCGAGCATAAAAAAAGCGCCCAGTCACTATCCCTTCCTCCGCGATACCGACATTGAGCGCTCCCATGTGGGCAACAGAACACAAAATAGCGAATCCGTGCCCCATGCCTGCCGAGAAGCCAAGGCGATAAACGATGCCTCGAACTCCTCCAAATGCGATGTCACTGCGATCCGATGCCCATACCATCTAATCGCGCAAAACTTTTATCGCCTAACTTCTACCAATACAAGAATGCAACGTCGAATTTCGACATTTCTGCACCAAAATCAACGCATTGAGCAAACATCAGCGAGCCAAAAAATGCAGACGCCCGCCAAACCCACTGCGCTTATCAACAATAGCACATCTCCAAATAATCCCAAATAAATGATTTTATTTGACTCTTTTTAAGTGCTTTTTTTTCCCGCTCTTCGCCCCCATACCGCAGCTCCCTCGTCTTTGTTCTCACATCTGCTCAAGCAGGTATCGATATAATACCGACATCGGATTCAACCCACAACGCCCCGCTTACGAAAGAAAAACTCTGCGCAATTCATCTTGCCCCACAAGTCATCGACGAGAGACCACAAGGTCGCTAATCTTTTTTCCAACACATTCGCAAATTACCGAATAAAATTTAGATAAATCAACGTAATCTGCATTAACTTCAATTTTATCTAGACACTATCGCAAAAAAGCAGTAAATTGGTGTGGTGTGTAGGGCGAAATCACCGTCTAACGACTATCGTTAGCTCGAAAAATCTCGCATCCGAATGTGCGTAAAACACCCAGCATAGGAGTTTTATAATGAACCAGCTCGACAAGAATATTCTCGAAACACTTCAACAACAAGCCGATATTTCCAACAAAGAGCTCGCTGCGCGCAACCAGCTCGCCGAAAGCTCAATGCTCAACCGCGTCAAAAACCTCAAAGAAAAGGGCATCATCAAATCGTATCGCGCCATCATCGACCCAAAAGCCATTGGATACACCGTCCAAGCTCTCGTCATGATCAACTTGGCTCAACACCAAATCCAATCGATTACCGATTTCGAAGATCGCGTCCTTGCCATCCCCGAAGTCAAAACGGGATTCCACATTACCGGCCGATACGACTACTGCCTCCACGTCGTCTTGCGCGATATCGACCACTTGGCACAGCTCATCAAAAATACTCTCTCCAAACTCCCCGGTCTCGAACGCCAAGAAACTTTCCTCATCTTCTCGTCGATCAAAGAAGAAGGTGGATACTCCCTCGATTACGCAAATTAATCCCCCGCCGCGCACTTCGTGCGCCCGATGATTCTCATTCTAAGCGCCTAGCTGCTCGAGTTTCGCCGCTCAATGCTCTAGGCGCTTCTTCTTTATCCCACCGAAACGACATGCAATACGAAAACGCCTTATCACTCGCTCGCGAAGCCGCGAGCCTAGCTGCTGCGAATCTCAAAAAACTTTGGGATGTCCCTCGACACGTCGAAATCAAAAACGACGAATCTCTCCTCACTCAAATCGACACCGAAAACGAAAAGATCCTCGTCGATTTCTTCGCCAAACATACACCCGATTTCGGATTCCTCGGCGAAGAAAGCGGAATCCACGAAGCCAGAAAATCGGGTCAACCCTATTGGTACGTCGATCCCGTCGACGGCACGTCGAACATGGTCCACCGATTCCCATGGGCATGCATCTCGATCGGACTCGTCGTCGACGGTCAACCCGTCGTCGGCGTCGTCAACAATCCCATTCAACGACACGAATTTTATGCAGCAAAAGACTGCCACGCATACCTAAACGGCACACAAATCCACGTCTCTTCGAATCGAGAATTCGACCGAGCACTCCTAGCCACGGGCTTTCCCGTCGGTCCTCACCACGACCGATTCCCCAACTACGAAAACTTTGGCAACGTCTCGCTCAAAGTCCACTCCGTTCGACGCCCCGGTTCCGCAGCCCGAGGCACCGGCGAACGGCGACGCAATCGACGACGCCTGCTATGGACTCAATCAAAACGAAGACTGGTATCGACTCTTCAACCTCTTCTCGACTTCGTTTAAGGCGGGCGACTACGACAAAGCCCTCGAGTACACCCGCGAGCTCGAAGAGATTTGTGCCCGAAGCCCCATCCTCAATTATTCGATAGCCAATACCTATGCCAAAATCGGCGATCGAGAACGCGCCAAACGCTACATCGTCGCGGCAACCGACAACCTCAACGAGTTTAGTGCCACCTACGAAATGATCGCAAAAATCTGGTCGGCGCGTTGCGATATCGAAAGCTCCGATATCAAAAACGACACCGACGATGCGCTCAAGCGCGAAAACGAACTCAACGCACAAGTCGAATCGCTCAAAGAACGCACCTACGAAACTATCGACGCCGAAAAATCTCACTACGCCGCCATCATGTGGACGGGCACCGCCGTCGGCATCGTCGGCATCGGTTCCGTCGTCGCTGGTGCCGTATTACTCGCTACCAAGGACACTTATTCTACGGAGAACATAAACATTGATGAGCTTAAGCAGAATTGTGAAGCCGGTGAGGCTTGTGAAGTAAGAAAAAAGATTAGCTTTAGCACCGAAGCCAAAGCGGGCTACGCCCTTCTCGGCGTTGGCATCGCCGCCACGGTCACCGGTGCCATCATGGCGGGTCTCGGCGGCTATCGCTACAAGCGCATCATCGATTCAAATCCCGACACCGCCATCTCGTTCAACGTCTCACCGACATCGCTCGCACTCGGCGTCACTTTCTAAACCACTCTATTCACTGCATTTTTTCTTCGACTGAAAAATATTTTGAAAAAAAACCGTCACATTTTTTTTTCGACGCCATGATTCGAATGAACGGCAACAATGGCGTTGCCCTTTTCGACAATGGAGCGAAGTATGAAACGTTCACGGTTTTTCTCTATTCCTTTCATTACCCTATTTCTCACTTTGGGGCTCATCGGCTGCAGCGACGATCTTTTCGACGACGATATCGTTTGCCTGTGCGACACCACAAGCCCCTATTCGAATCCACCGAGCGAATTGCCTATGATGCGCCAATACAGCGGCAATAATTTCGATCAAATCGATACATCCGACAACTGCAAGCTCCTAAAGCAAGCCATCGTCGGGCAATGGCACGCCCAACTTCCCACCGGTCATCTGCGATACGATTTCAATCGCGATGGCACTTATTCGCTCTACCGATTCAAAAACGATAGATGGATGCTCACCGATAGCGGCAAATTCTGGATCTCCTATCGACTCATCCGAGGGCTCATGCGAGCCCAATTCCACATGACGCTGGGCGACGATGTCGAATTCCCCATGTCGTTTTTTATTCAAAACGGCAACATCGTCTTCGAAGAAAGTGTCGGCGACGTCGATAAACCCGAATTTTATCCATATACATAGATACATAGCCCGCGGCATCGCCGCCACTTGGCCGAGGGATCTGGCGATATTCCGAACTTGGAGCAATGCCCAAATTGTGCTACACAACCAAGACGCGGCACTTTTGCCGCCTAGGAGGATTTATGCGCTCATTCATCTTGCTTTTATCGTCGCTTTGCTTCGTCGGTTGTGCGGCTTCGCAAAAAGACACCGAAAAGATAACCTTCACCGAAGTCAAAGAAAACTTGCGCTTCGACAATACCGACATCAAACGGCAAGTCTTCGACATGAACCGCGACGGCAAAGTCGATATGTGGAAGTTCTACACCATCAAACAAGGGCTTGAGCAAGACGCCCCGCCCGAATACGTCTTGATCCGAAAAGAGCTCGATCTCAACTTCGACGGGCGCATCGACCGAATCATGTACTACGACGCCAAAGAAACGCTCGCTCTCGAAGAAATCGATACCGATTTCGACGGACGCATCGATCGCGTCAGCTTCTACGACAACGGTCTCATCATTAAAACCGAAATCTACAGCACACAATGCCGACAAATCGTCATCGACGCACCGAGCAACGAACAAGTCTTCCCCATCTCGACGCGACACTATCGAAAAGGCATCTTCACGCGCGAAGAAACCGATACCAAATGCCGCGGAAAGCTCGAAACCGTCACGATATTCAACGACAAAGGCGAAGTCTCTCAAGTCGGATACGACCACACCGGCGATGGCATCATCGATGAATGGATTCGATACTAACCCACCGCACCAAACGCGCCTATAGCCCGCCAAACGCCCCGCGTTGAACGATACGCCGCCCGCTGGGCGGCTGTTCTATTCCATACCGCCCGCCCGAAGTTCGATCGGGCGGCGCAAAGCACTAAGACAAAGCCAACATCTTCTCGACGGGTCTCAACGCCTGTTCCAATATCTCATCCGACAATTCTATCTCGTGCCCATTCCCATTCAGGCAGTCCAAGACATTTGCCAGCTCGACTTTTTTCATATTCGGGCAGAGAATCGACGGCTTCATGCCATAAAACGTCTTCTCGGGGAACGCTTTGCGCAACCGATAAATCATGCCTTCTTCGGTTCCCACGATATACGACGGCGCATCGTGATTCTCGACATACTTCAACATGCCAGCCGTCGATAAGGCGGCATCGGCGAGTGCCACGACTTCGGGTTTGCATTCCAAATGTACGAATACAGATGATTCGGGGTGCTCGGCTTTTGCGCGCCCGATATCGTCGACCGATATGCGATGATGCGTCGAACAAAATCCATTCCACAAATCCATCTTTATCCCCAAACGGGCGTTCAAATTCGCCCCCAAGTTCTGGTCGGGCAAAAACAATATCGGTTGCGTCGTATCGAGTTGCTTCAATATCCGTTCGGCATTCCCCGATGTCACGCAAATATCGACGAGCGACTTCGTTTCGGCCGTCGTATTCACATAGGCGATGATCAAGTGTTCGGCGTGATCGCGTTTCCAAGCGCGTAGCGCCTCGGGCTGGCACATGTCGGCCATCGGGCAACCCGCACCGGGGTGCGCCGTATACACATGCGAATCGGGCGACAACAATTTCGCCGTCTCGGCCATAAACCGAACACCGCAAAATAAAATGTTCTTCGCGCCACATTTCTTCGCCTTTTGGCTCAATTCAAGCGAATCGCCCACGAAATCGGCGATATCTTGCACCGATCCATCGACGTAATTGTGGCACAAAATCGTAAACTCTTTCTCGCGCTTCAAAGCGAGTATTTCTTCTTGTATCGGCGTCATTTGATTTCCTACTGACAACGTAAATTCGGGATAACTTGGTACGTCTGTTCCGCAGGCGTGTAATCCTCGGCATTCCAAAGCGGGCTCGATAATATGAGATCTGCACTCGAAAGATTGCACGCAATCGGTACGTTGTGAATTCGACATTGGCGCAACAACATCTGAATATCGGCTTCGTGCGGCTGCGGATTCAAATCGTCGATCAAAAATACGGCAAAATCGATCTCCTTGCGTACGACCATCGCCGCGATCTCCGTGTCACCGCCCATCGGTCCCGAGTGCATACACTCGATATCGCACACAATCCCATTGTCTCGATACGCTTTCTCGATCAGCGTTCCCGTCGTTCCCGTACACACGAGCTTGTGATGCGATAAAAAATCGGCATTCTTCACCGCCCAAGCGATCATATCGATCTTCCGATTGTCATGCGCTACGAGCGCTATCGTCAATGATTTCATCTCCTCGTCTCCTATCATTTCTCCGACGATCTTATCTTTCGCTCATTCCGTCGTATTTCTTTCTCTAGCAATTTCTTTGTGGTCTCCCCCTCCGATTCCCCACATTCCGCATATTACACAATTACCTGCCAATAAATCATTTTTTTCTCCTCCCGCCCCATTCTCCCGCCAAACGCGCACTGCATCCGCCCGGCGCCATCTAAAAATGGTCAAAATCCCCGTTTTGATGTATGACCGCGACCCAATGCGGCTTCGCGCCGCATTCCCCATCACCATCCAACGATTCTATATAAGGCACGACTATGGCCAAAGCGGCTAAATCTAAAGATACCAAACGCAGCTCGAAACCGGCGAAATCGACGAAAGGCAACGCAAAAACGCGAAATGCCAAATCTTCTCCATCTCTTCTCAAGCGATTTATCCGCAAGTTCTTCATATTCTGCCTCATCATGGGAGTCTTGGGCATCGTCGTCGTCGCTTTCATGTTCTATTACTATTCGCGTTCGCTACCGGGCATCTTCTCATACGACGACTATCAGCCGCGGCAAATGACCCTCATCACCGACCGAAACGGGCTCCCCCTCCTCGAACTCTACGACGAACGACGCACCGTCATCCCATTCGACGACATTCCAAAACACATGAAAGATGCCATGATCTCGGCCGAAGACGCCGATTTCTACAATCACAAAGGACTCGACTATTTCGGCATCGCAAGAGCCGTTCTGCTCGCCATTAAAAACCGCGGCGCTCGACAAGGCGCCTCGACTATCACACAACAAGTCGTCAAAAACCTCATCCTAACACCCGAAAAAAGCATGGCGCGTAAATTCCAAGAAGCCATGCTCGCGCGACAAATCGAACAAGCACTCTCAAAAGACGAAATCCTCGCCATCTACCTCAACCACGTCTATTTCGGCCACAGAAACTACGGCATCGAGCAAGCCGCCCTCTTTTACTTTAGTGTACACGCCAAAGATCTATCCCTCAACCAAGCCGCAACACTCGCTGGCCTCGTACAATCCCCCGAACGCCTCTCGCCCGTCAAACACATGAAAGAGGCTACCGCCCGACGAAACTACGTCTTGCGACAAATGTACGAAAAAGGCCACATCGCCGAAGACATCTACCGCGAAGAAATCGCCAAAGACATCGTACTAAACCGCACCAAGCGCGAAACTATCGGGCGCGCGCCATACTACACCGAACACGTCCGGAAAATGCTCATTGACGAATACGGCAAAGAATACGTCTACAACTCAGGCATGACGATTACGACCGCCCTAGACCTCGATCTGCAAACAAAAGCCGAAGAAGCCCTGCAAAAAGGCCTCATCGACTTCGACGAACGACACTACATCAACAGACCACTCAAAAATCCGACTAAAAAGAAACCAAAAAAATACGAAAAAGATAAAAACTACGAAGCCCCCATCGTCAAAATCGACGGCGATACCGTCTTTTTCGAAATCGACGGCAAAACCCTCCCCTACACGCCGACCCCAAGACAACGAAAAGAAAAACCACTCGAAGAAACGTTCAAATCGGGACAAACTTGGTTCATTCGCATCACCGAATTCGACGACTCGGGCAAACCCGCCAAAATAGCCATTCCAAATGGCCCCGATGGCGCTCTCATCGCCATCGATCCACAAACACACGAAGTTCGCGCACTCGTCGGCGGCTACAGCTACGACGTCTCCGTCTTCAATCGAGCAACACAAGCCATGCGACAAACTGGCTCGTCGTTCAAAACTTTCGTCTATGGCGCCGCTCTCGAAGCTCGTATCATCACGCCGACGACCATCATCGACGACGCGCCAAAAGTCTTCCACATTCCCGGGCAAAAAACGCCTTGGTCGGCCAAAAACGCCGATAACAAATACAAAGGCCCCATGACCGCCCGCACCGCACTCGCTCTCTCACGCAACACAATCGCCGTCGACGTCCTCGAACGCACCGGCATCGACAAGACGATTCAATTCGTCCGAAAATTCGGCATCAATACACCCCTCGTCGATAACTATACACTAGCCCTCGGCAGCTCGAGCATGACAGCACTCGACGTCACCAACGCCTACGCCACCATCGCCGCTCACGGCATCTATAAATCGCCTAAATTCATCCTCAATATCGCCAAAAACGGCGAAAACTTGCCCATCCCCGTCCAAGAACAACACCGTGCTATCGATCAAGACGTCGCCTACGTCCTCACTTCGATGCTCAGATCCGTCGCTACCGAAGGCACCGCCAAGCGATACCTCGCCAAATTCAAAGGCGATGTCGCTGGGAAAACCGGCACGACTAACGCCACCAAAGACGCATGGTTCGTCGGATTCACACCACAACTCGCCGCCGGCGTCTACGTCGGATACGACGACCCCAAAACGCTCGGCCGCGGCGAAGGCGGTTCGACGACCGCTCTACCAATCTTCGCCTCTTTCATGAAAAATTACGACGCCGACGATGACAAATCCCATTTCATTATCCCCGATAATGTCATAAAACTCCAAGTCGATACCCAATCGGGGCTTCTCCCCGTCGCCGGACAAACGACGCGCGACGAAGTCTTCCTACAAGGCACTCAACCCACGCAATTCGCCGCCAACCCCGACGAAGATTCCGCTCAAAATTGGATGATCCGGCAAATCCAAACGCAAACCGATAACGACGCTCAAGACGTCGGTTCCGACGAAGACGAATTCTAAACCGCCCACCATCCCCATCGTTCTAACGCTCCCCCCGTTCCCCGCTCCGCCAAGGGAGATCACCCGCGAGTCGCCCATCATGACACGTTTTTCAAAAATACTTGCTCTATGCACGTTCTACGCACTCGCGCTCCCCTCGCTCGCTTTTGCCGATCCCGCCACACCCAATCCGCCCGCCACTCCCAATCCATGGAGCGTCGACGACGCCAACGATCCAGCCCCCAAACAGCCACCACCCAGCGATCGCAAAGACTGGACCGCCGACGACCTCGCCAAAAATCCGCCACTCCACAACGACGCCCCACCCGCCAAAAGCAAATTGGCCAAAAATCCATGGCGAATCGATACGGCGATCCGCAATTCAAACGATGCCAAGCCGTCGCCCAATCCCAGCGATTCCAGCAAATCCAGTCATTCCGACAATCCAAGCGATTCAGGCAATCTTCAAAATTCGGGAAATCTTCAAAACTCCGACAATCCAAGCGATTCAGGCAATCTTCAAAATTCGGGCAATCTTTATCATTCGGGCTTTTCTAACAACTCTGCAGTCGAAGCCGACAAGCTCCCCTCTTTCGAAAAGTCAGAAAAAGCCGATAAAACCGACTGCGACGAGACTTTTACCTACGCAAACGCGCTCATGCGCGCCGAAAATGCCTACGTCAGGCGCCGATATACGACGGTTCTCGAAATCCTCAAGCCCATCTACGAAAACATCCAATGCATCGACGACTCCGTCACCGTCCTCGAAATCGACCTCCTCATGGGCGTCGCCAACAACGAACTCGGTCGCCAAGCTCGCGCCGATTCCTTTTTTCTCAACGTTTTGCGCACCGACCCCGACCACGTCGTCGGCTCCATCATCACCATCCCCGAATCCAGCGCCAAACGCATCGAACAACTACGCGCCGATAACGCCGAAGAACTCAACGCCCTACGTGCACAATCCTCCCCCAACACCATCATCGAATCGCTCTACATCCTCGTCGAAAAAGAGCACCACCCCTATTGGATCAATTTCCTCCCCTTCGGCGCCGGGCAATTCCAAATGCACCAAACCGCCTGGGGCGCCGTCTACGCCAGCACACAAATCGCCGGCATCGCGCTCTCCATCCTCGGCGGCAGCATGGTCGAATACTACCGCGGCGACGCATTCACCTACACACAACAAGACCGCGCACGCGCTAAAAACTGGCAAAACGCACAAATCGTCGGCATCGCACTCCTCGGCGCTAGCTACATCGCAGGCGTCATCCACGCGCTCTTCATACACGAAGATTCCACCCTCATCATTCACTCCCCCTCCCAAACGCGCCCCGACATCGCACACCGCGCCGCCCCTTTCATCCTCCCCGACGGCGGCGGCCTAACCTACGGCGCCATCTTCTAACGCTACAACGCTTGCTTCAACGCCTGCGCCAACTGGTCCGGGCACGACGTCGGCTTCTGCCGGCAACAAATCCCCTCCAATCGCGACACCGCCTCGCTCACAGCCATCCCACGCAATAACGCCGCTATCCCCTGCAAATTCCCGTGACAACCACCCACGAAGTCGAGCCGCCTTATCACACCATCCTCGACCTCTATCGTGAAATGCTTCGAACACACACCTACCGGATCATACTCGATTACCATTCGCCTACCTCCAATTCTCCTAACGCTGGCTTTCGTCGATTCGTCGCCCTATCTCGCCCTACGGGCTCAATACGGGCTCCCTTGCTACGCTATTGCCTTGCAGGCAATACGCTACGCTATCGCCCTATTTCGCTACGCTCAATACGGGCTCCCTTGCTACGGCTATGTGCTCACATGCGTTGCGCGCATACGCCTCCACAACTTCGCGCCATGCCATACCAAAAACACACCGCTACCGCACCTTAATTCCATTTGAATTTCTGCACGGTATCCGATAATATGCATGAATGTGCGTTGACATATTTGCGTTTCTCGTGAATGCACAAAAAACACAAGTGAGTTTTACACTTTCTATCATCGGAATGATGACGTTTGACGTCAAACCTTGACCAATAGTTGGCTATCCCGTTTGACAAAAACGCCTATGTCGGAGGATTTATGAAGGAAAACAAACGAGTTTATCGTCAAAATCACAATCGAAACATCGGCTCCATCGCCATGCTCGCCGCCCTCGCAAGCCTAGGATTCATCGGCTGTAACGACGAAGTCCCAGGCTATTTCTCGCCTAGCGACGCATGCTCCGCATGTACGAGCAACCAAGTCTGCCAAGACAACACATGCCTCGATAAATGCGGCGATACCGTTTGCTCTGCAGAACAAATGTGCATCGATGGCACTTGCCAAGATAAGCCAAAATGCGGCGATACCTACTGCGAAACGACGCAAATCTGCATCGACAATAAGACATGCATGGATACCATCTGCGGTTCCACGCGCTGCGTCGACGGCCAAATCTGCCACGAAAACGCATGCATCGATCCCAAATGCATCGGCGTCGTGTGCAAAGAAGCCGACCAAGTCTGCGTCGCTGGCTCATGCCAAACGAATCCATGCCTCAACATTACATGCAACGATGGGCGCGTCTGCCAGCCAACGACGGGAAAATGCCGATACGAAGGCGAAATCAAAGTCGGCGCTACCGTCACGAATTCTGAAACCGACCCCACGACCCATAAACCACTCACGACCGAAGACGGCTCGAAGACGGCTATCGTCAGCATCAAACTCGATCACAAGCCCGAAGGAAACGTCACCATCGAATGCAAGACCAACCCTGCAACCGAAGCAACCGTCGATTGTAGCAATATCGTCTTCACCCCCGATAACTGGGATCAACCCCAAACCGTCACCATCACGGGCGCAAAAGACGACATCGTCGATGGCAATCAACCCTATACCGTCACCATCACAACCCACAGCCAAGACGACCCACAATTCGAAGGCCTCGAAACTAAACTCGATCTCGTCAGCGTCGACACCGATAAAGCCGAAATCAGCGTCCCCAATGATGTCTTCAAAACGAGCGAAGCAGGCGAATCCGCCACAATCCCCGTTGCACTCACGTCAAAACCAACCGCCGACGTCACCATTACCGTCACCTCAAAAGACATCACCGAAGGCAAACTCGTCGACGCCAACGGAAACGAAGTCGAGTCGATCACACTCACCTTTACCCCCGACAATTGGAACACACCTCAAAACGTCGTCGTTAAAGGCCAACCCGACCAAGAAACCGATGGCAACGTCGATTACAACGTCTCGCTCCAATCCCGATCCCAAGACCCCAATTTCGACGGCAAAGAAGCGGCCATCCACCTCCAAAATAAAGACAGCGAGCCCGGGATCGTCGTTACACCCGCCAATACCAACGACCTCCAAGAAGGCGGCACGAAGATCTATAACATCTCGCTCAATACGCGCCCCGAAGGCAACGTCACTATCTCCGTCGAAGGCACCGAAGGCGACGTCGAAATCTGCCTCGTCGAAACCGACCAAGAAGGCAACACCACCATCAAAGAAGACGAAACAGGCGCAAAGCTCTGCAGCAACGATCAATCGATAGTCATCTCCCCCGACGCATTCGATGACGGCGTCAACATCGCCGTCAAAGCCCCCGACGACGACGTCATCAACGAAACGCAAAAGACTTTCGAAGTCGAAGTCTCTGTCGACGACGACAATACAAACGACGATAAATACAAGGAAGTCGCCGATAAGACGATCTCCGGCAACATCGAAGATACCGACAAAGCCGGCGTCAAAGTCATCCCAACGCCCGATAAAGCCGTCAGCGAAGACGGCTTAAAGCAAACGACTCTACTCGTCTCGTTGTTGTCGAAACCCAAAAACGACGTCGACGTTGCCGTCGCCATTGCCGATCCAAGCGAAATCAAAATCGTCAGCATCGATGAAGCCCCCGTCACCGACGACGTCTCGCTCAAATTTACAAGTGAAACTTGGACGACAGAAAAGGAAATCCTCATCACTGGCGTTATCGACAACATCATCGATGGCGACATCATATCGAAGATGACGTTCACACCGAGATCCGAAGACAAAAACTTCCAATACGACGAAACCAACAACAAAGATGTCCAAGCATCTATCGATATCACGACAATAGACGTCGACAAAGCGGACTTCATCGTCGGTGGGCTCGCCGAAGACGAATCGATGAACGAAAAAGGCGGTAGCAAAGATTACACGTTTAATCTCTCGGCAAAACCCGAAAAACCCGTCACCGTCACGATTTCCGTCACTGCAAATCCCGATCGCGCCAGCATTTCATTCCCCAATATCAGCGCCGATAAATATAAAGACAATGGCGACGGAACCTATTCCATCATCATCGATCCAGAGAATTGGAACACGCCCATCGACGTACACGTCGAAGCCAAAGACAATGATATGAGGGATGGCGATCAACCCTTCAACATACAGCTCAAAGCCTCATCCGAAGACAAAAACTTCGACGAAGTCAAAGGCACCCAAACTATCACGATTAACGACGACGATAGTGCTAGCATCACAATTCCCAAATTAGTCACCTTCGATATGACGGGTAGCGAAACAATTACCGTGAAATTGTCGTCGAAACCGCTCCAAGACACGACGATCACCATCGACGACGGTAGCGGAACGCCAAAAGAAATCGTATTCAAAAAAGACGACGACGAATGGAAAAATGGCAAAGAGATTACCATCGAAACAAATCCCGAAAAATCCGATAATTACAACGGAACACTCACGGCAACAGTCAAAAGTGGCGGAGACGACTATAACAATGTAACTCAATCATTCAACATCGACGTCATCAGAACAAAGCAATACCAAAGTAGCAACTGCCAAAATCACAGAATTACGCTTACGCCCGGCAAATACAAACTCCAAGTCTGGGGCGCATCTGGCGGCGATGGATACACAGATTATGTAACTGATAGAAGTTCTCAAGGCGGGCTAGGCGGCTATGCCGAAGGCATCCTCACCGTTCCCGCTGGCGAAGAAGTCACGCTAAACATCATCGCAGGCGGTCAAGGCAAAGAAATGTTGGGAACGAATGCCTCCTCTGTCGAATGCCACTCTAAATCTATGGGATGTAATGGCGGCGGTGCTGGGTGTGGTACTGCTTCTTCCCCTGGATTCGGAGGGGGCGGCGCATCCGACATGCGCATTGCCGATAAAAACTCTACAGATAAGCCGAGCCTATATGCGCGCATCATCGTCGCTGGCGGCGGCGGCGGCGCCGACAATCCCGATCCTTCCGGAGGCAACGACGGAAGTGGCGGATATGGCGGCGGTCTTGAAGGCGGATTGCCAAAGTCAGCAACTACTGGGATTGATTCCAATGGTTACAACGGCACACAAACAAATGGATACGAATTCGGAAAAGGTCAGTCTGCATATAATTATGTTGACATCGGCGGCGGCGGCGGCGGCTGGTTCGGCGGAAAAGCCTATGTTGTAAAGGACTTAAACGCCAACATGGGCGGCGGCGGCGGTTCCGGCTTCGTCTACACCAAAGACTCGACGGCGACGATCGAGGCGATCAATAAAATCAATCCGACAAAGCAGTACTCCGTCGACGCCAAATACCAACTCACCGAAGCAAAGACGATTGCCGGCGACAAAACGGTCAATATCCCCGTACACGGCAACTACCTCGGTAGCACTGACGCAAAGGACTTGATGGCCGGTAACAAAGGCGACGGGTTCGCCCGTATCACTCGCCTCACGAAATAATCGCCATGCTTAGGTAATTCATCGATACCGCGAAAAGGCGGCTTGCCCTCAAGGGCAAGTCGCCTTTTTGTCGTTTGGCGATTTCGAGCTTGCACACACCATGCATAAATCATAAAATATCGACCTGTTTTGCGATCGACAAAGATTGACCTTGACGATGGATTTCTGGTGAATTTGTCGATTACGCAACGTTTTATCGTTTGACAATGAAACAATGTTCAGTTAATAAACGGATTCGCATTGGGCGCATTTTGCGCCCGAGTGCACACCAAATCGAGGTTTGATTTAGGAGGAAGACACCTATGGCAAAGGCAAAAGCAAAAGATACGAGCAAAGAAATCAAAGAAAACGTGCTCAAAAACTCCGCCATCGAAGAGGCGATTAACAACATCGAAAAGACCTATGGTCGCGGCACGATCATGCGCCTTGGCGGTTCCGAACAAGTCTCGATCCCCACGATCTCGAGCGGTTCGATTGCACTCGATTTGGCACTAGGCGTCGGCGGTTTGCCGCGCGGCCGCGTCATCGAAATCTATGGCCCCGAAGCGAGTGGTAAGACGACCGTCGCGCTCCACGCCATCGCCGAATGTCAGCGTTCTGGCGGCGTCGCCGCCTTTATCGATGCCGAACACGCCCTCGATGTGCGCTATGCGCGACGTCTCGGCGTCGATATCGATAACTTGCTCGTCTCGCAACCCGATTACGGCGAGCAAGCCCTCGAAATCGCCGATATCCTCGTCAAATCCAACGGCATCGACATCGTCGTCATCGACTCGGTCGCGGCCCTCGTTCCCAAAGCCGAACTCGAAGGCGAAATGGGCGATGCCCACGTCGGTCTACAAGCCCGACTCATGAGCCAAGCATTGCGAAAACTCACTGCATCGGCATCGAAAGGCAAAACCGCCCTCGTCTTCATCAACCAGCTCCGCACAAAAGTCGGCGTCATGTACGGAAACCCCGAAACGACTTCTGGCGGTAACGCACTCAAATTCTATTCCACCGTCCGACTCGAAGTCCGAAAATCATCGCTCATCAAAGTCGGCACCGACGTCGTCGGACAAAAATCGAAGATCAAAATCGTCAAAAACAAAGTCGCTCCCCCGTTCCGCGAAGTCGAAGTCGACATCATCTATGGCCAAGGCATTAGCCGAGAAGGCGGACTCCTCGATCTCGGCGAGTTGTTCAACGTCGTCGACCGATCGGCTTCGTGGTATTCGTTCGAAGGCGAACGCATCGGAAACGGCCGCGAGAACACCAAAGAATTCCTCAAACAAAATCCTCAAATCGCCAACGCCATCGAACAGCGCATCCGCGAAGCGCAAAACCAATCGACGCTCGACGATTTCATGGCGTGCGATCCCGTCGATTCCGACGATGGCGAAGACGAAGGCGATAACACAGTCCCTGCGCCCGAGGCTTAGTCTTCCCAATCCATCTGCTTTTCTACACATCGCTTTTTTCGATACCAATGCCGGCGGGCGATCTCATACTTGCCGCCATGCGCAACGACGCTCCCTGCGCAAAGTATCGAAAAGAGCCAATGGCGAGACGTGCTGGAGTCTCTAGCATGTCTGCCTAATCAATAGCTCAATGGCTAATTCAAACTACCAAGAATCCGACGATTTCAAATCCGTACGCAACGCCATACGCAATAACCCCCTCGAAAAAGTCTACATCATCTATGGCGAAGAGGCGTATCTGCGCGATAAAGTCATCGACGAAATCGCTAAGAAGCGATTTAATGGAGGCGATATCGACCCCATGAGCTGGGAGGTCTATCGCTCTAGCGAAGTCGGTGCGCAAAAAGTCGTCGATGCAACCCGCACGATCTCCCTATTCGGTGGCACAAAAGTCGTCATCTATCACGACATCGACAAACTCCCCGTCGCCGATATCGCCATTCTAGCGAATTATGCCGCCAATCCGGTCCGAGCCCACCTCGTCCTCACGGCGACAAAACTCGATTCGCGTGGCGCATCGACAAAATCGACAAAATCGGCAAAGTGCGCCCCTTCCAAAACCGCCCTCCTGCAACAACTCGCCAATAGCGCCCGCACCTACTATTTCGCACCGCTCCCCTATTGGGACGAGCCAGGTCAAGAAAATTTTATCAGGTTCACGGCGAGCGAAAAGAAGCTCCGCATCAATTCACAAGCCGTCGAAGTTCTCAGAGATCTCATCGGTCCAAATCTGGCACTCATCGAGCGCGCTGTCGAAAAACTATACATTGCCTACGGCTCCGATCGCGTCATCACGCCCGATATGGTCGAAGAACAAGTCATCGACACCCGCCAACGAAGCGTCTTTGAGCTCACCAAAGCGATTTCAAACCGAAACCTCGTCGAGGCAATGACGGCATTGCACACCTTAATCGCCCAAGACCAAGAGCCCGTCGTCATCAACGGCACGTTGGCCATGCACGCCCGGCGCCTCATCGCCGTCAAACGTGCCCAAAAAAACGGCGCCAGCGATGCCGACATCGCCAAAGCCGCGGGCATAAGCGAACGCGCGCTAAACATTGTCAAACGTGCCCAAAAAAACGGCGCCAGCGATGCCGACATCGCCAAAGCCGCGGGCATAAAAATAAAGTTGTTAAACGAAGAATACAAACCCGCCGCAGGCAAATATACCCTCACCGAGCTCTACCAATTCCACGCCGACATCTTCGACGCCGATCGTTCGCTTAAATCAAAGCCCATGCCCGCAGAACTCGTCTTCTCGCGCTTATTGTTGAATTTGATTCAGAAAAAAAACAAATGAACCCCGTAGGGATTCTGGCGAGTAGCCCCCAGTTGACGCCACAGGCGGCTACTGGGGGATCAAATGCGTCCACATACATCTATAACCCCGTAGGGGTTTCCCAATGCTCCCGTAGGCAAATATCGGCGGAAATCGGGATGCACACACAAAAATGAGCCGTGCGTATGCGCGCAAGGGCGCCAGCCCGAGCACATAGCACGGCAGCGGAGGCGTATGCGCGCAAGGGCGCCAGCCCGAGCACATAGCCGGAGCCAAAGCCCGTATTGAGCGACAGCGAAATAGGGCGCCCCCCCGCCAAAAAAAACCGACAAATCGCAATGCTTGTCTATTTCGTGCGATTGTCGTATAACTTCGGGTTTGTCTGAAGCACGATGACAATTGGGTCACACACTTAGCACGAGGAGAGAGCACATGACGGACGAACGAGATCCACGATTGACGGAAAATGGCTTAGATAACGAAGAAGATGCGCTTCGAGAGCTTCGCAATGAACGCGTGTCGGCTCGTGCGCCATCGGGGCGGTATCCGGCAGCTGGTCGCATGCCCAATGCGGGTGGGCGTTTCACGCAAACGGGGATGCCTGCTGTTCCGCGCGTCGGTGCACATGCGGCGCCGCCTGTACCTCATGCGCCGGCTTCGTCGCCCAGTATGCCGCCTGTTCCGGGGGCTAGTATGCCGCCTGTTCCCGGGGGGCGTGGGCGCGTGGGGCGACCGGGAATCGTTGGCCCGAGAGCGGCTCGACCGGTCATTCATGCGCAAGAACATGGGCAAGATGCGGCCGTTGCACACGATAGCCAAGCCGTCACCTATGGTCAAGAAGCCCCCGAGGTCGAACTCATGCAAGCGCACGACAACAGAGCGCACGATTTGATCGAAGATGTTCCCGTCGACGATGCCATGGCTGCGCTCAACGACGTCTTCGGCATGGGGCCGGCTCAGCCACAAGCACCATCGACCGAGTTTGCCGCCGTCGCCGCACCCGATGTGCCCGATATGCAGAGCGCACAAGCTCAAGATAATGCGCAGTGCGAGCCAATTGTTGCACACGATGCACCGAGTTGCGAAATTGGCGTGGCAACGGCCGACCTCAGCGACGACGTCGAGGCCAATATTTCGGCGAATTTTGCGCAATCAATCGACAATAATGCCGAAGAAAATGCTGCAAGTGGCGTTTCTAATGTAGCCGATTCGGCTTCTAACGTTCCAAGTGCCGTGTCGGGCGTCTCAAGTAGTGTATCGGGGGTTTCGAGTAGCGTATCAAACATTACGAGTTCTGTTTCGAGTGTTTCGGGCGTCTCGGGTGTTTCGGGCGTCTCGAGTAACGTATCGAACGTTACGAGTTCTGTTTCGGGTGTTTCGGGTGTTTCGGGTGTTTCGGGTGTTTCGGGTGTTTCGGGTGTTTCGGGGGTTTCGGGCAGTGTATCAAACGTTACGAGTTCTGTGTCTAACGTAGCGAGTGCCGTATCCGACATTGCGCCGTCGAGCGACGTCGCCCAAGCCGCTTCACAAGAGGGCGACATTGCCCCCGCGGCGGCCGACGATCACGACGACTCCATGCTCTTGATGACCGAAGTCCCCGTCCAAGCCGAAGCTGTCGTGCCGCCACAGGCCGACGACGATATCGACGATTTCGACGACGACAATACCTCTGCCAATTCCGATATCGCCGATCACGACGACTCGCAATTGCCCGTCGACAACACGCCGGCTTTCGAAATCAAACCGATCCCCCCAGAATTGCGACAAGAACAGAGTTTGCGCGACAATGCCGCCTATCGCAAAGAATCGCGCAGCCTCATGCGTGCACAGAATTGGAACGACCTCGTCCAATTGATGGAAAACGTGCTCAAATACGCAGAATGGGCCGATTTGCCCGAAGTCCGCAGCAGCATCCTCAAAGAATTGGCGAGCATCTACCTCGATAAACTCAACGACGAAGGCAAGGCAAAGGCGACATATCAACAATTGTTGCGCGAATCCCCCTCGAACGAATCGGCTCTCTCCTATATGGAGAACGAATACAGAAAAGCCGACGATTACAAAGCCATCCACGATATGTATCGCCGCGTCGTCGACGTCACTTGGGATAGTGACGAACGCATTTGCTACACGCGCAAAGCCTCCGAAATCGCCGAAACAGAGCTCAAAAAGCCCACGCTAGCCATCGCCGATTGGGAACATTTGTGGGAAATCGGCGAGCATGGTGACGAAGTCCAAAGCGCCCTCATGTCGGCTTATCGTTCGCACGAGGCATGGGAAAAACTCGCCAATTTCATCAAAGAACGATGCGTCGATTGGAAGACGACGCAAGAGCTCGGCTTGCGCGAAGTCGTCGAAATCTACATCTCGGGCATGGGCAACGCACAACGCGCCTCCGAAACGCTCTCACAACTCCTCGCCAAACGCCCCAACGACCCGCTATTGCTCCTCCAAGATGTCAACGTCTGCCGAATCAGTGGCGACATCGACAAATTGGCGCAAATTAGCCGCGTCAAATGCGACGATCCGCGTGTCGAAACCGACCTACACCGCGCCGCTGCCGACGTCTTGTGGGATAAAGGCGAACGCGAATTGGCGATCCAAGCCTACGACACCATCCTCGAAGATTTGCCCAACGATCGCGATGCCCTTCACGTCAAAGAAGTCTACTTCAACGAAGGTGGGCACTACGAACAATTGTGCCAGTTCTACGAAGAACGCGCCGCAAACGCACTCGAACAAAACAAACCCGAAGAAGCCGCCGCTCTCTATGCAAAAGCCGCCGACGTCGCCGAAAAACAACTCTTCGACGATGAGCACGCCATTTCGATTCTCAAGCGAATCATCGAACTCGATGCAAATGATTCGGCGACTTATCGAAGAATCATCGCTCTCTATGAACACTTGGGCGACGATCAAGGGCAAGCCAATGCGATGGAAGACTTGCTCGCCATCACGAGTCGACCCTCGGTGCGCACCGAAATCTTGTCGAAACTCGGGCGATTCTACCTCGATAAATTGTCGAACTTCGAAAAAGCCGAAAGTTGCTGGAAAAAAGTCCAAGCCATCGACCCGCGAAACGCCGAAGTCAGCGAGGAATTGAGCCGCGTCTATGCAAAACAAGGCGATTTTGAATCGCTCGACAAGAGCCTCACGCAACAAATCCGAATCGCCGACGACGATTCGATCGAGCGATTGGCAGAGTCAAAAGCCCAATATTTGCTCGAAAATAGCCCCGCATCGGCGCATACCGCCGCGAGCTGGGAAATCGTCCTCGATTGCGACCCCGATAACGCCAATGCGTGCGAACATTTGGGCGACGTGCTCGAAAAACTCGCGCGAAACGAAGAAATGATCGGCGTTTGGGAGCAAGAGCTCACCACGCTACACACCACCGACGAACGCGTTTCGCTCGGCATGCGCATTGCCGATGCGTGCGTCGAAAACGCACCGCATGCCCAAGCCGTTGCCGCTTATTTGCGCGTCTTGTGCTGGAATCCGCTCCAAGAAAGCGCCCTCATCGCACTCGAATCGATTTGCACGAAAGACGAAAACGTCATCGTTCGCGCCGCACTCGAAACGGCTGCCGCTGCCGCCGATACCAAAGAACGCCGATGCGAATTGCTCAAGCAAACGTTGCGTTTCATCGCCCCCGAACACGTCGCCGAACGACTCAACGTCATGCAACGACTTCTCTTTTTGGGCGATTTGTCGATCGAACCCGATTTCGTTTCGCTCTGCCGGAGCGAAAACAAGAGCGATCTCTTGTGCTCGACATGGATTCGTCGCGCAGGCGAAACCGACGATGCACAACTCCGCGCAAGCCTCCTCTTCGACGCCGCCCGATTCTTCGCCGAAGACTTGAGCGACCCAGACCGAGCCTTCACCATTCTCTATTCCGTCGCCATTGAGCCCGATAAAGCGCAAAACTTGGCGCGCGAACTCGAACGACTCGCACCGCAAACAAACCGCTGGGAAGAAGTCGTCGCCGTCCTCGAATGCCTCGCGTCGAAATCATTCGACGACGACATACGAAAAGCCGCTCTACTCAAAGAAATCGACATCTTGCTCGATAAACTCGACGCACCCGCGCGCGCCATCTATACCTATACGCGCTTGCTGGCGATGGATCCCGACGACGCGCAACTGCTCGACAAAATCGAACAACTCGCTCGCGAAAAACAACTCCACGCCCTATTGCTCAACGTCTACGGCGAATGGTGGGATCGCTCCGATAACGCCACCACGCGAGCAGAAATCTCTGAAAAACGACTCGCCATCTACAAGTCGCTCGATATGGCCGATTTGGCGCTGGGCGAACAATTCATCGCCTATCGCACGATGCCGATGGCATCGGTCGAAGAAGCCATTCTCGCACAATGTGGCGATGCTCAAAAAGCCGCCATTTGCTTGCCGCTCGTCGAAAGCGAAAAATCGGCCGCCGATCCGCAAGATCTCGACGGATTGCGAAACGTCGCCAAACACTACGCCGACGACATGGCAAATGTCGACGGCGCATTCGGTTTGCGTTGCAAAGTCTTGGCACTGGCGCCCGAAGATCACGACGCTTTCGACGCCATCTCCGCCGCCTCGAGCGATGCCAAACACCACGGGCGCTTTGCCCAAGCCGTCCGATTGGCTGCCGCACGCGCCCAAAAGACCGGCGATAACGAAACGAGCATGCGACTCTATCGCGCCCTCGCACAATTCTATAAATCGACTCTCGACGACCTCGAACGAAGCATCGACGTCGAACGCACCATCTTGCGCATCGATCCCGATTGCATCGAATCGCTCGAAGCACTCATCGCGTGGCACGAAGCGCGAAAAGAATGGACAGAACTCCGTTCCGAACTCAAACAACGCATCCATGCCGGCGCCACCAACGAACAAAAAGTCGACCTATGGTTGCGTATCGTCGATATTTCGCGCGATTACCTCGACGACATCGAAGGCACTTTCGACGGATACGCCGAAATCCTACAAATCGACGAAACAAACGAACGCGCCCACGAAGGCATAGCACAGATGACGGGCGAAAACATCGGCCCCGACGTCGAATTGCGTAAACTTCGACTCGAACTCAAACTCGCAAGCGAAGATAAACGCCCGCAAATCATGCTCAATATCGCTAAATTGCAAAACGACGTGCTCAATCTACCCGATGCCGCATGCGAAACGCTCGAACAACTCTACAAAGAAACAGGCCCTTGCGGCGTCGGTTACGAACCTCTCTGCAAGCGATATGCGCAAGCGAAACTCTGGATCAACCTCGTCCAAATCCAAATCGAACACGCCCACGCACTCATCGAAAACGAAGACGAAGACTCCGCCATCATCACGCTACAAGAAGCCCTGCAAATCGTCGATAAACACATGAAAGACGACGAAATCGGCGTCCGAGTCATCGAAGAACTCCAACGACTCGAACCCGATAACGAAGACATCATCGAGCGCTACTGCAGCAGTCTCCGACACGCCGAAAACTGGAACCAATACGCCGCGACGATGCAAATGCAACTCGACAATTGCGCCGCAAGCACCGCTAGCCGAAAACCATTCCTATTCGAACTCGCTCGCATCAAAGCCGTCGCCCTCGGCGATATCGATGGCGCCATTGCCATGTATCGCGACATCAACCGTTCCGGCGGCGTCGAGCGAAACGCCTACTTTGGCATCGCCACCATGGCGCTCAAAAAAGGCGATATCGACCTCTATCTCAGCGCACTCGACCAAGTCCTGCGACTCCTCGACCCCGTCTGGGGCGCCATCTTCTATTGCCACATGGCAGAAGTCTGCGACGAAAAAGACCGACCCAACCAAGTCGCCACCTACTACCGAAGCGCACGCGCTCTCGATCCCGAAAACGCCGTCGCTTCCGACAGCTTGCGAAGCATCGGACGACGACTCAAAAATTGGCGACAAACCTCGGCTCTCCTACCCGTCGAAAACGAACGAGAACTCTCTTGGTCACAACGATCCAATTTGTTGCTACAACGCGCCTCGGCGGCCGAATCGACCGACGATGCCCGCATCTGGCTCTACAAAGCCATCGCCGTCAATCACGATAACGTCGACGCTTGGAACGCTCTCGCCAATCTCGAACACAAACTCGCAAACGCAAAAGCTCGATACGAAGCCAGCTTGGGCGCCTATGGCACGATCGAACGCACGACACTCCCCGGCCCCAGCGGCGCCATGTCTAACGCACAATCGCTCTACGAAGTCTCGCAAGCCGCTTGCGACTGCGGAAACGACGCAAAAGGCGAAGCCCTACTCCGCCGCGCTTTCTCGCTCGCACCAGAATGCCCGACCATCGCCATGGCCGTCGGCGATATCGAACAAGATTCGGGCAATATCGATAAAGCTTATGCAATCTACGATTCGATCCTCAGTAACTCGACGATTAAACTCGACGACGCCACAAAGAGCGAACTTTATTTCAAACGCGGTCTCATCGCCAACATCCTACAAAACTACCCGCAAGCCCTCGACGACTTGCGCACAACTGTCAAAATGACGCCGCTACACTACGACGCTCTCATGACGATCGCCAAAACCTACACCGACCTCAAACAACCCCTGCTCGCCCTCGCCGCTCTACAACAAGGTCTCATCGTCACCGATAACAAGACAAAACGACGCGGCAACATCTACTACGACATGGGAAAAATCTGGGGCGACGACTTCAACGACCACGACGAAGCTGGCATCTACTACGAAGGCGCTCTCAACAACGGCGCTTCAAACGTCGATCTCATCGAACGAAGCCTCGAAATCTACAAGCGAAACGGGCGATACCACGAAGCGCTCGAACTCGCCGATACGCTCACAAAAACGACCACCAATCCCGCCATCTTGGCGAGCCTCTGGTGCACCAAGGGCGAGCTATCCGAGACGATTTCTCCCGAACAAGCCACCGAAGCCTACGATATGGCGCTCTCCTACGCCCCTGGCATCGCTCGCGCTTTCGACGGCCTCGAACGAATGCTCATCGCTCGCGGCGAATTCGCACAACTCGCCGATCTACTCAACGGACGACTCGAAGGCGAACACAACAAATCACAAGAATGCGCCATCCTGCTCAAACTCGCAGACCTCTACGCCAACCAACTCGGCGAAACCCAAAAGGCCACCGACATCCTATACAGACTCCTCGACGCCATGCCATCCGCCGACGTCGTCTCGCGACTCCTCGCTCTCCCACAAACCGACGACGACAAAAAACGCGCACTCTACGAAAAAGCCATCATCTACTGCGACGGCTGCTACCCCTACGCTCTCGACCTCGCACAACAACACCTCGCCGCCGGACGCGAACTCCAAGCATGGGCCATCATGTCGCCTCTGCGCACTCTCCTACAACTCGACGCGCAAACGAAAGAAACCCTCAACGACCTCAAAAACAAATTCGAAAAAGCCGAGGCCGTCCCACTCGATTCCATCGCAAAGGCGCTTCCCATCCTCTCCGACGAGCAATTCGCCATCCTCGACGCGCTCAAATCACTCGCCGAACACGTCAACTTCGGCGCCTCAAACATCGAACAAATCACACAAGGCGCCTCAGAAGTCTCCGAAAACACCCCAAACGGCAAAATCTTCGCTCAAATGCGCGCCGGCATGGGCCTCGATAACATCGTCCTGTACCGCGCCAGCGAACTCCCCGAAGCCATCGTCATCGTACTCGGAAACCCAATCGTTGTCTGCATGCGCACCGAAATCTTCCAAAAAGCCGCCGGCAACGAACTACAATTCTGGCTCGCAAAAGCCATCGCCATGGCACACCCCGACATGCGCTTCATCGCCGCCACGCCACAAAACATCCGACGCCTACTCCCCAACGCACTACTCGCCGCCACAGGCATCGGCAACGCCACCGGCGAAACCGCCGATCTCGCTCAAAAAATCAAATCATCCCTCTCACCCGACGTCCTCAAAGACATCCACAGCCAACTCACACTCTACCCCGACGACCAGCTCATCGCTTGCGCCAACGCGTTCACACAAGAACTCCTCGACTCCACCGACCTCATCGGCGCATACATCGTCGCCGACATGCGCACCGTCTGGCGCGCCGAGTCGCGAATCGACGAAAACATCACAGAACAACGAAACGTCAAAACCATCGACGACATCGCAAAAGCTCTCGACGCCTCACCCATACTCCGCAAAATACTCGCTTTTTACGTCTCCGATGCGTTCACAGAACAGCTCAATAGCTAGTACGTCGAATTAAATTCTCATAACTCAATGGTTCATCGAAGGATGATTCTCACACGAGAGTCTCCTTTTTTTTGGCTCTTTTTCTTTTTTTCCGTCTTTTTTGCCGTCTTTTTTGCCGCTTCTTCTCGCTTTCTTACCGCTTTTCTATCTCTCCTTTTTCTTTCTTTTTTTGGTGGGCGCGGGCTATTTCGCTGCGCTCAATACGCCCTCTTGGCGCGGCTATTTCGCTGCACTCAATACGCCGCGCTCTGGGCGTGCTATTGCTGCGCAATACGCACGCCTGGCGCGCTATGTTCTCGTTTCACTGCGAGCATACGCGCGCCTGTTGCCAGCTGTCGTCAATTCCCAATTCTTGACACTTCGTCTACGTGTGGTACATGTAGCCCATTTTTGGCGCACCCAAGCGAGTCTCCGCTTCGCACCGCGTATTCATTCACTTTCATCGACGGCCAAGCGCGTCGCAAAAACACAGAAGTTCCCATGAAAAAAGAATTCTTCAACTGGTTCAGCCCGTCGCTGGGCAAAGACATGCCTCTCAACGTCTACGGGCACGCCGGGAAACCCGTCATCGTCTTCCCTTCCTCGGGCGGTAGCTACTACGAATACGAAGATTTCGGCATGGTCGGATGCATCGCCGATTACATCGAAGCCGGCAAAGTCATGCTCTTTACCATCGGGTCAGTCGACAACGAATCGTGGATGAACAAATCGATCTCCCCCGCCCAACGCGCCCTCCGACACAACGCCTACGACGCATACGTCGTCAACGAAGTCGTTCCATTCATCCACAATATGGCTGGGCGCGGCGACATTCTCACCACAGGTTGTAGCCTCGGCGCCTACCATGCCATGAACTTCTACCTCCGACATCCCGACATCTGCAACGCCGTCATCGCCCTGAGCGGTTGCTATCAACTCACCTACTTCGTCGGCGATTACGTCGACGACAACGTCTATTTTAACTCCCCCCTCCTCTACCTCCCCAACTGCAACGATCCGTGGTTCATCGACAAATATCGACAAGGACAAATCATCGCTTGCTGCGGTCAAGGCGCTTGGGAAGACGAAATGATCCACGATACACACGCCCTCGACGACATCTTCCGACAAAAGCAAATCCCCGCTTGGTGCGATTTCTGGGGGCACGACGTCAACCACGATTGGAATTGGTGGCGCGTACAAATGCCCTATTTCCTCAGCTTCATTGCATAATCCCTAGCCCTTCTGCCAATACGACGCCTTGAGCACATTTTCCACACTCGGGCGAGTTCTATTCGAGCAACGCGCCCAACTGATTTGTCGGAATAATATCGCCGTGCTATCCTTTGATCGAAGTATCATTAGTTCGATCCTCTTCGACGTTTTCTCTGTTTTTTATCGATGTGACATCATGCAACGACCAAAGCTATTCAATTCATTCATCTCGACGTCGTTTCTCATCGCCATCCTTGGCGTCTACAGCTTGGCAACGCCGACCAACGCATACGCCGATACGACTTCTAACGACGGCAAACAACGCCAAGACGCGTGTTTTACGCTCAACTCCGACCCGACTTGGAAAGAGCTCTTCGTCAACTATTCCAATGCCTATTCCGAAAAAGACTACAAAAAAGCGCTCGTCTATACCGATGCTCTCAAAAAAATCTGCTCGCAATCGCCAAATCTCAACTACGCCATCGCCATGACCTATAAGCAAATGGGCGACATCGATAGCGCAAAACACTACATCGAAATCGCCACCGACAATTTGCTCGCTTTCTCGGTGTCGCCCCAAACGGCGCGAGCGATTTGGTATACTCGCTACAATCTCGAAAACGGCGATCAATTCGTCGAAAAAGACACTTTCGACGACGCCATACGAAACCTCACCACCGAAAACTTCGAGCTCAAAGAAAACCTCACCAAAGCATACGCCGACGCCAAAAAGCCTTATGCCGCCATCATGTGGACCGGCACTGGCATCGGCATCGCAGGCATCGGTTCGCTCATCGCAGGCACCGTCCTCGCCGTGCAAAACCCAAAAGCCAAGATCAATACTAAGCCTCTTGGGATCGGTAGAAGTGATGAAAAATATCCCCTTAAAAATGGCCACGAAATCCGAGCCGGCTATGCGCTCATCGGCGTCGGTGTTGCCGCCACTGTAGCAGGCGCTGTCATGGCAGGCATTGCCGGCTACCAATACAAACGCGCCATCGACGCCGAGCGCGATAGCACGATTTCCGTCACCGTCAGCCCACAATCCGTCCAACTCGGCGTTTCGTTCTAATCACCCATGGCCCGAATCCTCAACTTCACGGCGGGTCCGGCGCATTTGCCCGAATCCGTCATTCAAATCTGCCAACAAGCCCTATGGGATGTCGGCAATGGCATCGGCATCGCCGAAATCAGCCATCGATCGGCCTTTTTCGACGATCTCATGACCGATCTCGAAGCCCAATTCCGCCGCGTGGGCGCCGTCCCCGATTCGCACGCCGTCCTATTCTTACAAGGCGGCGCAACGCTCCAATTTTGCACAATTCCAGCGACTTTCTCGCGCCCCGGCGGCCACATCGATTGCATCCACACTGGCTACTGGACTCGCAATGCCATGCGCGACGCTGATTTCTATACGAAGATACACTACGCCTACGACGGCGCAAACAACGGCTTCCAACACATCCCCGACGACACCGAAATCGCCTACAGCTCTGCCCCCGACTACGTCTATTATTGCGCCAATAACAGCTTCTTGGGCACCGAATTCAAACGCGCTCCGCAATGCCCCTACCCGCTCATCGCCGATATGAGCAGCAACATATTTAGCCGTCCCATCGACGTCGCCGCACATAGCATCATCTTCGCCTCGGCGCAAAAAAACTTGGGCATTGCCGGTTGTTGCGTCGTCATCGTCGATCGCGCTTTCCTCGACGAACGCCAATCTACGGCGCGCCCATCGATGTTCGACTACAAACGACTCGTTCAAGCCCGATCGATGCTCAACACGCCGCCGACATTCGCCCTCTTCGTCATGAAACAAATGCTCGATTGGATCGAATCACATGGCGGTCTCAAATCGATGGCCGCTCGAAACGCTCAAAAAGCGCAAATCATCCGCGACGCCATCGACGCCACCGACGGCTTCTTCAAACACGTCGGCGATGAAAACTCTCGTTCATCGATGAACATTTCGTTCTATTCACCAAATCCTGAACTCGATGCACGTTTCGTCGAACTAGCAGAAGAAAATAACATGATCGGTCTGCGCGGCCACCTCGAAACGGGCGGCTTGCGCGCTTCCATCTTCAACGCGTTCCCCATCGAAGGCTGCCGCACGCTCGCCCAATTCATCACCGATTTCGCACAAAAAAACGGATAAAAGCGCATCGCCGCCACTACGCATCTACGATCTACGAAAGCGGCAACACACCGCTGCCCCTCATCGATATGCCCAAATGCGCATACGCTCGCGGCGTCGCAATGCGACCGCGCGGCGTGCGCTGAATAAACCCCTGCTGGATCAAATACGGCTCATAGACATCTTCGAGCGTCTTTGCATCTTCGCCCGTCGCCGCCGACAACGTATTCGCACCAACCGGTCCGCCGTCGAATTTCTCGATTATCGTCCGCAATATCCGATGATCCATCCGATCGAAACCGAGCGCATCGATCCCCAAAAGCTCTAAACTCCTCTCGGCCAATTCCCGCGTCACGACTTTGAGCTCATAGACGCTCGCAAAATCTCGCAACCGCGACAAAAGCCGATTCGCTATTCGCGGCGTGCCTCGGCTACGCCGCCCAATTTCTGCCACCGCATCGGGCGCTATCTCGATCTTGAGCAAACGCGCCGATCGCGCGACGATCTGTTCCAAATCGCTTGGCGCATAATAATCGAGTCGTGCGATATGACCAAATCGGTCGCGCAACGGATTTGTCAATAGATCGGGGCGCGTCGTCGCACCGATCAGCGTAAACGGCGGCAATTCCAATTTGATGCTACGCGCATGAGGCCCTTCGCCAATGATGACGTCGAACGCAAAATCTTCCATCGCCGGATACAAGTTTTCTTCGATAACTGGATTCAATCGGTGGATTTCGTCGATAAACAACACATCGCGCGGCTCGAGCGATGTGAGCAAACCAGCCAAATCGCCCTTCTTCTCGATCGCAGGCCCCGACGTCGATTTCATCGACACGCCGAGCTCATTTGCACAAATCTGCGCCAACGTCGTCTTGCCGAGCCCAGGCGGGCCGCAAAGCAATAAATGGCAAAGTGCATCTTGGCGCAACTTCGCCGCCTTCGTAAACACCCTGATATTTTCGACTTCTGCCTTCTGCCCCACGTACTCTTCAAAACACTGTGGGCGCAATGACTCACATAAACGCCCCTCCGAAGCACTCACCAACCCTGGGTGCAACGTCTCATTTTCGCGCTTCGACACTTCATAAACCGATACATCGTCGAGCGGTTGCACGCCCTTTTTGCGCTGCCGCGCCGGATGCTTCGAATCTTGATCAAATGCCATCTTCGTTCCCTATCTCCATCTCACCGCCCTATCCGCGATGCCTCAAACACCACACGATTTCGGCCTGCACATCCATCTGCTCGCCCGACGCATCCAATTCGCCAATCACTCGATCGATCTCCGCCTCTGCAAATCCTAGATTCGCCAAAGCCGAACGCGTATCAATGTGACTCGATTTCGACACAGCCACCCGACCATGTTCGGGCATGAGTTCGCCAAAATGACACGTTCTCAAAAACGATTCCAGCTCCAATATCACGCGAGCCGCCACTTTCGGACCAATCCCCGACACGCGCTTGAGCGTCGCAGTGTCGCCCGTCAATACCGCATTCTGCAACTCTCCCGGCGTCAACGTGTCGAGTATCGAAAGCGCCAACTTCGCACCCACTCCATTGACCGTCACCAAACGCGTAAATAACGTCCGCTCATCGGCCGTCCGAAACCCATAGAGCTCGATCGCATCTTCGCGCACTTGCGTATAAACGTGCAACTCCGCTTGCGCCCCAACCTCCAACGACGATACCTCCGACAACGCCATCAATATGCGATACCCAACGCCGCTCTGCCCCGCCTCGACGACGACCTCGCGACCATCGCCTCCGCCCACAAACAACACCGTTCCACGAATATAACCGATCATATCTATATCTCTATTATCTCCTTCACCATTCGACCGCGATTCACCTAAACATCGACGAGCGCCTAGGCCTTTCGATCGCTACACGACACTCGCTCCCGCCCCCAGCCCCATCCTCGGCAAAATACAATATGAACGGCATAATAGATATGAGTTTTTCATTCCCTGTTAACCGACCTCACCCCCTAGCCCCCTCTCCATAAATGGCGAGGGGGAAACTGTACTCAATACGGGCTATCGCTACGCTTTTGCCCCTGTCGGGGCAATACGCTCCGCCGCTCCGGCTATGTGCTCGGGCTGCGCCCTTGCGCGCATACGCCTACGCAACCCGCCCTATTTCGCTACGCTCAATACGGGCTATCGCTACGCTTTTGCCCCTATCGGGGCAATACGCTCCGTGCATCCCCCCAAAAAAATGAACCCCGTAGGGGTTCCCGCGAGTAGCCCCCGGTTGACTGAGGTATCCCTGTTTTGGTAAACATAGACAGCTTATACTAGAGTAGCT